>Ga0307515_10004466_pt1 | contig 28959 bp, 22 predicted proteins | sample 17_EM_MG_FD_194513 | JGI IMG/M metagenome (GOLD analysis project Ga0307515, IMG submission 194513) | Populus trichocarpa ectomycorrhiza microbial communities from riparian zone in the Pacific Northwest, United States - 17_EM | ecosystem: Host-associated > Plants > Roots > Unclassified | place... | reverse complement strand
TGCTCGAAGAGTCGTGCCGCCTGGCCGCCAAGGCCATGGTGTTCGAGCCCAACGTGGCCAACACCTGGGTCACCATCAAAAGCATGATCCAGAACTTCCTGACCGGCATCTGGAAGCGCGGCGGCCTGGCCGGCGCGGTGCCCGACGACGCCTTCAGCGTGCACGTGGGCCTGGGCGAAACCATGACACCCGAAGACGTGCTCGAAGGCATCTTGCGCGTGACCGTGCTGGTGGCCATCAGCCGCCCGGCCGAGTTCATCGAGATCACCTTCCAGCAGCAGATGCAAAAGTCTTGACGCAGCGCCGGGGCCGGCGCGCCCCGCCCGCAATCTCTCAATCAACACAGGTGGAGTAAGCAATGGCAGACGATGGCTCAGCACAATCGACCACGGTATGGCCCATCCCGAAATTTCGCTTCGAAGTGAAGTGGGACGCGGCCGTGATGTCCTTCCAGGAGGTCTCGGGCCTCGACGTGGAGTCGCAGCCGCTGGAATACCGGCACGGCGACAGCCCCTCGTTTTCGGTCATCAAGATGCCCGGCATCAAGAAGTACAGCGACGTCACCATGAAGAAAGGCGTCTTCAAGTCCGACAACAAGTTCTGGGAATGGTTCAACGAGATCAAGATGAACACCATCAAACGAAAGCCGGTGACCATCAGCCTGCTCGATGAGGCCGGTGCGCCCACCATGGTGTGGACGCTGGCCAACGCCTGGCCGACCAAGATCACCGGCACCGACCTCAAGGCCACCGGCAACGAGGTGGCGGTCGAGACCATCGTGATCGCGCATGAAGGCCTGACCATCGCCAATGCCTGACGCCGATGGATTGGAGACGCGGCCGGAAGATCCGCCGGCAGCCTTCTACTTCATGGTGACCTTCGGCAGCAACGCGCAAGACTCCGACAGCTCGTTCCGCGAAGTAAGCGGCATTGCGCCCGAGATGGAAACCGAGGCGGTGGTGGAAGGCGGCGAGAACAGCTACGTGCTTGCCCTGCCGAAGGCGGTGAAGCATCCCAGGCTCGTGCTCAAGCGCGGGATCGCCTCGGAGAACTCGCGTTTGCTGGCGTGGTGCAAGGAAGTACTGGAAGGCGGATTGAACACGCTGATCAGGCCACAGCAGGTCCACCTGCTGCTGTTGAATGGCGCGGGCAGGCCACTTCGGAAATGGTCGTTCGACAACGCGTATCCGGTCAAGATGGAAATCGAGGCCTTCAACTCCACCAAGAACGAGGTCGCGGTCGAGAAGATCGAGTTGAGCTACGCGTTTTCAAAACGGGAGTTCTAAGGCCATGACGATCGAAGTGAGGCAGCTGCTGATCAAGTCGCAGGTCGACACCGCGCCGGCCGCCACTGTGCCGCCTGCGTGGATCGAAGAAACCCGCGAGCGGGTGAAGGAAGAGATCCTCGCCGAATGCAAGAGCTGGCTGGCGCAGCAGCTGCAGAACGGCCGCGAGCGGTGAATCGATCGGTGAACGAGAAGCTTGCCCATGCCTAACCCCACCACGTCCGAGAAAAGCCGCATGACCATCGTGCGGTACACGGTCAGTGACACCGGCACCACGACCATCGACGATTCGGTGTCCTTCAAGGTGATGCTGAATCCGGCCGACGTGAAGCACACCCGCGGCATCGTCTACGACAAGAAGAAGGCACAGGGCCAGGCCGCTGTGGACCCCAAGTTCGCCTCTGCCGACGTGGAGACACTCGCCTTCGCGCTGGTGGTCGACGGCACCGGCGTAGCGCCGCTGCTGCCCGGCGAGACCCGGCGCGACGTGAAGGCCCAGCTCGATCAGCTGAACAAGGTGATCTACCAGTACATCGGTGGGCAGCACGAGCCGGGGCGCGTGCGGCTGCTCTGGGGAACACTGATCTTCTTCGGGCGCCTGCAGAACATGTCGACCCACTACACCTTGTTCAAACCCGGCGGTGCACCGCTGCGCGCCAAGGTCGATCTGTCGTTCATCGGCGCCATGAGCAAAAACGAGAAGGCGCTCGTCTCCAACCTGTCGTCGCCCGACCTCACCCACCTGGTGGAAGTGCGCGACGGCGACACCTTGCCGCTGCTGTGCAACCGCATCTACGGCGACCCCGGCTACTACCTCGACGTGGCGCGCTTCAACCAGCTCACCGACTTCCGCAACCTCAAGCCGGGCGGGAAGCTGCACTTTCCTCCGCTGGGATAGAGAGCACCCATGGCCAACTCTCCCGAACTGGATGCCGAGGGCGTCGTCCGGGTCACCTTGTTCAGCGAGGGCACGGCGCTGCCCGAGTCAGTGCAAATCATGTCGGTCACCGTCACCCGCGCGATCAACCGGGTGCCCACGGCGCGCCTGGTCATCGTCGACGGCGACATGCCGAACAAGGAGTTTCCGGTCAGCGACACCAACGACTTCAAGCCCGGCGCCGCCATCAAGATCAACGCCGGCTATGGCGACAACGAAGAAACCATCTTCGAAGGCATCGTCGTCAAGCACGCGGTGCAGATCACCGGCCAGAACGATGCCCGCCTGGTGGTCGAGTGCCGCGACAAGGCCGTCAAGATGACGATTGGCCGCAAGAACGCCAACTACGTCGACAAGCTCGACAGCGACGTCATCAGCACGCTCATCTCTACATCCGGCCTCACCGCCGATGTGGAGGCCACCACGGTGCAGCACAAGGAGCTGGTGCAGTACTACTGCAGCGACTGGGACTTCATGCTCTCGCGCGCCGACGCCAACGGCCTGCTGGTGATTGCCACCGACGGCAAGGTCGCCGTCAAAGCACCAGCCGCCAGCTCGGCGGCCGTGCTGAAGGTCACCTACGGCCAAGACCTGATGGAGTTCCACGCCGAGCTCGATGCGCGCACGCAATACACCTCGGCCAAGGCCGTGTCGTGGGACATGAAGACCCAGGCCGCCGTCATCGGCAGCGAGGCCAGCCCGGCCACGCTCAATGAACAAGGCGACCTCGACTCAGCCACTCTGGCGGAGGTGGTCGGCCTGGCTTCCTACCGCCTGCAAACCGCAGCCCCGACGACCAAAGAAGCACTCACCCAGTGGGCCAAGGCGCAACAGCTCAAGTCGGGCCTGGCGCGCGTGCGCGGCCGCATGAGTTTTCAGGGCAGCGCCAAGGCCGTGCCGGGCGGCATCATCGAACTCGAAGGCGTGGGCAAGCGCTTCAGCGGCAATGTGTTCGCCAGCGGCGTGACGCACACGATCGGTGACGGCGACTGGGTGACCGAAGTGCAGTTCGGCCTGTCGCCGCAGTGGTTCACCGAGCAGCCCGATGTCACTGCCGCGCCGGCAGGCGGCTTGCTGCCCGCCGTCGAAGGCCTGCAGGTGGGTGTGGTGATGAAGCTCGATGGCGACCCTGAGAGCGAACAGCGCATCCAGGTGTCGGTGCCGGTGATGCAGGCCGAGACCGAAGGCGTGTGGGCCCGGCTGCTGCAGTTCCACGGCTCCAACGGCTTCGGCGCCTTCTTTCTGCCTGAGGTGGGTGACGAGGTGGTGCTGGGCTACTTCAACAACGACCCGTCGCACCCGGTGATCCTGGGCAGCCTCTACAGCAGCAAGCAGGTGCCGCCGTATGCGCTGGCGGCCGAGAACAACACCAAGGCGATCGTGACGCGCTGCAAGTCGAAGATCGAGTTCGACGAAGACAAGAAGGTGATCACCATCACCACCCCAGGCGCCAACAAGATCGTGATCAGCGACGACGGCAAGTCCATCTTGCTGCAAGACCAGAACAGCAACAAGGTCGAGCTCAACGCAAGCGGCATCACGCTCGACAGCCCCAAAGACATCAAGCTCACCGCCAAGGGCGGCATCACACTCGACGCGGTCAACGCCATCAGCTTCACCTCGAAGGCCGACGTGAAGAGCGCTGGCCTCAACATCAGCAGTGAAGCGCAAGTGGGCTTCACCGCCAAGGGCAACGCCAGCGCCGAACTGTCGGCGGCGGGGCAGACCGTGGTCAAGGGTGCGATGGTGATGATCAATTGAGAGTCGCTGACATGAGCCACGCAGACCTGCTCTTCACTCCGTCGCCGCGAAGGCACGCTGGCCGCGGTCTCGTCATTCCCGCGAAGGCGGGAATGACGATGTGCTTGGCAACGCAGCAGCGTTCAAAGCTCAAGACCCAAATGCCTTGAGCCCAAAGAGAACGCCCCCCATGCCCCCCGCCGCCCGCCTAACCGACATGCACGCCTGCCCCATGGTCACCCCGGGCCTGCCACCGATCCCGCACGTCGGCGGCCCAGTGATCGGCCCCGGCGTGCCGACCGTGCTCATCGGCAAGCTGCCGGCCGCAGTGCTGGGCGACAACGCGGTGTGCGTGGGCCCACCCGATGCCATCGTCAAAGGCTCGGCCACTGTGATGATCAGCGGCAAGCCCGCTGCCCGCGTGGGTGACACCACGGCGCACGGCGGCAGCATCGTCATGGGCTTTCCCACGGTGATGATCGGGGGGTAGCAGAACATGGCCACCGAGACTCAATTCCTGGGAACCGGCTGGGCCTTCCCGCCGAGTTTCGACTGGCGCAGCAAAGAAGCACTGCTGGTGTCTGAGGTGCAAGACATCGAGCAGAGCCTGCGCATCTTGCTGGGCACCGTGCCGGGCGAGCGCGTCATGCAGCCGGCCTACGGCTGCGGCATCAAACGCATGGTGTTCGAGACCATCAACGACAGCACGGTCACCGAGATCAAGGACATCGTGGCCAAGGCCGTGCTGTTCTTTGAGGTGCGCATCACCTTGCACGAGATCGACATCGACTGGAGCGACGCCCTCAACGGCGTGCTGCGCCTGAAGCTCGACTACACGGTGCGCACCACCAACACGCGGACCAACATGGTCTACCCGCTGTACCTGCGTGAAGGTACCAACCTGAGGCAGCCTGAATGAGCCCCGCCCGGCCGCCCGAAGGGGCTCAATCCCGCTTGGCGGGACCGCACGCAGGGCGTAGGGTGCCCCAATGACCGACGGTTGCGAGCAGCGCGAACGCTTCCCCGCCGCCTTGGGCGAGGGCTACTTCCGGGCAGACGAGCTCAGCTTCGAAAACCTGGTGGCGATGAGTGGTGGGCTGGCATCGCACCTGCGCTTCTTCGACCTCGGGCACAGCGAGGTGGGCACCTGGGGCGAGCTGTTCGACGGCGACGAAGCCTTGGTCATGGCGCGCATCATCGCCACTGACCTGCGCCTCGAGCAGGCGGATTTCGTGCGCGATGCAGATGGCGCCCCGCTGACCGTGCTGGCCGAGCACGTGATGGGCCTGGCGACGCGGATCGACGGTTGGCTCAAGTCGCTGAAGATCAGCGAGCAGCCCGCAGGCCGGCGCCTGTGCGCCCACATCGAGCACCTGTTGGCGCAACCCCTGGGAGACGACCTGCAATGGGTGCTGGAACGCTTCGGTTCGCACTCATGGCAAGCGCAACGGATCGATCACGCCCAGAAGCGTTTCGACCCTGCCTGGTTCGGGCGGCAAGCCTTGCATGAGGCTTCTGCCCACCGCAGCGACAGGGAGATGCTGCGCCGCCGCTTCTTCTCTTTCGTGAGCGCCATCGAGCGGGTGCAAGACCTGGCGCGCGAGCTGCTGCCCGCGTCGCTCACGAGCCAGGCCCATGCGCCGGCCGCGGGGCTCTTGATGGCGTTCCTGCAGCTGCACCAGCGGGTGCAAAAGCGCATCAACAGCTTCACCGACCGCCACGCCAACTTCTACTACGACGACTGCCTGCGCATGCAGCCGCTGCCTGCCGTGCCCGATGTGGTGCACCTGGTCTGCGAGCGCAACCCGCGCGCCGCGCGCGAGGTGGTGGTGGCGCGCGGCACGCCCTTCCTCGCCGGCAAAGACGCGCAGGGCCGGCTCATCGAGTTCCGTGCCGACGAGAGCCTGCTGGTCACCGACTGCCAGGTAGCCGCCCTGATCACGCTTCAGCTCGGCCGCGACAGCCTGATCTCGCCCGAACGCGAGTTCGGCTACGTGACGCGCGCCGAGGCGGCACGCCTGCCCTGGCCGGCACCGGCCGCGCCGCAGGCGGACGCACCTCTGCCGCATTGGCCGCTGTTCGGCGGCAGCACGCAAAGCCGCTTCGACGGCCTGCACCAAGACGCGGAACTCGGCCTGGCCATCGCCTCGCCCTTGCTCGCGTTGCAAGAAGGCCAACGCGAGATCGAGCTGACACTCGAACTGGGCCATGTGGTCGACGCCGACCGCCGGCTGCAGCACCTGGCCGATCTCGTAGGCACCGAAGCCCGGTCGATCCGCCGGCGGCTGCCGGCGCTCTTCAAACGCTACCTCTTGCTAGCCCCCGGCCTGCTCAGCGACATGGAACTCAGCGACCTCAACGCCACCGCGCTGCGCCTGACGAGGCAAACCCTTGAACGCCTGCACGCGCACCCTGCAGCAGCTGGCTACTACGAACTCTTTCTCATCGAGCTGACGGTGCGCGCGCCCACCCGCACGCTGTTCTTCTCGCGCCTGGGCAAGCTCTTCTCGCGCTGGCTGCTGGCGCGCACCGATTGGCTCACCGACGACAGCCTGCAAGCCCTGCGCGAGACCGCGAGCCGCCTGCTCGATGCCAGCGACCGCCCGCCCCCTGTGGCCGGCGACCCGCGCTGCCTGATCCAGGGCCCCAACCGGCCGGAGCGCGAGCTGATCTTCGGCCAGCTGTTCAACAGCATCTTCAGCTTCAGCCTCACCACAGCCAGTGGCTGGATGCCGGTGAACGACTTCTTCGTCGCCGCCGGCGACACCCAAACCACCAGCCCCTTCACCAGCTTGAACATGGTCTTGCGCCTGCGGGCCAAAGACCCGGCGGTGGTGGGCTGCGACAGCGCCGTGCACGGTGCCGGCTGGCCCACCGAGCAGCCGGTGCTGCGCATCCAGCTGCGCCCGCAAGGCCGGCTGTACCCCTATTCGCTGCTCGAAGAAACGCTGCTCACCGAGGTGGCTCTAACTGTACGCGTACAGGGACTTCGCGACGTGGTGATGTACAACAACCTCGGGCGGCTGGACGCGTCCAAACCCTTCACGCCCTTCGGCCCGCTGCCGAGTACCGCCTCGTATTGCGTGTTCGGTGCGGCCGAGATTGCGCGCAAGAACGTCACCCGCCTGAGTGTGAACGTCGAGTGGTCGGGCTTACCCATCGAAGAAGGCGGCTTCGGAAACTACTACGCCGCCTATGACAGCCGGCTCACCAACGCCGACTTCACCGCCACCGCCAGCATCTTGCGAGACGGTCAATGGCTCAACGCCGGCGTGCCCGGCAGTGTGGCCTTGTTCGACACCGCCGACGCCGCCGGCCGCCTGCGCCCGCAAGCCTGCTGGGTGATTGCCGAGCCGGCCCTGCGCGCCCACGGGCGGGCCACGCTCGAGCCGCTCGACTTCCAGCTCGGCGCGCGCAACGGGTTCTACCGCATCCAGCTCCACAGCCCGCCCATGGGCTTCGGCCACGCCGCCTACCCCACCCTGCTGACCGAGGCGGTGTCGGCCAACACCTTGCGCCGCCGCAAGAAGCCCCTGGCCTTGCCGCCAGCGCCCTACACCCCGCTGATCGAGCGGCTGACGCTCGACTACGAAGCCCAGAGCCACATCGTGCTGGGCCGTGAGCGCAATGCCGACGAGTCGGCCGATGCCGAGCAGGTGCTGCACCTGCACCCCTTCGGCATCTCGCAGGTCTACCCCGGCGCGGCCGGTGCAAGCCCCAGCCTGTGGCCACGCTTCCAGCACGACGGCAACCTCTACATCGCCCTGTCTGCCGAAGAGCTGTCGGGCGTGCTCACGCTGCACTTTCATCTGCGCGACGAAACCGCCGTGGAGTCGCTCAGCGGCGAGCCGCGGCCCCTCACCCAATGGGCCTACCTCGCGTCCAACCAGTGGCGCGCGTTCACGCCCTTGCAGGTGATGGCCGACACCACCTGCGGCTTTCTCACCTCGGGCATCGTCACCCTCGACGTGCCGGTGCAGATCGACCGCAACAACACCATCTTGCCGGCCGACTGGTACTGGCTGCGCCTGTCGGTGGACGGCGCCTTCGAAAGCTTCGCCGGCCTGTACGGCGTGCGCACCCAGGCCCTGCGCGCCAGCCGCGCCATCGACGCAAGCACGGTGTTCAACGCCAAGCCCCTGCCGGCCGGCAGCGTGAAAGAGCCTTCGGTGACGGTGTTCGGCCTGGCCGGGGTCACGCAGATCGGGCCCTCGTTCGGCATGCGCGCGGCCGAAGACCGCCAGCAGATGCGCACCCGGGTCGGCGAGCGGCTGCAGCACAAGCAGCGGGCCAGCACACCGTGGGACTACGAGCGCCTGGTGCTGGAGCGCTTCCCCTCGGTGCTGAAGGTCAAGTGCTTCCCGCATCTATCCACGCACACCGATGGCATTAGCCCGGGCGAGGTGCTGGTGGTGGTGGTGCCCGCCCCGCCGGTGGCGCACGGCGCCGCCGAGACCGACGCACCGGTGCTGTCGGCCACGGCCGAGCCGCACCTCAACGCCGTCGAACTGGCGCGCATTCAAGAGTATCTGCGGGGCCTGTCTTCGCCATTCGCGCAACTGCAGGTGCGCAACGCGGTGTACGAGCGCATCCAGGTGCGCTGCACCGTCAAGCTCGCCCGCGGTGCACAGGCGGGCCAGGCCTTGCGCCGCATCAACCAGGCCATCATCGACTACATCTCGCCCTGGCGCGCGGGCGGCTGCCAGCCGAGCTTCGACTGGACGCTGCGCTGTGAAGACGTCGAAGCCCACGTGCGCTCGCTCGATTGCGTGGACTTCGTCACCCAGCTCTCGCTGCTGCACGTGGCGCAGAGCGACGTTCGCGTCTACACCCTGAGCGACACCGCACGCGGCCAGGCCGAGCTGGCCACCCGCACGCGCCCGCGCTCGCCGTGGAGCATTGTGCTGCCCATGCGCGAGCACATGCTGAGGGCCGTCGACACCAGCGGCGACGAGCGGCCCGAGGTGACCGGCATTGCCCGCCTGGGCATCGGCGGCACCCTCATCGTGGGCGGGGCCGTGCCATGAGCCCCGCCCGGCCGCCTGAAGGGGCTCATTCCCGCTTGGCGGGACCGCACGCAGTGCGCAGGGTGCGCACATGACCATCCGCAACCGCGAGACGCTGCGCAACTACTTCGGCGACGGCAAGCTGCCCACGCGCTACCACTTCGGCGACCTCATCGACTCGATGCTCAACATGAGCGACGAGGGCTTCCGCAAGTCGGCAGAAAACGGCGTCGAGATCTCCACCCCCATCGGCCACGACGCGCTGATGAGCTTCTACCGCGACCAACGGCCGAAGTCGGCCCTGTGGTCGGTGAGTTACGGCGGCGGCCAGGACATGCTGCACTTCCAGCCCGGCAGCGCTGCCGCCGCGCGCGGGCGCACGCCGGTGCTGGCGTTGGACGCCAAGGCCCGGGTGGGCGTGAACACCGGCGCGCCCAGACACGCGCTCGACGTGGCCGGCGTGGTGGCATCCACCGGCCGGCGCGGCACCTACCAGACCACACGCGTAGTGCCCATTCTGGCCAACGGCGACTGGCAAGACATCACCGACACCCTGAGCGGCTGCCAGGCCTTCGAGGTGATGGCGGGTGCCGGCCACCCCGGCGCAGGCCGCTTCGCCTTGATGCACGCGATTGCGCTCAACACCTACAACCCCACCGCTGGCTGGCTCGATTTCTTCTCGCGCAAGAAACGCATCACGCCGCACCACGCCTACTACGGCCGCCGCTGCGACAAGCTGCAGCTGCGCTGGGAAGGCACGAATGGCAAGAACGCCGCCTACCGGCTGCGCATCAAGACCGGTTGCCACTACGGCGATGGTGTGCTCATCAAGGTGTTCATCACCAAGCTGTGGTTCGACGAGACCACGCAGGGGCCTGAAGAATGACTGCGCTACCTGCCACCATCCCGCGCAAACGTCGGGCCGCGCGCGGCGGCGCGAGCGATACCGAACTCAGCTTCGAGAGCCTGCGCAGCGAAGGCATCCGGCTGGCGCAGGCTTTGTCGGGCAACAGCTGGACCGACTACAACCTGCACGACCCCGGCGTCACCATCCTCGAGCTGCTTTGCTATGCGCTCACCGACTTGGTCTACCGCGCCGACTTCCCGGTGGCAGACCACCTGCAGGCACCGGGCGCGGCAGGCATTGCCTATGCTGACCTGTCCCTGCACCCTCCGGATCAGGCATTCCCCTGCCGCGCTACCAGCGCGGCCGATTACCGCCGCGTGCTGCTCGATCAGGTGCCGGGTCTGGACGACGCCACGCTGGCCGCCGGCCCACCGCCCGACGCAGCAGGCGTAGCCCTGGGCGACCGCCGCGGCATCTACAGGCTGCAGCTGAAGCTCTCGCAAGGCGTGGTAGACGGGCAAGACACCCGCGTGGCCGATGCGCGCACCGCGTACCGCGCACACCGCACCCTGTGCGAAGACATCGACGCTCGCGTGAGCCAGATCGGCGACGCACTGTGCAACCTGCAGCTCGACGTGGAACTCACCGGCCCGCGCGACGCGGCCGACGTGCTGGCCGACATCTATGCCCGCTGCGCGCGCCACCTGGCACAAGGCCTCGTCTTCCACAGCCTGGGCGAGCTGCTGGCACGTGGTGAAACGCTGGAGCAGATCTACACCGGGCCGGTCACCGAGCAGGGTTTCGCCGCCGAGACCGATGGCCCGGCGGCCGAGCTGCTCTTCGTGAGCGACCTCACCGCGCTGGCCAAGAGCGTGGAAGGGGTGCACGACGTGCGCAGCCTCAGCCTGCAGCGCGACGGCGACAGCAGCTACAGCAGTGCCCTGCGTTGGCGCGGCGACACCTGGGCGCTGCGCTTGCGCGTGCCGGGCCTCACGGCCGATGTGCGCTCGCCCGAGGCCGTGGCCGAGCTGCTGCAGCGCCAGGTGACGCTGCGCCGGCGCGGCGGCCGGATCGCTGTGTCGCCTACCGACCTGGCCAATCGCCTGGCCGACTTGTACGCGGCCAGCCGCACCCGGCGCCGCGAGGCGGCGGCGAGCGAATCGGTGCTCATGCCGCCGGGCCAGTACCGCGACATGCAGCGCTACTTCTCTCTGCAGAACGACTTCCCCGCGGTCTACGGCCTGGGCAGGCATGGCCTGCCGCCTTCGGCGACGGCTCAGGAAAAGGCCCAGGCGCGCCAACTGCAGACCTACCTGGTGTTGTTTGAGCAGGTGATGGCACACAGTGCCGCGCAGGTCGAGCACCTGCGCAACCTGTTTTCTGCACGCGACACACGCGGCCCCAGCTACTGGTGGAACATGCTCGGCAGCAGCACGGTGCCCGGGCTCGACGCGCTTTATCTGCCCGACCCGCCGGCCGTCACCAGCCCCACCCCCGCAGCCATGGCCGCCGCGGCCGCGGTGGTGCGCGACCAAGTGCAAGCTGAGGTGTACGAGGCGCGCGACCCTCAGGCCGAGCGCAAGTCGCGTGCGCTCGATCACCTGCTGGCGCTGCAGGGCGAAACCTACACCCAGAACTCGATGCGCCAGTTCTGCGACTACCTGAGCCCAGCCGAACTCGAGGCCGCGCTGCTCGACAACAAGGCCGCCTTCCTGAAAGACATCGTCACCCTCAACCGCGAGCGTGCGGCCGGGCTCGACTACGCGAAGCCCTCGTGGAACAAACCCGGCAGCGGCAGCGGCCTGCAACGGCGCGTCAGTCACCTGCTGGGCTTTCGGCACGCGCACAGCCGCTCGCTGCTGCTGCCGTTCAGCCAACAAAGGCGTGCGCTGCGTGCCGTGGGAAAAGACAAGTCGCTGGGCGCGGTGAGCGGTATGGGAGACACCCAGGCCTTGCGGCCCTACCGGCTGCGGCTCACACACGAGGAGCTGCGCGCCGACCTGTCCGCCATGCAGCCGCTGCGTGGCGAGGCGCTCAGTGAAGCCGTTCTGCGCTGCGGCCTCTACCGCGACCGCTACCGCCTGCTGGGCGAGCCGCAAGACCATGCCGGCAGACCGCCCCCCCAGGGTCCGCAGCAACTCGTGCTCGGCCCCGACGAATCCGGCCGCTGGTGGCCGCTGGGCCACTTCGCGAGCCCTGATGCCGCAGCCCGGGCCGCCGACAGCATGCGCCGCTTTCTGCTGCACCTGAGCCTGGAGAGCGAAGGCCTGCACGTGGTCGAGCACGTGCTGCTGCGCCCGGTGGGCGACAGCCCCGGGCACGCCAAGCTCGCCGACCTGCCGGGTGACTTCTATGCGCTGCGCCTCACTGCCGTGTTCCCCGCCTGGACGGCACGCTGCGCCCAGCCCAACTTTCAACGCCTCGCCGACGAAACGGTGCAGATCAACTGCCCCGCGCACGTGGCTGCACGCTGCCTGTGGTTGGGCCATGAGGCCATGGACACCTTCGAGGCCTGCTACGCCGAGTGGCTGGACGCCAAGGCCAAGTTTTGCAAGGCCGCCGCGTCGGCGCTTGATGAGTCGAGTGCGGCCCGTGGCCCCGCCGATCGGCTCAACAGCGCAGCCTGCGCCGTGATCGAGTGTTTGCGTGACGTGTGGCCGACCCATGCAAAGCCCTAGCCCGCATTGCATCGAAAGCCTGCAGTTCGCCGTCGATTTCGGCTCGGCCGAGCACGCCTTTGAAGAACAGGAACGCGTGGCCGCATTCGCCCGCGCACGCGCGCCCAAGATCATCGACGAGGTGTTCGACCAGTTCTCGCAGCAGTTCTCACTAAGCGGCCAGGTGTGGCGCTTTGCAACGCTTGAGATCGACCTCGGCCACGTCGATCGCGACGAACTGGAGCAGCAATGGGAAGCCCGTCTGCGCGAGCGCCTGGCGCAGGCACTGCAAGAGCAGCAGGCCGCGCTGCGCGGACACGCGCAACTCCAACCGGGCCATACCGGGATCGAGCCGCCCGCAGAGCAGCGCAGCCGCGAGCAGGCCCAGCTCGACACCTTGCTGCACTTTCTGCAACGCGGCCACTTGCCCTGGAACGCCCCGCAAGCCCAGGCTCTGGCCTCCCCGATCGAGCAACTGGCGCACGAGGTGCTGCGCGACAGCCCCCAGGCGCTGGTAGTGGCCTGGCGCTACTGCCCCGAGGCCCGCGTCATGGTGCAGCGCGCAGCGCGCCAGTTCTCACCCACCTGGTTGGCTCGCCTGGCCAAGGAACTGGCACGCAGCCTGGGTGTGGGTGAAGCAGCGGGCTGGGGGCGCGAAGCCGAGGCCTGGGTTCAAGGCTTCGCCGCATTGTGGAGCGAAAGCCGGCTGCCTTCGTCGCCACCGATGCACCTGTTGTGGCAAGGCCTGCTCACCGCCCTGTGGGCCGATGCAGGTGTGGTGGATCGCAGCCAGCCATTGCACTCCATGGTGCAGACCGTGGCATCGGCCGTGGGCGAGCAAATCACCGTCTGGCGCGCTTTGCAGGCCGTGGCCCGGCGTGCCGTGGACGGCACACCGCCCGCGCCCACCGCGACCCTGAGCGACGAGTTGCTGCGCACCTGCCTCGCAGCCCAGTTGCCTGCGCTGGCCGACACCGGCACCACCGAAGGCGAGCAGGCCGCGAGTTCGCGCAGCGACGAGCTGGCCCGCCTGCAACTGCGCCTGCAGGCCTGGTTCGCACCGCACACGCAAGACGACGAAATCTCGCCCTGGAGCGAACTGCTGCGCGCCGAGCCCTCGTGGGCTCGCCAGACCCTGCTGCTGCTGGGCCGCAGCGCGGCAGCCCGCCGCCGCATGGCCCAGGCCTTGCCGCCGGCCACGCTGCTGGCGCTGATGGCGCTGTGGCTGGGCCCGACCGAGCAAACCCTGCTGCAAGCGGCCCTGCCCAGCGCGGCGCTGTGGGGCGCCGGCGCCTCGGCACCGGAAGCGGCGCAACGCTGGGAACTCACGCTGTCTCACGTGCTGCTGCACCCTGCGCCAGCCTTGTTCAACGCCGGCGACTACCTCGACGACATGCTGCAGCAACGCAGCGAGCGCGAGAACCGGCCGGCCGCCCACTTGTTGCGCGAGCTGGCCGAGGCCTGGCACGAGGGCGGGCCGCGCGACCCGGCCAGCGCACCGCCTCACGCCTCAATGCAGGCCTGGTTGCGCCTGCGCCAGCCCGCTGAGCCGCTCTGGTCCAGCCGCACCGCGCTGCGGCGCGCGCGGCTCGAAGCCGTGCTGGCGCAAGGCCTGCTCGCCGGCGCGGAAGACGACTGGTTCGAATCCTTGCGCAGCGATACCGCCTGGCTGCAAGACCTGTTGCGCCGGCTCGGCCACCGCCCCACCCTGCTGCGCCGCATGGCGCGCGACTGGGGCATGCTGCCGCGCATTCAGCTGATCGGTCTGTGGCTGCCGGCACCCGACCGCGCCGCGGTGATCGCCGCCATGCGCAACCCGGCCCTTGCCAGCTTGGCGGGCGCCGATGAAACCCGGCCCGAGTTCTTTCTCTGGGAAGACCTGCTCGCCCACCTGCTGCGCTTGACGCCAGGCACCTTCTTCAACGCCGATGCCTATGTGCGCGGCCTGCGTGAGCGCGCCGCGCTGGCTGGCGGCGAGCCGACGGCGACCCACGGCACCGAAACCGATCAACCCGGCGAGGCCACGGATGAAGACGCACACGACCTGACGCACTACCTGTTGAACGAGCAGCCGCTCAGTGCCGAAGACCGGGCCGCCTTCACGCAAGGGGTGGCGCAGCTGCTCCAGGCACCCCGCCCCGCGCAGCGCCGTGCGTGGCTGCGCGCGCTCGAATTGCCGCGGGCTGCGCAACGGCTCGTCACTTTGCTGCCCCCGCAGCAATTGAGCCGGGTGCTGGCTTGGCTGCGGCCCACCGAACACGAGGTCGTGGAACAGAGCACGTTGCTGATGCACACGGCCAGCCTGCGCCTCGGCACACCGGCGACACCCGAGACGCTTACCCGATTGAGCTGGCAGTTCGTGCTGTGCGAATTGTTCGAAGAAGGCCGCCGCTTCGAGCCCATCGGGTTCTCGGTGCGGCTGGCACAGCACCTGGTGGCGGTGCTGCGCCCGCCCGAGCCGCAACGCTGGCTCGCGCGCCTGGCGGCCGAGGTGGGCCGCGAGGCCTTACCGCCTGCGGGCCCGCGCATTGCCGCCGCCATCGCCGCAGCGGCAAATGCGCCCGTGCCGCCGGCACCCGCGCCGGCCCCGGTGCCTGCGGCGGCAGAGGCCGTCGAAGCGATTGCTGGTGAGGTGATCTACATCGCCAACGCCGGCATGGTGCTGGCAGGTGCCTACCTGCAGCGCCTGTTCGGCATGCTGGGCCTGGCCGACAACGAGGCTTTCGTCTCGCCAGATGCTGCGGAGCGCGCAGTGCACCTGCTGCAGTACCTGGCCACCGGCCACACCGACACGCCCGAGCCGCTGCTGGTGCTCAACAAGGTCTTGTGCGGTTTGCCCATCGGCGCCCCGGTGCTGCGCGAATTTGCCATCACGCCGCAAGAGACGGAGGCCATCGACGGATTGCTGCAGGCCATGATCGCGCACTGGAAGATCATCGGCCACACCACGCTGGCGGGGCTGCGCGAGTCGTTTCTGCAGCGCGAGGGGCGGCTCAGCTTCGATGAAGACGACGGCTGGCAGTTGCAGGTGGAGCCGCGCAGCTTCGACATGCTGCTCGACCAGCTGCCCTGGGGCTACAGCCTGCAAAAACTCCCCTGGATGAAAAGGCCGCTTCATGTCGAGTGGCGCTGAACTCATCGCCTTTCCCAGCGCAGCGCCGGCCGGCGTGAACGCCGGCACGCTGGAGCGCGAACTCGAGTGGTTCGACACCGTGCTGCAGGCGCGCATCTGCCTGCACTTCAAGCAGCCCTGCGAGCATGCCGACGTGCGCGAGATCGGCGCGCCCGAGCTGGCCGGCGACACCTCGCCCTATGCCCAGCTGGTGCATGAAAACCGCATGGGCTTCGCCGAGCGCATCGTGCTCGTGCTGGCCTTGCTGCCCCACCTTCGCCCGGCCTTGCTCGACACCTTGTTCGTGCGCAACAAGAACTTCGACCGCGGCTTCACCGAGTTCGGCGGCTGGAAGGGCCGCGCCCACGGCGGCTTCTTGCCCACCTGCGAAACGGCAGCATTCATCGTGGCCGGCGAAGACCTGGCGCAGCGCTTCGCGGTGATGCGCTTGTTCGACGACACGCACTACCTGCGCAAGCGCGGCATCTTGCGTGTGGAGCACGAAGCACCGGGCGAGCCCTTTCTGAGCGCAGCCCTGGTGGTGGGCAGCGAATACCTCGCGTGGCTCACCACCGGCGAGCGCCACAAGCCAGACTTCAGCAGCTCCTTCCCGGCCAAGCTCATCACCACCGCACTCGGCTGGAGCGACCTGGTGCTGGGGCACGAGGTGCTGGAAGAGATCGACGCCATCACCACCTGGATACGCCACTCGGCCACCTTGCTGCACGACTGGCAGCTCGACAAGGCCATCAAGCCCGGCTACCGCGCGCTCTTCTTCGGCCCACCCGGCACCGGCAAGACGCTCACCGCCACGCTGCTCGGCCAAGCCGCGCAGGCCGACGTGTACCGCATCGACCTGTCGATGGTCGTCTCGAAGTACATCGGCGAAACCGAGAAGAACCTGGCCCAGGTGTTCGACCAGGCGCAAACGCGCAACTGGATCCTGTTCTTCGACGAGGCCGATGCCCTCTTCGGCAAACGCACCGCCACCAGCAGCTCGAACGACCGCCACGCCAACCAGGAGGTGTCGTACCTGCTGCAGCGGGTCGAAGACTTTCCCGGCACGGTGATCCTCGCGACCAACCTCAAGGCCAACATCGACGACGCGTTCGCGCGCCGCTTCCAATCGATGGTGCACTTCCCCATGCCTGATGCAGAGCAGCGGCTGCGGCTGTGGGAAGGCATGGTCCAGCACACCGGCCGCCTGGCCGACGACGTGAGCCTCGCGCAGCTGGCTGAAGACCACGAGCTCGCCGGCGGCGCCATTGCCAACGTGGTGCGCTTCGGCGCCATCAACGCATTGCAGCGCGGCCGCAGCGTCATCCAGGCAATCGACCTGCAAAGAGGCATCGTGAAAGAACTCCGCAAAGAGGGGCGCACGGCATGAAGCCCGGTCCGACCGCAACCCTCGTGGCGAGAGCACTGGTGCTGTCGGCATTGCTCGGCGCCTGCCTTTCGCCCGGGGCCGCCGAACGCGTGGCCCAGCCGGCGGGCAATGCCGCGTCGGCCTTGCGGTCGATGCTGGGCGAAGCGGCGCGGCCGGCCACCGACGCCGCATCAGCCGTGCGCCGAGCAGTTGAAACAGCACCCAAGCCAGCCGAGCTCGCCGCATCCGCAGCTTCGGCAGTGAAGTCGGCGCTGGAGCCGTTGTTGCCCAACAGCCCGGCAACACCTGCCAGCGCTGCCCCAACTCCACCGCCGCGCGCCACCGCGGCACCCAGCGCGCCTGCCGCCAACATCGCCAACTGCATGCGGCCCAGCGACCAGGTCGCCGCCTGCCAACCGGGGCAGCAGCTTTCGCTCACCCCCATCGCGTTGCCCACCGCCCGGCTCGGTGCGGTCTACAAGCCCCGGCGCATGGTGGCCGGTGGCGTGGCGCCCTATCTCGTCCAGATCGTCGAAGGCAGCAAACCCGAAGGCCTGGACTTCAGCCCAGACAGCTCGCTGGCCGGCCGGCCCGTCGGCCCAGTGCGTCTGCACACCTTCACCGTGCAGATCACAGATTCGTCGACACCGCCGCTGTCGGTGCGGCAGGCCTATGCCTTGCGCGTGGAGCAGACGCCTGCGCCGCGCGCCGCCGCCAGCGCAGCATCCGCTGCCCCGCCTGCGGCACCGCCCGCCTCTGCAGCGCAGAGCCCGCCCGGCCCGGCCCACATCACCAGCTACATGCTGCTGCAAGAAGAACTCGACGACATGTTCCCCAAAGCCAAGCCGGCCGAGGCTGCTGCATCGGCGCCCGAGGCCACAGCATCGGCCCCAGGCGCACCGCGCCGACGCTTCAGGGCCAGGCCGGCGGCCATCCCCACGGCGCATGCCGACAAGATGCAAGCCATGCTCGCGCCGCTGGTTCACGTGGACTTCCCCACGGCCGGGCTCTTCGCCGAGGCGCTCGAAGCGGCACATTGCGCCTACTTCCGCAGTGTCGTGACCGAAGCCGCCGAGAAAGCCAAGCGGCCCGCGGCGCCGGCCGAATTGAAGTGCGCGCCGGCCGCACCCGCGGCACCCACCTCAGCAGCCAGCGCATCCAGCCCATCACCCGGCACGGCCCTGCCCGGGGTGTCGCCCACGCTCTACGTCGAGCTGCTGCCCGAGGTTGTCAGGAACGACCTGATCGAGCTGGCCAAGTGGCAGCACCCGCTCGATGGCAACGCCAAGCCCCCCCGCTGGAGCGGCAACGGCTGCGGCTGCGCCCCGCCGATCACCGAAGACTGGGGCTACGGCATCTACCCGTTCTGGCAAGCGCAAGACGGCCCGCCGCAGAAGATCGACTTCAGCCTGTTCAACCGCATCGGCTATCTCGGTGCGCAGCTCAGCAACACCGGCGCGCTGGTGACGGCCATGCCGCTCAACTCGGACACCGACGGTTTCACGAGAACGGCGCGGCGCTTCGACACCTACGTCGACCTGGTCGTGCACCGCAGCGAGTGGGCCGACCTGCTCAGCCAGCCCTACCAGACCGAGATCATCCAGCGTGCCGTGAAAGACATCGTCTCGCTCGTCGACACGCGCATGACCGACCCCGTCACCACCACGAAGCGCTACCTGCTGCCGGGGTGGGATGAGCCGGTGCACCTGTTCGACGGCGTGACCCTCTTCTTCGACAACGCCCCCACCGACCCGAACGGCAAGAAGAAGTTCGAAGCCTTCTACGCCACCTTCGTGCACAGCCTCATCACCGAAATGCAGAAGACCCAGCGCCCCTACGCGCTGAACATCGTTGTCCCCGCGACCGAGATCGGCCAAGACGGTGCCTACAACTTCAAGCAGCTCTGGGGCTACATCCAGCGTGCCCAGAAGCTGACCGAAGCGAACGCACTCGCCGGCGCCGCAGACAGTGATTACCTGGGCACGACCGACATCACCGTGTCGATACTCGCCCTGCTGGCGGAGCCCACGAGCCAGGCCAAGAAAGACTTGCGCGCCAGTGCCGACAAGAACGACGTGCTCCATGGCCACAGCCGCGTGGCGGTACTCAACGCCATCGCACCCGTCTTGTTCCATGCGGCCGGCAACGTCGGCCTCGTCGGTGCGGACATCAACGGGCAGCAGCTGGACGACGACATCGCCTACTTCAAATGGCAATTCGGAGGCATGGGCCTGTGGCCCATGCCGCTGCAAGACACCGCGACCGGGCCCGCCATCTACAAGCGTCTGGCCGAGAACTTCTCGCCCAGGCACGCCAGCCCGGTCGATGGCCTGTGCAAGTGGGTTTGCCCCAACCGCAGCGCCTTGCGACTGCTCTTCATGGGCCTGCTCGTCACCGGCGCGGTGGGCTTTGGCCTGTACCACTGGGTGTGCGCCGTGCGGCGCATCGGGCGGCCGTACCTCGCGTTCCTGTGGGTGGGCGGCGTGCTCGCAATGATCGTGGGCCTGGCGCTGCTCAGCTGCGACCCGCAACTTGCGCAGGTGCGCCAAGGCAACGGCCCCTTGGTGGCGCTGCTGGCCATCGTCGTGGCTGTGGGCATGTATTACAGCCTGCGGCCGCGGGTTGCGCCGCCGTGAGCAGCACGTCGACGCGGAGTCCCCGAGCAGAAAGGAAATGAACCATGAAGACGCATGACCATGACAACGCGCACGCGGCACAACGCCGAGTTGTGGCGCAGCAGGCCGAGCATGGCGAGGCTGCCACCCAACTCGCGCAGGCCGGGGCTGACACCTTCGATCACCACGTGAACCACAGCCCACGCATGATGGCGCAACGGCAGTTGTTGGGCGCTGCTTTCGGGTCTGCGCTACAGCAACCGGTTCAGCGTGGGGCGGGGCTTGACGACGAAGAGCCGGCGGTGCAGGCCAAGCAGGAAGTGCCCGTCGAGGCGAACCTCACCGGCATGCCGAGCCAATTGAAGTCGGGTGTCGAGGCGCTGTCGGGCATGGACATGTCGGACGTGCGGGTGCACCGCAATTCGGACAAGCCGGCGCAGTTGAATGCGCTGGCGTATGCGCAGGGGAATGAGATTCATCTGGGGCCGGGGCAGGAGCGCCACATCTCGCACGAAGCCTGGCACGTGGTGCAACAGCGCCAAGGGCGCGTTGCGCAGACGAAGCAAATGGCAGGCCTAGGCGTGAATGAGGATCTGGCACTGGAGCGGGACGCGGACGGTATGGGCGCGCGAGCGCTGGCAAAAGGCGCGGCAATGGCCTTCGCACACGAGCGGCCGGCCCAGCTTCGCGCGGCGGCGTCCCCGATCGGCCGCTCCGTCGCCCAGCTCGCTACGAACCTGCGCTTCGACAACAACGTCACTGGCGCCAGTCAGATTACGGCCACGCAGCACAATCGAACTGGCGTGAACTTAACCGCGCAACAGTGGGTCCTTCAGAACGGCGCATGGAATACGGTGCCGGCCGGCACCGTGTGCAATCACAGCAGCGACTACGACGCGATGGCACAGCAGATTCTGGACGCGATCCACGACGAGGATCTGTCAGACGCAGCCGGGACGCTGCAAGTTGCCTACGCGACGCTGCAGGCCAACAACATGGGCATGGGCGCCGCCATGGCCACCCATTCGAACCGGATCAACAACGTCATCGCGACACCTGGCAACGTCGTAAATGTGGATGACATGATCGACTCATTCAACTACTACATCTACAAGATTTGCGACTATCCCCGCAACCTATTCTTCTGGCCTCAGCGCACCGGCGCCAACCCCGACGAGCCCTACGGCCCTGCCGCTCCCTCGGCCATGTGGGTGCCGAACAATCCCCTCATCAGCAGGCCGACGCGGCTTGCTCGAGAAAAGGCCCGGCTTACGGCAGGTCGTACAAACTTGAACGCTGCTCTGCCATAAAAGGGGCTGGGCATCCCGTCTCTGAGACGGCGGCCGCGTAGATTCGGGGTCAGGGGCGATTCGGGGTCAGGGCGATTCGGGGTCACACGATTCGGGGTCAAAAGCGATTCGGGGTCAAAAAACGATTCGAAAAGAGATTCGGGGTCAGGTCTTGCCTTTTGCCTACCCTCCCGCTCATGTCCCACCCCTGCGCACAAGGCATGCAGCGCTTCGACGCCCAGGTGCTGGCCCGCTGCTTGACACACCCACCAAGTCAACCTGTCGCGGTGCGTAGGGCTGTTCCGCGATTGCAGCTGCCGCGGCGACCAGCCCGCCGGGCATGCGGTGCGGCCTAGGAACTGCGGAAGCCCAAGATCAGCATCCTGCTGATACCGGCCACCGGCGCGCTACGCCAATATGAGTGCACCCGTGCCGTCGAGATACAGCCCTCGTCATCCGGTAGAGGCGAAAGGAACCCGATGCCGCTATTTCTCTACGATCTTCCGAACTGGCTGTTCGGCATTCTGATCTGCGGCGGCTGGGTCGTGATCGGCCTCGCCGGCTACGTCGTCTTTCAACGGGTGTGCCGGGCCCAGTTTGCGGAAGGCGAGAAGAACCTGGCGATCGCCCTGCTTGCAGTGATCGCAACCGTGAACTCATTGCTGCTGGCGTTCTCGGCCGTCTCGGCGTGGGAGTCCTTTGGATCCGCTGACCGTGCCGTGCACGGCGAGGCCACCACCATCAGCACGTTGAGCCGCGACCTGGCGGTCTTTGGCAGCACGGAATCCAACCAGGCCCGCGAACTGCTGCGAACCTACGCAAAAAACGTGGTGGCGCAGGAATGGCCCGAGATGCGCAACGGCCATGCTAACGATGCCACCTGGACGGACATGGACAACATGTTTCGCGCCGTGGGCAACATCAAACCTGCCGTGCCGCGCGAAGTGGCGCTCATGCCGGAGATATGGGCCCGGACCAACGAGCTTGTCAGGTATCGGCGTGAGCGGCTCTATGCCGGCGAAGCCCAGGTGCCTGGCACGCTGTGGGCCGTGGTGACCTTCGTGACGTTTCTCACCATCATGGCCACGTATGTTTTTCCCCGCACCGCATTCAACCTGGCAGCCGTTGCCGTTCTCTCCGGTTCGCTGGGACTGGTGTTCTTCTTCATTGCCGCGATGGACCGCCCATTTGCAGGCAAGGAAAGCATAGGCCCCGAGCCGATCGAGTTGTCATTGTCGAAGATGGAAAAGTGGGACGAGGACACGCGCAAGCAGCGGGCTGTGGGTGTCGAGATGAAGTGACAACGAGCAACGGCCATGAATACCCCACGGCGATACCCCCAGGCCGGCCAGACCCACTCCGCCGCGCCTTTCACCAGCCAAGAGAGAACCACCATAAAAGCAAGGAGTCCCGCATATGAAGACCTCTCGACTGCAGCAGCTGCATCCTGCATACACCCAAGCATCTGAGGCATCAGCAGCCAGCCTGAAACCCACCCGTGCATCTTCCACTGCGACCGCCATGCTGGCTCTCAGCCCTCGCGTCATCGCGCAGCGGCAGGCGATCAGAGCCGCATTCGGCGACACAACACCTCAGTCACCCGAGCCCGCGGGTATGCCGGCGCAGCGCCTGAAGATCAAGAGTGAATCCGGAACCTTCCGCTACATCTTTGGCACCGATTTCCGGAGAGATCACCTTGGAGGGAAGGCAGATGCTCTCAGCACGTTGAAAAAAAGGGGCAGCGGCGTGGTCACCGTCATTCAAGAACTTACGGGCAACGGGAACGAAGCCCGCGATGTCGAGGCTTTGGGAGGCTACGGCTTCTCAATCGTCACCGATGTAAACGGGTGGATGGCGTCTTATGGCGAGGGCAACAAACCCACTGCCGTGGAGGTCAGTTCCGTGACGCTTTCAGGGCTCATCAACAAGAAGGACGCCGGGATCATCACTCACATAAGCTCGTCGGATTGACGTGGTTCGGGGTCACATGATTCGGGGTCTTGCCTTTTCTCCTGCAGCGCTCGTGGCGCAGGGTCAGGATGTCGCGCTGTGGGACGAGGGGTTGCGCCAGCAGATGTACCTGGGCGACGAGGCCTTCGTCGACCGCATGCAGGCGCTGGCCGCACCGCCTCGCAAGGCCGCGCGCGACACGCCACGCACCCATCGCATGCCGGCCCGGCGGCTGGCGCATTGGCTGGACCTGTGCGCCAACCGCGAAGAGGCGCTGTACCGCGCCCACACCGAAGGCGGGTTGACCATGACGGCATTGGCCGCCGAACTGGGTTTGTCGGTGTCCAGGGTGAGCCGCTTGATTGCCAAGGCGGAAGCTGCATCAGCCGGCCAGCCTTGAGAGATGGCCCCGAGCGGAGGTGCAGGCGCTCGAAGGTCAGCCTGCTGCCGGACGCGATGTATCTGCTCTTCGTCGGCCACAGCCGTCTGGGCGACTCCGAGACGCAATCTCCGCAATTCACCGATGGGCCTCGTCTGTACAGCCTGCGATGCTGGCCTGCGCGCTTCACGAAAGAGCTTTCATGAACCTCATCGACCGTGCCACGGTGATCCACTTCCACCGCCATCGCATCGCCCAGTTCAGCGCCGACAGCGTGCGGTCGCTGGGTTGGGTCAGCGAAGCCAGCCAGACGGGCCGCTTCGAGTCCATCGCCCAGGCGGCCGATTTCGACGGCAGCAGCGTGCTCGACCTCGGCTGCGGCACCGGCGACCTGAAAGCTTTTCTGGACGCACGCTACAGCGGCATGAGCTACCTCGGCATCGATCAGGTGCCCGAGTTCGTGGCGCTGGCACGCAGCCGGTATGCCGGCGACGCCTGTGCGAGCTTCGAACTCGGCGACTTCAACGCGATGATCTTGCCGCGCGTCGACCACGTGGTGGCCTGCGGTTCGCTCAGCTATCGCAGCAGCAACCCGCACTACGTTTTCAACGCCATCGCCAAGATGTTCATGAGCGCCGCGCAGACGGTGGTCTTCAGCCTGATGGATGCGGCGCACTTTCCCGAGCACCCTTTGCTGGTGGGCCACCGGCTCGATGAGATCGTGGCGTTTTGCCGGAAGCTCTCGCCCCGTGTGAGCCTCGTGCGCGGCGCTTCGCCAGACACTGCGACCGTGGTGATGCGAGTGGCGGGCTGACGGGTCATCGCGCACCCATGTCGAGCGACTTTCTTGCAGGGCAAATGTGTAACTCCGCAAAACACCGATGTTCAGGCAGCCCATGTGCGCGGAGCATGGTGTTCGCTGCCCACTCTCTGGAGCTTCCGCTATGAAAACCCGTGTCTCACAGCGCTCGGCAGCATCTACCCGGCCCGTCGATCACGTTCAGCGGCGCGGCTCAAGCAGCCATGCCGCTGTGCAATTGCAGGCCAGCGAGCGCATGGTCGCTCAGCGCCAGCAGGTCGAAGCCGCTTTTGGCGCCGCCGCGCAACGAGAAACCGCGCCTGAAGAAGAGCTGCAGATGAAGTCCGTGCAGCGCGTCGGGCCGGACGAAGAAGAGCTGCCAATGCAAGGCAAGTTCGCCGTCGCGCAGCGGCAAGGTCCGGAGGAAGAAGAGCCCTTGCAAGGCCGTTTTGCCACCGTGCAAGCCAAGGCCGAGCCCAATCGCACCGGCATGCCCGACGGCTTGAAGAGCGGCATCGAATCGCTCTCGGGCATGGACATGTCGTCGGTCAGGGTGCATTCCAACTCCGACAAGCCAGCCCAGCTGAACGCCTTGGCCTACGCCCAAGGCAACGACATCCACCTCGCGCCGGGCCAGGAGCAACACTTGCCTCATGAGGCGTGGCATGTGGTGCAGCAACGCCAGGGCCGGGTGCAGCCCACGACGCAGATGCAGGGCGTAGGCATCAACGACGACCATGCGCTGGAAAGCGAAGCCGATGCCATGGGTGCGCGCGCGCTCAGTACAGCCTCCACCGCGCACGGCGAAGCAGCACAGCGCTTCGACGATAAAAATTAGTCGAGTTCCAATGCCTGCTTGCCCGCGTTTGTTCACAAGCGTCCGGTAGGGAAGCAGGAATTCGGCCTTCTTGACGGCGGTCACGACTTGGATGCCCTCGACGAGGACCTGTCGGTCCCGACTTTTACTCTTCGCCCCCGGTACAGCGGGGCGATGCAGAAGCGCTTTGGGCAGCGTGATGCGTGCGGCCGCCTATCACCGCGTTGATAGGCGGCGACCCCCGCCTCACCGACGGTGTGAGCCAACTCCATTTCCGCGACTTCGTGTAAGTAGCCCGCCTGCTCAGCAACCCAGACGCGAAAGATGGATCGAAACCCATGGGGTACAGCCTTGACATCCATGCGACGCAGGACCGCGGTCAGAGTCATATCCGACAACACCCCACCCCGTGCCGATGGAAAAACGTATTCAATGTCATCCACCCGTGCCAAGTTGCGCAGCAGCGCGATTGCGCCGGGGGAGCGACTGCTGCCGTCTAGGCTTGGGCTCTGTCGCGCGGCACGTCTGGCGCGAAGCCGGGAGCACAGTCAGCCGAAAGACCGATAGACAGCAAAACACAAGAACCTAGAACTTCCACAAGGCCAGCTGTCCCGCAGCAGCACATGCCGCTAGGCGAACGAAGTGATCCGGTCTTGGCAAATCTCCATCATGCGAGTCACCGCGGCCTCGCCCGAGGGTCCATAACTGGGGAGATTCGGCAACGTGATCGCCGCCACTGCAGCCCGCATTCGTTCGAGCATGTCATCGATGGCGGCATTGGCATCCGACGCTCGGAGTCCCGCGATGGCGGCAACCGCAAGGAAATCGGCACGCTTCAGCCGCTCGTCCTTGCCATTGAGCTTCAGCGCCATGCGGTCATGTTCAAGGCGAGGAAAGACGCGTGTCGTCAACGTGTCGTAGACGGGCGCGAGCCGAACGCTGCGGAAGGCAGAAGCACCGAGATCCGCGACCTTCAAGACGGCCATGTTCTTGAGGTGCATGTCGCCATCGGCGATGAGCCACGCGAACATCACGCGCCGTATGAGGATCAGGAGGTCTTCGTCAGGCGACGTAGAGATGCCTCTCAAGGCGCGCGCGACCCGTTCGATGGTGCCGTCGTACTTGGCCTGTGGTGAGAGATCAAGCACCGAGCAGAGATCCTCCATCGCCAGCAGGCGGTGGTCATCGCCGCCTTCTCGAATGTCGAAGCGTTCGACGAGAAGCGCGGGCGGCATGTCGTCAGGCATGGTGATCAAGGCTGTCGCCGGGACCGTGAGCCCGGCCTCCTTTGCCAAGGCAAGACCCATCCATTCCACCAGCGGCAAGGTTTCGAAGCCGCTGGTTCCGGCGGGCTTCAGGATGTGCGTGAACGGTGTACCTGTGCTTGGAGAGAGCCTGCCGTCGGGGTCCAAAATCATCGGCGCTTTGATCTGCACCCCGGAGAGACGCGGTGTGTCGGCGTGCGCATAGATTTCAGCGAGCTTGCGCTCGAAGTCATGCTCCAGCGTGCTGCGCCTGGGTCCGTCATAGGTGCCCGTGAACACACCGGCCGCCGTGTAGTCGGCAAGGCGCGTTGCAAGTACATCGAGCGACAGCGCCGCCAGGTCGCCCGCGTTCTCGGCGATGGTGATGTTGGACAGGTAGCGCCTGCCCGAGCGAAGCACGGCCCGTTCGTCATGGTCATTCAGGACGCTTTCGAGCCAGCCTTCCGGCAGCAGCGAGACCACGAAAGGCGGCAGCCTGCCCGGCATCGTCTGACGAATGACCGGTGGCATGGGTGTACCGGTGGCCGTCGCGGACCACCGCCATTCGAAGCCGTCGTGAGCGAGGTGGCCAATCGGCAAGCCATGCCAAGCCACTGTCAGATCGAACGCGGCTTCGTTACGAGCAGGCGCTATCGAGGGATGGCGCAGCAAGAACTTTTCGGCGCCCTCGCCCTCGCGATACCAGTCATTCTCACGGGCGAGCGCCCAGACAGCGTCGCTTGCAGCCTTCGGGTTTCCGTACTCCTCGACAAGGCGGGCAGCGATGGACGCACGCGTCGCCGCATCGATGGAGCCTGCATGTTCGCTGCGCAGGCGGAAGGCTTCAAGAAACCGCTGGCGGATGGAGGACACATTGACGGAAAACTCACCCATGCTGTCGGCAACGACGGCGGGAGCGAGAGAAGGTTTCCCGGGCGCCTTGTTCTGAACAATCTCCAGCGCCCTGATCCGGGTACGCTGCACGCGCGTCCCCGTCAGGTAGAGGCAACCGTCGCGAGTCGGCCCCAGCAGAACAGCGCTGGCGGCCGACAGGTAAGCATTCGGATAGAGGTAGCGGCCAATGCGGACGGCATGGGCGAGTACGGCCTGGTCGATGTCGTCGGCGGCATCAACGTAGATGCCGCGCATCAACTGGACGAGTTTGCCCGTTCCCGCCATGTAGTGGCTGCGGGTCTTGTCGATGGTTTCGCCGACCAGGTGAAGTGGCACTTTCTCTAACTTGCTCGTGTTTCAGATACGAGAAAGTTAGCATTCGGCGCCGAACAAAGCAAGAAAATTCTGACTTTTCCGTATATCAGATACGCAAAAGTTAGCTTTCGGCTTCCCTATAAGGGGGAGCCCATGTGGATGAACGGAAAGCGCGCCGGGGCGATCACCTCCGGCATGTATGGCACCGCGTGGACGCCTCGCTCGGCATGGCTATGTCCGCGCAGAAGAGCCGATCAATGCAGCTTGAGTGGGTGCGATGCGCGCGGGTGCCTACGACTTTCTCGAGAAGCCCTTTGCACCGGAGCATTTCGTCGAGACCGCGCTGCGCGTGGCGCTGAACGACATGGGCGCCCAGCTGCAGTCGCGCATCGGCATCGGCATCGGCATCGGCATCGGCATCGGCATCGGCATCGAGGCTGCGCTACTCGGCAGGTCTGCGGTGATGCAGGAGCTGCGGCGCAAGATCCCGCGGCTGGCCGACACCTCGGCTGATGTGATGATCCTCGGCGAGACCGGCACCGGCAAGGAACTGGTCGCGCGCTGCCTGCACGACCACAGCAGTCGGCGCGACCGCAACTTCGTTGCGATCAACTGCGGTGGTCCTCCGGAGACCTTGTTCGAGAGCGAACTCTTCGGCCACGAGTCGGGCGCCTTCGTCGGCCGGCGAGCGCCGCATCGGCAAGATCGAGCATGCCAACGGCGGTACCTTGCTGCTCGACGAGATCGAATCCATACCGCTGGCGTTGCAGATCAAGCTTCTACGAGTTCGTGTCGTTGGTGCGTTCTGACTGGCCGGAGATGCGACGCGTGATCGCCACGCCGACGGACTCGCCGGACCCGAACGTGTACCGCTGATCAACGGAATCGCGGGCTCAATATCAGGATGCGCAAGACGCGCGTCACTCCACATGATCAGAGTTGGCATGCAACTGGCTAGCCATGACGCATGTCGAACCACTTTGGTTGAGGCGATGGCGGCGCTAAAGCTAGCTGCGCGGGCCAACCCAACTTGCCGAGATGTCCCCCATCTTCCACATGGTCACCGGTGCCCCCGATCCGGTCGCGCCCTTCAGCCACGCGGTCGAAGCCGACGGCTGGGTGTTCGTCACCGGTCAAATGCCGTTTGTCGGCACGTCGCTGGATGCACCCTATCCCGAAGGCATAGAGGCACAGACGCGCCAGGTCCTGAAGAACCTCCAGACGGTGCTGGCCGGTTGCGGCCTGGGTCTGGAGCACGCGCTGTCGGTGCGTGTCTATCTCACGCATTTCGATGAAGACTACGCGGCGATGAACGCGGTGTACGCCGGCCATTTCGCGAGCGGGCGGCGGCCTGCTCGAACTTGCGTTGGTGTGACCGGTCTGGCCAAAGGGGCGCGCATCGAGATCGATCTCGTGGCACGTCGCGATGGCGTGCCGCAAGTTCAGCCCACCGTTCGATCACGTGAGCCATGAAGGGCAGCTTTTCACCAGCCCTGCGAGCCCATCTGGCGTCGGGATTGGGTCGTCTGCTGAAATCGATCTGCGCATGGCACCGACCTGTTGTGTTCGATCAGGCGAACTGGCCTTGCCCTTGTCGAACGTAGTCCATAGCCACTCGATTACGCGGCTTTCTTTGTCTGACCCGCGCGCCAGTTTTCTTCGAACCTCATCGGGCTGACGTAGCCCAACGTAGAGTGAAGTCTGCG
>Ga0307515_10004465_pt1 | contig 28962 bp, 5 predicted proteins | sample 17_EM_MG_FD_194513 | JGI IMG/M metagenome (GOLD analysis project Ga0307515, IMG submission 194513) | Populus trichocarpa ectomycorrhiza microbial communities from riparian zone in the Pacific Northwest, United States - 17_EM | ecosystem: Host-associated > Plants > Roots > Unclassified | place... | reverse complement strand
AGGATCTACTAAAGGGAATAGACCAAGAGAGGTTAGAACAGAGTTCTATAGTCGTATAAGGCGCAGAGTACGCATTAACTAAAGCTAAGTTAGAAACCATAGTATGGCGCAGAGCTAATAGACCTAAGTAGTACCAAAGAAGCCCATAAGAGATAGAGTAAGACACTATAGAAACTAAGAGGACAAAAATTAAGTAATTAAAGGTCTAAGGAGTAAAGGCCAAATCAGGGATCTTAGTAGCAGAAGACATTCAGGCGGACTCTATAACAAGAAAGATAGTTTAAAGAGAAAGCTTATATAAATTGCGGAAAATAGGGTCATTTCACTAGAGATTGTAAAGATAGTTAAAATCACTATATAATAAAGGGAACTAGACTAGTAGACGGTATATACATACAGAGGGACGATAATACACTACAAGGAATAAAAGATTGTTTAATTAACCACTTCACGTTTTATTACAACAACGCGTGCTGAATTCATAAAGACGCTAAGTATAGCGCAAGCTATTAGCCATAGAAACCTAGTTTAGAGAAACTAAGAGCTACCCAAAACTATAAAGAGCAAGATAGGCTTTATAAATGCGACAAAGATCCAACAGTAACTTTCAGTACAGTATCAATAAGGCAGTATTTAGAAAGGGACTTCGGGAAAAATCCATTCAGCGATATTAAGAAAGAAAATCTTAAGACATTAGCATTAAAAGTAGAGACTAAGACCGCTACAGAGCAAGGTTCAGTAACGGGTATTATAACACCATTAAATACGGCATCTATCGCTTTATAAGACGGTAGAAAGAGCGTCTTATAAAGACCAAGCAAGCAAACAACTGCTAGTGCTAATTTACCACTCAATAAAGGCAAAAGGCTAAAGGCTTAAGATTCTTAAGATAAGATAAGAGACGACTAAGATTCTTAGGACGAGATAAGGTATACCTAAGGACCCACAACAAATAAAAACCGATAGAGTAGGGTAACGGCTTAGTTTAGGAATATACGAATAAGCTTAGGACAGAGTTTCCCACAGGCATTAAATTCTTAAGACGAGATAGATAAGATTTAAAACTCTTAAGATAAGATAAGAACACTACAGACGCCTAGTTAGACTAAGGCGGGAGCTAAGCTTAAGTTAGAAGTAAGCTCAGAATTAAAGAATCCAAGGGACTAAGAATTTGGAGTATAAATAAGGACACCTACAGATAAGAAGTAAGGAGCTTCTTTACAGATTAGAGAATCTATAATCCAGGCAGTAGTTAGATTAGGAGATAGACATATAAACCTAAAGGACTTACTAGTTAAACACAGTGTTCAGCCTAAAAATTAAAAAGTTAATACCAAGATTAAGAAGTATAAAGACTTTAAAGATCCACTTACAAGACACAAAAGAAAAGAAACCATAGAGGAATTTAGAGCGAGAATTACCTTATAGCAAGAGCAGAAACTAAATAAGAGATCTAGTCTACTAGGTCGTATAAGGAATAGAGTGCCGGTATAAAGAATTACTAATAGGCCAGAAGCAGGCACACTAAGAGCCAAGTAGCTTACTAAACTGGAATAAGAAGAGGATCTAGGGATTCTAACTAGATTTAAAGAACGACATATAAAGGGCTATTACGATGCAGCAATAAGAAGATACTTCCTTATGGATAGAGCGTATATACTTAAGCAGCTATACCAAAAGTAGTATAGGTAGCGACACAACGATAAGTGGGAAGATTTCTATATATAGTTAAATAAAAAAGTTGTCCAAGACCACCTAATTACGGAAAAGGCTATAACTCACATTAAAGGAGCCTTAATTATAATATTAAAAGATCTAAAGAAGCAATCAGAGGACTAGAGAAGTGAGAGATAAATTTTAATACCTACAAATAAAGTCGCGACGCTTAGATTAACACAAGAAAGGTTTAAACTTAAGGACAAAGACAAGCCAAGAGTTAACCTAAGACACTAAGCACATTACACACTATTATGGATAGCATGCGTAGATAACATATATAGCATATATAGGACACCAAAAGATAAAAATTGGAAGTATTTAATAAAAATGTATTAAATAACGGACGAGGCGAAATACTAAAACGCTAAGTATATGCATAGCTAGCACCTAGTAGAAGTTTAAAAATAAGGGGACTTAATACTTTAACCAGAAAGATTCCTTACGGAAGAATGCCTAGATAAATAACAGTGGTGGGAATATCTAGAGAACACCTATCTATAGCACATTAAGGATAAAAAGCGAACTAAGTATTAGCTTAAGTTGGACCAAGTATAAATAGGATCTAATAGCCAATAGTTAGGAAAAGTAGAGGCCTACGGGACTAAAGGGAACTAGTGGTAGAGCCTTAGACCCTTAAAGAAATTTAAGGAAAACACCTAAATCTATAAGTTAAATGGTAAGATTAACAGTTTAAAGCACTAATAGATAGTAGGGTAATAAGGAACCATATCTTACTAGCAGTAGTTAAAAGAATAGGACTACTATACAGGAGAAAGGAGCACCTATATTTATTAGTAATAATTTTAGGAGATCCAATAGCCTACAGAGACGGCATCATTAATCTCAAAATAGGACCTATTTAGTTAACTATTAAAGGAAGATAAATTCAGATGTCTTTTAATATCCTACTATTAGGGAAGGATAAGGCGATATTAAGGATGCCTTAGTTATAGGAGTACAATCTAAAGATTAATTAGGTTATAGGTTAGGTCAATATTAGAGATACTTAACGCCGTAAAGTGCGATAATAAGCTAAGTTAGTATAGTACTAAGTAGGAGCAACCTATAAGGAAACAGAAAAAGGACTAAGCTATATACTAAAGAGATACCATAAGTATAGCAAGAAACTATAGTTACTAGAAAGTAAAAAGCTATTAAAGTATATAGCATAGGACTATAAGATAAAATTAGAACTAGGAATAAGTCTAAGGTTTTTTCCAATCTATAAGCTTACCGAAGAAGAAGGTAGAGTATTAAAAGAGTTTATCTAGGAGAACTTATAAAAGGGATACATTAGACCATTATAATCATTAGTAGGTTATCTAGTATTATTCGTCCCAAAGAAGAATAGCAAGCTAAGGCTATATATTAACTATAGACAGTTAAACAGCATTACCAGGAAGGATAGGTATCCTTTACCCTTAATTAGCGAGATTTAAGATAGGATAGGTAACGCACAAATCTTTATAAAGATAGATCTGAGATAGGCGTACCATTAGATTAGAATTAAGGAAGGCAACAAATAGAAGGCAGCCTTTAGGTTAAAGAAAGGACTATATAAACCATTAGTTATACAATTTAGGCTTATAAACGCACTAGCAATATTCTAAAAGCAAATTAATAATATATTAGGGGAACACTTAGATGAATTTATTATAGCATACCTTAACGATATTATTATCTACTTAATAACTAAGGAAAAATATAGGAAATACGTTAAATGGGTCTTAAAGAGACTATAAGAAGAACAGATGCTAGTAGTAATTAAGAAATGCAAGTTCTTCACTAAAAAGACAGATTTTGTTAGATTTATTATTAAACTAGGCCAACTTAGTATAGATCTAAAGAAGATCGAGGCTATAGTAAATTGGTAAGAACTAGAGAACGTTATATAGTTAAGATTGTTCCTAGGGTTTTACAATTACTGCAGAAGGTTTATAGCGCAATAGTTAAAGAATATTAAGCTATTTACGCGGTTAATAAAGAAAGAAGAACTATAGGTATAGGGAGAAGAATAATAAGAACTGTTTAAGGAAGTTAAAAGGTTATTTACCTAGGAGCTAGTTCTTAAGATCTATTAACCAGGACTAGAGACGGTTGTTAAGATAGATATATTAGACTTTGTACTAGGGGCATACTTTATATAAAGGCATCCAGATAGATGGCACCTAGTAGCATACTATAGTCGGAAAATAACACTACCGGAACTAAACTATAACATCTATAACAAGAAGTTATTAGGAATAGTTACAGTACTAAAGGAATAGAGAGCATTCTTGCAAGGCATAAAGAAACCATTTATAGTTAAAACGGATTATAAAAACCTAACAGGATTCCTAATAACAAAGGAACTTAACTAAAGACAGGTTAGATGGGCAGAGATGCTTATAGAATACCATTTTAAGATTTAGTATACTAAGGGTACAGATAATATAAGAGCAGATGCTCTAAGTTAAAAGGCTAAACTATAACATAATAAAAAGCTATTAGGGGCTTTACTGCGAAAAGATACAGACAGATTGATTAGGTATAATTATCCTAAAATTATAGTAACTTAGGAAGAACCAGATAGAGTCTATAAGACACTAGAAAGCTTTTAGGCATAAAGAATTCTAGAAGTATAGCTAGAAGATTTACAAACGGATATATATAAGAACTAAGAAGCAAAGTATATCCTAAGAAGCATAGCAGAGCAATTTATAGAAAATTTCTATAAAGAACTAACTTAAGGACATAACGGAGCTACAGGCTTAGTGTTAAAACTCTAGGAGGAGTATATTATTAACAGAATCTAGAGAATAGCTAGAAAGGTCACTAAGGAGTATCCAGATTACTAAAGAAACAAACTAATAAGGTATAAGCCATATGGAGGGCTACAACCTATTAAAATACTAGAGAGACCATAGGAGGTTATATTATGGGACTTTATTATAAAGTTACTAAAGTTAAGAGATCCTATCACCGGATAAGATTATAATGCGATCTTAGTAATAGTAGACAAGCTTATAAAGTGGGGATACTTTATAGCATATATAGAAGAAATATCAGCAGAAGATGTCGCTAGAATCTATATTAAAGAAGTGTTCGTAAGGTATAGAGTACTAAGCAAGATTATATCGGATAGAGATCTAAGATTTATAGCAGCATTTTGGGAGGTATTCTTAGCAGAGCAAGGAGTTTAAGTAGCAACTTCCACTATATATTATCCGCAGACAGACGGTCAAACGGAAAGATTAAATTAGATACTAGAGCAGTATCTAAAACATTATATTAATTACGCGCAGAATAATTAGGTATCACTATTACTAGTTATACAGTTTATATATAATATAACACCATAAGAAGAAATAGGTATGTTACTATTTAAGGCAAACTATAGATATAAGCCAAAAACATCGCTATCGCCATATTAAGTAAAGAAGATAAGTAGTATAGCTAAGTAAAGAATGGAGATATTAATAAATCTTTATAAAAACCTTACGGAAACAGCTAAGGTAGTATAACAAAGAATAAAGAAATACTATAATGCTAAGAGATCTAAGGGACTAGATCTTAAGGAGGGAGATAAAGTATAGCTACTATATAAAAATTTTAAGAGTTAACAACTAAGCAAGAAGTTAGACTATATTAGGCTAGGACCTTTTAAAATTAGTTAAAGGATTTCACTGGTTACGTTTAAGTTAAACCTACCAGCTAAGATAAAGATCTACCCTATACAGTATATCGCGATGCTAAAGCTAGTACACGGAAAAGTTAAGCTACTAGTTTATAAAGCAGACATGTATAGAGGACAAGAGGAAGACAAATAGCAAGTTTTAAAGATTATTAGTTATAAGGACGTTAACAATAAAATATAGTACGAGGTTAAGTAGATAGGCTATAATGAGACTACTTAGGAGCCACTAGAAAACTTAAAGAACGCTATAGGAAAGGTATAGGAGTATCGGAAGAGAATAGGTCAGGTAATATTAAAAAAGAGTCACCAAAGAATAAGTCACCTAAGGGGGACCCAAGAAGAGCGATTGCCGAATTACTCAGAATTGTTTCCTTCGCTGTTGGAAGAGAATCCGTTCTTTTATCACCAAGTTCCTACAGACCCTATTCCACAAGTTTCCACTCCTTAGAACGAACCTTCTTAAGATAAAGAAGACGAGTAGAAGCAGAGAGACGAGCTTTAAGGGCACGCTGCTAAGCAGCCACAGCCTCTTGCTCCGCTTCCCGCGAACGACGCAGTTCATCCAAAGCGCTTAAAAGCTTACCATCGAGTTTTACAGCAGTAGATTAAACACAAGACCCTATAACAAATTACTTAGGGAACTTAACGACTATTAAGAGTTATAGGATATGTACACTTAGCGTCAGAAATAGAGCGAACGTCGCAAGACGAACAAATATTCGCTTTAGTGCACTCTAAATAAAAAGAGGGTTACCGAGACAAAGGACTCACCAGCGCAACACAGACTAACCCCTCTTTCGCACAACAAGAACACGGAAATAGCATTATTTCACCTAGCGACAGTATTAAAGCAACAGTGCGAGCACAACGCTGCACCTATAAAGAAGAAGGAGGCTTAGAAACCTTTAAAGGCATTATAAGTAATAATATTAACCAAATTAATTAGACGGATATTACACCTCTAGTAAACAACTTAGAGATATTAGGAATCTTCAAGGACGAAGATAGAGAGGAGGGAGATAGTATTACGGACGCTTTAAGTACAATATTATAACTACTTAGAGAAGAGTTAGAAGAAGCTAGTTGGTTAATATAGGCACGGTCTAAGATAGAGCCGGTAGAACTATATAATAAGGAATAGTAACTGAGGTTATATAATATAATACGTGAGATACGCGAAGTACGGGAGGAACGTCACGTATATTATATATATCACGTACATTATATATAAGAAGGATTTTATAGAAGTGCGGTTGTGTATTTAAGGACCCTTAGTCCCTACCTAGATAGTTCCTTCCTTATAGTGATTCTTAGAATACAATTAGAGTTAATCTATTGGGCAACCACTCCACCAGTTATTATTACGTTGTTGACTTTACGCTTCACCTACACACCTAGCCCAATAACGAGCTCACCGTAGTACTTGCTACAAGGTTCCGTTATAATGCTTGCCATTAGAGCTAATAAGTGCTCTATAGTCTTAGAGTGTGCCCTAGCTATTTTAAGTATATGCATAGCATATACACGAAGTTGTATATAGTTTTACCTTAGAGAGACCCATATAAAATGGAAGCCGCTCTTATATACTATCTTGGCCCTCGCCTTCCTTATCCTTATCCTCCTCCTTTTTTTCCTCCTCCTCCTTTTTTTCCTCCTCCTCTTTATCCTCCTTATCTTTAATACTCTCCCTACTAATTATATTATCTTAAGAACCATCGTCTTTATATTTAATGTTAGGTACGCTTTAGAATACCTACGTATACTTAGTATATGCGTAGTATATAGTTATACATACTAACTAGTAGGCCGTTTAACTATCCTACTATGCTCTCATTTGCCTTAGTATAGTTTTTACTTATTATTAGTATAGTAAGATACGTGTAAATACGCGTATATATATATATGTATATGTGTATATTATATGCCTATGTGCGTATGCGTAGCATATGCCCTATATATTTTAGTTTATGCGGTCACTTAAGTTAAATATAGCTACCAATGCGCGTTCTGTATAGGTGTGACCCCGCCGACCTTTTTCCGGCGCTCCATCGGTGACCCCGTTCAGCTTTCGCCGACCCCCATCGGTGACCCCCCCGAGCTGCACCCCGGTCTATCGCATGTCAGCCCTAAAGTTTGCCGTCTACCAAGACTCTTAGCGGGAAAACCCCGCCTAACACAACACCATCTCTTCCATCTAGAGGCAATAGGTTATACTACCGGCAACATTTCAGCTTTCGACTTTTCGGCTACGCCACGTTTGGTTAGTTAGAGATTGTTTGCTGAAGCTAAGGCAAGTGAGCTATGCAAATGGCTAGTCCACTTGACTGTTTATGGAGATGCTTAAGGCGGCGCGGAGGGAATACTAGTAGGATAAAGTGTAGGCGGAGGTCCTGAAGATACTGGAGCCAGAAAACGAGTTCACTTATAAGGTGGTTAACTAGTTTAGAAAGACGCAGATGCAGGCAAACAAGGCGCAGGTTGCATGCTTCTATGAGCTCAAGTCAAGCAATGTAGAAAAGATTGTGGGGAGGGAGGATCGAATGGTAGGTTTGGAATAGGACCATATGCCTTATAAAAACTGACTATTGTCGCAGCAATTTATGGTGAGTGAGAGCTCTAGTTGCCTTAACCTATCCTACTAGATAAGCAAGCTCTCGCTCTTATGGACCTACTTTAATATAAATAAGTTCGGGAAACCCACGGAGGAGGACTTTAAGACGGTGAGGGATATAATTAAGAGGATGATCGGGGCAGCTTATGGGCTAGTGCTTGCTCGAGCTTAATGTAATTATGCGTCTTCGTAGTAGCTTTTCTGTCAGGAATGCTAGATAGCCTAACTTACGTGCAAGCAGATCACAAGGCGTGCCTGTAGTGAGTTAATTCGTCCCACGCGACACCGGGATGTAACAGCTTAAACAGTTCTTTCTCTGCAAGACGCCTGCAACGAGCCAACGAAATGTGTTTGTTGTCCATGGCCTTGGTGGCGTAGGCAAGACGCGGTTAGCGGTTGAGTTCGCGCAGGGAAACCAAAGCAGATCTGACAGCAGACGTTGTGCGGATGCTCAAGCATCCCATAATTAATATCGATGTGGCGGTGCGGGAGTGTCTCTGGTGGCTGTCCCTACCATTAAATCGTCACTAGCTCTTGATTTTCGACAACGTTGACCACAACTACCACAACAAAGACGATTTGCAAGGTATAACGTTAAGGACATTTACTTCGAAATTCGGCTTGAGTTTCCGTTCGTGCACGTCCGTGCGTTCACCTCTTTTAGCTCCCCTTGGCAACCGTACAGATGAGGCTGGGCATACGGAAGCTTTGGAAGGTTCGTAGCCAGCGACTGGTCAGGCCGAAGTGGTTAGGAGGACACCTTTGTGTCTGAAGAAAATCCTTTTCGATTACTGGAAAGGTTTGTTCCTCTTTATTGGCTGCCTAGCAAACTAAACGTTGCCATATAACTCTATCTTACATTTATCCATAAATACGTCTGCACTAAGGTGTAGTGGCTTAGTTATACCGTCTGCCTAAGCTGAAGTTATTTAATCTTGGCCATCCTCCGGTTTTTAAGACCATATTCTATCTTCTTTAAATTACCGATTCTATTCCGTTTCCTGTCCACAAGCTAAATATTCGTTTTTGATCTAATACTATGTCTAACAGCAAGGAACAAGAGCCCACGTCTAAGCCCGCCGTCGCTAAGCCCTATATTAGTAAAGGCGGCGAGCGTATTTTTTGGGACCGCGTTATCCAAGCCATTAATGCTCCTAATGCGCACGATACTTCTAGTTCCGGTTCTAGTTGGGATAAATACTACCCATCCGGTCTTTCCTTTGAGAAGGAACCTAAAAAAAAGAAGCTGCTACTCCTAGAAGACAAGCTTCCAGACGGCCTTAAGGATAAAGCCGACAAACTTAAGAGATATACCATTACTAATAAAACAACCTTCCCATGGTGCACTATCGGCAAAATCTACGCTGGGAAGGACGCCGACTTCAACAACCCCCTTTAGATGGGCAGTGGCGTCCTCGTCGGCTGTAACCTTCTCCTGACAGCCGGCTACGTCGCCCCATAGGGCCTGAACCGACCCTAGATGAAATTCATCCCTACGTTCGAAAGCCGCGCCGAGCCTTTCGGCGCCGTATACGTCCTGAATTAGTACGGCTACCGTAGAGATGGCGACGTCCACGGAAAAGACTACGTAATTTGCAAGCTTAACATAAACATTGGTAACCAATGCGGTTGGCTAGGCTACCAGTGGTGGAGCGGTTAGGATGACCAGTACACTAACCAAATATGGACCAGCGTCGGATACCCCGCCGAACCCGCGAACCCGGGCGGAATGTATATACTCGTTGAGGACAATATCGGGATCGTCGACGTTAACAATAAAGGCGCTAATAGAAAGGAGCTCAAGTCCAATGTGTTTAGTCTTGGCGGGTGGTCCGGTAGACTACTCTAGGGCTACATCGGCGGCTAGTTAAGGGTGATTGGTATTCTGAGCGGTCAGGAGACGGATTTACTGCAGCCTCGGCATACTGTTTCGGCGGGTGGCAAAGCGATAGGCGAGCTCATTATTTATAGGTAAACCAATTTTTTACTATAAGCTTTCCACGGGGAGGGCATAAGTGCCTAGGGATCTGACGGTTCTGACGAGTCTAAGTGGTCGAGAATTGCACTTATCAGCAAAAGAATTAAGTAGCATCTAAAAGAACGGGACCTATTCCTTTATAGCAGTCTAATCGATCTAGGGGATACTTGATTAAGTTAGTACCTATATAAAACATATCTGAAACGGCCAGTCTGCTAGCATAGGAGGGTCGGTTCGGCCCTTAGGCCAGTTAGATTAACAACCTCGCGGCCATAGGCGTTATAAACAGTGCTGCCAACAATTAACAGATTTGATTGGAAGTTTAATTAGTCCAAGCGTCAGTCCAATTAATTAAATACGAGATCAGATATTAATTAAGCCAATCAAATAATTAAACCGAGGTTAAATAATTAATAATTAATTAATGGCCTCGGTTAATAGTTTATCCGGTTTCTTTAAATTTATTAAATTACCCATTATCGTCTTATATAATGACTTTATTACCTTTTAAGGATAATATAAGTTCGGATATTAACAAATTTTCTTAATTATCTAATTCTAATTTACTTAAGACTACCTTAGAAGCATCTTAGCCTACTTAGACCTTACACGCCTGCGCTTTTAACATTAAATTTAATACTCTTAAATACCGCGGCTAGCTTCTTTAGGATATATAGTATCGCTTATATAATAAACGGGTACTAAATATAAAGGTAAAAGTTTTTTAGGTTTATTAGTATGGAGCTAATCTATAAGCAAAGGACTATAAGAAGCTCTGGCCCTATAAGCGCTGCTATTAAAAAAAGGCTTATAGTACCTAGCTCTTTAATGCAGTCTCTACCTTATTAATTATATCTTATTTAAAAAAAACTTATAGAATAACTAGAGCCGGCGGGGATTTTAACTTTATCTTATTATAGGGACAAAGTTCTACTTACGCAAGCTTTATACAACGTGGTCTTCTTCCACCGCCATTTAATAATCTTAAATATAAAAAGGACCTTATTAACACAATTATTGCCTATAACCTTAGCTTTGCGACTATTTAAAATATATAATTTTAACAGCTTCTTATTTCCAGCTAACCTAAGATTAAAGTAATCCTTTTATCCTCGTATACTATAATTAGGGGCTAGGTAATAGATGCATTTTAGTTAAGGAAGATATAAATTAAGGATGAGATTTTATATATAAAAGCAAAATTAACCTCCTTAATAGCTGGCGCTTTTTAAATTATAATAAGTATATAGCAATATACGCTTACTTTATTAGTAAGAAGTATAAGCTTAAGCACTATCTTCTAGGTTTCCGGAAAGTAAATAGAGCAAAATCTAGCTAATTAATTGCAGAAATTATAGCTAATATTATTAATAACTACGAGATTGGCTAGAATCTTAAGGCGTTTATAATGGATAATACTATAGATAATAATACTATGCTAAAGGAGCTAGTAACTCGGTTTAATATTAATATTAGCTATTTACGCCTATAATATCTTAGTTATATTATTAACCTAAAAGCCGTAACAGCAGCGAAACCAGCCTAAAAACGACTTAATAAAACAATCCGATATTAGAACCCTATTCCCCGCACCGAGAAACCCTATAAAACCACGTCGCCCCCATCTACAAGGCATGGGGGACGGCAGTGGGGCGCAAGCTTCCTACTGAAGTCGCGAGAATTACGACGCGAGGGAGCTGAACTATAAACTAGGTGGGCAACAACGCGAAAAGGACAGCTGCCAGCCTAACCAGTAATAGCAAAAACTAAAGAAAATACTTAGACAAATTAAAAACGATCTTATAAAAGAGGAGGAAGAAACTCTATAACACTAGATACTTACTACTGTCTAAGAGGTTATATAACGCGTTAAAGCCCTCTTAACGCGTCTAGCCCCCTAGACAACCTAAGAAAGGGAGACTAAGGCCTAGCTTAACCGGATTAAAGCTAGTATTAAGGAAATTTAAAAGGAAACGCGTAAAGGAGGACCCCTAGGTTTAGGAGTTTCTCTAGTACAGGGCTAGACCTAAATAGCAGTCGCCGCGTAGGCGGCCTGTATAGTAAATATAGTCGCGGCACCACAGAGAGCAACTATACGCATTAGGCTTAAGGAGCCCTAGGGCCATAAATTAAGGGAGCTCCTTAAGACCATCTAAAGGTTAATACTAAGTGCATACGCTATATATACCCTTAATAGTAAGGATATAGATGTCTATATCCCCTCCTAAATAATAAAGGACTAAATCCTAAACAGACCGGACGCGCTAGGGCTTAAGATACTAAGGAAAGACTACCTCCTAGAAGTACCTAGGGTCCTACTTAAAACCTTAATTAACAGCAGAAGAAATATAGATAATTTAGAATTAATCTAATTTATCTATAAAGCTATAAAACGCCTTATACTTAGGGTTGCTCTTAATTGGATCCAATAGCTATACAACCCTAAAGCGTAGGCGAAACGCTAGGTAAACCCTAGTAGCGCCTAAAAAAAACTCAAGAAGACTAGAGAAACACTTATAATTAGCGTTCTAACTTAGGCAATTTAACAAAAGATTATAAAAAGTGGGATAGTTATTAAATCCTAGCTGTTTAAGACTAGGCTATTTAAGAACAGCCTAATTATAAAGTAATATTATTGCTATAACTAGTAGGGACATATATAAAGTGTATATGGAAAGTAAATAAAATATAGGTAATGTATGGGACCATATAGCACGACAGATTACCCTAAGGAGAGAGTATCCTATGTTAACTGCGGTAAAACCTATAAGGTATAGCAAAAAAAGGAATATAGGACCTTCTAGAGCTACCTTAAGGGCATTTAAATAAAAAGAATAGCCCTTTTAACGCAATTACTTTGTATATAAGAAGCTATAGAAGCAATACTATATTAACCTCTAATACTAGGTAACTTTACAACTATTACCAATAAAAAGAGAGGTTAAGAATTATCTTACCTAAGGATTTAAGAATAGCCACTTAAACAGGGACTAGGTAAACTATCTTTTATTAAAATAGTAAGCAGAGATAGATTATAAGTAAGGCTCCAGCTTCGCGCTAACTAAGTAATAATAGTAACTAGTGAAAATAATAAGGAATAAGACATAGATATAGACGAGCCTATACCCACTCTAAATAAGTAGGTATATAATTATCTAGTATAATTACGGAAATGCAAACTAAGGGGCGTGTCGCCCCTTCTTTAACAGCGTTACGCTAGCGGACTACTAGGTCCTCGCAGTCTAAGAGCTAGCCTATAATAAGTATACTAAATTAATATACTGCCCTAGGAGATTTACGCTTATATATAACGCCCTCCCTATAACAAAGGTCTGCTTTATAATTAGCTAGAATATTAATACCGCGTATTAGAAACGCAGATAGTACGGCCTATTTACTATAGCTCTCTAGCTACGCCTAAAGGGGCTAGAGGTTACAATTATTAACATCTATAACCTATATAGAGGTGGCCCCTAGATTAGGGTATAGCCTAAGGTTAAAATAGCTATTAAGGAAGCTAAGGGAGAAGTTATACTCTTAGGTAACTTTAATGTCTACTATTTAACGTGGGGCGGAGCGTATATAGCTAGTAAAGAGTAGGTGGAACGCCTCCTAGCCAAAACGGATACTAGAGGTCTTATACTCGCGATACTAAAAGGAGAGCCTATATAGAAAAGAGGACAATAGGAGAGTATAATTAACCTCACGTTTATATCACCAGATCTATATAAACAAGTTAACTTCTATAGTATAGTTAAGGAATAGGCCCTTATAAGAGACCACATACCTATTTATATCTAAATTAATAACGCTAGCGCCTTACCCTTAAGAAGCTAGACTTATAAGGCCTCCTCTAAAGCATCTAGTAGTTTAACTAGGCTACGTCTAAAAATCCCCTCTATACCCTTTAGGAAGGGATTAAGCAAGTACTTAAAAAATATTGCCTATAAGCACGGCCTAGCTAATAAGCCCGCTAAGAATGGTCGCTATATACTACACAGCTCTACGCCGGCGCCTGCTAGGCGTGACGACAGTATTAGGCCTATAATAACCCCTAGGACCTCTAAAGATACTTAGCACTAAGTAACTAGCCTTAGAAAGAGACTAGGAGAGTTAGTTAAGATAACTAGAGGCGCTTTATCTATAAACTTACTAAGGACTAGTTAAAACCGTATAATAAAGGACTCTGGATCTTATTAAAATAAAGTAGAAAAGTAAGCGTAGTAAAGGCGGACCCCTATTTACTAGACCTTAGGAGGTCTATTAAGGACTCCTTAATAGATAATAACACTATAAAAGCGGATATTTTTATAGCTAAGTTTTTCCCTAAGACCAGAATAGTAGATCTTAAAGATACTAAAATAAAGGCAATAACGGAACAAAGGACGCTTAATATTAGCCCTATTATTTTAATAGAGGAAATTAGCAAGCTAATTATAAGCCTTCTAAATAGAAAAGCCCTAGGGCTAGACGGTATACCAAATAAGGTTCTTAAAGTGGTTGCTTTAGTTATAGTAAAAGACCTAGCAGAAGCAGCTAGCTATTGCTTTGCCAACGGAACAATACTAGAAAGCCTTAAAGAATCTATAACTATAGTTTTACGTAAGGAGGGAAAAAAAGACTACTTTTTCCTAGGCAGCTATAGACCAATTGCTCTTAAAAATACGCTAGTAAAAGTCCTAGAAAAGTACGTAGTTAATATTATATTAGAGGTAGCGGAAGAATATAGGCTACTTTCTTGGAACTAGATAGGAGCAAGGAAAAAGTAATCTATACTATTAGTAGTAGGACTGCTTAGCTCTTACGTATAGATAGTATAGCAAATGCGTTGCGGATATGTAGTGTTAATGCTAAGCCTAGACTTAGTAGGGGCATTTGATAATATTTCCTACAAAAGGCTTCTATATATTCTAAAAAGAGAAGGCTTTTTAAAGTAGCTTATAGACTATATACGAAGCTTCTTAATAGTATATAAGACCCGTATTAAGTTTATAGGTTATAAAAGCAATTAGATCTAAACGTAGATAGGTATCCCTTAGGGGTCTCCCTTATCGCCAATTCTATTTCTCTTTTTTATATTAGAGCTTTTAGAGGAATTCCAGAGCCCTAATAGCGGTATACTAGGGTTTGGCTTTATAGACGACACAAACCTCATTACTTAGGGGGATTCCGCGGTAGAGAACTGTCGATAATTAGAGGCCGCTTATAACTACTACACCGTATAGGCAAACTGATACGGCGCGGCGTTTGCCCCTAAAAAGTACTAGCTTATACACTTTACAAGGCGATAGTATTACACTACTATAGACCTTACGTCTACCGTACGTATCGCTAGCTGCGAGATAGCTCCCTAGAAAACCAGTATACAAGTCCTAGGGATTTAAGTAGACCCTAAGCTCTAGTAGAAAGAACAGGTTAAGAAGGCTATAAGTAAGGGCTTAGCGGCCTTTAAAGCGATATTAAGGATTACTACGTCTATATAGGGCCCCTTAATACGCCGCTTACGCCTTCTATACACGGCTACTGTCTAACTAGTAATACTGTATAGAGCCTAAGTGTGGGGAGTTTAGGATGACGGCGGAACGCTAACTAAAAGCTTAATTAAACCGCTATAGAAGATCTAGAATAAGTGCCTCTATAGGGTTATAGGCGTATACTAGTAAATACCAATAGTTATAATAGAGAAGGAAGCGGCCATTCCCCTAATCTAGCTCTATATTAAAATGACAGCCCTTTAAAGAGCCGCTAAAATAGCTCCTAATAGGGTAGAAAAAGAATTAGTAGAGGCACTTAATAGTATCTAAAATATACTAGTAAAGCGCCGGCGAAAAATAAAACGGCTATTAGTACTATTAGAAGCGCTTAAAGACCGCGTAAGGGACCGTAAAAATAAGATATAGGGCTTCCTTATATACTAGAAGGATTATATAGAGCGGGAAGCTATAATAAACCCCTATAGGTATAGCTAGCGGAACGCCAGCGAAGCGTAGACAGAGCGCCGCCGCCGTATAGGAGGTTACCAGCACCGTTAGCGGGTAATTACCCTTATCGTAAAATGGGTAGACCTAAAATAGCGCCGACGGTAGTAAGTAAAAGCTAAAGACCGTATAGAAACCACGTAGAGGACCCCTTAGGGGAGTCCTATAATCCTACTATATAAAGACCTAATAAAAGCAGAGGCTATAGCACTATTTCTTCTTTATATAAAGGTAATAGGGCTTAATATATAACTTATATCTATTAAAGTACTAATAATTCTCCCACGGTGCGAATATAGCTAGATTAGGCAGACAGTCTACTATATACTATTTTAGTGCCTATACTACTAAAGGGCGGACTTTATAGTAAAATACAACTCTAAACGCCTTTAAGAAGTTTTAAGCAGTAAAAGGAGCGCTTAAGCGGCTGTAAAATAGCTAGTATAGTTAGGTGCCTTAACCCAGTTCTAGGCTATAAAGGTAATAGATATAGAGGATATAAGTAAATATTAGCCTTTCTAAAGCTTAAAAGACTGGTAAAAGAATAAGGGTAAAAAGGATAAGGGAAGAAGGGGTAGAGTAAGACCGTCTGCAAAGCGTAGTTAGTTAGCTCATTATATAGACTCTTAGACAGGTAGAAGGTAAGCAGCCAGCACCCCGATATCGGAACGCTATTATTTCTTTAGCGCGGCCCGCGAACGGGTTTTCTCTAAGTAGAGTTTTTTCTATAGAAGGTATTAGCCTATATAAACCCACTAGGGGGACCGGGACGGGCGGTAAATTAAATTTATTATTATTATTATTAACCTAGTTATTAAGGCCTTACTATTTAGTAAAGGCGTTAGTAAGCTTAAGCGGAAGCTAGCTAGTACTTTATATAATAAAGCATTTAAAATTTAAAATAGTATAGGCCTAATTGGCAAGCTCTATAATATCTATATCTATATTAACTATAATTTAATAAGAATAATAATATTTAGAGAGTAATAGGAGGAAGGCTTTTAATATTACCAGCTTCTTATAGATAGAGGAATTCCGTAGAATTTAACTAGGGCTATAATTTCTTGTAGTATATCCTATTTCTTTTATTTATATAACGGTACTAGAGCATATTACTTGCCATATTACCGCCATATCGCCGCATATTACTATTATATTGCATATTACCATTCTTAGTTACCACTAGGGGTATTATACTACGCGCTATTTTTAGGCTCTTTACGGCCGTAATAAGTCACTATAAGTTGCCAGCTAGCAACTTATACTGCATATTTCTATAACAGCGCTTATAGTAACCTATATAACTTAGGTATACTGCATAATAAGCCTTAGCGGTTAGCTATATATATTTGTTTATATTAGTCCTAGCAACCCCTTCTTCTTCTCCTTAATTTAGTATTATAAAGATAGCAATTATTTAAGGCTTAGTTTAGAGCTATTCGTCTAAGTTATTACAATTTATATTAGCTATTATACTAATAAATACTAGCAATTAAACTACGTACTACTATTACCTTTTACTAAACCCGCTAGAAACTTCCAAACTAGTAAAGTGCCTATAACCTTTAATAAGACTTTCTATAAGAGGCCAATTGGGAGGACCTAATTAGGTAGTAAAAAATACTAGTTCCCTTTTAGGAGCTTTATAAATAAGAGGAAGGTTAAGCATAGAAAGTTAGTTAAGAGGGACAATATAGCGCACTATAGAGAGTTCTCTATGGTATAAACTTTATATATAATATTCTAGAAAAGGCATAGAAGGAGATTAATAAGTCTAATACCAATTTTAAACGAACTAAGTACTATAATACTAGTATTAACACGGCTTAGCTAAAGCTTAAGAAGTACTTTAAGCTAACAGATTTCTCACCTCTTTATATTATAACTATTGTCCTTTACCCTATACGGCGATTTAAGTACTTTAAGGATAAGTGGGTAGAGCATCTAAGTTGGGTTAAGACCGCAAGGAAGGCATTTAAAGACCTTTTCCTAAGTTATTATTAAAAGGTTCCTAATATTAATTCCGCCTTTAACTTTAAGAATTAGCTAAATAATATAAAATCTTCCTACCTTATATATGACGAATTCTTAGTTAATTACCTATTACGGAAGTATTATAAGCAGAAGAAGAAGGATATAAATAGTCTAGAGCTTAATATCTATCTAAGGTCTTTTAATTGCCGGCTTCTATTAATTAAGGACCTGCTTATATAGTAGAAGGAGCATTAAACTAACTTTCCTATCCTTGCACGTATAGCATTTAATATATTCTTAATACTAGTAATAAGTAGTAAGGTAAAACGCGTGTTTTTAGCGGCTAAAAGGCTTATTATAGATAAGCGAAATTGCTTAGGAGCAGAGGTTATAGAGACTAGTAAGTATTAGAGGCACTAGCTAAAGGTAAATCTTATAAATTAAAGTGAATTCTAGCAAATTCTTGCAATTAATAAGCTTAATATCTTACCTTTTATTCTTTCTACTACTATATCGCGGTACGTTGCTAGGACAACCCCCTAGCCAAATAATTGATTGGAAGTTCAATTAAATCAGCCGTTAATTAGGCTAGTTTCAATTAAATATAGCCCATACGTTAATTAATTAAATATCCCGCCAATTAATTAGGATATTTAATTGTTGGCAGCACTAGTTATAAACCTCCTATTCCACCTCCAGGAGGTTATTTTATAGGACTTAGTAGTCCTCCGCGAGATATTTCTAAATAACCCTATATAGAACTATGTAAGCTTTGCAGTGTATAGGAATTGAACAAGCAACTTGATTGTGAATATAGCTCTAAAGCCTCTATATATACACGAAGAATGTGGAGGTAATAAGACATGGTGGGGTAATAGGTAACTAAAATAGGAACAGTGATCTGCAAGCAATATTGATCTGCGATCAATATATAGGGTGGCGTTAAGGCTGTCTCGGCAGCACCGGTAGTCGGTTACAAACTACCTAGTTATCTAGTACGAGGCCTACCTGCCCTTTACGCAGGAGGTCGAAGCCTACCTATAGTAGGGGGAAGAAGGCCTTAGCTAGCTATTAATGCTTTACTAGGCTATACTAGTTATCGCGGACTATCTAAAGGTTATAAATGCCTAGAATAACTAGAGAGCACGCGAGCTATAGACGTTGTTTAACCGTATGGCCGAGTCCCAGTAGGCGTAGTCTTTGCAGCTTTAATTGTTTACGTCTAGCAGCCTTTACCTTTCGGCTTAAGGTCCCTTCGGCACCCATATATCCGCGTTTAACGGCACAGCTACTAGTGCCTCTATCTATTACGGGATTTAGCCGGTACGCGTCCGCCTGGGCGAGCGCTATAGCTTCCCCTATAGCTTTGCCGCCGCCGCCGCCGCCGCCGTAGTACTATAGTTTTCTTATCTTTTGTAAACCTTTAGATTAGACGGCTCCTATATATAAAAGTTCTATAAGTATAACTATATATTATTATTATTATTATTTATTTGTTGCTTAACGTCCGATTTAGATCCCTATTGGGCCTACGCGGACTATACTATTATATATATATGGGGATAAAACTCTATAAGAAAACCCTGTATTCTATCTCTCCACCTTTAGGCCCCGCCTACGTGGCGCCTGTAAGTTACCTATAAGTCGCCTATAGTCCTCTATATTCTTACTTTTAACCTCTTTAGTAACTACTGCTGCCGTAGTAAGCCTATAGACGCGCTAGTATCCTAAACTTTACTTTCCTACTATAGAGCCTTTAGGGGGTGCCTATCTGCCCCCTTATCTTTCTCTACTATTTCCTTTATAACCTAGAACTAGGCGTTCTAATAATAATTTTATCCATTGGTTCTTAACGATATATTTATTTATAAGCAGTAATCTATATCTAGGTACGCTACCTCTTTAAATTTAGCGGGGCCCCGACACCTATTTTCGGGTATTGCTCTCTCGCTTAGTTAACCGCTGCTTTTAACGTCTATAAAATGCTTTATTACCTTTACTACCCTCTCTACCAGCTCTTTCTCTCTTAAATTCCACTTCTGCCTTTGCCATACCCCTGCTATAAGGCCCCACTCCTTAACGCCGACCTTTTAATTATAACTAATACTAAGATGCGTACCCTCTTAGCTAACTTCTAAATGTTTAACTATTATTTCCGCTCCTAGGGCCTATATACTACCATTGTATTAGATTTAGGGAGACTAATATTAAGTATCCTCTAAGCCTCTTTCCTTCTCTAGTATTCTTTTTATAGCTGTCTATATTCTTAGTTTTTGCTCCTAATATCTATATAGCCTTATTTCGCCTATTTTCTATTATCTTAGTTTTAATAGATAATTATCTGCCCTAGAGTTAAGATACTAACTTAACCCTTATATATTGTACCGGAAATTGCTTTAGCACTAGTATTCTATTAGGTTATTATTATGGATAACTAAAGAATACGCCTTATCCTTACTGCTTTAATAGTATAATTTAGGTGGGTATAGCCAGATTAAGAAGTTGCGGAGCCTAAATTGCAACTAGTTACTAAAATATAACTGCTGTAGCAGTACGGTGTAAGTGGGGTAAAAGGAGGCAGTAAAGGGTGGTAGGAGGCTTAAAGGATAAATGGACTTAGTTAAAGGACCACTATATTAGCCTTATAACTATAAAGGAAATGCCTTACTATATAAAGCTACTATAGTAGTAGAACGGGTTTATACACCCCTATTAATGCTTAATATAGAGTACTCGCTAAATAACTCTAGGTTAGTTAACTCCGTCTTTACTACAGAGTTTCTATCTTATATAAGAACGGGTAACACACTACGGCAATTAAATACTATAAACTAAGTCCAATATACTAGGATCTAGGGTTTGCTATTAACCCCCTAAATCCTAAGCATTAGCTTTAGTCCGCTTTAGAAAAGCTAGATTTAAACTTAATAAAAAATAGCTAAGAATATATAGCCTTAATTTAACAGCAATGCTATAGCAAGTCGTCTATTTAAGAGCTATATTATACTATATAAGGGGCACCTAAAGCATCCACGTTTAAATTGGTAAGAAACTAAGTAGTAATATAGCCGAGAGGGGTGGAGTAAGCTAACTTAACACTACTAATAAATACTAATGCTGCCTCTGCTTCCGAGAGTTATAGATAAAGCATTATTAATATAGGCCCTAGTATAGCAAGGCGTAGACAGTAATAGTTACACCCCTTTATATATTTACTAGCTAAAAAAAGCAGTATCCCGTAAGAAAACTTAAAGGATTTAGTAGGGGGAATAATACGCAAATCTCAGACAACTCTCTAAGTGGTTCCTCTAGCTAGGGGCTAACTTATTAGGCCAATTCTAGCACCGGAGGCACTACTAATTTTAAGGGGATGGGCGTAATATTTATGCACTGTGACGTCTTCGCCAGAAGCTACCTAAGCTAAGCCACTACTTTAGTAAGGTTAGCGGTAAGCTAAGGACTAACCTATGCTAAAAGCACGCCTATAAAGAACACACACTCTCGCTTATTTCTAGATTATCTTACTTAAAAAGACTACTCACCCATTTTACGTCTTTTCGTCCTAAATTTTAACCTATAAATAGATTACCAGACTTTCTATAATCCTATAGGATTAACTACTTAGTTACCTAAAGCCAGACCAGTTTCTTAATCGCCCTACTTTAAAGGGTCTGCCTTAAAACCTAATAAGTAAAGCTAGAAACCTACCAAGGGAAACAACTATTCTATACAAATTGTGGATCTTATAGGTCCTATCCCGAAATAAAAAGTTATAGAGCGCTAGGAAGCTAAAGATGGCTTAACTAAAACCTAAGGTAGATGCATACGTAGCTAGGTTATAGTAACAGCATCTAATGCTACGTAGGAAAATCATCTATCGTAAACAACAATCCTATTAGAAAAACTAGTATTAGTAGCCGCGATAACGATTATAATAACGACGATAATAGTAACGACAGTAACGATAATGATAACTTCCTTTTAAAGGAAAAAGACCTTATTTTTAGGAAATATTGGAAAAGCATATTAACAGCCAGTCTTAGCCCTAGGCGTATAGCCGCTAAGTAGCCGGCCGGCAATAAGGGCTAAAAGGACGGTGTTTTCTATAATAGGTATAAATCTAGATCTAGGTCTAGGTCTAAAGCTAGAGCTAAAGTTAGAACTAGAGTATTGGTTAACGATAAAGGTAAATATATTACATTCGAAATTTTTTTATAATTAGTTTAAGAAAATTGCTTACACTATACTATAGATAAATTAGCTATACCGAATACTAAAAAACCATATAGTGGTATACCCCACTACGGCACCTAAAGCCTTAAGCCTACTACCATTGGCGGCTAGACCAACTTTACTTCTATTTCTAGTATTTTAAGTAATATTATAGTTAGTTACTTAGGTGCTAACCTAGAGAGCATTAACGGCATTAATAGCAGTTAGAGCCTTAACGACTAAACCTATAATACTAGTAAAAGTACCAATAAGCTAAACCAAGAGGTATTGGCGCCTAAAAGCCGCCACTATAAGTAGAGACAACGCAGTCCGGATTCTTTAAATGACGCTAACTCCATCCGCAGCGGTCTGCTTAGTAGCCTAATTGGGGAATCAGCTTATAATAAGGCTTCAGCTAAAGTAGCAGCCCGTAACCTTTTTGCCTATAACCGTACTAACAGAGTACCCTATAATTAACTTAGTTCTATAAAGGTAGACAAGCGGCTAAAGAAGCTAGTTGGAATCATTTTAGCCTTAAAATACTCTCTAATCCCCTTTAAGAATTTTAATTAAGGCAACCCTAAGAGAATTATAAATGACATAGGTGTCTAGGGTACGGTATCGGTCCCTAATCGCTCTAAAACAATATAGAGAAGCGGCTCTAGCTCTAATAATGCTAGTAACTATATAAGTAATTAAAACGCTAATACTCTTTAGGAGTAAGGGAGTAGGTTATAAAATAGACTGGATTATACCTATATAACTAGGACCAGACGTTCTAATTCCCACAATAAACTCGTCGGAGAAAAACTATAGGACGAATTTGCGGTAATAGTTAACAATTTTTACGCACTAAGTCCAACTAAGGTAGATACTAATGACGTTTACGGCAAATACCTTCGTAGTAAGAAAGTCGACTCTGGATAAGATGGTGACTAGCATTTAGAGCATTCTTAAAGACCTTATTAAGGTATGCCAAAATAGTCTTAAAACCATCCCAGCCTATCTAATGTGTTTCCTTAGAAAATGCTATTAATAGGCATAGTCTAGCTAAGAAAGTTAATAGATTAGACCCTGTTTATTAACTATTACTAGAACAGCAAAGCTAATACGCTCCACTTTAAATTAAGGCTCTACTATTTAGTATTGGTGCTCTACCTTAGAATACTCCTGCTTAGAAACGGTCCGCCTCGTCTATTAATTCCTCTGCGCCCCCTTAAGACAGTTAATCCGCTAAGTGACGTAAAAGCTTAGGGGCGAAAACGATAAAGGTAAAAAAGATAAAGAAAATAGGATAATTACCGTTATTAGATCCTTATAAAGAGACAATACTCCTTTACGCATACCCACCTAATGAAAATAAGAAGGGTTATACGGTTAAGTGTGTTAAAGCTATTTAGCTTATAGATAGCGGGTCTATACTATCCACTATAAAATGGATGTTATTAAAGGTACTAACGGATAGTCTAGTAAGAGAAGAGTATTATAGCTAGTTTAAGGGCTTATTTAAGACGGAGTTTAGAGAAAAAAAGTAGGACCCATAACGGGAGAAGCGGGTTTAGAAGATAAGGAGATATCTATATTATAGAGAGGATAACGATTACATAGTTAAGTATATTAAGGCTCTTTACGTTATAAAGGATGGATCTATATAATGCACTATTAGATAGGCGTTATTAGCGGTATTAGAAGATAATCTTAGAGAAGATCTGCTTAAATAAGCTAAGAAACTATAAGGAGAAGTATAGAGGGGAGAAGTAGGAGTAGCAACTTTAGAGGAAGTAGGAAGCTACTAACGAAAACACTAAAGTAAAGGTTAGGAGATTTGGAGAAGGTAATAGGGTATTTTAGCTAGCTATAATAGTTTTATTATTCCTTATCTAGCGTTAGTATTAAAGAAAGAATAATATTTTTAGTATTTTATATTTAGTAAATTAACTAATTGCTTTTAGCTTAGGTGTAAAATATACTTTTAGTAATTAGATAAACTAGCGAGGTAGATAAGATCTAGTAATTACGTCTACTAAAAGGTTTCCCTTAAGAAGGTAACCCCCTTACTAAAATTACCCCCTATAAACCTACTTTATTAAGCGCCGTAAACCTTACTATAAAAAGGTTAAAGCTAGTCCTTTATTATAAAAACCTATTAACTCTATTATTTAAAGATGTTTTTATTTTAGGATAATAATATACTTCTCCGGCCTAATATATCTATTAATATTAATAAAGTAAACTGTTTTATTAATGGCGACTATAATACGCGTATTATAATATATTAGCAATATATAAGCCAGTTAATAAATTCGTATATCTACCGAGCTTTCCTCTAAGAAATACTATATAATAATTATAAGAAATTATTTAAGAGTATAGACAAATAAGCGCTTTTAAGATTACTTCCCTATATAGACTACTATTAAGCTAGGGACGTCCTTATAAAATACTATAGGAAAATTAACTCTATAATTGAAATTCTTAATTATATCAATAACTAACAGCGAGTACTATTAATATTCGCGCTTACAAAAACAGCTTATATAAGAATATTCAATAATATAGATAAGGGAAGTAAGGATAAAGCTATTTGTAGTCTTAATGGCAAAGCTATCTATAATAGGAGAAAGCAGATAGGTACTGTGGCACTTAGTAGTTATAGTGCCTATCTGTTAGACTGGATAAAATTTAAAGATTTATGTACTTTATATAAGAAGAAATATAACTTTAAAGATAAAATATAGAGAGCGAATTATTGGGACTATACCTATTATAGAGACTGTTTGCTTAATTACTATAGAATAAACTGCATTTAATGCTAAGTTCTACCATATATTATTTATCTTTAAGATTAGCATTACTTATAGGAAATTAGACTAACTAAGGTAAAGGTTAATAGACTTATAGTCTACCCATAGGACTAAATAGTATACGCAATAGCAAAATGTATAGAAAAAGGAGACCCTTACTGGTACAAAGCGGAAGTCCTTTATAACTATTGTGGCGCTATATACAATATAGCGGTATTTAATTTCCTTTATATACTAACTTTTAGGTAAAGGCCTTGTCCATAAAGAAGATACATAGGAGGTAGAGGTAGAGGTAATAACAGTAGGTAATACGGTGCTAACTAGTGTAGATTTCTATTGCTTTAAAGAGATATCTATATACTCGCTATAGGTTTGTATAGTAGCGCTTAAACGGTTTTATCTGTAAAATTTAAAGATTGTAATACTTTCTATATAGTCTTAATGTTAATACACTATATTTTGCTAGTAATATTATCCTCCTACGTTAGGGGCATGTCCGTCTAAAAATATTGCAATATTAGCTTAAACTGTTCTCTTACTTCAGTAATATAGGTACTGTAGGGGTATTTATAGGATGCGGTTGTCTCAGTTATTTATATAATTGGCTAACGCGTAGTAATAGCAAGAACTTTTTTTATATATTTAAAACCATTACGATAGCGTTCTGGCGCTGCTAGATATACTATATAGCCAAAGTACACGGACATGGAAAAATTAGACTAAGCAACGATATATTTATCTACCCTTCTTTCCTTTAGGCTGCTTATTTAGTTAATAAGCTAGCTCTTTCCTTTAATCTACAAATCCGTATCGGCCCGCGTATACTAATACAGTAATTTACCTAGGAAACTAACGATAGACTAATACCCTATTAAAAATCCAGATAACTATTGGTTATTATTAACTGATAGCTAAAGTTCCAAAAACTCAATAATATTCTTTAGGGCTTGTAAGTTACCCTCAACGGTCTCGGCCAATTCCGGCTCTATTTAACCTTTTGTCCAGCCCCCTCTAAAATTAATTATCTATGCATTATCGTCCTTGTTAATTAATATATTTCCTAGCTTCCTATTACCCCAGATAATACCAATATTATAAAATTGGGCAATAGTGTGCCGAATTTGATTTGCCTATTTTACTCTTTGGAATTTATCTGCAGAATCGATTTGGACTAGATTAAGGTTTAGTATATTTAGGTCGGCTTAGATATAGTTATAAAGTACGGCAATTATATTATTATAATCTGACTTAATGTATTTAACCGGCTTTAGTACGCGAATATAAGGAAGGTTAGTATCTAGTATCCATCATAGTAAATTAAATTCTTAAGCAATAGACTTGCGGGTATATTTAGTAATTACTTTATAGCAGCTTATCCGGCTATTAATTAAGACTTTTAATATCCTAGCTTTTAGGAGTTTATCTAACACCTTAACCTCTAAAGAGCGAAACTTAGGTAAAGTACTTTTGGCATTTAATAAATCCCCAGTTTGGGATATCCTAGGTAACGTAAGAGTCTATTATTTAATAAGTTTTGCTTCGCCCTTAAGTGTAACTAACTATAACTTAAAGGTATCTGGATTTAGAAATATATGCAAATCGTTCTTTTAAGGTTTATCCTTAATAATATAAGCAAGTTCTTGGAATATCGGCTAATAAATGCTTGCAACTAGGTCGGATATTTCTTTATATATTATATCTATTTTAGAGTTTTTATAGGACTTTATAGCGCAATTAAGCTTCTAAAGTAATTGGTATTTAATACTATACTCCTTGTTAAAGTCTAGAGGTAGATATTATAAGAGGACCACATTAAAATGTTTCTTGTTGCAGGTTAAAACGAGGTTGTAATTAAATCTAATACCGTAGTCTAGATCTATAACAGTATAAGGCATTACGAGATAATAGCGGATAGCCATTATATATAAGTGGTAATCTTAATTAAAGGGCGCCGGTAATTAGAACCCTTTTAAGGATATATAAAGCGGCGAATAAGTATAAGTTCCTAAGAATCTTTATTTAACTAATTAATTACCTTATTATCTAGGTTAGGTAATATAACATAATAACCTGAAAACGTACGCTAGCATAAGCAAGGTAATTATGCATGTAGGTAAGCGAGATAACTATTTGTTATAATAACCGTTATAGTTTCCTCTAAAAGCATTACCTAATATAATCAATAAAATGATTCGCCTAAGCTATTCTTAAAGACCCTAAGCCCGTTATATCCCTTTTAGGCATAAGAGATTTATTTTATATATTTATTTTCATATTGCCCTAAGCAAAGATGTGCTATACCTACTAATATTAGCATTGTTATAGTAAGTATTATAGACAAAACACTATCTCTTGCGGTAATGCTTCTATTAACCCTATTATGAGTCGGCAAAATATATACTCTAATTAAAAAATAACCGAATTAAATTAAACCCAGTCTTTATATAGGAAAAGCGACTGTCTTTACTTAGTATATTAGGGATATTAGAGATGTTACGAGTGTAAATAGAGGTCGAATTATGCCAGGAACTGTGTTTATAGCACCAATAACGTACCTTACCTTTATCAGTACTGTTGGACCTATTTATATTATAAATAATATATAAACTCCTCTAGAGACTTACAAAATACTACTTACTAGATTAGACGCATTAGTATAAACTATTTACTATAACCGATAGAGAACTTCCCTATAAGATTAAAGAAGAAAAGGTTACAGCAGTAGGACGAAGCAGATTAGCTCTGTATACTTATTATACCCTTAATCCCGGTAAATTTAAATTGGGAAAAATTAGGAACTTTACGCAACGTTACCTTAATTAAATAGAAAAATCTATAGCATTAATAGAGCAAAGTAAGGAGCTGCGTTGTAATAGTTGTGGATAAAATTTATACCGTTATATAACCTTTAGCAAGACTATCGTGTTGTTGTTTACTATACCGCCTTAAAAGAACACAGTTTATCTAAATAGCGGAATATTTTAGCTAAGTTATTTATCTGTAAGGATGTAAGTAGGAACCCCACGCGTTTCGCGAGAGGTCCCTAGTACTTAGCTATAGGCTAGCATAATAGAGCTTCACAAATGCTGCATCCAAATATAGTTTAAGCTAAGGTAGTGCATTCGTAGCTTAGTAACCGCTAAGCTACGCCCGCCGACTAACTTCTAATATCGCGTAGTTCTTTAATAAATTTCGCAATAAAGACAATAACTCTATAATTGATATCCTTAACCATTTAGACGACCAATGGCGAGCACTGCTATTATATTATCCTCCTGGCTGCAGCGGTATTACTAGACTATCTTCTTCTCTTATAACTAGGGTGGTGTCTACCATTATATTTTAATTTAGTAGCCTAGTATTAACCGATATAATATGTCCTATTTAACTTCGCCAGAAGGACTAGTCTTTTAGGGCTAATTAGGCGTTTAATATATTAATCGGAAGATTAAGAATAAGAACTCTATCTATTAAATATGGCTCTAAGGCCTCTATATATATATAAGGAAGGTATAGGAATAGGAAGGGGGGGTGTAGGTAATAGATATAGGTAATAGGCAACTGGAATAGGGTGGTAATATATAAGGTGGTAGGCAACTAAGATAACCCAATTCTAGTTAACACCTAGCAATTAGAATAGGCTTCTTTACTATACAACCTCTAATTAGGCGCTTATAGGGATTTAATAGTAAACTCGCAGGTTCCTACTAAGATTTTCCACTCGTATAAAGTCGTAATTATATTTTAAGCACTTTTAATATATCTAGAGGCATTAAAAATAAAAAAAGTCGTAGCATAAAGCTAAACCTACGAGTTCGTTTATATTAAAGCATATCTTACCTTTTATTAAAGCTCCTCTAATATATATTACATTTTACTTATAAAGCTACTGTGGACAGTTTTAGAGTAGAAGTGTCGTTACTGTGTATAGGAGATGCCTTTTCCTGCCATATGGGCGGTGCGAATAGATAGCCTTTGTACATTTCCAAATAACTATTAGGAGTTATTAG
>Ga0307515_10004464_pt1 | contig 28970 bp, 30 predicted proteins | sample 17_EM_MG_FD_194513 | JGI IMG/M metagenome (GOLD analysis project Ga0307515, IMG submission 194513) | Populus trichocarpa ectomycorrhiza microbial communities from riparian zone in the Pacific Northwest, United States - 17_EM | ecosystem: Host-associated > Plants > Roots > Unclassified | place... | reverse complement strand
CGATGTCCAGTAGCGCCATCCCGGCGGGTTTTCCCACACCGTCCTAAGTTGTTTTTCTTCGGCGGCTCTGTCTTGGTCTTGCATGTGGTCCCTGCTCATTGCAAACCTCTCAGCCAATTTGCCACAGCAGAAAGATCCTCCGGCGGCAGGCTTGCATAGTCAGGCATATGGCTGCCCGGCTTGACCAAGCTGGAATTGGCAATGAAACGCGCCATGTTGATCTCGCTGTTTTCCATCCGACCAGCGCCGAGCGTCAGACGGGATCCCACATGCGATAGGTCAGGACCCACAGTCCCTTTCGCCTCCGTGCCCGCTACAGTGTGACAGTCGCCGCATTTCTCGCGGAAGAATACCGCCCTTCCGGCACTTACGGACCCGGTCGCGGCTGAACCGTTGCGTTGATCGAGCCAGTTATCGAATTCAGCCGGCTCCATGGCAACCACGGGAAAGGCCATTAGCGCATGGGAAGTGCCGCAGAACTCGGCACACTGTCCGCGATAGGTGCCCGGGCGTTTTGCCAGCAGCGACAGGCGGTTAATACGGCCCGGAATGAGATCCATCTTCCCGCCAAGTGCTGGAATCCAGAAAGAGTGAATCATATCTGCGCTGGCCAGCGAAAACTCGACCCGCTCGCCAACCGGCAGACGGATTTCATTTGCCGAGATGACAACGCTGCCATCGGCGCGATGATAGATCACATGCCACCAGAATTGGTGTCCCACCACCTCGATACGGGTGCTTGCCTCTCCTGGTGGCGCGAACGGGCGCAGGAAAGGCATCAGCCAAAGGGCGTAAGCAAGAAGCGCTGTCAGTACGACAATGGGGAAAGCCACTCCACCCCAAAAGATCACTTGGCCGGCAGCTTTCTCGGATATCGTTTCGCGCTTCCATCGGGCAGCATATTGAGAGATGACGACAACAACGGCCCATATGATGAGGCCACCCATGGTCATCACCCAGAAAAGGGTAGCAACGCTTTGCGCCTCTTCCCCTGCAGGATCCAGGGCGGACTGCACGCCCGAGCAGGATGCGACCACAGGACAGATGCATAGGCCGAGCGCTGCTATCCGCCACCATCGCGCCCTTAGCACGTTGGTCCCGTCGCCCAGAATGTTACGCGCAGGTTTTATGGTCATCCCTTTCCGACAACATCTGCTCCAGCCGATTTGTTCATGTAGTGCACTATTTGTCGTGCTGTAGATGCAGGCGGTACGATGATGCCCATCAGCAGCAGACGCTGCACTTTGGAACGTCTGTTAACAGAGATGCATTATGTCCTTGAGAGCGGCGCGTGGGAGCACATCATGTCAGAAAAAGTATCCGGCTATTCTCGTTTGCAAGTTGGTCTCCATTGGGCAGTCGCGATCTTGGTGGCTTTCCAGTTCCTTGCGCATAATGCCATTGAAACCGCCTGGAACAACGATTTAAATGGCATTTCACCTTCAGAGAACACGGACGTTCTCGTCTATATGCATGTAGCCGGCGGTCTGCTGATCCTAGCGCTGGCGCTTTGCCGGATCTATCTACGTATCACCCGTGGGGCTCCTGAGCCGCCCGCCGATGAGCCGCACATCATGAAAATAGCGTCTGAAGGGGTGCACGGTCTGATTTACGTCGTGCTCTTGTCACTGCCCGCATCAGGAGCCATTGCGTGGTTTTTCGATATAAAACTTGCGGGCGTTGCCCATGAATATCTGCAGGCGATCCTTCTAGGGCTAATTGCTGCCCATATCGCCGGTGCCTTGTTCCAACACCTCGTCCGCCGCTCCGACGTTATGATGCGTATGTTTGCGCCGGACAAGGCTTAAGCTCATCGGGCATCACCACGCCGCCTGCCGCTGGAACTCTTGTTGAAATCCTGATTGTTTCAGGCCGGTTCAAACGAGAAACACCGGCTGACCTCCAAAGGGAGAGAGAAGAGTGGTCAACGAAGCGGAAATTGGATCGATGCCCTTCTCATCATTTCGCGCAGACCCAGCTCCCGGAAGATGAGCAGCGAAAGCTCATGGCGTTCTTCCTCGTTGAGAATGGATCACGCCTCATCCAGGACTTTAGTCCTGTTTCGCCACAGCAAAGGTCGAACAGGCACGATATCGAGGCGTTGAAGCGGAACTCGGGTATCCGAGTCGCGTTTGGATCGATGACAACGCCACCTCGGAATGCGGAAGCTAAGCGTCGATTTCAAGCTTTGGCCTATCGTCTCCGACAACAGTTCGAAACGCAGGGCCACCCGATGACATATCCAATCCTGCCCGTACTTGGTCTCACGCTCTCGTTCACCGCGATGGCCGGGAGCCTAATGGCAATTCCGAATTATTTACCGGAGCGCGAAGCGAATAACCTGGATAACATCGATATCACGTCGCTCTGGACGTCTCATCCGGTTTCAGTCGATCCTAGCAAACAGAGTTTTGAGCGGCTTCCTGCTCTGGTCGTCAGGCTTCCGGAGTCGGCGGATTTAAACCCCGGTATAGATAACATCGTTGCAAGCTCGGTCGAACCCTCGAGGCAGCTAGCTCGAACCGATGTCATCGACAATGGCGAGATATCGAACGTCGACGTTTCCTCAATTTACCAGGCCGACACGAAAGTGGCGGCGTGGTGCGCCGATCGCTACAGGTCGTATCGCGCTTCGGACAATACATATCAGCCTTACAGCGGTGGGCGCCGCCAATGCGAGCCACCGTTCACGTCTTCACATCATGTAGCAGCGACTGCGGTTGTTGTGCAGCAAGCATCTGACATCGGTGAGATCGGCTATTCCGGAGATGGCCATGCTGAATGGTGCCTGTCGCGCTATCGCTCCTATAACCCGGACAACAATACATTCCGCGCCTTCAGCGGCGAAATCCGCTCCTGCGTGTCTCCTTACATCTGACAAGGACTCAGTCTGTGCGTGTTATCGCCGTTCGCGCTCCCAGCCGTTGACGAACCGGCCTCCCGCCATAGTTTGTGACAAACAAGTCGGAGACTAAGAACTGCGGGTTCGGGAGCGTTAGACAGGCATGCAAACGTTCTTCAAAGAGTATAACTGGAAGGCACTATCGCTGGCCCAGCAGTTTCTTCTTGTAGGGGGATTGGTATCTCTCGTAGCGACCATCATCGTCGGAGCGTTCGTTACAAGTCTCATTAAAGATGCGGTGACAAGGAATTCCGGAGCAGCGACCGCGCTCTACGTCGACAGCGTCATAGCCCCTCTTCTTCCGGATATGCAAACCAGTGCGGCCCTGAGCGGCTCCGTGGAACAGGCGCTGGACGAGACGTTGGGCCAGGGAGCACTGGGAAAACGCCTTATATCTTTCAAACTTTGGCGTCCCGACGGCACGATCTTGTATTCCAACCACAAGGAGCACATCGGACAGAAGCTGCCGATCAGTGATGGCCTACAGACAGCCCTCGCCGGAAAAATGGTGGCCGAGTATAACAATGTAGACGATGTCGGGAGTGAGAGCGAAAGAGAAAGCGGCTTGCCGCTGCTCGAAGTCTACAATCCCGTCCTTCAGCCATGGTCGGGCGAAGTCGTCGCTGTCCTCGAATTCTATGAGATCGCCACCGACTTCCAGCAAAGCCTGAACCACGCACGCTTACAAAGCTGGATCGCTGTGGTGGCATTTACCATGACCTTTTTTGCCATCCTGTCGGCTCTCGTGTTCAAAGGGAGCAGGATAATCGACAGCCAGCGCAAGGCGTTGAACAAGCGCATCCAGGAACTCTCCGAACTTCTCACGCAGAACGGCGAACTGAGTGCGAAGCTTCAGCGCGCAAGCCAGCGTACGACTGCCCTGAATGAACGCTATTTGCGACGCCTCGGAGCTGAACTGCACGATGGACCAGCACAGCTTGTCGCTCTTGCGGCGCTGAAGGTCGATAGCGAGATCATCAGCAACCCTCGCACGTCGCGGAAAATACGGGATGGAGAGATCACATCCATCAAATCCAGTCTGGATGACGCCATGCAGGAAATCAGGACAATCTGCAGCGGTCTCGTCCTGCCTCAGATCGAAGGAGCTGATCTCAGGGAGATAATCGAACGAGCCTTGAAGGCACACATGCAGCGCACGGGCACACCGATAAGGCTCTCAATGTCTCCCACCTCGCCGCCGCTGCCGTTATCGGCAAAAATCTGCGTCTTCCGTTTTCTGCAGGAGGCGCTCAACAACGGATTTCGCCATGGCGGCGGAACAGGACAATATGTCGTGCAGACCTTCGACGGGCACAACGTGTCATTAACCGTCGGTGACAGCGGTCGGGGCTTTGACCCGGCGGAAATCAAACCATCCAGCCTCGGCTTGTCGGGCCTGCGCGAACGGGTCGAGAGCCTCGGTGGACATTTCGACTTGAAGACATCGAACCGAGGGACCGTGCTGCGCATGTCCCTGAACCTGCACGAAATGGAGCCTGCCTAATGGGGGAGATCACAATAGCCGTCGTCGACGATCATCCGTTGTTTCGAGAGGGCGTCATGCGGATACTGTCCGAGATTGCGGGCTTCGCGATCGTTGGTGAGGGTTCAACCAAGGATGACGCGCTTCAGATATGTGGCTCCGTGAGACCCGATATTTTGCTCATGGATATCTCGATGCCGGGGGGTGGGCTGAACGCGATCGCACCAATCCTCGAAGCCAGTCCGGCGCAGAAAATAATCATGCTGACGGTCTCAGAGACTGGCGAAGACGTCATGAACGCTTTGGCAAAAGGCGCGAAGGGCTACGTGCTGAAAGGCGTTGGCTCGCGGACGCTCGCGGATATCGTCAGGGCGGTTGCAGCAGGAGAAACCTATGTCTCGCCAACGTTGTCGGCGCGATTGCTATCTGACATTTCATCGGCAGCTTCAACGAAGCAGGTCAATCCGATCGACGATCTGACGAAGCGCGAGCACGAAGTCTTAAACCTTGTAGCCGAAGGCCTGAGCAACAAGCGGATTGCGCTGCGACTTGGCGTGCATGAGAAGACAATCAAGCAGCATATGACACACATCTTCGCAAAGCTTGGGATTAGCAACAGAACCGAAGCGGCAATGACACTGCGCAACGCGACAACAGCCCGAACTTGAAGGGTTCGCGCATCAATCGGCGCGGCCTAGCAGGACTTTAGACCTACATGTTTTAGGCATTGGTCGGGGTGGGGAACCACTATCCATTCATGACGTTCAGCTCCTGTGAAAAACATTGGAGACTGTCATGAACACGAAACTCATTCTCACATCGGCCTTTGTCACACTCGTCCTTGGCGGCCCGGCCCTAGCCGATGATTCCACTGCGGTCACAGGTGCGGCTGGTGGTGCTGTCACGGGTGCAATCGTCGGCGGTCCGGTCGGTGCTGCCATCGGTGGTGCCGTCGGCCTGGTTGCAGGTGCCGCGATCGACCCGCCCCCTGAACGCATCGTCACCTATGTCCAGCAGCAGCCTCTACAGAACTCAGTCGTCGTCGAGCAGCCGCTCGTTGTCGGTAAGCCGGTTCCGCAGGAGGTTGTTCTGGTCCCCATCGCTGAAGATCCACGGTATTCCTACACCGTCGTCAACGAACAGCGCGTCATCGTCGATCCGCAGACCCGCACGGTCGTGCAGGTAATCCAGTAACGCCGGCCAGCGCCGGTAAACGAGCGCGCGCAGGAGATAGATAATGAATAGCCTGATCTGGCTCGTCGGAGCCATCGTGATCGTTGGCGCAATCCTGTCATTCGTTGGATTCGCCTGAATTGCTGCCCGAGGCAATGTCACAGCGTTGCCTCGGGTCCATCATAACTACTGAGGGGCCGACATGTCTTACAATAACTCATCTGCACAAACCGCCTCGCTGGTCGGGCCGTTCATCTGGTTCCTCGTAATTGTGGCGACAGCAACGACTGTGATTCTTTCGACGGGCCTGGGTGGCTCTACAGATCGACGCGGTACGGTGGTTTTGCCCGCCATAGAAACGGCTCGCGGAGAGCAACCACTTTGAAGTGCGGAAGGAGCATCTCCATGTGGCTCGAGCTGACATCCGAGAACGACGAGAAATTGTATGCCAATACCGGTCAGTTTATCGTCATCTATCCTGTGAACGATCACAAACTAACGAAGATTCTAACGCCGGGCGGTCCGATCATGATCAAGGAACCGCTGGCATTTATCCAGTCGAAGCTCGAACATCTGGCCGCCGCCCGAACATCGAATTGATCCACACCGATCATTTACGAAAGAACCGCAGCCGGATCTCATCTCCCAAAGTTGCGCGACGGTTTACAATGGTACGCCCTTTGGCGTCTTTCATGATGTATCTGCCATTGCGGACAACTTCGCTGATGCCATCGCTATGGCGAACCGAGAGCGCCGCGGGCCTGCTTTGGGAGGTCACGCCCTTGTCTTTCGCGCCCTGAGAATTCGAGTTTCCGGGTGTCTGGTTATTACCACCTTTGTTGCCGTTGCCGTTCCCTCCGCCATTCCCGCTGTCACCGCTATTTCCGTTGTTGCCGTTTTTCGCAAACGCGACCTGCAGAGTGAAACTTAAAGAGGAGGCCGAGATGCTCGCCGAGCACGGAGCCGTGGCGATCAACACACCGAGAACAATCGAAAGCTGGTGGTTGACGCTCTTTCTGCGCGTTTCCATGGCCTACTCCCTGAAATCAAAACCTGCGTATTTTCCGCCTCTCGCAAGCGATGCGTCGAGCGACATCGGATTGGTGACGCAATAAGCGCCTCCAGCAAGCCTATACTCTTGATCCCCTCGACTGGATCGTCAATGCGTAGTCGTCGCTTTACGTAGGAACGGGACCTTTCCTTGGTCCACGTGAGACCAATGTACCCTGCCAGGATGTTGAAAGCCTTACGCAGACACTGAAGCGCAATCTGGAACGCAAAGGGTGCGTTTGTCCCTATCTGATACCAAGGTCTAGGTTTTGCAGAGGACTGAAGTCGGATGCCGTGCTGATTGCGTATGCGCTATGCTTGTCGGCAAGCCCGATCCGCGCGCAGCGCGACGTCACATGGTGGTTCACAGTGAGACAATACGCATGATGGACGGGTTCACAATCTACGCCTACACCTTGGGGAACGGGAGTTCGCTGTCATATGTCGCGGACGAAGCCCGCGCATATCATGAGGCACGTAGTCATCGCGGGTTCTTGCGCGAGGATCCCAACCGAGATCTTCCTGAGCGAACCGCTATCTACCGTGTTCAGCTACGCCCACTCCCGGTCGAAGCCATACTCGACATCCTGAATGAGCGTGGAAGTGTGGTGGAGAGATTTGTGGCGGCCATGGAGCCCATTGGGGCGGTGGCCGACGTTGGGGGCATGTCCCCGTGACAGACTACGCCTGGACACTCAAATCGGGTGGTGTGTGCGAAGGACAGTCCGGCCGTGGCGCATCAAGAGGAGGGCGTGATTTCCTCTTCACGAAGTTATAGGCCGGGGATTCGAAATTGCCGATGGGAGGAATGTCCTTGTGACACATTATGCTTGGACAATAGAGGCAAGCGGTTTGAAGCGGATTCAAAAGGTCACAACCTTGCCAGAGCTTCATGACATTCTTCAGATGTTGAAGCTGCCCGGAACAGCACCTCCCACATGGCTGACGATGGATCCATGGCGCGAAGCGCCTTCTAGCGACGGGCGTTACATTTACGATGAAGGCGGCTCGAATGAGTGGTCGGTTGTCTGGACGAAAGTCAACTACGGCCCCGGCGAACATTAACTGAGATCGTAGCGCTGCGAATTGCGGAGCATTGGCCCAGGCACGTCAGTGTCCGTTTCAGGTATCGTTTACGACTTCTCCCCTTTTGCCTCTATGATTTTTTGAAAGCCATCTCCTGGCACACACAGCCGCCAAGGATTGTAACACCGAGTATGTACTGGGATTTTCCTATGGGAAGCTTTAGTCCGCATCACCACTTCAGAGGTGGATACACTCTCTCAAGTTCCCGTTCGTCGGAGGCGGTCTGGACCCGCTCGGCCGTCGAGCGCATTCTCCTTGATGTTGCGTGTATCTACGTTATTTCGCGAAGTCAGAACGCGGTTCATTGTTGATACGAAAGGTTGCTGGAATGATCGGGTCACACGACGGTATCCTTGTTATGCTGGCGGTCATGATTGCGATCGCAGCGTCTTACACAGCTCTTGACCTCGCTTCGCGAATGACAGCGGCGGCCTCCCGCTTAGCTTCTCTCGCATGGCTTACAACTGCGACGGTCTGCTTGGGTGGTGGAATATGGGCGATGCATTTCGTCGCCATGTTGGCCTATGTCGTTCCGGGTATGGAGGTGGCCTACGATCCTTGGCTGACGGCCCTCTCGTTCCTTACCGCGATCGTTTTCACCGGGGTTGGCTTTTCGATCGTGGCGCGCGCGGATAGCGGCCCGGCCACTCTTGTCTTCAGTGGCGTTTTCATGGGCAGCGGTATCCTTGCAATGCACTATGTCGGGATGGCGGCGATGCGGATGCATGCCAGCCTTCAATACGATCGTCTGTGGGTCGCAATTTCGGTTTTTGTTGCTCTAGGCGCTGCCATTGCGGCTCTCTGGCTTGCGTTTCGCGGTGCCCGTTTCATTGAGAAAATCATTTCCGCGTTTGCAATGGGTTTAGCGATCTCCGGAATGCACTTTGCCGGCATGAGAGCCGCCCTGTTTCAGACGCATAGCGGCATGGGCACGGAAATCGACGGCAGCGTCGATCAAAGTGGTCTCGCCTTGGCGGTATCATCCATTACCTTCTTAATCCTTCTGGCAGCGATCATCGCCGCGATCTTCGACAGGAGGTTTGCGGCACTCGCGACTAAGGAATCTTTGGCACTGAAGGAAAGCGCAGAGCAGTTCCGTTCTCTATACCGGCGCACGCCTCTCCCTCTGCATGCGCTTGACGAGGAAGGCAGGATCGAGGAGGTCAGCGATTCCTGGCTGTCATTGCTCGGGTATGATCGGGAGTCCGTGATCGGACGCCCTCTCATCAATTTCATGACGGAAGAATCGGCAAGGCGGCGTGTCGACGACTGGCGCGCTCTTTTTGCCGAAGGTGCCCTTCACGAGCGAGAGTATAAGCTTGTCACGCGTCAGGGCGAGTTCCTCGACGTTCTCTCAACCTCCCGAATTGAGCGAGACGCGAATAATAGCTTTAGTCGCGTGGTCGGGGGGCTGGTCGACGTGACGGCGCGGCGGCAGGCGGAAGAGGCGCTCCGCCAAGCGCAGAAGATGGAAGCGGTGGGGCAGTTGACGGGTGGGGTGGCACACGACTTCAACAACATTCTGGCTATCGTTCTGGGTAACCTCGAGATGATCCGCAAGCGTTTACCCGAGAGTGATCGCACACGCTCCATGGTCGATAATGCGATAGAAGGTGCTAAACGCGGTGCAGCTTTAACGCAGCGCATGCTGGCTTTTTCCCGCCAACAGAGCCTCAGCCCGCAAGCTATACAGATAAAAGCCCTTGTCGAAGGCATGCACGACTTGATTGAGCGATCGCTGGGGCCGCGGATAAAAGTGGCTACCAACTTTCCCAACTTGCTTCCCGCTGTCTTTGCCGACCCACACCAGCTCGAGATGGCTCTCCTTAACCTGGTCGTCAACGCACGCGATGCGATGGAAAGCGGGACGATCACCATCAACGCCGACGGACCTGCCCCCGCGCCCCGAGCTCTACACGGCGGGCCGTTTGTACGTATTCAGGTTGTCGATACCGGCGAGGGAATGGACGACGCCACGCTGGCGCGAGCACGCGAACCGTTTTTCACCACCAAGGGTGTGGGCCGGGGAACCGGGCTGGGGTTGTCCATGGCCAGTGGGTTTGCGGACCAGTCCGGAGGCATGCTGGAGATTGCGAGCCGGAAAGGGCATGGCACGACGATCAGTATCTGGTTGCCGATCGCGAGTTCCATTTCACTGGTGAAGCAACCAAGCAGGCCTGACAGTGAGACCGGTCAAGCGCTTCGCTTGGATGGGCAGACCATTCTTGTTGTCGATGACGAGGCTCTCATCCTAATGAGTACTGAAGATGTACTGCAGAGTCTCGGAGCTACCGTCGTTACAGCAACAACAGCCCTGGAGGCTCTGCAGCTGTTTAGCCGTCACCCCGAGATCTCATGTCTGGTAACAGACTACGCAATGCCAGGCATGACTGGCGCCCAACTTGCCGCAGCTATCCGCGTAAAAAGTCCCAACCTCCCCATCGTGATTGCGACAGGATATGCTGAGATACCGGACGAGATCGTTGCATACGAGACCCTTACAAAGCCTTTTACCGAGGAAGCGTTGGGAGAAGTCATTGCGGGAGCGATATTTGGAGCCAGAGGCGAAGTCGTACCCTTTGACAGAAGAAAGAGTTGACGCGAATCCGCGCCCAAGCGTTGCCCCACAATGGGATGGGCTAAAATCAAAAGGACACACATCGTTCATCGAGCTTTTTTGGGGAGGACTCGAAGGGCAAACTGGACTCGCCCACAACAAAAGTTCCTGAACAAATCAACCTTCATCAGCAATACCGCTCTATAACGAGATATGAATGCCAGAACACCAGATGACCGAGCACGATCGGATTTTTTTACAAGAAATACTGCACAGACGCTGTACCGAGCTGGGCGTGAGCGCGGACAGCTTCGTGGGGCAAGAGCTCGCTAAGCGCCTCGTAGCACTGAGACGTCAGGGGGTGAGCGATGAGCAAGAGCTTGTACAGGATTTACCCTGCCCCTGAAAGTTGCCGATGTTCCGATCGCTTCAGGTTAGGCTGCAGGACTATTATAGCGCAATTGCCGCCGCACCTACCCCGGATATCCAAATTGGAGTTTCCGTCCGCTTCGCCACGCCACCCAGCGCCTTCGCCTTGTCGGGAGAGCCGGTTTCGGCGTTTGCGAAAACAGCATGCACACAGACAAAATACTTTCCATAGCTCGCTATCGCGGTCGCGAATGGCATGCCCGTATGTGTATGTAAGAAAGTTCGAAATGCAGTTTTTACTCTGACGGCTGCAGGTAAGGACTTCTGTCGTTAAACACAAGCGGAGCGCGTGTAACGTAAACCAGAGAAAACACTTCCAGAAGGGAACATATGAGGAATTCAGGCATTTTTCCCGTAGGGACACAAAAGGAGAATGTCATGAAAACTCTGTTGATTACTGCTCTTATGGGCGTCATTTCCACGAGCGCTTTTGCCCAGGAAGGCGCTACCACTGGTATGGTCGGTGGCGCAGCAACTGGCGCTCTCGTAGGCGGTCCTGTTGGAGCGGGTGTTGGTGCTGTCGTTGGCGCTATCGCCGGCGGGGCGCTCGAGCCACCACCGGAAACGGTCGTGACGTATGTTCAGCAGCAGCCCCTGCAGCAGTCTGTGGTAATTGAACAGACGGTCGCAGTCGGCCAGCCGCTTCCTCGTGAAGTGGTCCTGGTTCCGGTTCAGGAAGATCCACGATATGCCTACGCTATCGTCAATGAACAGCGGGTAATTGTGGATCCCAGCAACTACACAGTGGTGCAGGTTCTGCAATAATTGCTTGTACACGGACATCTAGGCGCCGCCACCCTTACGGGTGGCGGTTTGCCATTTCTGACTAAGGACTGCGCCAAGCACACCGGATGGTTTCAGTTTCGACGCGCGCTATGTGCCCGGGGGGCCGATGTCAGCACGCGCCGCCGTTTCTGCCGGAAAAGTCAATGAGTGCAGCTTAAGGGAATTTCTGCACACCGTCTAAGGTGCAGAGCCAACTGATTTTTGCAAGAGCGCTTCCCAAACCGCACAAAATTTCGTCACACGGTCAGCAATGGTTCTTGCCTCCCACACGGACACCCACAATTTGGGGAGTTGCAAGTTTTGTACATCCCCATTCAGTATGGCCGCTCGACATGTATGAATCGGGGGATGGCATGGCAGTATTCTCGAAAATCGCTTCGCAAGTTAGCCTTTCATCGTCAGACTTGAATATGCTGCGCAACATTCTCGACGAGTGGTGCCTGGAGAATTCCGTCACGGTGACGTCCGACGCGGCAGCCGAAAAAGCAGGCGCGTTGATTGACTGGTTCCAGTTCGGTATCAAAGACAGGATACAACTCAAATCTATGTTGTCGCCGATTGAGTTGTGCATCGCATAGGCGATGGGCCGCGACCAGCGGGCTTCTTGCATCTACGTAGATGGCTTTGGATCAGCTCGGAGGATCTACGGCTATACCTAGCTTGAGCATGCAGTCACGTAGTCCTTAGCTGCTGAGCGTCAGCAGAATTTCACCCCAAACTTGCCCAAAGCCGGTTTGGTTTGAAGCGCCCCCCGGTCCAGCACGAGGGTATTAGTTCGCAAACGAACGAGCCGTCTGGATTTGAAGACGGGACCCAGATGGGGCCCCGTCTCTCAAAACGAAAACATGGAGATGCTACATTGACGCCCGGCGGGCATAGCGCGCGCGCTCAGCAGCAATTTCCGCCTGCGAGTATGGATCAGCCTTATCATCGAACGAGGTCCAGCCCTCACCTGAATAGGCGGTTCGGCGCGCCGGCAAATCAACCCAGTTCGAGCGCTGGAGAATGGCTTCGGCTTCCGAGGCGCGGGCGTCAGCTACTTTTGCAGTCACCAAAGTACCACCACGGCGGACGCCTTCTGCATATACATGGGCATCGCGTTCATCGACGCCAGACTCCGTCAGTGCTCCGACGATCCCACCTGCGGCACCACCCACGACTGCACCGGTCAAAGCGCCAGCAGCTGTGGCCGCAAGCCAGCCTGCGGCAACAACCGGGCCGACGCCTGGGATTGCCATGATGCCAAGGCCGGTTAGCAGACCGCCGACGCCGCCAACTGCTGCACCGATTCCAGCGCCTGTGCCGGCACCCTCGGCAGCGTCACTATCGTTGTCCGTATAGCGTCCGTCCGTGTTGTTGGAGACGATGCTGATATCGCTGTCGGGAATTCCTGCCACCTTGAGCTGGTCGACTGCCGAGGTTGCATCAGAATAGGTGTCAAAAAGACCGGTAACTGTTTTTGTCATGGTGTTTCTCCTCGATACTGTTCAATCGCGCTTACTTGGCGACGATGTTGCCCTGGTAGTCCATCGACACCATCACGGATTTTCCGTCCTTGGTCGCCTTGCCATGCCAGACACCCTGGTCGTCAAGCTTCAGCTCGGTGACATCTGCGTATCCGGCCTCAACGATGCGCTCCCTAGCCTGATCTTCAGTGAAGCTGTTTGCGCCTTCGACGGGTGCGGCCGCATTCTGATCGGTCGGTGTAGCGACTGCCGGAGTGTCGCCGTCAGGATTGGCGGCAGGCTTTGTTTCCTGGGCGAATACCGACGTTGCGGAAAAGGCGATAGCCGCCGTTGCGATAAGAAGTTTCTTCATCTGGTTCTCCTTGCGGGATCGTTTAATGATCCTCGGCAAAGGAATACCTACGCAATTAAATGGTTCCAGCAGGCCGCACGCACCGGCAACCCATTAGACCTATGCCCGATCTGTGGCAGACCAAAGTCCTACTTCAGCGGAGTTGGCAGCCGCAAGTGGGTGATGTTGTGAAACTTAAGTTGGAAACGGTGCGGTTCTCCGGCGCCGAACGGTGCTATTTCCATGGCTGGGAATAGGGTCAACTGATGATTTTAAAGCGTCAAGATTCCCCTAGCGGAACCGAAGGGTGCTTGCCGAGTTATCTGCTCTCCACGAAGCGATAGCAGCATCGAACCGCACTCGTTTACAATCTGGGCCGGCCAAACGGAAATTGTGGCCGCCTAGGAATATCGAGTTGCACCGGTCCGATCGCCATTCGCCGAAAGGGACCGTAGAGCCCAAATTTCAAACAATTACCCCTATCGAGGCGTCATGACCGAAACATCCTCCTTTCATTGGCTGGCGCGCTCCGGCTACGCGGCACGGGGACTTGTTTATGTCCTGGTCGCAGGACTTGCGCTTTTCTCGTCATTGGGCGGGGGCGACCCAAATTCCAAATCTGCGCTGCAACTTGTTCTGGAACAGCCGTTCGGCAGGATATGGCTTGGTCTGATCGCAATAGGCCTTGGAGGATTTATCGCGTGGCGCCTGGTACAGGCGTTCGCCAACGCAGATGGTCATCCGAACTCTCTGAAGGGTTACATTGCCAGGATTGGTATGCTGATTAGCGGGATAACCCATTTGGGCCTGGCAACCTTTGCAGCCAGCCAAGCGCTCACCTTGGGTAGTGGCACTCAATCCGGTGGAGAGGACGCTATGAGTGCGTGGGTCATTGCTCAGCCGTTCGGACGCTATCTTCTTGCCGGAGTTGGGCTTGCTGTTGTTGGCGCCGGCGTGGCCCAGATCGTGAAAGGTTATCGTCACGGCTATCGTAAATACATGGACATTCCAGCAAACGCCGGCACTGTCATAGACTGGATTTGCCTTTATGGTCTGATCGCCCGTGGCGCGATCTTCCTCATCATCGGTGTGTTTTTCTGCTATGCCGCTTTTGCAGTGGATCCCGATCAGGCGGGCGGGATGTCCGACGCCCTGGCATGGGTACGCCAACTCCCCTTTGGAGCGCTGCTTTATGCCTTCGTCGCACTCGGCCTGCTCGCGTTCGGTCTCTACGGATTTGCTGAAGCTGCATACCGCAGGATACATGTGCCGGCCGTAGCGAAATACAAACGTGCTCTGCCCCTTTGAAAGGCTGCCAACGGCGTCTTCAGGACACGAAAGCGTCCGCTCATTTCTGCGGCGGGCTTTGAGGTCGTGGTCAAAACCACCGCACCGGTTTTTCTGCCCATCGCTATTTTTCGCAAAGCCGTCGTTCGCCCCGGTAGGGTTGATAGGTGCAATCGGAAACACGGAACGAGCGATAGGTTTGCGAGCAGGCGCGAATATTGCAGGCCGCCGAGGGCTCCTGTTCGCCCGTTAACGTCTGATCTTCGAGATCGGCAGGGGGCGTGGGTTCGGTCATAGCGGCCTCCATGAATTCGCGCCAAATTCGGGCAGGTAAATCGCCGCCGGTTACGCCCTTCATGGGCGTTCCGTCGTCGTTACCGACCCAGACACCGGCGACCAGTGGTTCGGTGAAGCCCACAAACCAAGCATCCCGATTGTTTTGGCTTGTGCCCGTCTTGCCCGCCGCAAACACCCCCGGAGAGGCTTCGCGTCCGGTCCCACGCTCGACGACCAGTTGAAGAAGCTGAACGAGATCTGGCTGGTATTCTGAAATGTCCACCGAAGGTTTGACTTGCGGCCCGATGCGAAAGGCACGCGGTTGCGCCTGCGCCTGGAAATCGATCACGCCCCATGGCTGAACGGGGGACAGCCCGGCGCGCACAGATGCATAGGCACCCGTCAGGTCCAGCAAGGTGACCTCCGACGCTCCAAGCGACAGCGCTGGCCCATTGGTCAGGGTCGCGTCTATGCCAAGCTCTTTGGCCGCCGCAGCGACGTTCTCTATTCCGACCTCTTGGGCGAGGCCAACGGTAGCAGCGTTGAGAGAGCGCGCAAAGGCCTCCGCAACCGTGACACGACCTCGAAAGCCACCGCCGGAATTCTCGGGCGACCAGCCGTCGATTGTTATGGGCTCGTCGATGATCTGATCACGCAGGCCATAACCCTTCTTCAAGGCAGCATAATAGACGAACAGCTTGAACGTGGATCCGGGCTGACGCATGGCCGTGGCAGCCCGGTTGAATTGGCTGGCCTTGTAGTCGCGTCCTCCGACCATTGCGACAACGGCGCCGTCCGGTGTCATCGCCACCAAAGCGGCCTGCGATACGCCGAGTGCTTTTCCTTGCCTGTCCAGCGCACGGCTGATTATCGTTTCCCCGGCTTGCTGGAGGCGCGGGATGAGGGTTGTGCGCACCGTGATCGAACCGGTCGAAGCGCCTGCAATTTCGCGGGCTTGCCCGGAAACCCAGTCGGCAAACCAGCTGCCGGAACGCGGCGTGGGCGTTGTCACGTCCAATGCAGCGAATTCGGCTTTTGCGGCCGTTGCTTCTTTCACGTTCAGCTTGCCGTTTTCAACCATGGCGTCGAGGACGGTCACCGTGCGTTGTCTGGCGCCCTCGAAATTGTCGATCGGATTGAGCTGGCTCGGCGCCTTGAGGAGACCTGCCAACATCGCCGATTCCCTTATGTCCAGAGCGCCAACGTCCTTGTTGAAATAAATGCGCGCCGCCGCCGGCATTCCCGTGGCGCCAGCGCCGAGATAGACCGCGTTCAGGTAGCGTGCCAGAATTTCCTGCTTGCCGAGCTTCCATTCCAACCAGAATGCGATGACCACTTCCTGGAGCTTACGCTTCACGGTCCGATCGCTTTCCAGATACAGAACTTTGATCAGTTGCTGGGTGATCGTGCTGCCGCCCTGCACAACTTCGCCGGCCTGGAAGTTTCGGACGAGTGCGCGGGATATTCCCTTCAGGTCGATACCATAATGATCGAGGAAGCGCCGATCCTCGATCGAGAGGACCGCGTCCACAAGATGTGGTGGAAACTCCTCATAGCTTGCATGGGGACCCTGGAAAGGTCCCTGCCGGACCAATGGCTGGCCATCCGCTGTCTCGAGCACAATGGTCGGCTTCAGGGATCCGTCAGCAATTTCCGCCCAAGGGACGTCCTTCAGAGCCCAGAAAAAAAGGCTGGCCAGAACGACAAAACAGCTTAGCGAAGCCAGAGTGAAAACACCGCGCCAGGATCGCCATCCCTCCCACTTCAATGATCGCCAGGAGAGCGTTTTGTTGCGCAGCCCAGATAGCCTTGTCCACGCGCTGCTTGAAAGCGCGGCCAGGCGCACCATCGACCCGCCAAGTTTCGACCGCAGCGGCGCGGTCTCGAAGGTCCTTGATCTTTCCTTCAGATGGGCAGTTGCCTGCAGAAGCCTGGCTTTGCTGCGCGCCCAGATCGTGCCGAGATCGTCGCGCATGGCGGACACGAGTTCTCGAACGGCACGCCCGCTTCGTTCAAAGTTGGGACCATCGCTCTCGATTCCGGTGGAATGTTCAGCGGCGTCATCGCGCGGCGAAACCTCTTCTTTTTCGGCATCGGCTTGCGTGTTGTCCGTCTTTATTGATCCACGCACTCGGCGACTGCCTTTGTTTCTTAATCCGGGACATCCGTGTCCACCGTCGGTGTTCCAACACTTAGTGCTGGGTGCGTGGTAGTGAAGGGAGGCGTAGCGACGTGCCCCATCCAAAAGCGCTCATATGGGCAGATTCAAGGTCGAACTGGACCCGATGTGTTGATCTTCGTAAGCGCGAATTTCTGTGCGCCTTCAGAAGCGCAGTGCTGTGATGCATGAAGTGTCCACCAAAATCAGACTGTGCAAAAACTCCGTGGGATTCCAACGGAAGGCGAACCGTAGTATGTTGTTTACATGGCACATTTATCTGGCTCGAACCGCTCGCAGCTGCTGCTTCTCCCAGAAGCGGTTGATGATTATGTCGGATCGGACAATCCGGTTCGCCTCATAGTTTTGTGGATAGCGTTGATCTTGTCGCCGCTGGGTTTTCCCGCGTAACGGCAAAAGAGACGGGCCGCCCCGGCTACGATCCTGCTGATCTGCTTAAACTTTACCTCTACGGATATTTGAACCGGGTACGTTCGAGCCGAAAGCTGGAAGCAAAAACCCGCCGTAATATCGAGGTGATCTGGCTGCTGCGCCAACTGAAACCTGATTATCGGACAATCGCATCTTTTCGCCGAGTGAATTGCGCAGCTTTCAAGCAAATTTTCCGCGAGTTTGCCATCGTCTGTCGTCGGCTCGATTTGTTCGGCAGGGAAATGCTTGCCGTGGATGGTACGCGCATGAAGGCGGTCAATAATAGGCATCGGAACTTCACGCGCACAAAGCTGTTGGATCTTGTACGTCGCGCCGACGAAAAACTTTCCGACTATGTGAAAGCGGCCAGTAATATCAGTTCGAACGGTAGAAGCAGTGACACTGAGAAGAAGATTGCGGCGCTCATTACGAGGCGGCAGAAGTTCAGCAGTTTGCTTGCCGAGCTGGACCGCACAGGTGGGGATCAGATATCGCTGACGGATCCAGATAGCAGGGCTATGCCGAATATGATGAAAGTTGGGGTTGGGTACAACGTTCAGCTGGCAGTTGACGAGAAGCATAAGCTGATCGCTGAGGAAGAAGTCAGCAACACTGCCGTCCGCATGAACGGACCGGCACAATTCAGCATCACCGAGATGTCCGTCAGCATCTGGTCGATGGCTGCGGCATCATCGAGTGCGAACACGCGGTATGGCACACCAAGTTCAGAGGCAAGTGTGTCAAGGGCCGCTTCGTTGCGTCCTGCGAGGACAAGAGGCGTGCCGGCCGCGTGAGCATGCCGAGCGGCCATACCACCAGTATAGCCCGTCGCTCCGTAGATCATCAGTTTCTTCATGTCAGTGTTCCTGCTCGATTCGGCCTGCACAGGCCCTATTGAAGATCGGCATCGATGCGAGCGATCAGGCCGCCGGGATCGAAAGTGAGATCGAGCCGCCCGATCTCGTGCCCGAAATCGCCTGTGAATTCGACACGGGCACGAACACGGTTCGCATCGAGGGACTTGACCGACAGGAGCTTTGTCACGGTGTGATAGCCAACGAAAAATCGTTCCACATACTCCCGGATGCCAGGATGTCCATCAAATCGCTCGCCAGTCGACGGGTCGTCGATGACGGCGTTGGGCGTGAAGAGCGTAAGCAGCGCTTCGACATCGTACCCGTTGGTGGCGTTGATCAAGGCATCGACGATCCTGCGATAGGCTTCAATCTTGGTCATGGCGTCGCCTTTCGTGCTGCCTGCTTTTATAGACGAATTCGAGGCTGTAGCCGTCCGGGTCTTTTACCTGGGCGGCGTAGTAGCGGGGGTCGTAGTGAAGCTGCGGTCCGGGCGGATGGATTTCCCCAGCACCTGCCGCCATCGCAGCCGCATAGGCGGCATCGACTTCGGGCTTGCCATTGGCAACGAAACCGACATGCGCGGCCCGGCCTTCGACGACACCCTTGCGGAGCCAGAAGAACACCCGACCGTTGGCGCCAAAGCCCTTGAGATCTGGATGGCCGGCAGCGCCTTGCCTACCGTCGTAGTCGACCGCATGAACGATACCGAGCGGTGCAAGTGCTTTTTCGTAGAAAGCGATCGAGCGGTCGATGTCGCTCACCGAAATGAAGACGTGGTCGAGCATATTGCTCTCCTGCGCGTTAGATGATGTAGCCGCCGGCTACTTCGATGTTCTGGGCGTTGATCCAGCGGTTCTCATCGGAAAGCAGACTTGCGATCACGCCACCGATTTCCTCAGGTTCGCCGACGCGACCGAGCGCGGTCTGGCCCGCCAGCATGGATTCGAACTCGTCGTTCAGTCCACCGCCGAGTTCGGTGCGGATGGCACCGGGAGCGATGGAATTGGCCCTGATCCGGCGCTCGCCGAATTCCTTGGCCATGTAGCGCGTCAGCACTTCGAGACCGCCTTTGAACGCCGCATAGGGAGCGACGCCGGCTGTGGCGACGCGGGTGGTGGCGCTCGTCATGTTGATGATGTGCCCGCCATCCACCATGAGCGGGAGAAGAGTCTGGGTCAGGAAGAACGGGCCCTTCAGATGGACGTTGAACAGGCCGTCGAACTGTTCTTCGGTTACGGTGGCGATGGGATTGAAGAGGCCGTATCCGGCATTGTTGACAAGGTAGTCGAAGGTCTGGCGGCCCCATACGGTGTCGAGCTCAGCGGCAACGGCGTCCCGGAAAGCCCGGAACGTGTGGCTGCGGGCGACATCCAGCTTCAGCGCCACGGCCTTGCCACCCTTTGCCGTGATGGCATTGACAACATCTTCTGTCGACTTCGGGTTGTTGTTGTAGGTGACAAAAACGCCCATGCCACGCTCCGCGCATTTGAGGGCGGTGCTTGCTCCGAGGCCGCGGCTGCTTCCGGTGATGATGACGACTTTCATGTGTCTCTCCTTCGAGTTTGGTGTGAGATGAACCTACGTCCATCGCACGCCGCGCACTCACCCGATCCTCTTCGATCCTTGCCTATTTCTGCTTTTGACTTGTCTGCGCCTTTGACCTCTGCCAAGGTCCGAACATGGAACAGCAGTTACAAGAACTCCGGGCACTGGCCTCCGGCGCTGAGAACAAGCGCACCGAGACGGGCATTCCGCGCGTCGCCATGGTTCAGGGCGAAATCCCCGAACACCAGCTTGCCGCTATCTACGACCCGATGATCAACCTGATCCTGACGGGTAGCAAAACCATGACGGTGGGCGATAAAACCTTCCACTACGACCCGGCAACCTATTTCGTCATGTCGGTCGATCTTCCGGCCGTAGGTTCGGTCCATCGATCGGATGCCGGCGAGCCTTATCTGGCTATCAGCCTGACGCTCGAGCCGACGATCGTCGCCAAGCTGCTATCAGACATTGCCAAGCCCTCTGGTGGCGGGCTGTTCGTTTCAGGCTTCTCCGTCGCCCCGGTGACGACGGAGCTTCTCGACGCCTGGCTCAGGATGATGCGGCTCATGGATCGCCCGGATGAGATCGCAGCGCTGGCCCCTGCATACGAGCGGGAAATCCTTTTCCGCGTTCTGCAGGGGCCACACGGATGGATGCTTCGCGATATCGCAACGCCTGATACAGCCCTCTCCCGCATCAGTGTGGCAATCGACTGGATTCGGCGGAATTTTGCTAAGCAGATCAGGGTCGAAGCGCTCGCCGAAATGGCGGCCCTCAGCGTGTCTGCATTCCATCGACACTTCAAGGCGGTCACGGCGCTCAGCCCTCTTCAATATCAAAAGCGCGTCCGCCTTCTGCATGCGCGCTCGCAGCTCATCGCGGGTCATGGCAGCGCGACATCAATCGCGTTTGGCGTCGGTTACGAAAGCCCGAACCAGTTCAGCCGAGAATATGCCCGCCTGTTCGGACTGCCGCCGTCGAGAGATCTGGCGAAGGCCATGCGTGATCTGAAAGCGGCATAGGGGGGCCTGTTGACCCCCTCGTTTCGATCGCTACGAGTAGGGAAAATTGTCATCGCCTTGATAGGAATCGAACCGGCGACAGGTTGTTCAGATAGCTTAGTTCTGAAAAGGCATACTTTGTGGGATGACGCCGATTTATGGAATTGTCCGGTTATCCTCCGGCGCGGAAATGATACTTCGGTTTTCCCGTTGCGATCGGCATGTATGCGCGACCCGACCCAAGTCACGAATACAAGCTTCATCGAGAACCGATATGCCCCAAGCGCGCTCCATATCCTGACGACCGCATCCCTCCATAAACTATCTCAACTGGGCAGCGTCGGCCAAACCGACCGTCGCCGCTTCCGGCCGTCGATCCTGATCGAGAGCGATGAAACAAACGTTTTTCTGGAAAACGACTGGATCGGCCGGACTCTGCATATCGGAGATATTTGCACAACCGTTCTGGAAGGAACAAAGCGTTGCGGCATGACGCTGATCGCACAGCCCTGGCATCGACGAGGAGCCGGAAATTCTCCGCAACATTTTGCGCCACATCAGGCGCAATCTTGGCGTTTACGGCGCGGTTGACTGCGCTGGACCAGTCAAAGTCGGAGATTAGGTTTACGCGGACATTTGAAACTTGCCCGCACTGTCCTGTTCGATGTCATCAAGGATCGCGGCCGATACAGTCCTGCCAATGTCATGAGCACTGGTAATACCCTGCACAAACGGAAGCTTGTGCAACAGGAAGGAGATCGCCGCGCAGTAGAGGCGATTGCTGAGGTTATTCTCGAATTTCGGGCGGAACGTGTCATCAAGATCGATACCTCCGGTCCGCGTCGTCGTCCCGACAGCATCGGCGCTGACGATCGGCTGGGCCTCCAGCGTCGCTGCCTTTCGCACGACGCCCTGTTGGATCAAGGTCGGGAACGGTATCTCGGCGGCAGACATGGCATATTGGCCGGTGGCATCGATGAACGCGCCGTATCGTGCCGTCTCTCCCCGATGAATCAATACAACGCCCCTTTCGACGCCATCAGTACTGATCGTATAGTCTGCACCCAGTGCGATAATATCGAGCAAGCCGGCCCGGTGGAGCGCCAGCAATCGGGCGATCGACGCATGCGGAACAGTGGCGTAATCATCGACGAACACCGTCTTGAAAAATTTATGAAAACGCTCGAGGTCGGTTTTATCGAGGTGCGCGATCGCTCTGGCAACGATCTCGTGCATCCTGAGAATCGCATACCGCCATTGTACCGTGTATCGATTGACGTTGTTCTGCTCGGCTTCCGCCAGGTTTCTCGCTGCCCAGACGAAGGGATCGGTCGCTTCGCGTGCCGCGAAATAGGCTGGCGCTATCGTCTCGACCGTTAATAGCGATAGTCCGATATGCGCGGCGTAGTCAGGGTCGGCAGCCGCCAGTTCTTGCTTGAACAGATCGAAAATGTCGTCGAGCAGATCATGCCGACCGGATGCCAGTAGCGCATCGATTGCGTCGTTCGTGCAGAACCGCGGCGGGATGTATGGAATTTCACAATAGAAATCCGCCTCGGGCAGCAGCCCCTTGCGCGACATCATCGTGACGTGGAAATGCCCATTATCCGGGCTGGCGTGAAACTGCAGGTGTCCTGCAGCGTCGAGATAGAAAGCGCCATGCGCTGTCGCCACCGTGATCAGCGCATCGATGCCGCTCAGCGACGTGCCCAGAATTCCGACACTGCAGTTGCCAATCTGCTTGAGAGCGGGCGCTGGCCAGGGCGACACGAAATATCCAGGCTTGACCTCGATACTTTCAGGCCAATTGTGGCCGGTGGCCATCACGACATGATCAAATGCAAACTCTGTCCGCGTTTCGTCCGGTAGCTCGATTATCACGCGCACATCATCGGCCTGGAGTGCGATGTCCACGACGCGCTGGCGCGCCCGGATGTCGATAGTATGCCCGTTCCGCTGCCCCATACGCACAAGCTGAAGAAACTGTGCCTGCAGGAATTCTCCAAGGACGACGCGAGGATAAAACTCACGCGCACTGATGGCGTCACGACGGATAAGGAGCCGCTGAAGCGTCTCGTCGGACTGCCGGGTCAGCCAGGCCACCAACGTCTCGCAGATTTCAGGCAGCTCTATGCTGGCGATATTGGAGAGCATCGCTCTGTCGTTGATATGGGGATGATAGGGCGTCCCCTTGCCCGGATCGCTTTCGGCTTCGAAAATAGTAATCGATAGCGGCAAACCAGAACCAATCAGGCCCTTTAAGGTGTAGATCCCAGTGGGGCCCGAACCGATGATGGCTATTTTTGTTTTCATATTGATGACGAACCTCACGCCATGACATTCAACGCTACTCGATGAACATAGGGCAGCGCATCAATCCATAAGGCTCCAACTTGTTCCGCCAGAACGTTCGATTCCACAGCGATCCATTCAGAACAAAGATTTGATTGCTGAGGGGAGCCAACCACTACCAAGTGCTTGGGTCTAATCAGGCCAAGAGAACTGGGAGGCTAAGGTGGAGTCAATAGCCCGACGTTTGCTTGCGAAGGGATTAAAAAGCGGTCGAAACGCATCGTCCGATATGGCGCGGTATTGAAAAAAAACTGACGTATCAATAGACGAGTCGCTAAGAGCAACATCTTCTGTCATGAGTGCATCATGCCGATCAGCACGCGTCAATTTGTCAGCTCCACCTTTGTCCTCATCACCCTTGGCATCATTGCGCTTTGTGCGATTGTCGGTTCGACGATCTGGCTATCTGAACGCTCGCAGAGCCTGTCTCAGGCAGTGTTCAAAGCCCGTGATGTCAAGGCGATTGCCGTCGATCTGCGCTCGGCACTGCAGACAGCCGAATCAAGCCAGCGCGGATTTCTTTACACCAACAATGAAGTCTATCTGGCGCCCTACGATCAGGCCAAGCAGCGCGCCACCGCTGCTTCAACGTCCCTGCCGGGAGAACTGAGTGATTATCCAGGTCTGTCGTCCGCCGTCACTCGGCTCGGACAGGTAACCAAGGACAAGATGTCGGAAATGGACCGGACAATCGCGCTGAAGCAAGCCCGTCAGGAAGCCGATGCGCTTTCGCTGGTCCGCTCGAACCGTGGCAAACTGCAGATGGACGAAATTAATCTCTTCGTGTCGGGAATTATTCTTGCCACGGATGATCGGCTGTCTGCGTTGGTCAACGAGCAGACTGAAAACGCTATCTGGCTTCGTCTGGTGTCGATCATCGACGGCGGAGTTATGCTGCTGCTCGTCGGCGGCGCTGTCTATATCGTGTTCAAATATACAGGAGAGTTGACGTCCGCTCAGCGCGAACTGGCGCGATCCCACGACAAATTGGATTTGAAGGTTACGGAACGGACGGCCGAACTTGCCGTTGCTACCGAGCATATGCGCGAAGCCCGGGACCGCGCGGAGATGCTGCTTGCAGAAGTCAACCATCGTATTGCCAATAGTCTGATGCTAGTGAACTCCTTGATTACTCTCCAGGCCCGATCTCTCGACAACGATGTTGCCAAGCAGGCGCTGGAAGAGACAAAAGCGCGCGTGCAGGCGATCGCGATGGTGCACAAGCGGATTTACGATGCCGGTGACGTGCATGAAGTGGCGCTTGACGAATATCTCGTCGGACTCCTTGATCAATTCAAGGCGACTGCCGCATCGACCAATGCGATTTCACTTACGTATGCCTTCGAGCCTATGAAGCTCAAGACAGATGCAAGCGTCAATCTTGGCGTCATCGTTTCGGAATGGGTGATGAACGCTTTCAAATATGCCTACCCCGAACAGATAGGGGAAATACGCGTGACTCTGGCGAAACAGGGAGATGCCTTTGGCATTCTTCGGGTGGAGGACGATGGCGTCGGCCGGCGCGCGGACAGCCCCGTGCGGGGCACAGGTCTCGGCACGCGGATCGTGAATGCGATGGCGTCAGGCATGGGGGCCACCATCGAGTACGTCGCCCGTTCGCCGGGAACAAGTGCCAACTTGGCCTTTCCGATCGCACCGTCGTGACCGAAAACTCTGGATACATGCTTCGGTTCCGTTCATATCATCTGCATCGGAGGAATGAAGTGGACACCAGTTTCAATATAAAGATTGTATCAGCAGTCTTGTCGATTTGCTCGATAGGATTGTTTGGTAACGCCCATCCGGCGATGGCGGATGGCATAAGCGCGCCTCTCAAGCTACCCGCCTTCAACCGATCAGCATCGGCTTGCAAGCCACCATCAGGACTTGAGAAGAGCCTTGTGTTTTTCCAAGATAATGACCGGCAGTTCATGCAAGGCGTCAGACTCGGTCTGTCAACCGCCGCAAAACAACGCGGTCTTCGGTTCGCCGTCGCACTTGCCAACGATGATGCTGGCAGGATGATCGCAGATGTCGATGCTTCGGTCCGCTCGCAAACAGGAGCAATTGTGGCCGCACCAGTCGATGCGTTGGGCATTTCTTCGTCTTTAATCGAGGCGATCAACCACGGTGCCTACGTGGGTACGATTGTTCCGCCGCCAGCGATCACCATTCTCAATGCACCGCAATATCTTACCGGCGAGCGCTTGGCACTCGCCGCATCCGACTACATCGTGAAAGAAATGAACGGGAAGGCAAATGTGGTCCTTCTGACCCATGACAGCCTGCAGTTCCTGTCGCCGCGGTTCAAGGCAATGCGGGATGTGTTGGGGAAGTTACCCGATGTCAGAGTTGTCGCAGATATCTCGCCCAACCCCGTCAACGTCAAAGGCGGGTATGAGACCATGAAACTCATACTCCTGGCCCATCCGAAAATCGACGTTGTGCTTGGAGCCGACACGGTCGTGATCGGCGCATTGAAAGCGCTCCGCGAAGCTGGTCAGGCGTCACCGAAGCAATTTCTCGGCGGAATTGACGGTGAACCTGACGCCGTTCTGGAACTGAAAGACCCCGAGAGCCCTTACAAGGTCAGCGTGAGCCTGGCATCTCCAGTATTCGGCTATGCACTCGGCTCTTTTGCAGCGGATTGGCTCGAAGGCAAAAGCGTGCCGCAGGCCATGGATATTCTTCCCAAGGTCTTGAACGCCGAAAACATCGCGCAATACGAACGCGATCTCAGCAATCCGGCCGGCGTTTTTGCGGACCGGATAAAACGGGACGAGTATTTACAGATGTACGGCAATATCTGCTTTGAGACCCGAAACACTTTCCTGAACTTTCCCTGGTCTTCCGACCGGTAAAGGGTATTGCGCGCAGATGGTGATTGCATGAAGTTCGCTTCGCGATAGAGCGAGGTGTGCCAGGACCGGCTCGTTTTGTTCGGTCTATGAAGGTGGTGCATATCGTCGGAGTGTAAAATGCGCTGCGCCTCGCTGCTTAATCCTTACCGATCATGTCTCCGATCCTGCGACCAAATTACGCTATTTGAAGAGGCTTTGTGATGATCTGCATGTCCGGATGGAGAATACCCCGACCCAGCACGGCGATCTCGGCATATCCCGTCATGAACAGGGCCTTGAGGCCGGGCCGTATTGCCGTACTGCGTCGTTGACCTGACTGCCGTTCATCCCGTTTGGTAGGCCAACATCCGTCACTAGAGCAATTTCCCATCAGAAAGCATCATACCCGGCAGCCTGGAAGTAGTTCCGGCATTCGTCAGGTTTGAACTGCTTTATGGCGTCGGCGATGGCCTTCCACAAGTCAGGGATGGTCCTGGCGGCGGCCGCGCGAAGCAAGGCCTTCAGTTTGGAGAATGCCATTTCAATCGGGTTGAAGTCGGGCGAATACGGCGAGAGGTAGATCAGGGCTGCTCCTGCCGCTTCGATGGCGTCGCGAACGCCTGCAACTTTGTGGGCGGGAAGATTGTCCATGATGACGATATCGCCAGGCGTCAGTTCGGGAACGAGAACCTGGCTGACATAGGCAAGAAACGCGTCGCCGTTCATCGGGCCGTCCAGAACAATGGGAGCTGCCATGCCGCCCAGTCGAAGGCCGCCCAGTCGAAGGCCGGCGGTGAACGTCGTGGTCTTCCAATGACCATGCGGGACGGATGCCCGGCACCGCTGACCTTTCGGTGCTCGACCATACAGGCGCGCCATCTTCGTTGAAGCAGAGGTTTCGTCGATGAACACCAGACGCTCAGGATCCAGGTCGGGTTGGCTTCGCTGGTCGCTCCTGTTCGGCCGCGTGTGCTGTCTTTTTTTACGCGTGATCCCGTGCCGGTCGAAGAACCGCCAGAGCGTGCCGATCCCGGCCCGTATGCCACTCTCAGCCAGCCGCACTTTGATTTCGGCAAGGGTGATATCCGGCGTCGTCTCGTAAAGCGCAAGAATCGTGGCGGCATGGGCGTCGATGTGTTTCGAACGAGGGTCGCCGCCCTGCTTATCGGATTGAATGGTTCCGGTGTCGCTGAACTGCTTCTGCCAGCGAACAGCACTGGCGGCGCTCACACCAAACCGCTCAGCCGCTTGTCGGCGGGACATGCCGGCGGCAATCGCATTCACAACGCGCTGGCGAAGATCGAGTGAAAGAGCTTTAGCCATCCATGCTGGCCTCCTCACCAGCAGGGAGGTTGAGTCAGGTCGACACTGATTTGAAAACCCTGATCGATTCAATCAGACGGGAAATTGCTCTAGATCACGAAAAAGTCGTTGTAGGTCACAGCGAGATTGGCCTCTAGCTTGGCAAAGAGAACCGCCTTGCCGCTGCCACTTCCGTCTGCATCGTAATACAGCTCGCCAGTATCCTTCTCGTAGATGATGCGATCCTTTGCGTCCTCTGCAAAGCCCGTCGCGTTGCTGGCGAAAGCGCTTGACGCCAGTTTGCCCTCTACCGATAACGCTTTGAACACGGCATTTTGCAAATGGATTGTATCGTCGGTGACGCTAAATTTGACGATTGTGTCGAGATTGGCGGACGCGCTCAGGCTGGTTTCAAAGACGAACGTATCCTTCCCGCTGCCGCCGGTCAGACTGTCGTTACCGCTACCACCGATTAGGATGTCGTCGCCTGCTCCGCCGGAAAGCTTGTCGTTGCCGCCGCCGCCTAAGAGTTTGTCCGCCCCGCCTTCGCCTTCCAGTGTGTTTTTGCCGCTGTTGCCAACAAGGGTGTTCTTGCTTTCATTGCCCTTGCCATTGATATCCGACGATCCCAGAAGCGTGAGGTTTTCGATGTTGCTGTAACTGACCAGTGAACGCGTCTTTGTCGAGGTGATCGTGTCAGTGCCGGAGCTGTCCGTGATCGTGTCGCTCCCCGTTCCCAGCACATAGGTATCGTTACCCGTTCCGCCGATGAGCTTATCAGTTCCAGCCCCACCATCCAGAATGTCATTGCCTGATCCGCCGGACAGCGTGTTCGTTGCGCTGTTTCCGGTCAGGACGTTGTCAAGGCTATTGCCGGTGCCCACTGTGGCAGCGCCTTGGAGCGTCAGGTTTTCAACGTTCGCGGCAAGAGTAATCCCGGACACGAGTGCGATGACGGTGTCGAGGCCTTCGTTTGTCTTTTCGACGACGATGTCACCGACGCGCTCGACAACATAGGTGTCGTTGCCAGTCAGCCCCGCCATGGTGTCTGACCCGGTTCCGCCGTCGATCCGATTGGCTGCTTTATCACCGGTTAATTTGTCGCCGGCTTGGCCGCCGATGATGTTTTCCACGCCGGACAATGTGTCGCTGCCGATATCAGTCCCGCTGCCTTTTCCGGTCGTGAGGTTAATCGTCACCGTTTTGATCGCGCTGGAATAACGGATCGTATCGGCACCGGTACCGCCCTTGTAAACGTCGTCGCCGCCGCCATGTCCGCCGACAAGCAAATCATCGCCGGTACCACCATCGACGACATCATCACCATCGCCTCCAATCACAGTGTCGTTGCCCGTCCCGCCCTTCAGATTGTCGTCGCCGTCAAAGCCGTCAAGGACGTCGTTACCGCCCTTACCGTCAAGAGTGTCGGTGCCTTCGCTGCCTTCGAAGTCATCAGCCGCATCCGTGCCGATGAGCGTTATTCCCGGGATGACCACGGCTATGGTTTGATCTGCAAACTTCAGCTTGTTAACTGAGGTGAGGGTATCGGTTCCATCGGTTCCGACATTGTCGGTGATGATGAGCCGTCCATTCACATTGTCTTCGGTGATGGTGTAGTCGGCACGGTTGCCGGTTAAGACGGCGGTATCGGTCCCGT
>Ga0307515_10004463_pt1 | contig 28974 bp, 11 predicted proteins | sample 17_EM_MG_FD_194513 | JGI IMG/M metagenome (GOLD analysis project Ga0307515, IMG submission 194513) | Populus trichocarpa ectomycorrhiza microbial communities from riparian zone in the Pacific Northwest, United States - 17_EM | ecosystem: Host-associated > Plants > Roots > Unclassified | place... | reverse complement strand
GGTTAAATACCTAAGTTGCAGGGTTTTCGGCTAAGTAATGTATAGATACGTGATATCTATCTCTTGCACGGCATAAATAGGTTATAGTCTATTTTAAATATATTGATTGTGGGGGGTGTAGGCTTATAGGGCGGGATCTAGGCGATATTGTAGCGTTTATAAGGCTTTTTAGGCCTAAACTTTGGAGATCTGGCCTGAATTCTACCTGGTGCCTACTAGCGAAGCGCCTGCTACCTATAAAGAATTAAGTTAAAACGGGGGTAATTTCCGTAGTCTGAAAGTATAGTCTTAATTCCACCTTAGGCTTAGCAGCATAGTAAAACGGCAGACGGCAATGTATGGCATATTGCGGCAATATCGCGGTAATATGCTAATGTTGGTATGCTTTAATATGGTGTAATAGACGTAGTATACGTGTAGTGTTGCATTCTGCTATATTCTGCCATATTCTGCTAGTCGCATTTTATTATGTTCTGCCATATTCTGCTATGTTCTGCTATATTCTGTAGTCGCATTCTGCTATATTCTGCCTATTATATTTTGCTATATTCTGCTAGTCGCATTCTGCTATATTCTGCTATATTCTGCCTATTGCCTTCTACTATATTCTGCAGATATGGCAGAACGTGCTAGGTAACGCGCCTTTAGTATTATTACCTAGCCAGTATAGGCACACTCTGCTAGAAATTCGAGTTTAATTAAAGTTGTTTAGTTTCTAAGGTGTTATAGTAAAGTTTAACCGTATCTAATGTCCATCGACTTAACTGCGCCGTTTGTGACTCTGCGAAGCCACAATTGTGCGTATACTGTGCTGCACCCCTACGGAAGGAGTAGTTGGAGTAGCCGTTAGGTAGGATGCCGCTGGCGGCTAGGCAGGTTAATAGAATCTTACGTACTACTAGCGCCGAAAAAGCTCTATTATTGACGCTAAATAATAGATCTAATAGAGGCCGGGGGTTACGGTTAAATAACCGTATTATTGCGGCTATGGGGTATAGACGATCTCCCGGTATAGCGGCGATCTGGATATTAACGCTACTATAGGTTTTATCTGTCTTGCTCCGTTTTAAGTGGAAGACTATTAAATGGCTGTTAGGGGCGATCCTAACGTTGCTGTAGAGGGCCTTTGTAGTACTAAAGTCCTTAGCTTTCCTATTTGGGTATGTGATTTCTCCTATATATAGGAAACCTGTAAACGCTATTGTGAATGCTGTATCTATATTTATATCCGCCTTATAGGGCCTAAGCGTAATAATCTTATCTAGGATGTCCTTTGTAATTGGTAATTTAGTCTTTTTAGTAGATGGGAATAGTGATATAGCCCCCGCTAGGGCCCTCTTAATAGTATAGTCTTTAAAGGCAGTAATTAAGTGACCTAGATCTATATAACGAGATTGGATTGCAGAGATATAATTAGAAAGGGTTTCTGGCTTAACCCTGCCTATTAGGGGGGCGGCTGTACTAAACGCTTGTTGAGCAATCTATTCCCCTAAGTCTATCTTCTTAACTGGATACGGTAATGAACCGTTTAGGGCTAAGAAGGCCTCCCAGCTCTTAATAGCGGAGGAGTAGCCCTTCCTTATGTTAGCTGCTAAGCCATGCCATATAAGTAGCGAAAAGTAGTAAAACCCACCGATCTCGCTCTAGAAGGTCGGGGGAGGTTAATTAAACAACTCTGGGTTAACTGTAAGAGTTAGTAGCTACCTAAAGTAAGGTATTATTTTTTTGGTAAGGAGCCGTCATTTATTTGCTACTTAGGGCACATTAATAATAATTTCTTGCGGTTAAATTGTGAGAGAATATTAGTAAGCCTATTTGGCGCTAGAGACCTATATAGTTGTTATTTATCCGGTAAGAAGCCGTTATTTATTTGCCACTTGGGGCATATTAATAATAGTTTCTTGCGGTTAAATCGCGAGAGAGTATTAGCAAGCCTATTGTTAGCGCTAGAGACCTATGTGGTTGTTATAGTAATATTATTTGTTATTGAGGATATAAGTATCTCTCGGAGTAATTGGTTTCCAGAACCTTTCACAACATTATTTTAGATGCCGCTGTAAGCAACTATATTGTCTGTATAAATATAGAGAGACCTATGCCGCTAGACCGATAACTACCTTTTAAATGCCTCTGTAATAGCATGTATTTCTTTTAGGTTAATATGGTTATCTACCTAGTCTAGTAGGGGGTAATAGCTAAAGGCCTAGGCCTGGGGTAGGGAAGCCACGTAATTAGGCTAGTAGCTATTCTCTCCGCTAAAGTAGAAGCCTCCGTAGCCTTTAAGCAATAAGGCGTTAGTAAATAAATGAAACTATGGCCTCTCCTTATTATTAAAGAATGGTACACTGTTACTTAATATAAGAACCTTAAGCTAAAGGTTAAGGTCTTCCTTAAGCTCTAGGGGGAGGCGCCGGCGCGTATATCTTAATAGCCTAATAGGCTATTTTGTTATAAAGTCCTATAAGGAGCGAGAGTACGAGCGCCTAAGGCGGATAGCTTTTGCGCACTATGCTAGGCGGCCCGCCAGTTATTGGGCTTGCTGTAATAATAGCTAGCCCTTCTAAAGAGCTTTGGTTACCTAATTAATAGCTTTTTATTACTTAACTAGTGAGAGTTTAATCTCTATTGCTACGGTGTTAATAGTGTAACCCAGTACTTTAGCCTCCGTACCTTTAATATTTTTAGTATTATTTTAGGGTACCCCTAGCTGGTTAGTAACTAAGAGGTATACCTCCCTTAGTAATAGTAGTATAGTTAGACACTTAACTATAAATATAAAATCATTAAGGTAGTGCTTAATAGTAGAGTTGATCTGTTATGCTAGAATCTAGTAGAGACCTTTAGCAAATAAGTTAAAGAGAAATGGGGCTGTTTGTAAGCTAAATAGCAGATAGTATTTAACGTATATAACTCCCTTCTAGATAAAGCCGAGTAGGTAACGCGACCGCACTAAGACGGGCACGATCCGGAAGGCATCTCTAATATCTCGTTTAACTAGGTAGCAGCCCCTACTAGCTATAATTACGTATGCTAGTATAGTCTCTACCTGGGTATAGTGTAGTATTGCCTAGGCTAGGTTGATAGAGTTATTAACTAAGGATCCCTTAGGTGAGGAGAGGTCGTAAATATGGCGGAAGCCGCTATCTGCCTTAGGCACTAGGCCTAGGGGTAAGGTAACTGTAGAGTTGGTGGCCTATATACGGCCTAGGGCTAGGTTAGTAACGATCTTTTTAGAGATAAGGTCTTTGTTATTATATAAGGAGAGGTAGTTTTTGCAGACACTAAATAGCATAGGTAACGAGGTACCTATCTCTACCCTGTAGGTAAGGATGCCTTATAAAATTACTGGGAGATTTCCAGGGTACTTATAAAGGAGCGTACTCTAAGCGAGAGGCCTTAGGGGTAATAGTGAGTCGGCTAGAAAAGTCGTTTGCAAGTAGGTTTTAAAAAGAGGTACTAAATTAGGCCTGCCTTAAAGCCTTAGCGCCTATAGCAGGTCTATCTGGATAGTTAAACCTAGGAAAATATCTTTATTTACTATTAAATCCTGGGTCTAACTACTTACGGCGGTGAGCTACCTAGGGTATAACTTTAATGGGTGGTCTTTGTCGCATTTAGAGCATATATGGCGGTAACGATATAGATTATCTCTATAAGCCTGCTGGTTGTTCTAGCTATAACAGGGCTTGTTAGAGGTAGGGGGAGGGGAGGTATTCTTTCGCGATCTCTTTAATGCTATACTACGGACTTTAAGCCCCTGGCTCTATGCCTTTATATTAGCCGCCTGGCAGTATAGGGCCTTAAACTAGGTAGGTATGTCCTAGTTACTAGGCTTAAGCTAATTACGATCTATAACGTACCTATAGTAGTTAAGTGCGAGGTTTAGGATGGAGGTTTAGTTATAGGTTATAGAGTAGTCGCGGATCTTATTTATCTAGAGCAACATCTTTATATAGAGGTTGGTTGGGCATATATAGAGAGTGCTTACGATTACCATATAGTTTGTAAACCTAGTAAACTAGACCTCCTTATTCTCGTAGACCTTGCGGCTGGTAGTAGGTCTCTTTAAAATAAGTTTTCCGTTTTTAATAGTAGCTACATTAAAGAGGTCTGGGCGGCCAGAGTGTACCTATAGACGTGCTAGATTCTCTGGGCGGAAGGATCCTTTTTATATATCGTAGAGGTCTCTTTTAGCTAGGCTAGGGAGGTTGAGCTTAAGCGTGCCTAAGCCTTCCGGCAGGTTATAGGACTTACCTAGTTTATCCGCCTTAGCGGTAAAGGGGTGCTCTAGTAGAGCAGGCTGCTTTAGAGCGGCTAGCCTTGCCTAGTAAAACTCCTCTTCCTGTTCCGTCTTTTAGATCTGTGCCTATTCCTCCTATTCCGTCTTTTAGATCTGTGCCTGTTCCTCCTGCTCTCTCTTTTGGATCTTTAGGTTATGGAGTTGTTAGGCCCTCTTATCTTATTTCCTAGCTCTTTCTTCTTCTGAAGATAAAACTATAGTGTGTTTGGTAGATGGGATAATTATAGATAAGGAGGTAGATAATAGGGCGGTAGAGCGAGGAGTTTTTAAGCGGGTGCTATTGGCTAGAAAGTCGGTTATGGGCCTTAATAAATTATGTAGGCCACTTAGAACACTAATTGTAAGTAATCTATGATGAAAAGAACGACCTATTGAGTGTAGTTGCAAGTGATGATGCTGTTGACCGTGTTGAACATCTGGTTGAATACCTGAGTTGCAGGGTTTTTGGCCAAGCAATGTATAGACACGTGATATATATAATGTAACCGACTACTAGTACTACGTTAAAGACACTGCTGTATTACCTACTGTGGACCGTAATGGTTACAGCCGCCTTAATTAGCCTAAAATGGTAATTACGGCTATATTGAGGATAAGATTAAGGGGTACTTGTGACCTACCTTTGTTCGTGTATATATAGATACTTTAGAGCTATATTTACAATTAAGTCGTTCATTTAATTCTTCGCACTGCAAAGTATATAGTTATGAGCCCGGCCTGCCTACTGTACTGCATCTAATCTGTACATTCAGCGCTTACTAAGCAATCAATTTGCTACCTTATTTAAGAAGTCACTACTTCTATCACCTTTGCAAGTGTCTTGAGCTTCTTCACCTACCAAACAAACGGACGATCGACCTTGACCGACGACCGTACCCGACCGACGAACGAACTGACGAATCAAATCAAGAGTTCGGAAACGTCAAAATAAGGTTTTCGCCAAGCCACCAATTGGACCCTACCTAACCTGTCAAAATCCTAAAATGACAACCACCAACGAATCAAAAGTCAACCTCATCCTCAACCAGCCTTCTAATTGGACACAGTGGTTCTTTATCATCCAAGACACAGCCACAACTAATGAGGTATAGCAGTACATCGACCCATCTACAAAAGACGAGCTTCCAAAGCTAGAACCACCGCATCGACCTATACCAGCAGACGTACTTCCTAATGCTACATCGATAGCCAAGCTAGACCCAAACCAACTCATTGCCTACAATCAGCTCTACGCCGAATACAAGGACGATCTACGCGTACACCAGAAGAAAAAACAGGCTATAAACGATATCAGCAACTACATCGTTCGCACTACATCAGTAGCCTACCTTCCACTCATCAACGGCCTCAACACAGTACACGATCGGCTACAAGCACTCAAGAAAGCTCTAGCTCCTACCACATCAGGTCAAAAGCACGACGTCCTCAATCAATACACGGCTCTGAAAGCCTACAATAAAAAGCAGAATATTAAAAAATGGTTGAACAGCTAGCGGAACGTCTACAAGCTTGCGGAGCAATTAAAGCTACCAGATGTGCAGGGATTTAGGCCACACTATGACTTCGTTCAAGCAATCAAGCCTATCTCTTCTAGCTTCGCAGGAGCTCTAGAAGTAGACCTTATTCGCAAGGAACGCAAGGACGAAGCTGCTCCATCTATCATTGATCTCATTAAGGAATTCAAGGAGCACTACCGCATGCAGCAAGTAGCATCCTCTGCTACCCCTGCCAATAACTCTACTTTTGCAACCCTAGGCAATTCGAATTCGAATTCTAATTCAGATTCCAACGGCAATTCCAATTCCAATTCCAAATGGAATAAGATATGCGTATACGGCCTCAAGCATCAATTCGGCGACTACTACTACATTGCTAAGCAGAAGCGCCCTTAGGGATGGAAACCAAACCCAGACGTCCAAAAGGAAGTAGAAGAAAAGATCTCATCTACACCTTGGATTAAACGCATTGTTAACCTCATTCGAAAAAGAGAACAGAAGGATAATCAAAAGAGCACAGAATCTACAATTAATTTTAATTCCAAAACCCTACCTTCTAAAAACCCGACTAGCCATGCTGCCGTGTTTAGTACTGGCCAAACTCCATTCAAACTCCAGAACACCTAGATACTTGACCCTAGTGCAGATACCCACGTCTGCAACAACCAAGAAGACTTTACCTTCTCCTACCTAGCTGCAGAAGACGACTACCTAATTGCTGGCGGAAATTTTGAAAAGATTCAAGCTTACGGAACAGTAACCATTACTGTTGATACACCTACTAGGAGCTCAAAGATGAAGCTATCCCATATAGTATTGGTACCCACCATATTTACAAATATCGTAGCACTATTAAGGGCTACAGATAACGATATCCATTTCGACTCAGGACGAAACTTGCTCTACTATCTAGCAACTGGCGAAACAGTATGCTATGCGAAACGACTAGGGGGCCACTGGGCACTGATGCACAGAGAGCCTACCCTAGATTTAATAACTCAATCGACCTTCTTAATAAGAAGACATTAACCAAGCAGAATGGCCCGTAAACTAGTCGGAGCTATAGCTACAAAATGGCACAAAATACTTGGCCATGCAGGACCTGACGCTATTGAGCAGCTTCCTAAGCACGTCAATGGCGCAGAGCTCGAAGAGCTAATTAATGAATGAGCACCGCTCAAAATCGAATGTGAAGTTTGCTTAATATCAAAGCATACACAGCAGATCTCTCGAAGACGAGAACACGAATTCCCAGCCACTCAACCATTCGAGCGAGTAGCATTTAATATCATTACCCTCGGAGAACTAGGGTACAACGGCGATAGATACGTAATGCACTTCTATTACACATATTCTAAATTTAATTTTGTATTTACCTTAAGGAATAAGGACAAAGCTACTGTCCTACCTACCATTCACAAGACCCACCAGCTGATCAAAATACGATTCCACTAAGACGTCGTCTTCTTCTGGAGCGATAACGAACGAGCTTTTGGACAGACAGGAGACACCCTACAGACATAGTGCGCAGACGAAGGCATTACTTTTGAATGCCGAGCCCAGTATACAGAAGAACAAAATGGCGGAGCTGAACGATCTGGACGAACCCTTATAGAACGGTCTAGGGCTATGCAGCTAGAAGCTTCCTTACCCCCGTCTCTAGGACTAGAGGCGTTCCTTGCTGCTAGATACGCCCTCAATCGAACCCCAAATAAGCAACTAGGATGGAAAACTCCGTACGAGATCGCCTACGGCAAGCCGCCATCACTTACCCATATGCACGTATATGGCTGCAAGACCTATACGCTGGACAAAAGAGTCAAAAGGGAAGATAAGCTAGGTCCTCGTGCGTCAATTAGACACCTAGTCGGCTACGATTCAACCAATATCTACCAAATCTGGATTCCAAGTCTCCACAAAGTCATTCAAACCAGAGACGTCACATTTGACGAGACCTCGTTCTATAACCCCAAGGGTCAGAACATCGACTACCTGCTAAGGGAAGCATTAGAGGACACCCTACAGACGATCAGTCTACCAGAACCTCTCCACGAGGATAAGTCTAAGGATAAATCTATCCTATATAGACCTACCTCAAATATAGATCAAACGACTACACCTAAATCGAACGATTCGGCAGAGCCTCCTACGAAGGATACTGAGCAGTTACCGACACCAAGCAGGACGGTATCTCCAGATCTGCCAGAATCGAACACCTCACCACAAGGACCTCAAGACGACATCCTGGATACAATTAAAGCAAGTCCTACCCAGCAAAGCAGTTCATCAAAACCGTTAAATACAGCTCCACGAGCTAACGAAGTCTCGGCTAAACCTTCTGCCGACCTCATCCTACCAGAAGGATCAAAAAGAATTCGACGTCAAGCGCATACAACAGCACTAGCCAATCTACCTACCCTATTTGGTTACTACGCTAGTTTTACTACAGGACTAGTAAAGGACATCGACCAAACTAGATCCTCATCTCTACATCGGGACAACCTTCCTCCTAAACCAAAGAATCTCAAAGATCTGAGAAAGCATCCTTTAACTACTGGCTTTCAAAAGGCCATAGAAAAAGAATACAATGACCTAAAACGCCGAGGGACATTCAAAACTGTACCAAAAGAAGAAGCAAGCAATAAGCAGATCCTTCCACTAAAATGGGTCTTCAAATATAAGCTCGACAGCGACGGTTATCTTCAAAAGCTAAAAGCTCAACTATATGTCCGCGGAGACCTACAGATTACCGAAGAAGAGACCTATGCAGCAACCCTAGCTGCTCAAATATTCCGTGCTCTCATGGCTATAGCAGCCGCATTCAATTTAGAAATTCAACAGTATGACGCCGTAAACGCATTTACAAATGCCAAGCTCAGTAAACCAGTATACTGCTACTACCCAGAAAGATTTAATCAAAATGGACATATCCTAGAGCTACTTATGGCGCTATACGGACTAAAAATATCACCGCTACTGTGGTACAAAGAGCTTACCAGTACCCTAGCCGAATTTAGATTAAAACCTATCCCAGGTACCAACTGCCTATTCACCGATGGATGACTTGTTGTCTTCTTCTACGTAGACGATATTGCCGTTCTATTTGCCAAAAAGGACCTCCCAAGACTAAAAGAGTTTAAAGCCAAACTACTACACCAATACAAGATCCGTGCACTAGGAGACCTACAGTGGTTCCTAGGAATTCAAATCGAACGAGATCGACCAAGTCAAAAGCTCTGGCTTTGCCAAGATTCCTATATCAAAAAGATAGCCAGTCAATTCAATATCCAACCAGAAAGGTTCCCTAAAACACCACTACCTAACGAACTAATTCCGTCCGACCAGCAGACGAACCCTTAAAGGACTCTAGCCTACCAGTAACAAGTAGGGTCTCTTACACACCTCACCGTATTTAGAAGACCTAATATTACCAAGACGCATTCTAAGCTAGCCGAATTCCTTACTAATCCAAATTAAAGACACCTTGACGCGGCAAACCAAGCTATTGCCTACTGTCTTGGAACAAAATCTACAGCTATTAAATACTCTGGCGAAGTATTTGGAGCCCATATCTACTTCAGAAACCCCAAAGGAGAAGACGTTACCTTTTATGGAGCATCCGATGCAGCATTTGCGGACTATAAGGAGACTAGACGGAGCTCTTAAGGATACCTATTTATCCTATTTAGAGGACTAATTAATTAGAAAGCGACCCTACAACAATCGGTAACTCACTCGACTACCAAAGCGGAGCTTCTCTCCCTGTCTACTGCTGCTGTTAAGATCATCTGGTGGCAACAATTCTTTAAGGTAATTGGCTTCAATATAGAGCGCGAATTTACCCTACTATGCGACAATATGTAGACTATCCGCCTGCTAAGACAGGATACACCAAAACTGGACACCAAGCTTCAACATATCAACGTGTATTAGCACTAGCTTAGACAGGAAGTCCAAGACAAAAAGATCAACGTCCGATGGGTCCCAACAGACAAAATACCTGCTGACGGCCTTACCAAGGTCCTACCCCGTTAAAAGCATAAGGCTTAGATAAAGCAATTAAATTTAGTAGATATTCGACATCAGATCAATTAATTCCATTCGCAATATCCGCAATATCTGCGATATTCGCAATATCCGTCACGGTTACCCCATCCTTTCACTACTCCCAAATTGTATCTAAATTTCCTATTTTAGTATAATCTCTACCTTTTTGTTTTCTACAGCTTTAACTACACCGTTAAATCTGGGGGGGTGTGTAACCGACTACCAGTACTACGTTAAAGACACTGCTGTATCACCTACTATGGACCGTAATAGTTACAGCCGCCTTAATTAGCCTAAAATGGTAATTACGGCTATATTGAGGATAAGATTAAGGGGTACTTATAACCCACCTTTGTTCGTATATATATAGATACTTTAGAGCTACATTTACAATCAAGTCGTTCATTCAATTCTTCGCACTGCAAAGCTTACATATAATCTATATAGCTTTTAAAACGTAGTATTTTAGTATCTAAAGTTTACCTAATTAGTCTCGTTTTACTACACCTTATATTTTATAAGCTTTTGAGATTTTTAAGGCCTTATTAACTCTATTAACTTTAGCTTTTTACCTAACTTTCTACCTAGCTCTCTATCCATTCTACTACCTAATTACGATTATTTCTTTAGGGTCCTTGGCTATAGAGCTATTAACTTATAATTTAGCTAGGGCCTTAAGTATTTTAACGTCGATTTAGAATAACTAATTTAACTAATTTTTGCCACTCTTCCTTAGTAGTCTTCTTAATTTCCTCTATTCCCTCTCTATAATCGTTACCTCCTTTAAGTTCTACAACCTTCTTAATATAGCAAAAGATCCTCTTAATCTACTACTAAATTTGCCACTACTTAAGATCTTACTAAGCTTTAAGTTAAGCCTTCTCTATAGCTACATAAAAGGTAAGTAGGCCTCTTTTTATAGTAGTTTATTTTAGGTAGCTCTAATAGGGCTTAATTATATTTAAATTAGGCGAATTACCTAGCTAAAGAAGATATTAAATCTTATAAACGTTAAAGTAGGTTTAGTAAATCTTTGTAATATAAGAAGTAGCTTTATCTTTCTATATAATTATATTAGGATTTAAGCATATAAGGCTCTAAGTAAAAAGAAAAAGTTTTAGCAGTAAGATATTTGTTAAATATCGCTATTAATTAATTCTACCTCTATCTAATTGGGTAAAAGCTCTATATACTACCGTAAACTTCTATTTAGTAGGTGCCCCACCTATACGCCTTTTATAACGTAGTTTATATAAATCTCTTTTATAGGCTTATTTCTTTTTCTAGGCCTTATACGCCTCTAGCTTTAGAGCTTTATTCCAGATCTTAATATAGATTTTAACTTATTAAATTCTTTTTTTATTTAGGGCTTCTAAATATAATAAGGGCCTTTAAAGTTATATACAAAGCAACCCTAGAATATAAACTTAAAGTACCCCTCTTACTGCTTTTATACGTAGCTGCATATATAGGCCTTATAGAATTATCGCTATGCTTAGTAGCCTCCTTAATAGTGGCCTAAGATAATACTTGTTTTATTTAACTAAATTATAGCCTTTTAATCTTCTAAGGTCTAGTAGTGGTAGGCTAATATAAATCTTTATTTTTTATTTTTATAACTGCAGTTAATTTAGGCTTTTTATTAGCTTTATCTTATAGAAGCCATGCTTTTTAAGTATAGTTTAAATAAACGCTATAGAGATTCCTATTTCTTAGGCGATTTTTTAGCTGCTTTTTTTATGTCTATAATAATTGTATATAATGGCGTTAATAACTCTCTGCTTAATATTAGGGGTAATCTTTTTAGTATGCCCTACGCGGGGCTTATTCTTAAGGTAGTTATTAAAGAGGACCTAATCTGTACGCTAACCATTCTCTACTACCTTTTTTAATAGGTTATTAATGTGCTTGCCGCTAATCCTAATAACTTAAGTAATTAGTTCTAGGGGTATACCTAAAGCCTTTATTATTATGGCCTGCGCCTTTATTATAAGGCCATAGTAAGGCATTTTAGGCTTAAAGAATAGTAGGGGGAAATAGTAGAAGGTATATAGAGGACATTATAAGCGATTAAATAAGTAGATTCTATTTAAAAGTTGGTATAGATTTGCTTTTTACAAGCTCGAAGTCAAAAATTTAGTATATTTAGGTGTAGTTTTAGCATTAAACTACACTTTTCCTAAATAGGAAGGAGAAAACTCTTTCTACTCCGTTCTTTGTACTTAAGGCGCACTTACTAATACTAAAATATTACTAGTCTCTGTCTAAGAGAACGCCATTTTCTTTTAACTAATTAGCTCTTTACTAACCTTAGGTCTACCCCGCCGTCTAAGGGCCTATAGTGTACTACGGTATTAGGTATAAGTTTCGTTAATATAATAGCATTTTTAGCTTATAGGGGCAACCTTATAAGCTGGTTTTAAATCTAAATTACATACTACTACTTTTTATAGCCTTTATTCGCCTTAATAACATCCTTATAACGTTTCTTTATACTTTAGATAAGCTCTTTTAGCTAGTATTCCGTAATAGATTCCCGTACCTCCTTAACCGCTACTTAAAGTTAGTTATATAATAGCTAAATATCTCTATACTTATTAATAATATAGTCCTTTATCTAATTCCAAATAGTCTTAATTAAATTTTAATCCGGTAGGTATGCTAGCTAAAATATTTAAACTATTCCTTACGTAAGAAGCCTAGCTACGTGGCTTAAAGCTCCATCTTATATAAGCTAAAGTTAAGGATTTGTTTAAATCCAGCCGTTAATTAGGGGCATGATTTGTTTATAATATATCTTCTAGTTAATTATACCCTATTTCTTCTCCTAAAAGAGATAAGGACCTTTTATAGAGCTATTAAAACACCCTTAGAATATCTAGCCTTGTTACTTATAAATCTTGTCTACTATATATATCCCCTTAACCTCCTCTCCTAGACGTCTTATAACCCATTATTTTATATATCTTCCGCCTATTACCTAGGTCTTATCTATTTACAGTATTAAATACCACTGCTTCTTAGTCTAGTTAACATGCTCTAGGGCCTATTAAAGGCGTTTCTCCTTATTAGCTTATTAAAGGGGAGGTTTAGCACGTGCAATATATTATTTTAAGCTGGCTTTCCAAAGGGCGTTTCGAATAGCATATTTAGAAACTTATTAGTGCAATAATAGGCTACTTACTAGCTAAAGATAAGATATAAGCCGACCAGAACGTAAGGAACAGATGTAGAGGGTAAGGTTTTAAACTTGTTTATTTATACGAGACAAAGAATAGCCGGAATACTTCTTAGGAGTAACACGTTCTATAAAGACGGCATATTAAGCTTAACGCTGTATAATATTTAAAAGCTATATAATCTTTTTATAGGTATAGCCAGCAAGGCGTAAAGTTTAAACTTAAAGGCGTTAATTACGCGTAAGCCGCTTATGCTAAGGTATTAAAGGCGCTATAATAAATTGTGGAGGATAAAGGTATAAAGACGCGTGTACGCCACTGCGAGGTATAATAAATAGTTAATAAGAGTGCTAAAAGATATTATAGGACTAATTGGTGGAAAATCCTAGCAAGAATCCCGGCTAATATTTTACGCTAATTTTTATACTAACGAAACTTATGCCTAATACCGTAGTAAGTTTTGGTGTGGCTTAATTTAGAAGTTTAGACTTAGTATAAATATAACTAATACATACTAATAAATATATAAAGGGGAGGGGTTAAAAAGGAAATTAAAAAAGTAATAAGTATATAGGTTAGTGCCTACATATGAATACACGTGACCACATGAATGTCACGTGTAGTCATGTGATGATAAGATAAAAGAACTTATGCTACAGCCAACTTTGCACACGTGCCATATATCGACACTGGAGCTCCGCAGCGCTTCTGGCGTCAAATCGTTATTTTGGTGGATGGAGTGGATTTGCCTTCAGATCCGCTCCACTCCGATCCAAATAGATCACTGCTCCCCGCTACATAGCATCTTGGCAGCGATAGATATAGCGACGCTGGCTCTCGACCACACTGTATCCAAAGGAGAGCTACTGGGGTTCTTACGCTCTCGTTGAGTCTTGGGATGACAAATCAAAAGAGTGTGGCGTCTATGGACTTGCCGGGCTTGCTGAGGATATAAGTGAGACTGAAGGGAAGTATATGTCTTTCAGATGCTGCGGTTAAGTGCAGGCAACTAATATCATTTTCCATCTCTGCGGACTGTGACTGTCTGCACTGTTCCTTAAAAGCGCGTTAGTAAGGCCTTTAGTGGTAGAAAGCAAAAGCGCTAAAAGATAAAGACAAATATAGTTAAACTAAAATCTCTTACCTATTACGAATCTAAATCTAAATCTAAGCTAGAGCCTCTGCTATTGCGCCTAGCGGCTAAGCCGAAACGAATTAAACTCTATAGCTAGTAGTACTAAAGAACTAATAAAATCGCTAGATAAAAGCGTAGTAAAAAGAAGTCCTTATATATATAGGGTAAGGGAAAAGGCTTTGCAATTGTTTATAAGACTATAGGAGTTAAATACTACTATTGCTATTAGTGTTTAGATAAGAAGAAGGATATAACGTGTTTGACCACTCCCTGGGCCACACCAGTCCTCGGGTCACTCTAAAAACCACCAAAAATCGAGAAAATCGCATTTTGATATCTTGACAACGGCTTTATAATAAATTCTAAAATTCTATAGCTAACCTTTTATGCCTATTCTAAGACTCTACTCTGACTTTGGAAGTAATTCATTTAGTAGTTCTAGAGGAATAGCAATTTAGCTCAAAATTGGGGGCTAAAACTCAATATCTTGATAACGGCCAGGCTTATTATTCTAGAACTTTAACAAGAGTCTTAGAATAGGCATAAAAGGCTAGCTATGGAATTTTAGAATTTATTATAAAGCCGTTATCAAGATATCAAATGCGATTTTCTCGATTTTTGGTGGTTTTTAGAGTGGCCCGAGGACTGGTATGGCCCGGAGAGTGGTCAAACACGTTAATATATAAGCCGCTTAGTAAGAGAATCTATTCTCTATACTACCTATTTACTAATTAGTAAATAGCGCTTAATAGTAACTCTATTATTCTTAGCTACTGGAAATAGGCTTACTAACTTAATAAGAAAGGCAATTTAATTAAGCGTAAAGGAATAATTAAGCAGTATATTGAGCAGTAAGACTATATTTAGAATATATATTTTAAAGCTTTTAAGCTTATGCTAATTCGCTAGCTAGTATACTACTATATTACTTACTACAAAATTAAAAATACCTACTTCCTAAAAATGGTTTAGTATATATATAAGGACCTAGTAAAGTTAATCCCGTCACGTACTATAATTTATAGCTAGGTAGTAAGTAAGTGTGAGGCAGTATTGCTAGGGTGTACGGTAGGGAGCAGGTAAGCCGAGCATGAGTTACATAGGGAGTCGATAGAAGAGGACGATATGGTAATAAGGGTAGGCAATAGCCTAAGTACAGAGACGAACCGATGAGGAGGGAAGGGCTGCAAGCTCGAGGTGCTTATAAGGAGGTGCCAAGGGCTAGCCGAAGGCTAGCCTTGGCGACCCCTAAGAGCCCCTAGGCGATGCAGCTGAGTAAGGGCCAAAATAACCCTTATAGCAACTTCTTAACCATCTGAAACCATTTTCTTAGTGCTTTAGGCCGTATAATAACTTATTTAGCTTTAAGTAGGCGTCTTTTACCCCCTTAAGGTTAGGCTCGAAGTCTCTTAATAGGTTAGGAATCTGCATATAGATCTATTCTTACAACGGCGGGTTTAAGAATACAGTTTTGACGTTAATGTAGTCGAGCTTAAGGTCTTCTGCTGCTACCTTTGCCATTAAAAACCTAAAGGTGTTGTATTATACGACTGACGCAAATGTCTCGAAATAGTTAATATTAGGGGTCTACTTGTCTCCCTAAATGCACAGTCTTGCCTTCTTGCGAATTACTTCTTCCTTAGCGTTGTACTTATGCTTTAGAACTAGCTTACTTAGGAGTAATAATCTTCCTTCTAGTACTATCCCCCTTATAATGGTATAGGTGTGCATTCTCTTAAGAGAGAGAAATTCTTTAAAGATAGCTTTTATCCAACTAGGAGCGTCCTCCCTTAAGGCCTAATTTAGCTTAATAGCGTTAAATGGTGCTATAGGTGCTCCTAGGGAGGTAGTGTTCTTAGCTTTTAGGTAGATAGCTTTTATAGCTATTACTAACTAAACCACTATATCGTTAAAAACCCTTATATTTGGCAACCTTCTAGACCTTATTCTCTACGAATAAGGAATGCGTATTAATGTACTTTATACGGGCGTCCTACCCTAAGCATTACCTTATAGATTTAAGCGTCCTACTTAATCTTAATCTAGGCTTCCTACTTAATTTAAGTAGCCTACTTAGTCTTAACCTAGGCTTCCTACTTAATTTAAGTAGCCTACTTAGTCTTAACCTAGGCTTCCTACTTAGTTTAAGCGGCCTACTTGGTTACTATCTAGCCTACTTACAGTTCTTATAACTAAAGTCTCTATTAGCCCGTTTAAGGTAATAGGGAGAGGTCTAGGTTAGTTCGCGGCTTAGCTTATAGTCTATACCTAACGTGCTTTATAAGGGAACCTATACTTATTTACTTTAGCATCTCTAAAGAGCTTAATTGCTTGCGTATATAGGTTTATTATTTTAAATTAACTACTACCTTTTAATCCTATAAAAACGTAGTTAGGCTTTATTCTTAAATTATACTTTCTAGGGTATTTCTTAAGCGTATTAATTGGGTTAGTATAATACCCAAAGATAACTAGATTCTTAAGGTTAGGGACTTATTAGGTGTATACCTCGTACGGTATAATAGCACTACTATACTTGTTGTTAAATGGAAGTACTAAGGTCGGTACTTAATTCTTAATTTAGATAGCGTATTTAACTACATAGCACTAGAGTTTAACTAGTATATTTCCTTAAAATAGAAGTAACCTTATTTTACAGTTAACTATATAGATCGCGCGTTTAATTACGCTATTATATAAGTGCTTATATAGCAGGTAAGGCTTAAAATTAATACCCTAGGGTATTAATTCGTCTTAAAATCTGCGGCCGAACTCCCCCTTTCTATTATCCGCTCGAATTTATGCAGCTTTAGTCCCCGTAAACCTCTTTACCCTTATAATAATCTCTTTAATATGCGATAGTACCTCTTTAGTTTAGAGGGTCTTAAGAGGGATAACCTAAGTATAGTGTGTGGCGTTATCTAGGGCTAGTAGGTAGTAGTTATAGCCTTTAATTAATATACCGATTCGTCCCGTAGTATTAAAATATAGCCCTTAACTAGGTATCTTCTCGCGCTTAGTTGTCTTCTTACTTAGTATTTCTCGCATCTTCCTAGCTAAATAAGCTTTGCACGTGCTCTTGCCGACTAGTACTACCCTTTTCTTAAGCTTTATGTCTAGTGAGGAGTGCTATAGCTTAAATAGGTCGCTATAATTTGTGTATCTAGTTTAATAATGCTATAGTTTAGTATCTGTTTTATTAAGGCTTAGTTATAAATCGTATACTTTTAATATCGCATTAAGTGCTTCCTAATGCTCTTATAGCACGTAGAGGTTATTCTTTATAGTAGCCTTAAATGTTGCACCTAATTTATACTTACTAGTAGCTTAATTATCTGGGTTAAATATAATTAAGTAGCCTTCCTAAGTAAGAGTCCTTACTAAGATTAGCTTAATTAACTTAAACAAAGGTATAAGCTAGGCGTCTTTTAGCTTTAGGGTACCAATTTAAGCTTAGCTATAGCCTATAGCAGGGATAACAATTTTATTTATAGTATAGACCTATTAAGGTATATTCCATCTCTTTAAATATACTAGGTCTAATTAGTTACTAGTAAAATACTTAGTTGCTCCTAAGTTAAGAGCCTAAGCTAGTAGTATTATTATAAATATAGCACGTTTAGGGTTAGGGTTAAGGTTAAGGTAGATTAAATTGCTATTAAATTCTTCTTTAGCTATAGCTACATTCCCTACTTCTTCTGCCTTAGGAGTACCTTAATCTATCTTCCTAGCATTTTTAAATCGGAATTGTCTAAGCAGGGGATAGTTTTTTTAGTAGTGACCTTTCTAATAGCATACTTTGCACTTATCTCTTTCTAGTTATCTTGGCTCTTTAGTTACTTAAGACGACGAGCTATAACGTGATAAGGAATGATTGAATCTACTAGTACGACCTCTGCCCCTTATTTAACCTCAACTTCGGTTTCCCCTTCTCCCCCTAGGTTTATCTTTCCTCTCGTATATAAGTGTAGCAGTCTATATAGGGAGAGCAGTCTCTTACTCTTAAAGAAGGGTAATATAGCTCTTAAGGTCTCGTTTATCTCGTAAACACTAGGTCTTTATATTCTGCTATATAATATCGCTTAGTAGGGCTAGGAGAAGTTGCTCTTTAATATTATTATTAGTAAGTACTTAAGATATTAAGGCTAGATTAGTCTTAAATTAATTCAGTATATAAAGGAACTTAATAATTTGTATCTTTATAGGGTCGAATATAGTACTATAGAACTCCCTATAAAGTCTAAAGATATAGACCTCGTTATTAGCCTTATTAAACTTCTTTATTCCTTCCTATATTCCCTAAATATTATACGCCTTTATTATCGCATGTATCTTTTCCTAATAGTCGTCTCCTATTAAATTATAGATAATCTTGTTTGCTTCCCCTTATCTTCTTCTCCTATTAGCTGAATTAACTTAAGCTGGGTTTTCTATACTAGTGACAAAATCCCATCCTTCTACTATGATTAGGGCTGCCTTGTAGGTGCGCTCCCAGTCTACAAAGTTGTCTCCATTAAAAATAACGATTTTACTGGCCTTGTGATCGTACGAAGGTGTTGTTGAGGTTGAGGTAGAGGAGGTCATTTTGGGGGTCGATTTTTAAGTTAGGAGAGGTAATGCTACCCAGGCTTATAACCTGTCGGAATTATAAGGTCATGGGGTCACAGCGGAGCTATCTTAAGGATCTAATTGATGATAGAGATGACGCAGACGATGAATATTAATTGATTCGTGATGCAGTAGATGCGGTTGATGTCTATATAGATTACATGCGGACTTCGTCCTCGCAATGTGTCCAGAGCTTAGTCAGCACCTCTCGCTTAATTCTGACAAAGCGAGTTCCCGAAATTTCCGAAATTTCAGTATACGTATGTCCGCTAACTATCACATATCAGGGGGGCTGATTTGGCGCGGTTACGACCCGGGTTAATACGAGGTTAGGGCTACCCCTGTTGATAACGCGCCCGAACCCCGCACGAGGTCGCGCAGCGACCGCCCCCGAGTACTTTCGCACGCGATTTTGGGCGAAAAGGTATATAATTTATATTAGATCGGTACTTCTAGACGGTCGCGTAATATTGCTCCGAATTTACAACACCTAAACGGGCTCTATTCCTACATTAAGGCGTCTTAGTTACTATAGTGCAGTCCTATATTAAGACGTCTTGGTCACTATAGTATAGTCCTACATTAAGGCGTCTTAGTCAATGCAGTACAGTCGTATATTAAGGCGTTTTGGTTACTATAGTGCAGTTCTACGTTAAGGCGTCTCGGTCACTGCAGTGCAGTCATATATTAAGGCGTCTCAGTTACTGCAGTGCAGTCCTATATTAAGACGTCTCGGTCACTAGTATAGTCCTACATTAAGGCGTCTCGGTCACTACAGTAAAATAGGTATTATCTACTACTTAAGAGGGAGCCTTCCCTACCCTAGATATTCTTATAAAGCCAATCTAAAGAATACCGACCTCGTAGCTGTTCCAGCTAGTCAATAGCCTGTCTCTTATCTCTTACCGTACCGTCTTCTACGCGCCGTCTTATATCCTTAATAATCCTACGGCGACGGCTATAGAACATAGCCTCGCTATTAACCCGCCAGCGTGCCCCCCAGCAGCGATTAAGAGCTTCAATTAACAGCCTACCCACTAGCCCTAAAGTCCACTCAGTCCAGAGCTGGAAGACCAAATTACCGCCTTAAAGCATTTTATATTTCCTTAGCGGCGCCTACGGGTTAAGGATAAATAGGAGAGATAGTTAAGTATTAGCTTATGCCTGCGCCAGTAGGGGCAATGCAGATATAGTAGACGGCTAAGTGGGCGGTGCGGATATTATAGACGGCTAAGCGGACGGTGCGGATATTATAGACGGCTAAGTAAACGGTGCGGATATTATAGACGGCTAAGCGGACGGTGCGGATATTATAGACGGCGGCTAAGCGGGTAGTATGGATATTATAGACGGCTAAGCAGGCGGCGCGGATATGGTAGACGTTATAGTAGACGGCGAGGGCTTACCTAAAGGTAAACGTATGGACTCCGTAGGCCCTATCTAGATACCTATCTTCCCTTGCTAGATCTATATAGGTGCAAATAATACTAATGACCTTTCTATTTCGCTAAGGCGTTCTAAGATCGTCTACACGCGTAATTAAACCCCCTTTACCTTAGAGATCGCGGCCTCGTGTCTTAGCTTAGCTACGGCCTTATAGATAGGCCAGTATTTCTGTATTATTAGCTTATCTAGCGTAACTACGTTAGCCAGCGAGCTTTCTACCCGCGTGGCGAACCTTTAGTACTCCTTATAGCTGAAGAGGGGGTCCTTCTATAGGGGGTAGAGCGGGAACTGCTTGTATAGGATTACTAAGTCCTATAATAGGATTACCCTAAGCGCGTAGAGGAGGCGTAGAAATCCTAAGCCCGTAAGGTTAAGCCGTACGACCTTATTATTAGCCCTACCCGGGTAGTAGGCCTCTATGCGTTTTAGCCAGACGTTAGTTTTAGGCCATATCTTTAAATAGAGGGCCTCCTCCGGTACCTCTTGTGCGCGGGAAAAAAAGTAGCCCTTTCCTTCCTTTAGGAAGCTGGCGATCGACCATATAAACGCATAGGGTAAGTAGCTAAGGTAGGCTCCCGTTATCGCGTCCGTATTCCAGCATCCGGCCCATCTAATTTGGGTCTCCTTAATGCCGTTAAGCTTGGCATATCAGACGCTCTACTTACAGGCGCTATAGGTCTTCTCCTTTAAGTAAATTCCTACCCCCTAGAACATCTTTTTATTCCATTTAAACTGCGTATAATAGCTTAGCGGCCGTTATGGTACTTTAATACTGCTAGGGAAGATGTATAGGTTATAGTAGTCCTCCGGCTGCCGAAAGGATAGAAAGCTCTTAGCGCCGTCTTTACCCTAGCAGTTAAAGAAGTAGAAGGCTACTATAGAGAGGGGGCAGAGGATAGGGTTAGCGTTCCGCATACAGCCTATATACTTAACCTTGCCGTACTAATTCTGCTTCCCTTATGTTATTGATATAATTATATACGGCGCTAACTCGTCTAGTTTAGGCCCTTTGTTCTCTAGTTTAATAAGGATAAGGTTAGTAAGCTAAACGTCTCATCTACTTTTACTATAGGTAATGGTAGTATGGCCTAAGGAACGGGTCAGAAAACGGCAGCCGTATGGACTAGATAGGGTATATACGAACCTAATAAATGCTTAGCTGCAGTTTAAAGATAAGACTTAACTAAACCTAGGATCTTAGAGCCCGTCTCCCAGCACTAAGTGATCGCCTTTTTAAGCCCTTTAATATTATAGCCACTAGTAATTATAAATAGGCCTTAATTAATAAAGTTAACGCGTTAAATCCGGTCCTTGTCGCGGCAGACGCTATCTAGTACTGCTAAGAGCTTTACCCCCTGCAGCAGCTGCAAGGTCTTGCCTTCTAACTGCTATATATAAAGCTCGGTAATAGCGGAGACGTAGCTATTTATAACTAAGTATTGGACTGTCTCGTTAAATAGGGCGTCTAGGGCCTCCTTGTCCTATATCTCCCCTTCCTCCTTTACAGCTTCCTCCCCTATGCCTACGGCTGCCCCTATAGCTGCCCCTATAGCTGCCTTCCCCCCTAGCTGCCTTACCCGCTTAACTGTCTTCTGCCTCTTCTTTACCTACTTACCATCTTTCTATATCTCTTTCTGTTTTAACTTCCGTTTTTAATAGCCAGCAGCCTGTGATTCTTAGTTAATAACTTACTGCTCTAAAAATAGGCAAAGCTTATCTTCTGTTACCTAGGCGCCGTCTATATTGCCTTCTAGTCTTACACACTAGTCTTCCCACTCTTTCTACTTTAGCTTATACGCCCTTATAGTATTCTTTGAGCGCTAGGCCTTATAAATATCGTGTAGCCGTGCTATCTAGGCCTTAAATTCGCTCTAGAGGCTATAGGGGGAGGAGGCTAGGGGGGCTTCCGTTAACCGTAAAGTGGACTATAGGGTAAGGAGATTCTTAAAAGACTCTATATCTATAAGAGGTAAGGGGGAGACGTGTAAGCGCGGCGTGGGTAAATAAAGCCACTAAACGCGTAAATATTAAAGGAGAAGAAGGAGAAGAGGGCTCTATATTATACAATTATAATTACGGTAGGCCTTTCTATATAAAATCAGAAGCCCTGCGTAAGCTAGCGCGGGCATAAGGATAGGAGAGGGTTGGAAAATGGATCGTTAAGGCAACGGTGAGGTCGAAGGCGCGCTAAGGCCCTCTATACTAACCTAGTACTAACCTAAGCCTCAAAAACGCGTCCAAAAAGTAGGGGCCACCACTAAAGGGGGGGGGTGATATTTGGACGATATGTCGCGGACCTTAGGGGGTCGTGCGTAACCCGAGGTTATGCCAAGCCTAACCCGGACCTCCGATACCTGATTCTACGGTCTGAACTTGCTGAGGTAAATGCATGGCAGTTACCAACGAAGCAAGCAACCAATAACCAATGAACTAACCACCAACCAACAACTAACCAACAGCCAACCTATCCCACAGCCCGCGAACCATCAGCTAACCATTTCAACAAAATCATATTCATATTCTCTATAAATAGGCACTCCATCAAGGCATTGCAAAGGATTGGAAGGAGTTTAGTTTCAGCGCGTACTAATACAATTGATACACTGCCACTTCCACCTTTGACTATGCGCCTCGACCGTGCCGTATGTGCTTTGTGGGATCAAACAGTAGCCATATTTTGTGGCTGAACTACGACCTCTGGAATCTCTGGTTCACAACATGTCGCCAGGCAGGATCGGGCGGCCAAGAAAGTTCAAGCGGCGAAGAAATCCGGGCAGTGAGGAAAGTTCGAGTGGCGAAGAAAGTTAGGACGGCGAAGGTGGTTCGGACAACGAAGCTGATGTGCCTTCAGTCAACACGTATATATATTCTACTGTTCGCACTTCAGCAATTTCTCCTTCTTCAGTCCTCTTCACAATTCCAACTGAAATCTCTCCAATCACAATTTCACAGAATTCTCTCGACCGCATGTCCCTCCAATTATACTCGATAGCTTTGGCTATCTTAATTCTCACCATTTCCAGAGCCGTAAAAGCAGGCCCTGAGGTTCCTTGCGCCCTCCCCACCTTCGATAATGTCACGTTGTTAACGTGGAGCTGTGATCAAGCAGATAATACCCTCGTACAGGAATGGCTGTTTTGGCTCAGTTATCGGGACGACAAGAGGAACGGAGATACCGAAAAGGCAATCCAAGGCGTTCTCGGCAAGCCAGACCCCCTATTGGGTATCCGAGTTGGCATTACTGAATCCGGCGTTCGATATTTTGCCGTCAACACGACTCAGCAAGCAGCCTGCAAGATTGAACAGCTTAAAGACGTAAGTGAGCTTCTGAGTTTATAAGGAAAAGAGAGAGCTATTCATATGGTAACTCATTCTAGGTGTGCGTTGTAGAAGAATCCTTGCAAGACGCTGGTAGTCTGGATGCCGTCCTACCTATATCCCACGATGACAGCCTCAAAAGAAACGCTCATTCTAAAACACGGCGACAAAATCCAGATATTTGGTCGGTACAAGAAAACCCGATAGCGTCAGAGCTTCGAGTCCTCTCTCAGCCTACGGATGTTCCAAAATGGCAAGACGTCCCAAACTTTGTCTATCAGAAGCAAGCAGGTCAAGGTGTCTTTGTCTATCATGTGGAGTATGGCATTAATACCGATAACGACGTAAGTGGCATTCGAAACTTCAGCCTTCTCAGGCACCAGCTTATTGTCTTCCATTTAGGATCTAAGAGACAAAGTCCACTCTACAATCTATGCGGACGGCGCAAGAAACGATCCTTCCGACTCTACTCCAGGGGGCCATTCTACTTGCACAGCTTCTAAAGCTGTTGGCAAATTATACGGAGTCGCAAAGAACAGCCAAATCATTTTGGCAAGACTGGGTGGATCTATTGCCATCTCAGCTAAAAGCATTTCCTCGATATTCGGAAAGATCGCAAGTGATGTGATCCAGAACACCCGACAAAAGAAATGTGTTGTAACTCTCTCCTGGGGTTCAGAACCACTTGCCAATGGTGTAATCCCTCAGCATTGGATAGCAGCTACTGCGGACATGCGCAAGTTGATGAATGAGCTCGACTGCGTCATTGTGACCTCGGCGGGAAATGAGAGAGCGCCAGATGGCTCAAAGGCGAATATGAACCGATATCCAGCGGTATTCTCCTCGGACGATTTCCCCATTATCAACGTCGGTTCAGTCAATAACGACGGTGTCGCGTCATCGACATCGCAGAGGGGGCCTCTGCTTACTGTTTGGGCAGTAGGAGACCTAGTTAAATGCGCGTCTGATACAGGTAATGACCCCAATACGAAATCGGGTACGTCGTTTGGTAAGTCCACCGCCTCAAAACCGTCGCAGATTGGGTTTGACGTTAACCTGTGGTTTTGCGTACAGCTGCCCCTCAGGTTGCCGGGCTTCTTGCGACGTTTTTGTCTCTTGAGAAACCCCCATTCGACACTTCGGACGGAAAGCTAGCGCAGAGCGCGCGGAAATTCTTGAACACTCTAGCCGCCGACGGAGGAGGCTCGTGGGTCAGGTCTGGAGCCGATAGCCCCCCTTCGAATGTTGCATACAATCTTGTAACTTCGGCTGATAACCCTGCTAAACCCCCGAGCGCCTAATATCCGTGCGAAAAGGTTGGATCTCAAGATGGTATCAATGTTTGTGTTATCAGTAAATATCCTCGGCGCAATTGGACTTTTCCACAAGGTAGTTTGTTACTGTATTCCAGAACAGTGATCTACTTGGAGCGGGGTCTATTTGGAGCTCCAATGTGGATTCGGCTTCGATATGGATTTGGATTGGGCCTTCTAATTGGTGGATTGGAGTGGATCTACGGTTAATTTGACTCTTGGAGCTCCAGATCTATACCCAATTCGGACTGCGGCTGAGGAGGAATAGAGCGCTAAGGAGTCAGTACATAAGAGGAAGCCAATTGGTAACTCTCTTAACTCTACCACTAACTCACTGTCTAATAAGTAGTGTATTAGCTATAGAATATAGGACACCTGGTTATCCTGCCCTTACTACTGTTGCTTCTGCTGTTACGGCTCTGCATCTACACCTATTATTATAGTGTTGTATTTGACTTTCCTGCCTCCGCGATGGAACGATTTCTCTTAGTACGCCCACCTCTACTATCTGACGATGTTATCCTTGCCCTAAAATTAATTAATTTAAAAGCCGACGATATAAAGGAGGTAGTTAAGTTTAAGCTGTAAGGCAAGAACTACATTTGATATAACGCCTTAATAAAGAAACCGAAGTATATAAAGCAACGCACGTCACCTATATGGCTTTAGGGTGAGGATCTACAGCTAAAGAAGGGCGACGGCTTGACTATATATTACTACTGTTATATTTATAAGAGGTTAAAGAAGACGTAGGAGCTCTCTATTGTATTAAGCGGAAGATCTACCGTGTTAACTTACCTTGTTAAGGATTATAATATAGATAAAGCTACAGGCTTATTAAAGAAGCATAGCGAGACGGTTCTAACTTAATTAACGATTAAGGATTATCCTGCTAAGAGGTCGCTTATTTAGAGTCACAATTTTAATACCTTTAAGTAGCTGCTCGTGTAATAGGTTATATATTATTATATTACCTTCTTCTAATTTAAGAATATCTATTTCTATTAGCTACTATTCTTTATATATTTAGGGCTTAAGAAGTATTTACCAAAGGCCTCTAAAATAATTCGCGGTTGGGTAATTAAGGCGTTTAAGACGTAGAAGGGTAAATTAAGGAAGGAGCTTAAGAACGCCCATAGTATAATCTTAATATCCTTTAACCTTTGGACGTTGCTAAATGCACTTAGAGTCCTTAGTATAGTTGCGTATTTTATTAATTAAGCTAGCAAGCGTCGCTATATAGTATTAGGCCTCCGCGAAGTTATTAGTAAATATAGTGGTAAAAATATAGTAGCCATCCTCCTTAATATCTTTAAAGACTATAAGATCCGTAGTAATATTAGGTATTTTATAGCCGATAATACAGAGTTAAATAATACGTATATTAATATAATACTTTAAGCACTCTACCTAGGAATGTTAGTAAAGAAAAGGAAAGCCCGTAGGCTTTGTTATTTTAGTTATATTATAAACCTTTACGCCTAGGCCTTTATTATAGGAGTTAATACAGAGAATATATATAAGGATTCGGCTGCTATATATCGCGACCAGGATTTTAAGAGGATAGAAGTACTTTAGAAAAAGCGCGGAGCTATTAGATTACTCTATAATCTTATATAATATATTTAAATAACCCCCTAGCGCCGTGCAGTATTTAAAAGGATTAAAATTAGAGGTGCTTTAGCTAAGTTTAATAGCTTAGAGGTATATGCTAAGATCCTATATAGAGCTTTAGTATTAAAATTCGAGTTTGATTTTATATATAACGTTAAAAGATAAGGGTTTAATTAGCTCGGCTATAGATTATTAATTCGCCGGAGGAAAATTAAAATAATTTCCCTTTATTTAAATATTTAAATAGCTTTATAAAATCAATACTAATACCTACCAGCTTATTTAAAACAATTAAACGCGTTAGAATTCCTTATTTTTAGCTATATCTCGCTCCCTTAATTATAGAGAATATATTATAAAGTTCTGCTAGGAGTACATACCGGGCTTAGGCGTAAAAGCACTTAGTAAAGATGACCTACTCTCTACGCGCTATTGGAAGGAGCTTAAGCATCTATATAATTACCTTAAAGCTTTTTATAAGGCCACTATTATAGTAGAAGGTAAGTATATGGGCCTTACAGATCACTTCCAAACTCTTAATTAGCTTCTACTAGAGCTTAAAAAAACGCAGTAAAAGTTTACTAAGCTTGCCACCTAAAGACGTTAAACCGTAGAGTTACAAAACTATAAGCAATTAGCTAGTTGCTTAGAGGCTGCTTAGTAGAAGTATAAGAAGTACTACTACAAGGCAGATGATACCAGTGCCTATTACACGGCAATCGTTCTTAACCTAATACTTAAGATATAGTGGTTTTAGGATAACTGGGGGGAGTATAAAGATAAAAAGGTTTAAATTCTAAAAGTTAAAGCTCTTATAAGAGAGCTCTAGCTTAAATACAAAGGTAAGCTATAAGGTGCGCCTTTAGTAAATATATAAGATTCTACACAGCCACCACCAAAGCCAAAGACTTATACTTCTGCTTATAATCACAAGCGCCTTAAAACGGTGCACCCTAACGACGCTACCACTACGCCTATTACCATCGCCGATCGCCTCTAGGAATATTTAGAAATAAACTACCTCCGCGTAGGCGACTTAGACGATTTTGACGTTATATAATACTAGGTAGATCACTACAAGAGCTAGCCTAATCTTGCTTAGTTTGCCCTTAATATACTTATAATACCGCCTATATTAGATAAGTGCGAGCGGCTCTGTAGTAGCTATAAGATTCTCCTAGAGGACCATCGCTCTCGCTTACAAATGGATATTATTAAGGCCAATAAGCGCCTCCGCCACTAGTACGGGCCTCCGCGTAAGGGCACGTTTAATAATACGGACGTTAGAGTTATAGAGGGAGAGCCTATACTATAAATAGTATCACTAAAGGAGGCCTTAAAGGCTCGAGTTGCCGCGTATAAGGAAGCTATGGAGGAAGCCGTAAAGGTAGTAGCAGAGGCAGCAGCAAATATAGCGGCAAATGCGGTGGCAGAGGCACCCCTAGGGGAGCCAGGTGGGCCGGGTAAGCTAGTGGTTATAGAGCCAGATGATAACAAGACTGAGAGCGACGATAAGGGTGCATATGCTGTCTTTAAGGAGGCGATTAAGGTAGAAGATTATAAAGCTTCTTATATAGAGGCTTTATAATTTAGGGTTAATTTAATACATTCTTCCTTCCTTACCTTTTTCCTTACCTTCTGCTAAGACTTACTATTTATAGTATATATTTAATCTGGATTTACATTGGAGTCCTAGAGCTCCACCACCTCCTCAGCATATAGAGTGGATTTGGGGGTCAAATCCACTCCAGTCCAGTCCAATAAGATCACTGTTCCAGAAGACCATTGGCTTTTTCTTAATGGGATTTTATGTTAGCTTGGTGGACAATAGAGCTTGTCTTGCAATTTTATGAAATAACTAATTCACCTGGGCACGGTTTGCTACTCGAAATTCGGTCTGCCGGATGCTGGATCGATCGGAATATGCGCAAAGGGCATCGGCCCAGAGTACTTTGTTCTGACTATGTACGTGCAATCTTTGAAGAGCGATGATGTAAAGAGATTCGGTGATGGGAATTACGACATCATCAAAGACGATTAGCTAAAGACAGGTTGGATCACCCCAGCGGTCTGAGATTGTCTCGTATGGCTCCGAAAGAGGCCCTTCCAGTGAGGCGGTACGCATCTTAATCCTTACGGAGATTTCGGCATCAATATCTCCATTGGTTCATTTAACTAGCTCGATAAGGCTATCTAAAAATCTATAGAAATAAAATAGTAAATAAACTAGCTAAATATTAGGATTTTTATTATTATTATATACTATTATAGTTAAAGTTAAGGGTCTATAAAACCCGCTTAAGTTATAATTTAGTAATTTATAGCTTATATAAAGCTAAATATTATATATTACCTACCTATTAAATTAATATAGTAATATATATAACTAGCTTCTCCCTCTCTCCTTTTATATAATTTATAGGAAATTAAAATCTAATCTTATAATAAAGGCTTATTTTATTATAACTTATACTTAAACCTTTCGAACTATAATAGTACTAGTCTATATTAGATCTTG
>Ga0307515_10004462_pt1 | contig 28978 bp, 6 predicted proteins | sample 17_EM_MG_FD_194513 | JGI IMG/M metagenome (GOLD analysis project Ga0307515, IMG submission 194513) | Populus trichocarpa ectomycorrhiza microbial communities from riparian zone in the Pacific Northwest, United States - 17_EM | ecosystem: Host-associated > Plants > Roots > Unclassified | place... | reverse complement strand
TGGTTGATTGATGTTGATTTGAATTTTTGAATTTTTGGTGTTTATGTGTACGCGCAGCAGGGCCGGGCGCATAGCCGGGAAGTCTAATAAGTTTGTAATTCTTTTTAACAATAATCATATAATGCCCGTACAACCTCCAAGTAAGTCAGTCAATCGCCACTGAAGCCGGGAGTAGAAATAACCGCTGCCTACAGATGGAATCGTAACCGACACTGCTGCAGGGAGTTATCAACCAGAGCTCTGACAGGTCTCTCTTGCACCTCATGCTTCAACCTTCCGATCAATTAATGCACTTAGGATCTCCTTTCCGATGCGGGGAAATGTCCGATTTTACATAGACTCGCTAGCCTACAACCAGACTAGCGCGAACAGCAAACGCTAGAGAATCTGCATTGCTGTTCGCGCTAACTGGATCCGGAGCAAGTGATGGAGACGAGAAAGAGGGTGCTTGGAGAGGAGCATCCAGGCACGCTGACCAGCATAAATAACCTCGCATTTACGTTGAAGTCCCAAAGCCGCCATCTCACTGATGAAAAATTGTTTCGAGCTACGAAAACAGATCTTTGGCCCTCAGCATCCTTACACAGAGGCTTCACTTGAAACTCTAAATAAGTGGCAGATGGACTTCGGACTTTAAAGCGACTTTATTTGTGGGTCACATACGAGGGGGCTACCTGAGCGGGCTGGCCGCCCTCCCTGCAAGCGCTTCCTGTTAGTGCTTACATTGCCACATCGCCACATTAAAAACAGTGCTTATTCAGTATTTTATAGGACCCCCATCTGCAGCAATTACAGCAAGGCAACGCTCCCTCATATTGCCTGTATACTTCTCAGATTCTTCAGGCTCGAGCTTCTCCCATTCCTCCTCTGCGTACCTTCTGACTTCCTCCTTTATTGTTAAAAATCGGCGTTGTATTCTCCCCTTTAACAGCCTCTAAATATTCTTAATTAGGTTTAAATTAGGGGAATTCGCCAGCCATTCCATTACAAGCATGCCATTCTGCTCCTAGGCCAAGTGTATCGCTTTTGCTAAGTAAATTAAGGTATTATCCTCTACAAGAATAGGCTGGTATTGTAGTATTTACTATAATTCCTATACAAAAGCCTTAATATTAGGACATATATATATCCGGTAAACGTCGCTATTTAATGTCTTCCTTTTATAGCTAAGCTTAATCAACTAGTCCTTTTTAAAAATAACTAAAGGCCCCTTATTCCTATAGGAGATACTACTATAAATTATCTAACTTAAATACCCCCTAAATTTAAAAATATAATAGTTAACATGATATTTCTCCTTTACACATCTAGTAATAAAAATCTAGCCTCTACTAATTTAAATAGAAGCCTCATTTGTCTAAATTATTACTACCCATATTTTAGGAGTCCATTCTAGGTAAGAATAGGCCCATTTTAGCTGGGCCTCTTGTTATTCAGGTGTAATAAAGGGCTTATCTATAGCAATACACTAAAAATAGCCCTCCTTTTTAAAAGCTTTATATAAAAATTGCTTACAGGCAAAGACCCCCTTTAGAATTGCAATCTCTTTAAATAGCTTCCTTTAATAAAAGCGATTAAGCTTAACACGTACAATAAGACGCTATTGTATTAGCGTATTAATATTTGGCCTCCTTCCTTTTTATTTATAAGGAGTCTATATATCTTTCTAAATATAGGGGATGGCCAAGATATGGAACACAAGGCGTGTGGCAATCAATTGGCAAGGCCTAGCTGGGACGTAGTGAACCCTAGCTCTGGATAAGCTAAGGAAGGAAGCAGTGGTTCCCAAGGAGTTCGAACATCCAAGGAGGACAGGACGTAGCTGTAGGCTGCAGGGCCGCTGCTACGGACGGACATGGCAAAGCAGGGGTTTTTCATCCTACTGAGGTAGCTCATAGGGTTTTTCCGTCCCCTACATCAACAAGGGTTTTCTTCCTGTCAATTTATAAGTTTCCCTTGTATACGGAGTAGTCTGCGTAGGCCTAGATAGGATCCGTAACAGACGTTAATCGAAGAGCTTACTACTATATCTTTCTGAAAAGAGTTTAAAATTGTTTAATAAGGAATACTAAAGTAGCTGTCACGGGACACCCCCGTAACACCTTATACACGTCCACCTGTTTCCACCGACTTAGCAATTCGAAGACCGACCACGAGACGGCAATTTGCCGCAATCTACGGCAATTTGCCATTCTCCACGGCAATCTGCCGCACTCTGCCATATTCTGCCACGTCTACCAAATTCTACTAAGTTCTGCTATATTCTACCACGTCTACTAAATTCTACTAAGTTCTGCTAGGGCCGCTACCTAAATCCTATTCTGCTCCGTATACGTATTAACTAAGTAACCAAGTTAACAATATATATCCCTTTCTTCCTATTTTCTTACCTTCTTTCCTTATATAACGTTTTAACTTTATTATATAGTTTATATATATAGCTTAATAATATCTACTTCGCTATATATTATCGTCGCTTATACTTACTCCATAATACTACGTTGCGTTAACCCTTATATACCACCCTCTAAAATATAGAACAACCCTAAAGCCCCTATAATAGCCGCTAGTATTATATCCGCACTCTAAGAATAATTAGTAGAGATATAGAAGTTATTTATAGACGCCCTCGTATAGAACTAAGCTACTTTAAATTAACGATAAGCTGAATAACAAGTACGATACCGGTAATTAATTAAGGACCTCTAAGAAGAAGTCCATACCCTTAAGATGCTTACGCTAGGACCTTAAGACTAAATACTATCCCTAGAGATAAATACGTGGGACGTAAGCCCCGAACCCGTAGTAGTCACTTACCCTAAGCCAACTACTATATCGCAACGATCTAAACGACTACTAGACCCCCTAGTATTTACTAGTAAATGATAAAAGCTCTAATTTTTCCTAAGCCAACTTAGAAATAAGCTAACTAGTAATACCAACTGTTACCTAACCGAAGCTAACCGACTCTATTACGCCCTAAGTTAACTAGGTAGAGAGGTAGCTAACCTTATTAAACCTCTCTAGCTAAACTTAGTATAAAGCCTAGTTGTACTTCTTAAAGCTATATATAGTGACCTAAACCGCTAAGCTACTACTTAAAGGAAGATAAACTATATAGCTTAAGAAACGAAAAGTTTCCTAGTATACTTCTCCAAATTTAACTGTTACGTAAGGGAAATAGGCTAGAATAACTCCGTACTAATTAATAGCCTTATTAAATCCCTAAGCCCTAAACTAAAAACCTCCCTAATAGGCGTAGACCTACTAGGAGCCCTTAATGTCTACGTAAACGTTATTAATAAATAGTATAATAATATACTACGCTTAATACCAAAGCCCACTCCTTAATATAATACGACAACCCTATAAATATCTACTAAGTTATTATCTTAGCCTAAGCACCCTAACGCTATGGATATTAACTCTAGAACGCTAGAGTATACCCTACTAGGATCCCCTAAATAAGAACGACGTATTAAGCTAGGCCTTTGCTTTAAATGCAGAAGCAAGGCTTACATCTTAAGATACTGCTCCGCCCCTATACCTAAACACGATTTATAAACGACTAATACTAGCAGCCGTTTACCGCATCAATCTTCTAATTACCGTCCCCGATCTTTATCTAGTTCCAGCCCTATATTTAGTAAGCATCACTTATAAGGGCGAAGCTATAACTAATGTTCTATAGAAACCCCTTCCCGCTTACCACTAAAAGGTATATCCTAGGGTTAAGTCGCTCTCTAGGACAGCTCTATTACAGAATCTTATTAAACGCATTAGATATTACAAACCCCAACTCTTAGGATTATAGTATAACTGTTAACTACTATCTTTAGCAGGAAGGTTAATAGGCTAACGCTTAAGTCTTAATTAACACAGGAGCTAGCGGTATAGGATTTATTAATAAGATCTTTGCGTAAGATAATAGGTTTACCCTAATACCCCTTAACCGGCATATTAATATATTTAGATTTAATGGCAAACACACTATCTTAGGCTATATTACTTATATAGCGACCCTAAGACTCTAATAGCTAAACCATAAAGAATTAATTAAGCTCTTTATAACTACCTTAGGTTATCTAGTAATCCTTAGATAACCCTAGATAAAGCTATATAAGGTAACTATTAATTAGGATAACCTTAAGCTTCTATTTACTACCTCCCGTTATAAGCAGAAGTGCCTTATAACTTGCTATTTAGACTCTAAACTAAAATCTAAAAAATCTACTAAGATCTACTAGTCTAAAGTTTCTACCAACGTCTACCCTATACCTAAGAAGTCCACCCGATTCCACCTACCTAAGAATTCTACCAAATTCCACTAATATAAGATTTCCGCTAATATCTACTAAGGACCCGGAAATCCCACTAAACCATATAAAATAATCCTAACTACTACGCCGCCCTAAACTAAATAGAAGTTTAAGCTTAGTATATAAGAGTACTAAAAGAACTAGTAATCTACTATAAAAAAGATGCTTAAAGAACCCAAACCCAAATCTAATATTAACTCTATACCTAATACAAATCTAAAACTAAATAAGAAACTATATAAGAAACTATAGACGATTAGAGCCTGCTTAACGCTCTAGACATCTATATAATTAGAGCTACCCTACTAGCGTAGCTCGCTAAGAAACCCGAATATACGATCTTTACTATTATAATACAGTACTACGTCAAAAGTCTGGGTCGCTTGGTCGGTGCGCTCGCGTATACGCGACCGCGACCACTAACCCTCTACCTTCTACCCACCACCCCACAACGATGAGGCGCTCGTTCGGCCAGGAAATAAGTGGAAATCGCAGGCCGAAGGCCGAATTAACGCCTGCCGCGCGTGCAGCCTTGTTGGCGAAGCATGAGGCTGGTGTATCGAGGGCAGAGCTTGCGCACGAATTCGATGTTTATCCAAGCTGCGTGTACAAGACTGTCAAGAGGTGGAGCAACCACAAAACCCTTAAATCTCTACCGAGATCTGGTAGGCCTGAGAAGCTCACCCGAAGGGAGAAGCGTGTAGCTATTCGGGCTGCTCGTAGAGCGCCTAAAATCGAGTATAAACCTCTTATAATCGAGGCGGGGGTAGAGCACGTCAGCAGGGCCACTATCTATCGACTACTTAAGGAGAAGGGCCTTACAAACTACCGGAATAGGAACAAGGATAGGGTAATAGGCTAAATCTAACCTAAATCGACACTTCTAAACGGTAAAAACTGCAACTGTTCCTGCAACTCTAACATTACAGCAATTAAGAAGCCCGTTTTATTCTACTAGATCGTGCTTTTAATAAAGGGGGGATAAGCTAGGATTATTGCTGTTGCTTATATACGTCCCTCCCTATATAGCGAGACACCCTCTATACTGAGACATTTAAGGGGTACTTTGACTTTAAGTACCTCTATATCTTCTGTAACCGACTACCGGTACCATGTCAAAACGTCATTTGTCTCACTAGCGTACCACCTTGTTTTAGTTGCCTAGCCCTTGACTCGCTCACCGACTCGGTCTACTTTCATGTATTTATATCACTTGATTCCCATAGATTTACAATCAAGTCGCTTATTCAATTCTTTACACTGCAAAGCTTACATCTTCGCATATAATAAGGTTCGCTATACTTCTATATAAATTATATAGAAGGGTAATACCTAACCCTAAGAGCCTTACAAGTCCTAAGGGTAAGCTTTTTTTATATGGCATTAATAAGGAGGGCAATTCGGCACTGAATTTAGCAGCCTATAAGAAGTATCCCGCTATTATAAAGCTTCTGCTTGACTATAGAGCAAACGCCGACTATTAAAACAAGGACGGCAGGTCCCCTCTAATGGAAGCAGCGCTTTGGGGACGAATTGATAATATCAAACATCTTCTAGAATATAGTACAAACAGGAATCTTTGCGACATTTATGGCCGTCAGGCTGCCAAACTTGCACCGATTGTAGAATTTCATATACTAAATGAGTGGAAAACTATTACGTCTCTACAGCGCCCATCAAATTACCCTTTAATAGCGGCTATAAGTGGCTAGAGTTATAGAGAGACAAAGGTCACTATATTGGGAAGAGAGTGGACAGACGAGGTTATAGGAATCTCTACAACTATTAGTCATCAGCTTTAGATTAAGAAGTACTAAGACTAAGGAATAGAAGGACATTTTTTTACGAGCCATGCAGAGAAGTAGCTTATCGTATATTTTATTAGCAACTATATCCTTATTAAGTCTAAAGGAGAGGAGCTTCTACAGCGGGTAAAGCCACCTATTCTACTTAAGTAGGCGATAATCCTTATAAGCCGTCCTCTATATAGCGATTACTTATAGTTTATCGGAGCTGTAAATACGACCCTCAGCCTAATAATATTAGTCCTTAACCGCTCTAAGAGATAACTAGGGATTAAATAGCGCTAGTATCTAACACTTATAATTATTACCTTAAGCTCTAGGGTCTATTAGATATATAGTATTTCTTTTTTATAATAGAATTAGCGATCTACTCTAAGAGGCTTTTAGTGGATAATGTATCCTTATAATTATTATTATAATCCGCAATACGCTTTGCTACTCTCTTCTCTTACTTAACATACCTTACTTTATTACCTAACCTAATCTCTTTAGGGGGTGTTTCTAACTGTTTCCTCTTTTTAACCTTATGGGTAAAGGAATACTTACCTAGTAATTGCGCTCGCCGTACTTTACTCTCTGCCGCAGTAAGATATTAGCAGAGCTATATTTTAGAGATGTAAATTTCTGTATCTTTATCTCCCATCTCGTCCTATATAAGTTCTTTATAGGTAAAATCGCTTAGGCGGAGCTATAGGCCTAGGTAGTTAACGGGGTTTCCTTTATTGTTATAGAAAGCCTACTAGGAATATTAGAATATTAGGGACGGGTTAGAGTTATAAGGATTTAATCTACCTTATCTGCGGCCTCTTCCACTACTTATAATTTAGATCTATTAGCAGTATTAAACAATTATGGTTGCTATATTAATAACGTTGCTTTATATAACCCCTTCTTGCTATACTCTATATCTAGTCCGATAATAGTCTATACGCTAGCGTCTAAATCTAAAAGATAGTTTTTAGCTAACCGGCCTAGGCGCGTCTTCTTCTGCGAGTATACGACTTTAATAATAACGCCCGGATATTATACATTATTATGCCAGAATAACGCATCTGGCTCGTACTTCAATTTGCTAGATAAAGCACTAGTAGCGAAATATATTTTAGTCGATTGAGCTAGTTATACTTTCTGCGCGAATTGAGCCTTCCTGCCTGATCCGTTACGTATTACTTTTAGCTAGCTCTAAATCGCATCCTCTACTCCATTAATAAAGAGCTTATATACCCCAGTAGGCATACAAACGACTAGTCTATACTTGTCTCCGTCGTAGTTATACCTACTAAAGTCCTCTATCAGCCGTGGTCTTTACAGTCTCTAAAGTCCACTTACCGTATCTTATCTTTTACGAACCCCAAAAGCATATTGTCTTGCTAGAGCATACTCTCTATCTTATTGTAATCTCCTTATATAAGCCGAAACTCTATCTACGTACCTTACTTAATGTTTCTTCCTGCTTAAATTTATCTAATAAGCGCGATAACGCGAAAGGCCCCCGTAAAAGGCCTCTTGTTGGTTAGCGGAGGCGTTAAAGGCTAATTTGTAAAACTTAAGGGCGGCGTGATATGTTAATGCTGCGTTATATCCGCTTGCGATATTAACATAGCCGTACACTGTGCTATATTGTGAAGTTGTTCTGTCGCTGTCGCGTAAACTAACGGATTGTCCGAAAGCTGGGCGCTTTAATTAACTTAGTAATAACGCTACGTATCTCGCTAGGCAAATATAGCTGGTAATAATAACGCTAAGCCAAAGACTAACTTAGGCACACTTTTTCTAAGTTAAATTAGCTACTATACCAGGATTCCGCGCTAGAACCCTCTGTAATACCTTATATAATACTGTAGCAGATATTAAGGCAAGTATATAGCCTTAGTTACTTAAAATTAAAGTAGTATTAGTATAGATCTGCAGCTATATGGAGCTAGTTATATATAGGCGCCCGGAGGAAAATATAAAATCTAATCCAGAATAGTAATTGCTAATAGCTAAACTTATATATCTAAATTAGCATCTGCTTCATTTATTCCTATAAAACCTACGCAACTTCTATTGAAAAATCACGGTTCCTTAAGCGCAGCACTTATGCTTTAATACTATCCTAATACATTCGCGCCACTAACGCCCTTTATGGCTCTGGAATTTCGCTTATCCGTGTTACTTTAGTCTCTAGCTCTAGCATACCCAGCTCTAGCTTAGCACTCTTGCGCTTATAACCGCGTTTTCCCTTACCTGAGGATATTTTCTCTTTTGCAGCATGTTTCGCTCGTACCTCCTCGAGGTCCTTATAGCTTATCACCTTTGCCTTCCCTAGGACCACTAACCTTGTCAATCGGCAAACTTTGGCTTTATTGTTTATCTTAACCAAGAACTAATTTTAATCCTAAAGGAGGGCATATTTAGTAAAAGATACTTAGGCAGCACTTATAAGCTTCTATACGTGCCTCTATAGGCGCTATTTACTTATCTTATTAAGCGTATAAGCGTCCTATTTAATTAGATTATACAATAGTATAAGAGCCTCTACTATCACTGGCGTTACGGGCGTTTGCGATACCTGGCCTTACGTATAAGGAACGACCGCTACCCTATTGGCTCTCGGAACGGTTAGTTAAGCTAGGGGCTTCGGTATATCTTTAAGTACTCTCTTTAGGTTAAATGGAAATAAACCGGTTACAGCCTACCCAGCCTAGATATTCCTCTTAGTTAGCGCCCTTTCCCTTACAGGCTTATATAGAGAAGTGAAATGCTCCTTAGAGTCTATTGAAGCTCCGCTATATTATTTGGAATCTTTAAGGGAAAGTAATACGGGAGCTATAGCTAGGTATGCAGTCTTTAGCGGGATAGGTTCTGTCCTAGAAAATCCTTAGTATAGCAGTCTTCTCTAGGGCTACTGTTTCTGTAGAGACTTAATAGTACTCCTAATCTATAAATAAGAATTCACTATAAGGGTGCTAAGGTTTCCGCACCCTACTGTATAAACTTACCTATAGAAACTTATATACTAATCTCACGGTATATATCGAAATTCCATCCTATAACCTGCCTATATCCGCCTACACTTTTAAAGAGTACCTCCCTAGCTACTATTGCTAATAACTATAATAGCAGTAATAGTTTATAAGGTATAGTTGGTGTTAGGAGAGTAGATTACTTAAGCCCTACCTATACAACATTAGATATATATTAGCCACTAATAACTAGGTCTTCTTAGCCAAGGGAATGTTTTGGATGGTTTAGATTAGTAATCTATATCTAAGATATAGGAATTAATTATTAAAGGAGTATAATTCTATAAAAGAAACAAAACCCTAAGCGGTTTTAATCTTTTGAAGTTATTTCTACTTAAGCCATTCCTATAATTTTGTTAAAGCAGCCTCGTTATAACATCGCTCGGAAGTTGTAAAGTTCTCGTCTCTCCATCTATATATACCTCTAAATATAAGGGCTTTGCCAAAACGCTTATAAGAACCCAAATCGATAATAATAGGGGTATTATCTTTGCCGACTATAATATTACTTAGATTGAGGTCATTATGCGCATACTTAAGGGAGTAAAGATGCTTAACTCCTAATTTGATACTATCTATATATAATCTTTTATTAAAACTATACGCGCCTTCCCTTAGTCGATCTTCTAGTGTTTTTAAATATTGATTAAGGACGATACCGGTAATACAACGCCGGTAAACAATACAGCTATAATATCGGATAAGATTCCTATAATGCGGCTTCCGAATAAGGGCCTTAAACGTCTTAGCTTCTCCCAAAAACAGCCTAGCTAGCAGGCCTAAGTTTACCTAGTTATCGTATATGTTTAGCTTAGGACGTTTAATATAAATATCTACCTCTACTAGGATTAACGCGACTGTAATTTGCGACAGCGCTTTAGGGTATATATCCTTGTCTAGAACTCGTTTTAAGGCCTTCTTAAGATCCTAGGAGCTTAAATATATCCCTCTAATTAGCGCTCCACTAAAGTAGATATAGTCTTAGTCGCTAATAAAGGTAAAGACTAAGCGCTTAAAAGCACTAGTTTCCGAATTAGATATACTATAGAGGCTATACAGATCTCTAATAGAATTAACTTATAGCCCTTTATTAGGTCTATTTATTGTCTATAATACCTAAGGTGTCCCCTTATTAGTTAATAAGGAGGGTATATCTCTAGTAGCTAAAGGTAACAGAGGCGAATATAGGAGAGCATTAGTTAAGAGTAGAAATATAATACCAGGAGTAAAGGATAAAGGAAGAAGGATATATAATAGAGGCGCGTCGGAGGCTAGTAGAAAAGACATGGCTTAGTGAACCGAGGTTTATCTAAGACGCGTAAGGCGTATAGAAAAAAGTAGCACACTATAATAAGGACGGTACTAGTAGCTTATACAACAAAACAAAGGCTAAGAAATAACTACTATAAAATACTATTAAACAACATACTCCCCCTACTATTATATTATAATTGATTAGCTAAGGCTATAGTATAAAGCGTTACTACGTATAGGGTAGAAAGCCAATTTCGCTAGCGACTATAAAAAACGCATAAGGCCAGAATTAGACCCGCAGCCTAAAATAAACCTTAAGCTAAAAGAAAAACGAGTCTATTAGTTATTAAGTGCTAAGCGGAACCACTAGTCTTATAGGCAACCTCTCTATACTATCTAAGCACTAGGCCCTTAAAACTTTAACTAGCGTTAAAGTGGAGACTATACCGGGCTATAGACAGCGTATAAGCTTAAATATTTAGACCCTACAAGTATGCCCGGGCCTTATACGGTCTGCTAGGGGAGATAGTCTCTACAGTAATAGGCTTTTTAGCAATACTAGAGGCATAGCTAGTTATAGACGTTTCGCCTAATAGGTATCTAGATAAGGTGCGACAGTACTTTAAAGATAGAACTAACCCTCTAATATACCTCGCCCCCTTATTTCCTAAACTATTATTACTCCTAGCGGTTATAGTAGATATAGGGTACATCTTAAGCGGGTCCTAGGCCCTAGAGTATTTCGTCCTAAGGTCTAGGTCCTCTAAGTCTAACTAGGACTTCTATATACTACTATATATAGAGTATATAGCTAACATATTAAGGATTTTAGCCGCTAATAGGGTGAAGTAGGATAATTATATAAAAGACCTTAACGACCTAGTCCTTAGCACGCGCGTAGGTATAGTAATAGTATTATATAGCTACCTTAGGGGGTTATTATTAAGTATATAGGTCTTCCGCTCTAGGGCGAGGTTCTTTAGTATAAGGGAGATAACAGTTATAGTGCCTATAGATAACGTAGAGGAGTGCTTTAGTAAGGGGGTTAGGCGCGCTATAGAGGCGGCACTATACAATACAACCATACTATAGGGAGTAACACTCTATAGGCCTAACAAGGATCGCCCCCTAGAGGTAAGGCGGGAAGTACCCCGCGATAATAAGGCCGACACTAAGTACAACCTAGAGGACCAGTTTAGTTTAGTAATAGGGAGCGTTAAAACTAGGAGGGGCTACGAGAAGGTCCAGCTTATATTCTAGCGCACAACGTGCGCGGTAGGGTCCATTAGCTACCTCACTAAGTTCTATGCTATATACATCTAATACTTTATCTCTAGATAGGCCGCACTGCATATATATAGCAAGGCTACTATATATAGAGAGGTAATAATATGGAAGTGCAAGCTAGGGGAGTAGAAGCTTTAAAAGATATATAAGCCTATAGCTAAATACCTTTCTAGGGGTTATAGATTCCACAAGGCCGTAAGCTCTATCCCCTAGGTAAGGCGCGCTACTAACAATAGGGCTATCCTAATAATGTTTAAGCAGTACTTCTATAATACTCTAGGTATTACCAGCACCTCGCGCTACCTACTCCCTAAGTACTTCCTTAAGTACTTTAAGGGGAGGGGGGATAACATTTCTAGCCTTTTATAGTATAAGTTTAAGGGGGAAATAGTATAAGTCTACGACCCGTACGCTAACATATTGCTAAATACCTATCGCTAGGCAATAGTGGTAGATATAGACAGTATACTAGTTTCCATACATTAGTTTACCACCCCATCTCTCGCGGAGATCGTGTCCTATTAGGCGGGCAGGAACAACCCCCAGGTATTCTTAGGTTTCGTAAGCTCTATTTGCTATAAGGATAATATAAAGCGGGCCGCCCTTACCCTACTCGCCTACGTAGGCGCTAGGGACCTTAGCCTACCTTACGCGCATAACAGCTCCTACGTTTTATAACTTTATATAATATAAAGAGAGCTTTAAAAACTTAAAAGAGGCAGAGATAAAAATCTTAACTCTTTATACTTCTCCCGTAAAATACCCTTATACTATTAGCAGAGTTTAAGATATTTAAGGAATTCCTGGCCGGCTATATATAAAGAGATTAGCTAGTAATAGTTCGGCAGAAGGTGCACTTCCTAATTTAATTATATATCTAACGTTAAGACCGCTAATAGTAGAAAAATTGCCTTTAAGAGATATAGCGTCTTTTAGGGGCCTCCCTAATACAATTATAGTATTTATAGAGGGTTTAAAATAGAAATTGTAACTAACTACCGGTACTATACCAAAACGTCATTTTATCTTATCCTATTTTATTACCTACCCCTTAACTTATTTACTAAGTCGGTTATCTACTTTTATATATTTATACTACTTAATTTCCATAGATTTAGAATCAAGTCGCTCGTTCAATTCCTATACTACAAAGCTTACAGAAATTATTATTTTAACTATTTCCGGAAGTTCTAAGGCGTATATTGCAGTAATATCAACGCATAAGGTAGGTATATTAGGTAGGGGGAGTATATTTAGTCGAGATTTTAGTTTGTCTTAGTATAGGCTTAGCGCCAAATTCATTAACGTTCAATTCTCATCTTCTTTAATCACTCTATTGTTACCAATACTACCTTATTATAATATTAAATAAGGCTATATAACTTTTATAAAAAAAATAATACGTATAGTTATTCGATCCTAGTATATTAGAAGTTTTAATTACGAGAATACTATAATTAAGTAGACTAAAATTACCTATTTCTTTATTCCTCTCTAGTAATCTTACCTTTCCTCATTCTACCTAATCAGTCTTTTAATATACTTAGCGTAGTGGAAATAGAGCCTTCTTAATATCTAATAGCAGTATACTACCTAAAATTAGTTCGCTAAAATTAGTTCACTTCTATAAACATTTCTATTCCCTTAAAACCGTTATCCTATACATTTTCTTACTAGAAATATAATATACGTATAGATTTGCTAATAGTAGAAGCATCCTTATATTATTGTAGTTAAAGTTATACAAAAGGACCAAGTTATAGTAACTACTTAATAAGATATACTTGGAAAAAAGAAGTAAAAGAAATCAAAGTAGCAACTAAGATGTTTTAGGGTGCTCTAGAAAGATAGTACCTCTATAGAGGTCGGTAACATAGCTAATTACACCTTCCTAATTAGGAAGTTTAGCTTACCGCCCACCAGCAGAATAACTCTATAGGTTTAACCCCGCTATTACACCAATACTAACACTACTAGAGCCTTATAATCTGCATAGAAGAAGCCTATAAGTAACCCTACTGTAACGGCGCTATCGCACGTTACCTGCCAAAATTCTGCCATATTCTGCCGAGCTGCGATTGGCCCGCCCAAAGCTAGCGCCTTGGCGGCTCACCCTACATATTTATTTACATCGGTCCTAGCGACCCCTTTTTCCTTCTCTTTAGCTTAGTATCTTCGTAATACAGCATTCTACAAGCTTCAGTTCAGAGGCATTTATACGAGCCGTAATATTATACTAAGCTCTCCCTACCTTGCCTGGGAAGGCCTCAATAATATCTCACCCCAAAGAAACTTCGTCTGTAACGACGCATTAACGTGCTATACTCAGACACTAAACAACTCTACATTGCCTGGGAAGGCCTAAATAATATCCCACTTTATAAGCTAGACAGGACTAGACCTATACCCCCAGAATTAAAATTAAAGCGTATAATACTAACGAACCTTAGGAAGCTAACGATGGCACCTAAAGTAAGCTTATTTAAGAGAGCTGCCTTTACCTAAGAGGAACCTAAGATCTAATTGGGATTAGAAATTGAAGACAATAATAACGTTAGAAACATACGCGAGCAAATTCGTGCCCTTACAGCCAGCTAGGAAGCCAATTATCTTAAAGTAAGAAATATATAAGAGACCCTATAAGAGATCCTAGAAAGCCTTACGGCCCTATAAAATAGCCCGGCTTCCCCTTCTTAAAGCCCTAGCTAACCTATTTACTCTACTAAATGCGATATACTAGGGAGTACGGATACAATAATAAAGCAATTAAAGTCCGTTAAGCTCCCTAACCCCCTACTACTATCTAACAGAATAGACCCTACCTTTAAGAATTAGAGGATTTAAGTATAAGGAAAGCTCTGTATTAACTATAACCATTTCCTTTCTAAAGAAGCTAAAATGCTCTATCTCTTTAGTTGAACTACTAGGGACGCCCAACGGCACCTTTAAGCTAAGTTTGAGGACAACTCCCCTATCTAATTTATATCCGTTAACAAAATAATACGGCACTTAGCGGCTATCTACGTTAACCCAAATAAAGTACGGGATGCCCATTATAACTATAATCGCCTAATAATAAAACTAAACTAACCCTTTGCCGAATTCTAAACTCAATTTCTATACCTTGCAGGAGAAGGCTAGGTCCCCCTTAAGAACTACTAATTAGACCTATATAATAAGCTAACAATCCGGCTATAAGAAAAGATTGCTATAATCTTAAATAACCTACCAACCTATAAAAAACTCGCAGCTTATTGCCTATTATTAGACTTAAAACTAAAGCGGATTAACGCCCGCCCTAATCGGTAGAAGCGACTCTATAATAATCGGAACTTACTAGCTATACCTATAGGAGCTAGAGCAGGAAGATAAGTTACGACTACTCTTTTACTAAAGGCGGTTATAACTATGTACCGGCGAGCCTTACCTAACTAGTTACGTACTACGCTATTAACTAGTATTCGCCGCAATACTCCAATTAACCCTACCTCGGCTATGTGCTTTAACTATAATAAGTAAAGTCACTTTACCTTATCCTACCCAGAGCTAAAAGATATAGGCGATATTAAGGAGATGGAGGAAGGAGAAATATTAGATAAATTAGGAAAAGAGGAACCCTAGGGAAAGACTCCCCCCTAGGGTACCCTATCGATCTTAAAAAGATTAATCTTAGTTAGTTAATAGGTGGAAAGTATTTTATATTTCTATATATAGTATCTTAAAATAGATATAGAGTTAATATAACCGCCTTTATTAATACTAGAGCAAATAGCTTCGCCTTTATAAATACTACCTATATAAATAATGTTGCTAAGTTTTTAAATACAGAAGCTATCCAACTAGAGAAGCCTATCTAGGTAAAAGGCTATAACGGCCAAGCCGGTTAGCTTATTACCCACGTCTTAAAGTTATATATTGCTTTTAACGGACGACGCTAATATAGTATCCCCTTTTATATCCTAGACCTAGGGTCTTATAATATAATCCTTAGACAAAAATAGATGTCCTATTTTAATATCTGGTTAAATATACAATAAAGACGGTTTATCTAGCCGGAGGATAAACTAAGGTTACCCTCCTTTATTAGGGAGATCCAAACCGACCATAAGATACTAGCCGTAAGGGCTAACCCTACCTACTAGTAGGATGTCCGGGCCCGTAACCTAGCCTTTACTTAAAAAGACGCCCGCCGCGAAGCTGGAAAGAACTTTATACTAATAAAGATACTTTTCCGAAGCGCTATATTTAAAGAGGACTTTATATATAGAAGTGGGATAGATAGTAATATAGACGACGTCTAAATTATACAGATTTAACCAGTATAGAAAAGAACGTATTAATAGGATATAAGGGATAACCTCTAAAAGATATAATAGAAGCTAAAAGGGGTAATAATAACGCTAGTACCCTAGAAGTCCCTAAAGTTACGTACACCCCTATTATTAGGCAACCCCCCTACCGTAAATATTACCGTAATTAGCGCTATAGCGTTCCACTTTAATATATATTAGAAGGATAATAAGGTCTTTATAATAAGCCTATATAAGATTAACTAAATTATTAATAATAAAGAGGAAAGGCTAGCTAAGGAAACTGATAAGAAACTAGTTAAACGCCTCCTTCCTACTATTTATATAAACTATAAGGATGCATTCTTAAAGGCGGCCTTAAATAAGTTACCCCCCTACCAGATATATAATTATAAGATTTAATTAGAAGCTAATAACTCGCTAGGCTATAGCCCCCTCTACTATTAATTAACGGATAAGCTAAAAGCAATAAAGTAGTACTTAATTAATAACTTAGATAAAGGGTTTATCGAGCTAAATTAAGCCCCTTTTACTTCCCCTATTTTATTCGTAAAAAAGCCTAATAAAGGTCTTCGTTTTTATATTAACTATTAAAAGCTAAACGCTATTACTTAAAAGGACTAGTATTTTATTCCTTTAATTAATAAGACCTTTGCACGTCTAAGCCAGGCAAAGATCTTTACTAAACTTAATATCCGCTAAGCTTTCTACCAAATTAGGATAAACCCTATATCTAAAGATTTAACAATATTCCGTACCTATTATAGTTCCTATAAATATAAAGTTCTTCCCTTTAAACTAATAAACGGACCGGCTATATACCAAAGGTATATAAATGACGTTCTTTTTAATTACCTTAATAAATTCTGTATGGCATACCTAGACGATATTTTTATATACTTAAACGACGAACTTAAGCATTAAGTTTATATTAAAAAGGTCCTAGAGAGACTACAAAACACGGGCTTATAAGTTAATATTAAGAAATGCGAGTTTGGGGTAAAACGTATAAAATACCTTGGGTTTATTATAACTATAAAAGGAATTAAGGTTAACCCTAAGAAGGTAGAGGTAATCTGTAACTAGAAACCCCCTTATATAGTAAAAGGAATTTAGTTCTTCCTTAGCTTCTACAACTTCTACCGCTAGTTTATCTATAACTACGGAATTATAGCAAAACCTCTCGTATAACTAACCAGGAAGGATACGCCTTTTATCTTTAATAATAGCTATATAAAAGCCTTTAAAGAGATAAAGGATTAGCTTATCTCTTCCCTAATCCTTTATTACTATAACCTAGACCTTAAATTAATGCTAAAAACGGATGCCTCTAATAGGGTCATAGCGGGAATCCTATTACAGTTATATCCAGACGGCAAATAGTACCCTATAGCTTTTTTTTTTAAAGATAATAGACCCGGCTAAGTATAACTATAAAGTATATAATAAAGAAATGCTAGCTATTATTTAATTACTCTCCTAATGGCGCGTAAAGCTTAAAGGCACGAATTCCCAGATTAAGATATATACAGATTATAAAGCCCTAGAGTACTTTATAACTATAAAGCAGCTTACTAAATAATAGGCCTAGTAGGCCAAAATACTCTTCTAATTCTTCTTTATGATTATATATTGTTCTAGTAAGTAAAACTCTAAGGCTAATACCTTAACCTAAAGAGAATAAAATGTAGGACCCTAGGATAAGCTAAAGACCTAATATCGGACGCGCGCCCTCTTTTATCCAGAATAGCTTAACCTACGGATCCTTAAGGAGCTAGACTCCTAGTAAAACGAGCTAGCACTAATAGAGGAGTCTTTAGATAAGCTAATAGGGCTAATTAACCACCTCCTAACTATAAACCGCACGGCTAATGCCTTAAGGGCCCTCCGCGAATAAGCCGTAAAAAGAAACCCTAATTTTAAGATAGAGGAAGGATTACTCCTATACTAGGAGCGGCTTATAGTCCCTAATGTTAACAATCTATAAACCGAACTAATCCGTAAAGCTTATTACTAAGTCTCTACGGCATACCCTAGTAAGAATAAGACCCGTAAAATTATTAACTACCGCTACTATTAGCCAAAAATAGTTATAGATATTAATTAATATATACGGAACTGCAAAGACTGCTAGAGAGCTATAATCCTATAGGATAAGACCCTAAAACTACTTAAGCCACTCCCAATACTAGAGCGCCCTTAGCAGTATATCTTTATAGACTTTTATAAACTACTTAGGGACCGTAACGGATATAATATAGTTATAGTTATAGTTAACCGCTTTAATAAACGCCCGTTTTTAATTCCATGTTATAAGAACATTAATACTAAAGAGGTAGCCTAGCTATATATTTATTACGTTTACCGAATCTACAGACTACTAGATACTATTATATCTAATTATAGGCCATAGTTTATATCAGCCTTCTAGAATAAGTTTACCTAGATTTTAGGTATTAAACTAAAGCTTTCTATAGCTTATTACCCCTAGATAGATGGTTAGATAGAGATTATAAATTAATACCTAGACTAGAGGCTTAGGCCCTTTATTAACTATTTCCAGAACAACTAGTTTAAACTACTACCCTTAATAGACTACGCGCAAGCAACCTTACCCTATAACTCTATAGGGTTTGCCCTAATTTAGCTAGAAATAGGATACTTACCCTATATAAGCTTTAACTAGAAAAGGCTAGAAGAACCCTAGACTATATAAGAGAAGCTATTCTATGCCGAGGCCTAATAGTACGCCAAATAATTAGAGGAGGTCTGGACGGTAGCCTATAAGAACCTAGAAAAAGCTTAGAGGTTAATAGAACAGTAGGTAAACAAACACCGTTAAGAGCCCGATTTTACCTCTAGCGATATAGTCTGGGTTATAACAAGGAATTAAAAAACTAAACGACCTAGCCGTAAGCTAGACTACTAGATGGTAAGACTATATAAGGTTCTTAAAAAGATAGGTAACTTATATAAGATAAAGCTCCTAGATTTAATTAGGGTTTACCCTATCTTCTTACTAGATAAGTTACGGAAAGCTATAAACGACCTATTGCTTAGACAAAAGAATAAGCCTCCCCTACTAGTTTAAGTAAACGGTAATAGCGAATAGGAGGTTAACGAAATACTGGCCTATAAGATAGTACGGGGAATGCTAAAATACTATATCTAATAAAAGGGCTACAATTATAACCCAACCTAGTACCCTATATAGAACTTTATAGGCTGCCCCTAGAAGCTTAAAGAATTTTATAACTAATACCCTAATATACCTAGACCCCTAAAGTACCTAGACGAATAGATAGAATGCTAGTATAATAAAGATAATAAGTTACCGGAAGAATATAGGGACAAAAACGCCCTAAAGCCCTAATACAGCTGTCTGCCAAATTCTGCCATATTTTACCGTTTTCTGCCAGTACCGTAAAATATCAAATGTCCAGGAACTTTGACCACCGATTAAAGTTATCTAATTAGTTAGATCCGTGCCAAGACTTTTAGCGGCTACTCTTTTTAGCCTAGTACTTCCACTTAGCCTATAATTGCCCTTTATACTTAATCTGGACGTACTTATATCCCCTTTATCTCCTTATCTTATATTTTATAATCCTACGTTTATAAGCCTAGTACTACCCTATTTCTAACTAAGCCTAAAGGCAGGCTTTATTTAAAGAGGGGGGTGATGTAACGGCGCTATCGCACGTTACCTGCCAAAATTCTACTATATTCTGCTGACCTACGATTAGCCCGCCCAAAGCTAGCGCCTTAGCGGCTCACCCTACATATTTATTTACATCGGTCCTGGCGACCCCTTTTTCCTTCTCTTTAGCTTAGTATCTTCGTAATACAGCATTCTACAAGCTTCGGTTCAGAGGCATTTATACGAGCCGTAACACCTACGGTTTTAGTATCCCTAAAGCTAAAAGCGTTCACTATAAGGAAATATAAGAATATGATTTTATGCCGACAGGCATCCATAAAGGAGGAAACTTTAATTGGTAACAAACTAGAATCTAAAATTAGGATCCAAGATTATAAACAAATCTATTAAGGCCTATAAGAACTAGTAAAGAACAATAGTTTGCTTCTTAACCTTACGAAACCAGCGCTTTACAAGTTGAGAGTGAAGTTTACTAACCTCAAAGAAGCTATTATAGCTTCTAGTAAGCTATAGCCCATAATATAAGAGATACTTAATAGGGACGAGGTTTGGGGATAGAGATATTATTAAGATATAAATTAAAGGGAGGGATACGATTAACGACCGTTATAAATATCGTGAAAAGTCTTTACCTGCATCTTCTATTTCCATATAACTTGCAATATCGGACTTTTATACTTTAGCACTTTATAGACGTCTGCCTCACCTTCGCATAAATGTATTCAATTCTATTAAAGCAAGGTCTTGCCACCGCAGTTCTTTTCTGAACTACTATATATTCTGTTCCAAGTTTACCTATAATTACTAAAAGGATAGATCTTTTAGTGCTTGCTATACTAAATTAGCTATATTGCCGCGTATATATAGCTCTAAGCCGCCGCAGGCTACACAACCTCTCTAACTCCTTTAATAGCGGCGGCAGGTTCTTACTTTTAGAAAGACAGGAGTGTATAGAATTATTACCTGTGTTAGTGGCGTTAAAATCGTAGTAGAGTCCGGCTAGTATAAGATCCAGCCATTAGAGCCTTTAGAGACATCTTATAGCCTTCCTAATAGTATTAGAAAGCTTTTAGCAGGCCCTGACACAAAGAATATATAAGCGCCGCAAATATTAAGTATAGTATATATACGCGGATAACAAGATCAGGTCAAGAATAGAACGGTAGTTAATAGAATCTATATAGGCATACGTTGTTTTAAAACTAGTATTCGTGCACGGACTACTTACTTATTAGGCGCTAACGGGTCAATAGATAAATTATAGTTGTAAAGTTCGGGTAATAAGACCTTGGAATCTAATATAAACTACATTCTATAAAATTACGAACCCTATAATATTTGCCACTATAATCTAAAAACCAAGACTATAGAAGTACGGTAGATAGAAGCTAAGAGTTATTCTATTTAACTTTACCCTTATATCCTTTTAACTCTAAATACTACTAATTGCCAAGAGTACATCCTTTATTAAAATGATTAAGGATATACTCGGCACGCTCGTGCTAAGCCTCATTACGCACTATCTCTAATTTCTGCAGTTACGCGTAAAAGCTACACTAATATTGGAATTGGCCATTCCGGCCTATATGAGATAGCTTGTCAATTAGAAGTCTATGCGTCGATTGTAGAAAAGAATAAGAACTCTATCTATTAAATATAGCTCTAAGAGCCTCTATATATATATAGGAAAGGTATAGGAAATAAGAACGAGAAGGGGGGAGGGGGGTAGCAATAGAAATAAGGAGTAGGTGACCGAGTCAAGACGGGGTAGGTGACTAAGTCAATAACTAAGTCAATGACTGAGTCAATAGAGGTAGCTGAGTCGGTGACAAGATAACCTAATTTAGGTCAATATAACTTAATATCCTTAAAAGGAACGGTACCCTTATGTGTTTAAAGATGCTACTTAAAGCATTACGTGTTATATCTTAGGTCTAGACATTATTAGCCGGTCGCCGTTTTTTATAGGTATACCTATATATCTATCTAGAAGTGCTAAGAATTATTATAATGGAACTAATTGTTCCTATATATGCTTTTATATAGACACCTTAGATATACACACGCGTATTCTCGGGTCTGTTTTATATAGTATATTGTTTTTACTTAGGAGTAGAGCATAAACGAACAATTGGTTAATTAGAAGGTTCCTCCATAATCTTTGCGCCTAAATATCAAACTATAGTTATAGGCACTGCGTCTAGCTTCTCTATTGAGATAAGGTAGACTAGGCAAATAACTTAGGGTTGCGGGATACCACTTAAGGAGAAATTATGGTCGATATTATTAGGATATAGAACAAGCCTATAGACCTCTAAGTACTGGCTACTTAGCGCCTTAAGTAAAAGATCTCCCCTAACGCAAGGTAGATTAATAGGAGTTAATTACCGCCTATATAAGGCGGAGCGCTTATAAAGGGCTTAGCCAGAATACTAATTAAACCACCCCGTAGGCACTAATAGCTCCTTTACTATAGATGGGGGGTTAATATATAAGATTGACTGGCTAGGATAAGTCTACTGCTTAGGTAGTGTCTTGCCCCAAGAAGGATAGGCGTTGGAAGTGGATTATATAATGCTATTCCTGCTAAGAGAGGCGTTATTAGGGGTTATTGTTAACTTCCGATTCTAGTTTATAACTTCATACGAACGCTTCTAAACCCTACTAAGGCATGCGGCATCCGTTAGGGATTGTTAGCCATTTAAATTCAGCAATAGCTTAGCCAATGGCTACTCCTAACAATGCCTCACCTGTAGATCACTCTAGGCGCCTATAGTCTCGGGCGTAGACAATATATAAGCTAAGAGTAATTATAGCCACTAAATATTATACTATAGACACTATATAAGGTAGAAAAGGGCGGCTGGTGTGCTCCGCCTTTCCCTTCTACCTTCTATCTTAACTCCGCCCTAGAAAAGAAATAGAATATCGCGCTTCTTAGAGATATAGTAATTAAAATCCGTAGATATCCTTTTAGCTTGCACAAGGGGAATACAATAAGATAGAGCGTTGGCTTAGGCAAGACGAGTCGCTATTTGGGTTTATTACGGATAAGATACGGTATATAGCCTCTAGCGGGGAAGAGGTACTAGCTAATAATGCCAGTTAGATAGATATAACTATAATAGCAGGAGGAATTAACTTGTTATTTATATGCCTACTTAGCTATACCAAAGTAGAGCGCTTTTAAGCTTCTATATAAATAAAGGCTTAGTAGTAATAAGTAAAAGAGCCAGATAAAGGGCAGTATCCGGAGCGTATATATTTATTATCCCGCTGCCAAATTAGTAGTCTAAGATATAAAAGGATCTATATTTACCGGTTAGTAACACCTATAAGGCTACTACTTAATATCTTAGAGCCTTACCATAGGCACCTTAAAATAGAATAGTTTAAATATCTAAGTGCATTTTCTTACTGCATGCAGCTGTTTTTATACATCTTTACTACTAATATATCTGCACTAATATGCATAAATCTAGCCTTATTTAAGTAGAGATAAGTATTAATAGTTTATATACCTACCAAAGTCCACTTTCCTTAGCTCTATTCTATACTAATAGCTTTAAGAAATATTACTCCGTAAAAGGCTATAAAACTACAAATTCCTACAAAAGAAGATTTAGCATTCTGCCTTAAATTTGTAAAATCGTTCCTTACTATCTATAGAAAGCAGCTAACTCGTCTCTAAAGGCATACTACATGTGTTTAGGAAACACTCTTGCATAGTTACAGTTACTTTCACTCTAATAAGTGTACGCGTAAGTGTAATACGGCCAGACAAAACGGCGTATAGTGTGCGGGAAATAATCTAAATAATGTCTAGAATACAAGAATATTATAGGGTATATATAGCTGTGATTTAGAGTATAGGACGCCGGAATCGATAGAATAAGCCTTTTAAAGTCAGAAGTACCTAACGTAATACTCTTTATTTATAGTTATAAATATAGCCAAGTTAAATAAAACCTTAGTCTCTTTCTAAATTCCTCTAGCCTTAAACAGAAAAACTTAAGAATATTATTTCTTAACTCTATCTCTTAAATTACTATATATCTACAATTAACGCTTTATTATATTATTCCGGCTAATATCTCCTACCTCTAATAGATATTTCCCCTTCTTAGGCTTTAAACGGTTCTTCCTTAACTTAGTATTATTAGCTAAATATCTATTAGAGAAGCCTTTAATTAAGAGTACTTATAGCGGCTTTAAATTCTTACTAGACATCCTAGGAGGTACTAGCATTTACTATTTATATATAAATAGGGTAATCTCTAGGTCTATATCCGCGCTAGTCTTTAATATATCTAAAAGGAACCTCTAGCTTTAGTTAGTATTTATAGATTGCTTTTAGTTGGTTGTTAATACACCCTAAGAGTTTTGTATCTTTAAGAGTGTATACCATAAGTATGCCACTTCGGAGGCGTAATTGTAGAAGTTAGAGATATATGTCCTTACCGGGCTCAAAGCAATTAAGTAGTATTGTAATATTTATAAGACTATACGTTATAGCAAAATAGCGAGGCTTGTTCCCTTTCTTATTAAGTATAGCAGTTAGACTAGAAATAAGGCCGTTAAGCGCTATGTTAAGATTGGGGCCAATATAAACAAGAGTAACTAGAGCAAGCGTGAAGATAAGACAAGAATGCCCATTAAGAAGACATTCTAGATTTATTTAGACTTGAGATACTATAAAAGCAATTAGGTAGAGCGGAGAGTTATTAGTAGAATTTCCTATCGCTTAAACAATTAGTATTGCTGCTTAACTTGGGGCTAAGCGCTAGAGAGGAGGCGATAATATTAAGGAGGTTTGGGGATTAAGTGGACCTTAAAAATTAAGTACCTAATTTTAGGCGTTAAATAAAAGACCTTTTTTAGATCAGTTAGATGCTCCCTTAGTTATTACTTATTATAAGGAGCGAGGTGTATATTTTATTATCCCGGCCCTATACGCGGCGTAGCGCAGCATAGCACCTAGCTTAGCGTTGCCTTAGGCGTGCGAAGCCTTACACTTTACCGTATCTCCAATCTTTTATTCTTTTACTACCATCTATACTATTTATAGTAGGAATAGGCAATTAAGATTAGTTTTTTTTAGGATTAAAAGCCTTCTAGAAGCCCTAAACCTAAATATAATACCTATTAAATTTATCTTTATGTAAAGTTTATAAATAGATATAGTAAGAGCTATATTAAGCTTTTTAGTTATAATAATCTATATATATAATTGACACACATCCCTATATACTGCAAAAATCTATGCTAATATTTACCTATCTAGTTCTAGGTGTTACGGACGCTTTAAGTACTATATTACGACTACTAGGAGAAGAGTTAGAAGAAGCTAGTTAGTTAATATAGGTATAGTCTAAGATGGAACCGGTTAAACTATATAACGAGGAATGGTAACTAAAGTTATATAATGTGGTTTATATAATCTATATAATCTATACGGTCTATAACAAAGTAGATAAAGCATACGTATATTATATATAAGAAGGATTTTATAGGAGTACGGTTGTATATTTAAAGACCTACGGTCCCTACCTAGATAGTTCCTTCCTTATAGTGATTCTTAAAATACAATTAGAGTTAATCTGTTAGGTAACCACTCCACTAGTTATTATTATATTGTTAACTTTACGCATTATCTACATACTTAGCCCATTAACAGGACCCACCGTAGTACTTCCTACAAGGTTCCGTTATATAATTACTACCTAGTTATAGTATTAAAAGTTAAACAACATGCTATTAAAAGCAGCCACTATTGTAACGGAACCTTGTAGTAAGTACTATAGTAGGTCCTGCTAATGGGCTAGGTGTATAGGTAATGCGTAAAGTTAATAACGTAATAATAACTGGTAGAGTGGTTGCCTAACAGATTAACTTTAATTATATTCTAAGAATTACTACAAGGAAGGAACTATCTAGGTAGGGATTATAGTCCTTTAAATACACAACCGTACTCCTAAGAAATCCTTTTTATACGTAATATACGCGTACTCTGTTTACTCTGTTATAGATTATATAGATTATATATATTATATAGATTATATAGATTATATTACGTAACTTAGTTACTATTTCTCGTTATATAGCTCTACCGGCTCTATTCTAGACCGTACCTATATTAACCAACTAGCTTCTTTTAACTCCTCCCTAAGTAGTTATAATATTGTACTTAGAGCGTCCGTAATACTATCTCCCTTCTCTTTATCTTTATCCTTAAAGATTCCTAATATCTCTAAGTTATTTATTAGAGGTATAATGTCCATCTAATTAATTTGGTTAATATTATTGCTTATTATACCTAAAGCAATTTCTCTTTCTTCTATAGTTTAATATACTCGCACTGTTACTGCTATACTGTTACTAGGTGAAATAATACTATCTCTATATTCTTATTATGCGAAAAAGGGGTTAGTCTGCGTTACGCTGGCAAGTCCTTTATCTTAGCAACCCTCTTTTTATTTAGAGTGCACTAAAGCAAATATTTATTTATCTTATAACGTTCGCTTTATATCTAACACTAAGTATACGTGTTCTATAACTCTTAATAGTTTATAAGTTCCCTAAGTAATTTATTATAGGGTTTTATATTTAATCTACTGCTGCGAAGCTTAATAGTAAGCTCTTAAGCGCCCTTAATAAGCTATAGTAATCGCAAGAGGCGGAATAAGAGGCTGCGGCTGCTTAATAGCGTGCTCTTAAAACTTGTCTTTTGGCCTCTACTTATCTTCTACGTCTTAAATAGGTTTATAAAAAGGTGCGTTTTAAGGAATAAAAACTTATAGAATAGGGTTTATAGGAACTTAGTAATAAAAGAATAGATTCTCTTTTAATAGCGAAGGAAATAACTCTAAGTAGTTCAGCAGTTGCTTTTTCTAGGTCCCCCTTAGGTAACTTATTCTTTAGTAACTCTTCCTTATTAATATTACCTAACCTTTTTTTTTCTAATACTCCTATACCTTTCTTATAGCGTTTCTTAAATTTTTTAATAGTTCTTAGGTAGTCTTATTATAGCCTATCTATTTAACCTTATATTATGTTTCGTTATTAACGTTCTTATAACTAACAATCTTTAAAACTTACTACTTGTTTTCTTCTTACCCTTAGTATATATCTGCCTTATAAACTAGTGGCTTAATATCTCTATATGCCGGTTCTAGTATCGCGATATATTATACCGGGTAGATTTTTATTTTAGCTAGTAGGTTTAACTTAAATATAACTAGTGAAATCCTTTAATTAATTTCGAAGGGTCCTAGTCTAATATAGTCTAACTTCTTACTTAGTTATTAACTTTTGAAATTTTTGTATAGTAGCTATACTTTATCTTCCTCCTTAAGATCTAGTCCCTTAGATCTCTTAGCATCGTAGTATTTTTTTATTCTTTGCTATACTACCTTAGCTGTTTCTGTAAGGTCTTTATAAAGATTTATTAATATCTCCATCCTTTACTTAGCTATGCTACTTATCTTTTTACTTAATATAGCGATAACGATGTTCTTAGCTTATATCTATAATTCGCCTTAAATAGTAATATACCTATTCCTTTTTGTGGTATTGCATTGTATGCAAACTATATAACTGGTAATAGTAATACCTAATTATTCTGTGCGTAATTAATATAATATTTTAGATACTATTCTAGTGTTTAATTTAATCTTTCCGTTTAACTATCTGTCTGCGGATAATATGTAGTAGAAGTTGCTGCTTAAACTCCTTGTTCTATTAAGAATACCTCTTAGAATACTGCTATGAATCTTAGATCTCTATCTAATATAATTTTACTTAGTGCTCTATATCTTGTAAATACTTCCTTAATATAGATTTTAGCGATATCTTCTGCTAATATTTCCTTTATATAGGCTATAAAGTATCCCTACTTTGTAAGCTTATCTACTATTACTAAGATCGCATTGTGGTCTTATCCGGTGATAGGATCTCTTAATTTTAGCAACTTTACGATAAAGTCCTATAATATGACCTCCTATAGTCTCTCTAGTATTTTAATAGGTTATAGCCCTCTATATAGCTTATGCCTCGTTAGTTTATTCCTTTAGTAATCTGGATATTCCTTAGTAACCTTCCTAGCTATCCTCTAGATTCCGTTAATAATATACTCCTCCTAAAGTTTTAACACTAAGCCTATAGCTTTACTATGTCCTTAAGTTAACCCTTTATAGAACTCTTCTATAAAGTGCTTTGCTATACTTCTTAGGATGTACTTAGCTTCTCGATTTTTATATATATCTAACTGTGGATCTTCTAGTTATGCTTTTAGAATTCTTTATACCTAAAAGCTTTCTGGTGTCTTATAGACCTTATTTAGTTTTTCCTAAGTTGCTATAATTTTTAGATAATTGTACCTAATTAATCTATTTGTATCTTTTCGTAATAAAGCCCCTAATGGCTTCTTATTATTTTATAGTTTAGCTTTTTAACTTAAAGTATTTGCTTATATATTATCTGTTCCCTTAGTATACTAAATCTTAAAATGGTATTTTGTAAGTATCTCTACCTATCTAACCTATCTTTAGTTGAGTTCCTTTATTATTAGGAATCCTATTAGGTTCTTATAATCCGTCTTAATTATAAATAGTTTTTCTGTGCCTTATAAGAATGCTCTTTATTTCTTTAGTGCTATAACTATACCTAATAACTCTTTGTTATAGATATTATAATTTAGTTCTAGTGGTGTTATCTTCCAACTATAGTATACTACTAGGTGCTATCTATCTGGATGCTTTTATATAAAGTATACTCTTAGTATAAAGTCTAATGCATCTGTTTTAATAACCGTTTCTAGTCCTGGTTAATAGATCTTAAGAACTAGCTCCTAGGTAAATAACCTCTTAACTTCCTTAAATAGTTCTTATTATTCCTTTCCCTATGCCTATAGTTCTTCTTTCTTTATTAATCGCGTAAATGGCTTAATGTCCTTTAACTATTACGCTATAAACCTTCTATAGTAATTGCAAAACCCTAGGAACGATTTTAACTGCGTGACGTTCTCTAGTTCTTACTAATTTACTATAGCCTTAATCTTCTTTAGATCTATACTAAGTTGGCCTAGTTTAATAATAAATTTAATAAAATCTATCTTCCTAGTAAAGAACTCGTATTTCTTAATTACTACTAGTATTTATTCTTCTTATAGTCTCTTTAAGACCTATTTAACGTATTCCCCGTGTTCTTCCTTAGTTATTAAGTAGATAATAATATCGTTAAGGTATACTATTATAAATTTATCTAAGTATTCTCTTAATATATTGTTAATACGCTTCTAGAACGTTACTGGTACGTTTATAAGCCTAAATTGTAT
>Ga0307515_10004461_pt1 | contig 28980 bp, 9 predicted proteins | sample 17_EM_MG_FD_194513 | JGI IMG/M metagenome (GOLD analysis project Ga0307515, IMG submission 194513) | Populus trichocarpa ectomycorrhiza microbial communities from riparian zone in the Pacific Northwest, United States - 17_EM | ecosystem: Host-associated > Plants > Roots > Unclassified | place... | reverse complement strand
CTTAAAGCTAGAGATACCCCTATATCTAATAATAAGTCATTATTAAACAACTAAAGACTTGCTATAGTCCTTTAGGCCCTATCCTAGCGCCTTAGTAGATCTACCAAGACCTATATAGCACTAAAGCGGTTAGTAAAGGTCGCGGATCCCCTACTACTTACGGATAGAATAAACCTAATATTTAATAACTAGAAGCTTTAATTACGTAATAAGCTTAAAGTTAATGCTAACTACTTTCCTACCCCCCGAGCCAAGATGGCCTACGTCTTTAGCTATACTATTAAAGACGCCCAGATGTATTTACACACGCGATACACTAAAGACTTAGTAGACCCCTTTATTTCTAAAGAAGAAATGATTAAATACTTATCTTCTATTTATAAAGACCCTTTTAAAGTATAAAACGCCCGCCTTAGCTATAAAAGCCTAAATATAAAAATAACGGAGACCTTTTCGGCCTTTTAGACCCGCTTTCTATACCTAGCCGGGCAGGCCTAGATCCCCTAGGAAGACCTACTGCCAGACCTCTTTAACAAGCTTACCCTAGACCTATAGCGGGCTATATTACTAGCTTATACTACGGCATAGACGTTAAAGGAACTTACGGACCATTGCCTAGCTATTAATTAAGGCCTCCGTTAAATTAAGGCACGCGCTAATTAGCTAAGAACTAGAAACCTTATAAACTAGGCTATAAATACCGCGAGAACGGCCTATAGTGCCCCGGCACAATTAGTAACCCCTATAGCACCGGCCGCTTAGCCTATAGTTAACCTAGCAGCTAGCTATACAGCTACCCCTACTACGGGTCCGGTGTACACCCAGCCTATATATAGCGACCCCTATATATAGGCCCTTAGCGATTAAGGAGCTTACTTTTTATACGGTTAACTAGGCTACCCTATAAGGAACTACCTAATAAAGGTAAAGATAAACAAGGTCCTATTAATTTAGGAAGATAGTATAAAGTTAGAAAAAGAGGAACCCTAGAGGAAGACTCCTCTCTAGGGTTAAAAGGGATTGATATATTACATATCAATCTAGGTTGGCTAGTTAGTAGAAGAAGCTGCACTATCCCTTATACTTTATTCCGTAATAAATATTAAGTTTTAACCTCTACTTTAGCTAACTCTAGAGTAAATGCCTTTACCTTAATAGACACCTAGTATGCTGTAAAGCTAGCTAACTTTTTAAATACACCTTTTAAAGAACTGCCTAAACTAATTCCTATTTATGGGTATAACGGGCAAATAGAGCCACCTATTACGACTATTTTGCGGATTTACCTTTATGTTAACGGACGAAGGCAGTATAATATCCCCTTCCTTATTACGGACCTAGGAAGCTATAATATAATCTTAGGAAGAAAATGGCTAGCCTATTTAGGCTTACAGCTTAACGTATAGAGTAGACGGCTTATCTAGCCTAAAACCCTACCCCTAACTCCTTCCTTTATAAAAGAAATCAGTATTATAATAGAAAACCTTATACGGCCCTAGATTAACACTATTTACTAGGCTAATACTCTGTATAGGGACTAGGCCTTTAAGAAAGATATATAGCTTAATCCGCAACGGATCTGTATACTACGCCGCCCCCAGACTACCCATATTACGCTACCCCCATTAAGGACCTAGAAAGTTAGTAGTAACCTAAAAAAGCCCCCTATAGAGAGCTTAGGCCCTATATAGCTATAAAGAACAGTAAGGAATATTAGACGCTATACTAAACTAATAGATTAAAGGGATAACTTATGGAAGATAGAATAGGAGCTAAGAAAGATTATAAACCCTAAACCGTAAAATACGGTCCGGTAAACGGCTGTAAGGAAACCTACGGACCTCCTATTAGTTAATATCTACTATATTAACGCCGTAGGATTCTACCAGAACTTAGTCTAGCCTAATACCATTACTTTTATAACTAGCTTATACAAAATTAACTAAATACTTAAGGAAAGGAAAGTAAGCTTATGGATAAGGAGCTAGTAAAACAGAAACTACCCCATTAATACCAAAAGTTTAAGGACGTATTCTCTAAGGTAGCATCCGATATACTTCTACTATACTAACTGTATAACTATAGGATTGAGATTAAGTTAGACAAAGAAAACGCCCTTAGCTATACCCCCCTCCGTAAATAATCTATTGCCGAATTATAGGCCACTAAGTAGTACCTTATTAATAACCTAGTAAAGGGATTTATTAAGCCTAGCCAGGCCCCTTTCGCCTCCCCTATTCTCTTTATAAAAAAGCCAAATAGAGGACTTTGTTTCTATATTAACTACCATAAGCTTAATAATATAACCCGTAAAGACCGTTATCCGCTGCCCCTACTTAATAAAATATTAGCCTAAATAAATAGAGCTAAGGTATTTATAAAGCTTAATATCCGTTAGGCTTTCTACCAAATTAAAATAAACCCCAGATCTGTAAATCTTACTATATTTTAGACTTAATATAAATTATATAAGTATAAAGTACTTCCTTTTAAACTAACTAACGGACCGGCTATATACCAACGATATATAAATAATGTACTCTTTAACTACCTTAACAACTTCTGCACAGCCTACCTGGATAATATTATAATTTACTCTAAGAACAAGTTAGAATATAAGGAGTACGTTTATAAGGTCCTATAACGGTTCTATAAAGCTAGCCTTTAGGCCAATATTAAGAAGTTAGAATTTAGTATAAAGCGTATAAAGTACTTAGGGTTTATTATTAGTATAAACGGAATTAAGGTAGACCTAGAAAAGACGGCCGTAATTAATTAGTAGGAACCACTACGGACCGTAAAAGGGATATAGTTATTCTTAGGATTCTATAACTTCTACTAACGCTTTATTAAAAACTATAGCAGGATTACCCAGCCCCTTAGCCGCCTTACCATAAAGGACCGGCCCTTTTACTTTAACACTGTATATAAGTAGGCTTTTAATAAGCTTAAGAAACGACTGGTCTCCGCTCCCTTACTCGCCTACTTTAACTTAAAATGGCCCTTAATGCTAGAAACGGACGCCTTAGATAGTGTTATTGCTAGCGTTTATTCCCAGAAGTAAACGGACAGAGAATAGCACCCTATTGCTTACTACTTAAAGACTATAATAGATGCTAAGCTAAACTACCCAATCCATAATAAAGAAATGTTAGCTATTATTTCTAGCTTTTAGCACTAGCGAGCATAGCTAAAAGGGACCCCTAAGCCTATTTAGGTAGTTTCGGATTATAAGGCCCTAGAATACTTTATAATAACTAAGGCCCTTATAGCCCGGCAAGCGCGCTAAGTAGATATTCTATTCTAGTTTAACTTCTTAATTATATATAGGCTAGGCGCCACTAACCGTGTAGACGCTCTTATAAGACGTAAATAGGACCTAAATAACCAGATAGCCGCGAAGATCTTATTACGGACCTAGACACTACTATAACTAGAGTACCTTAACCCTTAAATACGGGAAAAACTAAGTACTAAATCTCTAAGCGCTAAGATATATCCTATTAACCCTATGGAATTCAACCTTATTAATAAACTACTGTAAGTAAACCGTACGGACCCTTCTCTATAGGAATACCGTAAAAAGGCAAAGGACGTTACTAGCCTATAGTCCCTTAAAAATAGACTACTTAAGCACTGGGAATAGCTAGTAGTAGTAGAGGAATAGAACTTATAAACCCGGCTTATTACCAAAGCATATACCTAGGTCTCTACAGCCCACCCTAAAAAAAATAAGACCCGTAAGATTATTAGTGACCGTTACTACTAGCCTGGAATAGTTATAAATATTAACCATTACGTACGGAACTGCAACGACTGCCGTAGGTCTACAATCCTATAAGATAAGACCCTAGGACTATTAAAACCTCTCCTAATACCCAACCGCCCCTAGTAGTATATCTTTATAGACTTCTATAAGCTACCTATAGACCGCGACGGATATAATATAGTTATGATTTTAGTTAACCGCTTTAGCAAGTGCCTGTTCTTAATTCCCTATTATAAGAATATTAATGCTAAGAAGGCGGCCCAACTATATATCTATTACGTTTACTGTATTTACGGACTACCAGATACTATCGTATCTAATTATAGCCCATAATTTATATCGGCCTTCTGGAATGAGTTTATCCGGATCCTAGGTATTAAGCTAAAGCTCTTTATAATATACTACCCCCAGATAAATAGCTAGACGGAAATTATAAATTAATATTTAGATTAAAGACTCTAGCCTTTTATTAACTACTTTTAGGACAACTAGGGCGAACTGCTACCCCTAATAGATTACGCCCAGGCAACCCTACCTTATAACTCTACGGGATTTGCACCTATCTAACTAGAAATGGGGTATTTACCCTAAATAAGCTTTAACTAGGATAGACTAGAAGGACCATAGACTATACGCGAAAAACTATTTTATAAGGAAGCCTAGCAGTACGCCAAGCGCTTAGAGGAAGCTTAGACGGTAGCCTATATAAATCTAGAAAAGGTCCAAAAATTAATAAAATAGCAGGTAAATAAGCATAGGCGCGAACCTAACTTTACCGTAGGCAATATAGTCTAGGTTATAATAAAGAACTAAAAGACGGAACGGCCTAGCCGTAAGCTAGACTATTAGATAGTGGGACCGTATAAGGTCCTTAAAAAGATAGGTAACTTATATAAAGTAAAGCTCCCGGATTTAATTAAGGTTTACCCTATTTTCTTACCGGATAAGCTATAAAAAGCTGCGAATAACCTATTGCCTAGATAAAAGAACGAACCTCCCCTACCGATTTAAGTTAATAGCGACGACGAATAGGAAATTAAAGAAGTACTGGCCTATAAACTAGTAAGGAAAACGCTAAGGTACCGCGTTAGTTAGAAAGGCTATAACCTAAATCCTACCTAGTACCCTATATAGAACTTTATTAGCAGTCCCTATAAGCTTTAAAAATTCTATAACCGCTACCTTAATAAACTAGGACCCCTAAAGTACCTAGATAAGTAGATAGAGTGCTAGTATAGTAAAAACGATAAGCTACCGGAAGAATATAAAGATAAAAACGCCCTATAAGCATAATACGGACTATAAAGCCTAAGGGCAGGCTTTTACGGAGGGGGGGGGTAATGTTATAGCACTGGCAGAACTTGGTAGAACTTCGCGGTTACGTAACTAGAGGACTGTATAAAAGAACCCTACTTCGACCAGCGCTACTCTTCTTCTCCTTTCCTTTCTCTAGCTTTAGATTCTCGTTTATAAACAATCCAATCGTACAGGCTTGCGCGTCCCTCTTACCGTGCTCGTGCCTCGATTGACTAAGTCGCTAACATTATCCGCCTAGTGTCCCTTTTCTACCTTAAGGCTTAGGGGGACCACTAGGACTTTAACTAGGTAATCTTTATAGAGCACTTTTATGCCAATACGTTCTCCTAGCCTATTCCCTACCCTTATAGCTTATTCCTTTACCTATTAGTCCTTTAGGGTAACTCTAATATCTTCGCTCCTAAGGTATTAGACTATAATAGCGTTATAAACCTCTTTATAGATCTCCGTAAGGACTTTTGTTTCTAATTATCCCCTAAGCCCCTCTACTTTTTCTATATTTAGTTATATTATAATTATATACCCAGTTATTGTCTTAAGGGGGGTAGATTCCCTATACTATAAAAGCGTAGCTATAGCGGCCTAAGTACGGCTCGCCAATAAAAAGGGTTTTTATTTATTTTTAATTTTACTTAGCTATTAGAGGATTTAATTAAAGGGTTACTAAACTGGCGGAGCCATTTTACTAGCTGTATTAGTTTATTATAGCTAACGGTTACTCCCCTATAATTGCAGATACTAGACGCGTCTAATAGGCTTTATATTTTATTAGATGCCTTCTTAATAGAGGTCTTCCCGCTTTATAGTGTGGTATTCACCTATTCTTATTATAGAGGGCTATTGCTAGGCGTGGGTTTGGCGGACGCGCGCGAGTACAAACCACTGTCGTTTAATGTATGCCTCCCCTGCGATGCATGCATCTTAGGGGGATTCTCTAGGTGTTTTTCAGGGTTCTTTTGGTCGGTTTTAGTCTTTTTAGGCCAGGGATAGCAAGAGCTCCTTTTTTAAGTCTTTTTAGAGATCTAATTATCTTTTAGTATTAGGCCTCTTATTAAGCTAAGGAATTTATAAAGGCCTTCTATAGGCTCTTTATTTATTCGGTAAATATATTATATAAGTTAGTTATAGATATAGGGGCTTTAAGTTATTCTATATACTAGGCGGAGCAGAGTAGGGCGGTATAGGGTATAGGTTTAATGTAATATAGTATTACAGAGTAAATATAAGCGGCAATAATATATAGCGAAGTAGATACTATTAAGCTATATATATAAACTGTATAATAAAGTTAAAACGTTATATAAGAAAAGAAGGTAGAAAAACAGGAAGAAATGGTATATATTATTAACTTAGTTGCTTTATTAATACGTATATAGAGTAGAATAGGATTTAGATAGTAGTCCTAGTAGAACTTAGTAGGATTTAGTAAAACTTAGCGGAATATAGCAGAATACAGCAGATTGCTATTAGATTGCTATTAGATTGCTATAGATTGCGGCAAATTATAGTTTCGTGGTTAGTCTTTAATTGCTAAGTTGGTAGAAATAGGTAGACATATATAAGGTGTTATAGGGGTGTTCTATAACACTATTATACTAATAAAAAATACTTTACCTATTAGTTACAATTTTAGGGGACCCAATAGCCTATAGAGGGGGTATTATTAACCTTAAAATAGAACTAATTTAGATAACTATTAAAGGAAGACTAATTATAATATCTTTTAATATCCTACTATTAGGATAAGATAAAGTAGCATTAGGTATACCTTAGTTATAGGAATATAATCTAAAGATTAATTAGGTTATAGATTGGGTTAATATTAAAGATATTTAATAACGTAAAATGCGATAATAAACTAAGCTAGTATAGTATTAAGTTAGAGCGATATATAAAGAGACTAAGTAGAAGGTAAGTTATATATCACAGAGTAAGTATAAGCGACGATAATATATAGCAAAGTAGATATTATTAAGCTATATATCTAAACTGTATAATAAGGTTAAAACGTTATATAAGGAAGGAAGGTAAGAAAACGGGAAGAAAGGGTATATATTATTAGCTTAGTTACTTAGTTAATATATATATAAAGCAAAATAGGATTTAGTAAAACTTAGCGGAATATAGCAGAACATAGTAGATTGCCGTTAAATTACAGCAGATTACTGTTAGATTGCCATTTTATAGTTAGTCTTTAGTTACTAAGTTAGTAGAAATAGGTAGATGTATATAAGGTATTACGGGGTGTCCTATAATAGCACCCCCTCTTTAAACCTAAGCTTTTACGAGATAGGGCTATAGTAGTTCTAGGTAGAGTTTATAAAAGTCTTCTATAGCTTATATAAGTCCTATAGAGTTAACGGGTTCCTATAAGGGCTTAGTAAAACCTTTTTTTTATATAGTATATATATTAGCGTTTCTACTTATTATACTTAATATTATTAATTCTTTTAATAAAGTACTCGTTCTCGCTATCTACTTTAACTAGTAGGTGAGGGTCCTATATCTATTTAAGTAGGGCGTCTAATACGGGAGTAGTAGGGCGAAGGACTAGTATAGAGAATATAAAGTAGATTTTAACCGTATTAGGGAACTTTAGTTAGTAGGTATAAGAAAAAACAACATTAATCTTATAAGGGCCAGTGTTCTTCTAATTAAGTTTCTTAGTAGGTTGTTTTATATTTAGATTTCTTATATCTAGCCAGATAAAGTTATTAATTTAATAGGCTGGTACTAGGGTTCGGTTTTTATTTACTACGGCTTTATAGATAAATTAGGCCTATATTATCTCGTTAGTAAAAAACTATTAAAGTTTCTCTATCTTCTTTATAAATTTGTTTACTTTTATAATTTATAAGGCGTAATAAGTAGGGCAAGGAATATTACTAAAGGGTTTAACCCCTATTTATAGATACTAGCCGTAGTTAGCCAGAAATAGGGAGACCTTTATAGTTTTTAAGACAGAATTATTTGCGGTAAACTTAGCAAATGTTAACTTAAGTAAGCTGTTAGAATTTATTACTTAGTATTTCTAATATTAAGGATTAATTAATATTGCGATAAAGAAAGTTGCTTGCCTAGCAAGTAACCTCCTATTATAGTAAACTAGGGTGTTTTTGGTGGTAGTAGGCGCCTATTTTTTAGCGCTTATAATTAGTAAAGCCGTAATAGTATTGCCTTTTAGGATTTTAATATCTTGCTATAATAAATAAGATAGAATTAAGTATAGAGAGTAAGATCTAAGGGTGGTTTTAATGGATTTTAATTATTATATGCTAGATTTAATAGCCAAACTTGTGGTAAGTAAAGGCTAGATCTATATAAAAAAATCTACTTTTACTAATATTAGTAATAGGTACTTTACAATATTATTAAAAGTTAGATTATTATTATAATATTATACTAAAAAAAGGCTTAATTAAGGGTTGTAGATTATAATATAGAGGATATCGTTATATACCCCATATTGTACTAAAGAGGTTTAACTATTTATAACTTATGCCTCGCTTAGTCTCTTTATATATTACTCTAACTTAGTACTATACTATCTTAGTTACCTATTATATTTTATATTATTAAATACCCTTAATATTAACTTAACCTATAACCTAATTAATCTTTAGATTATATTTCGATAACTAAAGTATTCCTAAAACTACCTTATCTTACCCTAATAGTAAGATATTAAAAGATATCGTAATTAGTCTTCTTTTAATAGTTATCTAAATAGCTCCTATTTTAAGATTAATAATACCCCCTCTATAAGTTATTAGATCTCTTAAATTTATTATTAATAAATTTAGGCGCCCTTTTTACCTATATAGTAACTCTATCCTTTTAACTACTACTAGTAATATATAGTTTCTCATTACTCTACTATCTATTAATACTTTAAACTTTTAATCTCGCTAATTAACTTACAAATTTAAGTATTCTCCTTAAATTTCTTTAAGGGTTTAAGGCTTTACTACTAGCTTACTCTAGTTCTATAGACCTCCCCTTTTCCTAATTGCTAGCTTAATTCTAGTTATACTAGATCTACTTTTAGTTAATACTTTATTTATTTTCCTTAATATACTATAAATGCGTATTTACTAGGCATTCCTCCTATAATTATCTATCTAGGTATTTTTCTATAAGGAATCTTTCTAGTTAAAGTATTAAGTTGCTTAACTCCTAAATTTTTACTAAATACTAGCTGTATATATACTTAGCATCTCTATGCCTTTTTTCCTCCAGTACTTATAATATTCCAGTTAGGTATCTTCCGTTTTTTACCTTTAGTACTTTATATTAACTCTAGGTTTATTACCCTTTTTAAGTTTAAACCTTTATCTTACTAATCTAAGCGCTATAGTATCTTTTATAGAAACTAAGATGCGCTAATCGCTTTTCTAGTCCTCCGATTACCCCCTAGATCCCTTAACGTTATAATTAATACTTCTCTAATATAACTTATATATCTTTCTATAATTACTTTATCTAGTATAATCCTTTTATTTAACTATAAATAGAAACTTTCCTAATTGTTATTTTTACGCCCTCTATACTACTTCTAGTATAGTTTTCTAAGCGTGTATAATCTTTCTATAGGAAAATAATGTTTTACTACTACTTTATAATAGCCTTTTATATATTATTCTTAGGCTCTATAAAATTGGCATTTATACCTTTACGCGGTAGAGCCCGGGAACCTAGTAGTTACTATTAGTATTCTATTAGGATTATGCTACAGACTATTAGAGCAAACGTAGAGACGTACTTACGGCAGCGTGTCGCAGGCGCTGCGACGCGGTAGTAATGGAAAAAATTTCTTATTAGGAGGGTAAGCCTTAGCAAAGACTTAAGAATATAGCTACGACGTCTTAATGTACGTATTTAAGCTATGAAACCACGATAATCTACCTTCGGTGACACCCTTTTCCTATATAGTATAACTATATACGCGTAATTAAACTATATATACCTTATAGGCAGGAGGCCTATAATAAGCCTCTTAACTACCTACTTTATTTACTGTCTTACCTAATAGCCTAAATTTACTAAATATATGGTATTTCTTTCGTCTTTTTCTATATATCTTTTAGCTAGGAGATATAGTAGGGGACCTAGGTTAGGGTCCTAGAATAAGATATCTAATTTATCTTACTATTCCTTTAGGATAGAAGGTTATATAGGACTAGATTTATACTATAAGTAGGAGGGCTGTAGGCGACGTATATACACGTATATAGGGTAGGAAGAGTAGGTAGGCATATATAAAAATGTCTATTCAAAGCGAAGTCACGCCTCCTTCGAACAGCAACATCAATATCTATCACAATCAGCCTTTTGGCTTTTCGCTTTAAAATAAGGCTTATTTAATAGAGAATTTGTTGTTTATTCGTCTTATAGCCTTAATAATGCTATGCCGTACGGCGTTGTGTTGTTGTCGCGATAAAACGTCTTACCCCTTGGAGGATCGCGAAGTTTCGCGTTGCGTCTTTCCATAGCTGTTAATAAGTAGTCTTTCCTGACAATTTTTCCCATAGGGTTTTTTAACAGTTTTGAATTAACGCTTTCCAGCTTCCTTACTACGTTGTCGTTATTAATAGCCTTTGATATTACCTACCTAAACGGTTTTTAATAATACTTTATAGGCGTAAAGAGACGATATATATTCCTACTCCTATATTAGTTATTAGGCGTAGGCCTTATACCGCTAAGTTCGTTATTGTTAATAGCCTTTAATATTACCTAGGTTCTAGGTTACCTAAATAGTCTTTTAACGATACCTTACGGGCGTAAAAAAGACGAGATATATTCTTACTTCTATATTAGTTGTTGGGCGTAGGCCTTATACCGCTAGGTTCTAACGGTACGCGTTGTTTGGGGCAATAAGTGTATAATTATCTACCACTGCTTAAGACAGTAGGGAACCTACTATGCAATACAGCAGGCTGAGATGATTGCCCTCTCCTCAGGCCTACACCCCCCAATATAATACATTATTTAGAATATATCTCTATCTCTGCGAGTAAGTGAATAGATATAATCTTATAGCAATCTAAAAAACCGCGGAAATATAGTATAAACAGTAGATATGGCAATATAGGCAATTAGGACACTCTCTTATAGAAGTCTTAAAGCAGTGACCTAATGGTATTTTTCCTCCCGTTAACGTAGTACGGGTATACTACCTAGAGGGGTATATGCTATATTACCTCTTACGTCTCTCTTAAAGGGTTTTTATGCCCAACTTATTAGTATTTATTTATATAGACTTAGCTATAGGACCGCATTAGATATTAATTAAGAAATAATAATATATATCATTCTTTAAACATAGTTAGGATTTTTAGATCCTCTTCTTACTCTAATTTTTATAACTATTTTACCCTTAGCGCGCCTATTTTAGGCCTATTAGTAACCTTTTATATAGGTGCTTTACTCCTTAAATATTCTAGTATTCTAAGCCCTTAATATCCCTTTTACTCTTACTATATAGTAATTCGTTCTTTAAATCCTATTTAGTTTTCTCCTAGTTTATATCTAGTGAGTTAATCCTTAAGATCCTTAAATTTTTTAATTATAGTATTAACTTTTTAACCTATAGGCTGAGCACTGTGCTTACCTATTGTGCTATAGTGTGGTAAATTGGCCCACTAGATTTAATATTTAGATTAGGTATAGTTTTGGAAGAGTATAGGCCTTCTGTAGATATATAGATTGGCCTATAGCTCCAGAGTCTTTAATAACTCTAATAAGCTCGACGGACATGTAGTCTCTTTTTCAATATACTCTTTTCTTCCCTTTGTACTTGTTGACCTGAACCAGGTTGTCTTGTCACCGACTCAGCTACCTCCCATTAACTCAGTCATTGACTCGGTCACCTACCCCGTCTTGACTTGGTCACCTACTCCTTGTTTCCATTGCCACCCCCCTCCCCCCTTCTCGTTCTCATTTCCTATACCTTTCTTATGTATATATAGAGGCTCTTAGAGCCACATTCAATAGACAGAGTCCTTATTCTTTTCTTATAATCGGTGCACGGACTACCGATCGCCAGTACTATAGAGGAGGCAGAGCAGAAAGAGGCTAAAATAAGGCAAAAAGAGCCAAAATCAAAGCCTCAACGGGTGTCAGGTCAGGGTTGCGGAAAATCCAATTTTCCGCGATACGGATCGACGATCCACGATTGATACGATATCTCGTATCGTATTGAAGTATCGTAATATTCCTTGGCATTCCCCATTAAATTTTCTTTTACTAAATCTACTGCTTTTCTACTTTAATATTATACAAAACATGGCTTTAGAAGCGGATTCATCTCTTCCTAAAAATACTCTTAGCTTAATTAAGAGCTCTAGCATATAATAGGCTCAGCTTTAATCTCCAGTCTATGAATTTACTCGCCTACTGTACGAAAATGAGCTAATATACGATAAAAAGAACCGAAGGCTTATATACTGTAATTAGTGCGAAAGTTACTTAGCACTATTAACTATAAATATAAAAAAAAATACCTTGCAAAAGACCACGCAATCTCTATTAACTTAAAATAGCCTTATACGAAGGAGTAAGCACTTAAAAAGCTTTAGGAACTTTAGGTAAAAATAGTATTAGAATTTAAAACAGACGAAGTTAATTCTATAATCCTTATAAAGGTTCTAAATAAGGAAGTTATCTAATAAGCTCTTATTAACTTAGTTGTTATATAAAACCTTCTATTCCGGATTATAGAGTAGGAAGAGTTTTATGTCTTTTATTAGGCTCTTAACCCAAAGTCATCCAATTTAATAATAATAGTATACTTAGAAATTTCTTAGATAATTACCCATTCCTTTTAGTTACAGAAAGATATTATACGAAGATAAGTTTAATTAGCGTTAATAAGTATTTATCTTTCTATTAATATCTAGACGTCCCTAAATAACCACCTTCTTCTCGCAGTCTGCGCCCACTTTATTAATATCTAGGAAAACTGGATAAAAGCTCTTTTTGCCCTTTGTATAGTACCTAGTTACAGTAAAGCTAAATAATAAAATACCCTTCTTCTAGTCTTAGAGGAGTATGGGATTATATAAAAGCTTAGAGCTATTATTACAGATAATTCTATAATAAATAATACTCTCTGTTATACGATCTATAAGTATCTTACTAATAATAAGGATATTACCTAGGATCCCATCTAATAACGTATCCGCTGCTAGGGGTATGCTATTAATCTCGCCGTCTAGGCCTTTCTCTTTAAAGATACTCTTAAATTTAAGGCTATTAAGTTATATAAAAGGAATAACGTAAGCGGAAAGGAGCGAAGTTATAAGAAAGAGATTAAGTAGAAATAGGCCTTCTAAGCAATGGGCCTACTTAGCAAGCTTTATAATGTTATAGTATACTTCTATGCCTTAGCAAGCCGTATAAAGGAGTTTAAGACTTTAGTTAGAAGATAAGTTTTACTTAATAATTGTATAAGATGAAATAGCTAGTATTAAATGCTTAGCGTCTTACTTAAGCATAAGTTAGGAATTAATAACTATATTAAGAGTAACTTTAATACACTTAAGGAGGATTATATCTTACCGCAAGACTAGAAGCTTCTTTATACAATTTATACTTTTCTAAAGCCATTCCACCGTACAATATTAGAGATATAAGGGGATTATATAATACTTAATCGAGTACTCTTTATAATGGATGTGCTTATTAAATATATAGAGAACTTTCTTGTATAACTCTTCTTCTAGCCACTTTATTTAAGCTAAAGCTAATATTATACGATAGGCACTCTTTAAATTAAATAAAGCTCTCTTACTTTAAGTAAAGAATATATAGGTAAAGTTTAACAAGTACTACCAGAGAATAGATAATTCGCCTCTTTACGCCGCTATACTTATTCTTTACCTAAATCGTTATATAAAGTATATTAAGACATTTTAAAAGAAGGAGTAGTAGAAAATAGTACTTCTAAAGGTCTAATAGCTCTAGGAAATGTACTAAGAATTAGAAAAGCCTATTACCTCTCTTTAGATAGTATTATATAATAAGCTATTATAAGATAAGTATAAGGAACTTAATAAGTACAATTAAATTATAAATAAGTTAAATAAAAAGGTTACTTAACTAGCAAGCCAGGATAAGTATAAGGACTACTGCTCTAAAGTACTATACAAAATTAAAGTTTCTCTACTTTAATGGTGGTTTTAAAAACAACAAATAAAGCGCTAGCTGCGGCTTTTACTCTTTATAAAAGAGGTACTTTTAATTTTAGCTATAAGCGACGAACTAAAGAGAGTATTTTTAGGAGGATGTTATATAATATTATAGAAACGGATAAAGCTTAGGATATTAAATATTAAAAGAATAGAGTGTATAAAGAGTTGGTATAGAAGTAAAATTTTAAAAAAGAATAGCTAAAGGAGGAATAAAAGAAGTATAGTAGTTATATAAGGAAAGGAAAGGTACGTAAGGGTATAAAATAAAATAATTTTAGATAAAAGATAACTACTAAAGGCGTATAGGTGGCATATATAAATATATACTAACTTTAAACTTAATAGATTATAAGTTTAAATCCCACTAACGTCGTCCTTTATTAGGAATTAGGAAATATAATTATCTGGTATACTTCTCGTCCTACTATATAAGAGATTCTTCGGCAATATTGCCATACTATAAGTAAATTCTCCTCTCTGTATAATATACCTATATAACTAACTACTCTTAGGATAAGTAGGAAAGGGTGGAAGCTTTACTAGCAATTAATATAGAGGCTTGGGTAAGGGGGGTATTAAAGAAGTAGGTATAGATAGGGAGGCCCTTATATATAAATACAATTCTAATTTAGAGCCGTAGATCTCTAAATATAATTATAAGTAACCTATATTACTTATATAAGGTAGAAAGCTAATTAACGCTAGCCCTGTAAGGCTTATACGGCGACTCCGCGTTATCTAGTAGGCCCTTACCCCTTTACTAAGTGTTGGAGTCTCCTAGGGTTCTATAGTGGGTGCTATGGAAATTGCAAGTGGCGGGATTATAGGGCTCAATATTCGTCGTACAATAAAAATTCTTAGCCTATAGCGGCAGCAGCCGGAGCACTAGAGGGTAAGGATTGGATTGTGGAATTAGAGGATAACGAGGAATAGATAAAAGTTACTAAATTTAATCTCCTCTCTTTTTTACCACTTTATTTTATTTTATAGTATCTTATATATAGTATCTTATACGAGGAGAAGTATAAATAGAGAGTAGAAAGGAGATACCTAATTAGTAGGGAAGCTAAGGACGTTAGTAGATTACTCGCTTATTTAGTAGCGGATCAAAAAAAATCGATTAATATGATATAATAAAGGTCCACCAAGTCCTATCACAAATCCAGCATAGAGCACTTTGTCTCATGACAGGAGCTTTCAGAACCACGGCCAAGGCGGAACTGGAAGTAGAGATGCATATCCCACTAATCGAAATAGCGCTGTACCGGGCGGTTGAGTCGTCCCTGAATCGGATTAAGGGCTCACCACTATACTACAAGATCCAGCAAATGCGGAGATCCGCCCCATTAAAATTCAAGTGGTACAGCCCTCTCCAGAAGCTAGAAAATACTATAGCGCTCCACCTTAAGGAAGGAACACCTCCTATGGAAGTAATCCGTCCGGAAATTATCTGTCCGTAAACTGAGCCACCGAAGATCTATATTACTAAAGGAACAAAAGCAGGCAAGCTAGGATATAACCAAATTGCACGGGAAGCCAAAAACAACCTAGGACACATATTAGCATATACAGACGGCAGTAAGATTAATGGAGAGGTAGGAGCCTTAGTATGCATCCCAGAACTAGGAGCTAAAGTAGCTAGCTATATAGGAACGAACCAAGTCAGTATAGTGTATGCAGGAGAGCTAAGAGGGCTCCAACTAGCCCTAGACCTAGCACTTAGGCACTTACTACAAATTAGGAGACTTATAATATTTACGGATAACCAAGCGGTAATCCAGGCAGTAGCAAAACCATAAAACCACTTAGGCCAGTACCTAGTCCATGGGGTACATAAGAGGTTATAAGCAGCACAGATAATAGGTATACAGGCAGCAATATACTGGGTCCCATTATACGTAGACATTAACGGGAATAAATAAGCGGATATACTGGCGAAAATGGCAACGGGGTAGAGAGAGGGAAAGGAAAAGACAGGACTAAAGGCCCCTACCTTTCCATTACTCCAAAGCCTATTATTTACAGTAAAGAGAACGATAAAGGCAAGACTAGAAGCTTATTGGGCAAGTAAATAGGAGAAAGGAGAGTCTGGAAGAGAACTGTATAAACTGGCACCAAAGATCTTAAAACAGAGGCTAAGGGTGCACAGTGGCTTACCAAAAGCCCTCTTTGCCACCTTTACGCAGATCCAGACGGGTAAGGTAGCCCTTAAAAGCTACCTCTATAGAATTAAGCGTGCGCCTAACCCAAGGTGCATATATAGGGACGAATAGATAGGGCGACACGTCCTAATTAAATGTCCCAATTTCAAAGAACTAAGGAAAGCAGTCTGGCCGTATAACAGCTAACCTTAGAGCTTTAAAGTAATCTTAAACAAAGTATGGTTAGTAAAGAAGGCAGCACAATATATAGTACAAATAGGCCTCTTAGGGCAGTTTCAGGAGGCCAGGAATAGACTTAAAGTAACCAACTAAGTCTCTTTTAGTAGTAGATGCGTTACACGCGACATTGGCGGAAGACGGACAGTATCACAGCAAGAAAACAGGCCCGTAAAATAGGCCTGGTTCTAATATATAGTACAGAACAGAGGCAATTTAGGCATCTATTACTTTTTAATTATTTTATCATCTCTCTTATACAGGAACTTACCCTGCAAGATATATCTCTTTAGAACTCGGTGGTTTTAAAGTATACGTTCTATCTTAGGTGGTGGCTTAGGATTTGCCTCTGTAATATAGAAGACCCGGCATAGCGTCGTATAGACAGCTAAAACGGTGTATGATTTCAAAAAAAAAAAAAAAAAAAAAAAATATGATATAATATGATATGATCTTGCGTATCGTATCGATAAGGATCGTTTGGATTTTCCGCTACCCTATGTCAGGTAGAAAGGCTAAGGTCAATATGTCAAATAGCACGTAGGGGTCAATGACCAATCTAATTTGGTTGGGTGTAGATAGCTTCCAAAAGTTGTGGTAACCGATTTGTTGGGTAACCAGTTCCGAGCTTATAAGAGGTTCCTATTAGGAAGCAGGTTCCAGTTAATAAAAAAACCATAAGATAAAAGGACTCCTGGATTTCGAGCTACGCAGCACATGGTAATTTCGTTCCTATAGTGCTAAAACCCTCTGAACTAATATTGTAAATAATAAGTAGTATAATCCTAATAGAAAATGGAATCAAGCGACGCAAGTTTTAACTCATTTATATGCTAGATAAAAATACGTTTCCGACGTATCTGACCATATTCAAAACCCCTGTAGCGCCGTGATCGTTGAGTGGTACTCCACCAGAAAAGTCCTATCCAAGTGCAAAATCAGCTAACCACCCCAAGTAATGCTTTCACAGAGACGTCGATCCAGTAACGACCGAATATCCACCAATCCGCCCATCCCGAAACCCCATACCCGCTCGCTTAATGAATACAATGAATACTTCCACGATATCGTGTCCGGTCCATATTCATCGCGAAAATGCCTCTTCAGCATCATCTCCAAGTCCCCTAAATGCAACTCTCCCGTTGCCCCTCAATACTTCACACACTGTCTCCGGGCTAAGCACATATCCTGACTTTCTCCACCTCACGTTCAGCCAATCTGCTAAGGCGTCCGCGGAACAGCTAAATCGTCTCGTGTCCCATTCGTGCAAAATTAGATCAACAATTGGAAGATCTGGAAGGAGCTCCTCATTCGGGGATTGTAGCGGTACTGAAGAAAGTGGGAGGGGTAGAGCCCGTGGTGGGAATGTGGCTTCGTATGCCGTGAGGAAATGAAGGAGAAGGTGTTCGGTATGCGGAGGTGAGGTGAGGATTATGCCGAATGGTTGGCCGTTAAGCTTCAGGGCGCCAAGTGGAGCCACTGCTGTTGGGCAGCCTGAGGAAATTATTAGTCCCGTTCTTAGTAGAAACGAAATTAGAATTAAAAACACCTGCTGCGGCAGCTAAAGAGGATAACGCTGTATCTCCAGGAGCAGCAATGACGTCTATTTGATGTTCTTCGAATAGTCTATCGAGTCCTTCGCGGCCACCGACATGTTGGAGGTGCGACCTTGCCGCCTGTACTTGCTCTTTTAGAGTACCAGATTGAAGTACTGCCATGAGGTCGTCTTGATTCGGGGAGGCTACATAGGAAGGTTAATAAAACTTTGACTGAAGATCTGTATATATATATATTGGGATTACAAACATGGTGGTAATGTTAGCTCTGGGTGTTCGAGGTTGAAGTTGATGATTTCAGCGAGCGAATGCACTTTTGTTTGGTCAAAGTGTCTGATAAATTCGGCCAAGCGGTCCTTGAATTCATGATCTAAGAATATAGTTAGCTGTTCCATTCCATTTGTAAACTGTTCCAGAGAGTAGCTTACAGACGATAGGTTCGAAGCTATTCCGGCCATCCAGATTCAGACTGGATAGTGCTGGAAGCTCTACTGGATATGCCACATCGACTCCCATTTCGATCAGGGTATTGATCACAGATTCGTATTTCCCCCTCTGAATGGCAAGGAAGTTAGCAATACCGCTCTTGATCACTTAGAATTCTGAAATGTACCATGAATTTCTCCGCATCTGCATTGATACGACCGCTCTTCACCCAAGACCTCCAAATTGTTGGCTCCGTAAAACCAATGCGCAAACCTCCCCAGTCTTCCTTAATTTTAAAATAATGACTAACCGTCCTAGTGCCATGCTCGTGACGCGATGGTAACATAAGAGCATCTATAAGATGCACAAGGTCTTTTGCTGACTTCGCCATACCGCCTGCAGTATCGAAAGTCTTGCTCAGAGTGAACACGCCATCCATAGGAATCTCACCAACAGTTGGCTTAAGGGCATATAGTGCGGCTCGATTCGCTGGAGTTATCAAAGACCCGATCGTGTCCGTCCCAATACCAAGCGTGCTGAAGCCAGCAGCTACGCTTACCGCTGATCCAGTTGAAGATCCTCCAGGCGCAGAGAGTTCCCAATGCAGCTTTTTCTTGGCAATGTGTCTTGCGATGTATGGAGACTGTGTTTGTCCACCTACAGCAGACCAGCCTGGTGGCATAAGTGGTGTTTTCAAACCGCAGAACTCGGTAAGGTTGGCCTTCCCTAATATGATCATTCCCTTCCGGGTCAAGCGGTCAACGATGGTTGCATTCTTTTTCGGAACACATCCCACAAATGCGTATGAACCAACTGTTGTATCCATTCCTAGACTTCGGTCCGTGATGATGTTGTCCTTCACGACAATGGGAATGCCATGTAGTGGGCCTCTCAGCCTACCATGTGCACGCTCGCTGTCAAGTTGTCTAGCTATCTTGAGCAGTTCGTGTCTGGGAGCCACGGATATCAGTGCCCGAAGCTGCCTGCCTCGTCTGTTGTGCTGCTCGATCTGTGCAAGGTAGGTCTCGATGATTTCCACGCTCGTTAAAATATTTCCCGATAGTAGTTCCTGCAGCTCCCAAGCCGTTGTTACCAGCGGGTTAAACTCCGGGATCGACATGTCGTTAGACGACGTAAATAATTTCCTCTTACCTTCATAAGTGAAGATTTTTGGAAGCTCCGGGTCAATGTTGGGGGCAAGTATATTCTTGAGGGGACGAATTGGCGCAAACATCTTCATTTGTGTGACGAAAGATGTGTTAGTGAAGGATGGCTGCTGTCAGACTTTAATATATGTGCAGCGCTGCACAAGCGCAAGGGCTGCTGTGCGGTCCACCTAGGCTCGCTGTATACGAAGACTATGTAGTCCCTGAGCTGAAGAGGCATTCAGGGGGTAATCTAAGGATTTAGTGCGGCACAGTTGATGTTCAAAACAAATATCGAATATAATTCAACGGACAGCAAATTGTGCTGTGAAGAAACAAGCGTGGTTGACATAGACTTGATCCTGAGTCAGGAAGAGAATTAAACTCACATCGCGACCTGGAAACGGGACGCGGGGTCATTCTAAATATGAGTATCACTTGCAGCATCCTCGCATCCATCTTTACGCGGCTCGGTCCTGGCTCGAGATTGATAGACAACGTGGTTGCGAGGGGTGGAAGAGGCTTGTGTGTTATGGGGCTGGGTGGCTGCGATATGATGCAGACCGTTGAAGAATTTGGGAAGTGGCGTTCCGCTTTGGGGATAGGCCGACCCCAGACATCTTTTATACAAGTTATCTTCTTTCGTCGTCGTAGGACGAATCGTATATTCCTACATTACTCCTATATTACTCCTACATTTTCTTTACCTTAATTATATAATTGGTAATAGCTTATGTTGTGGCGTCTCTCGTCTTTGATGGGCAGTTCCAGACAGGACTGCAGGTCCGCAGGAACCGCCGATGGGCTTGATCTTAGTATGCCTGTTCTGCCCAATAACGGTATATGATTTGTTCCGGATTATTTCTGCCTTAATAGAGCGGTTTTTCTGGAAAATGAGGATCGTCGAACCACCTGCCGCATATAGGTAGTATGCTGGTTAGTAAAAGGATGCCGTCGATTGAGGTTATATACAAGGGTTCCTTACAATTGTACTATACCCAATTCATCTAATATCAAGCGTCTCATCGCGATCTCGCCTCGTCGCCCTAATCTGACGTGCTTGGTGGTCCCGTATCAAAGCCTCCTTCGTGTATAACGCCCGAATCAATGAGCCACTTCTTTAGATGGCAAATCAAAGCCGAGTTTCAGTGATAGAGGACGTGGCGTTCGGGCGCCTGATCCTCGTGCTTGAGGCTCCCGCTGACTCGAATTTGCCATTACGATCGGTATCTAGCCGCTCAGATGCTTGATAGGAGGTCATTAAAATACAAGGCGGTGATAGAAAAGGAGGACGCGTCTTCCGCGGTCGCGTCGTCGCGACTACCTCGCACCCCCGCGAGGTTCAAATAGCCTCATCGCCGCGGGCACTACTCAATTAACTACACCTTATACGGCAAGTGTATTGACCATCCACCTGCTTGGCAAGAATTAAGCAAGCCGCCTCATTTTACTGTGCAAGCCTCGTACAAGGGGTGGGCAGGAGGGTAGCAAGGGTAAGATCAAAGCGCCTTGTCCATTCGGGCAGGTGCCGTAGCAGGATTGCCAGAAAAACCGCTCTAATACGGAACAATGTCGTGTATTCCAGAATGAACGACTCACTGCGAAATAGATAACCCCTGAGCTAGGCCCAATTAAAGTAATTGTAGAGCCAAGCCGTCCTACACGAGTCAAGGTCCCGCGAATCGCTTGAAATCGGCTCACAAAGGACGCCCAAAGAACGTCCAAAAGGGCCCAAATCGTAGCCAATGGAGCGCCCGTAATCAAGGTAATCTGACATATCAATTTGGATTGTTTGGCATGTAGTGTAGTTAAAGATATTCTGGAATGAGGCAATTGATCTGAAATCCAGACAATCAAAGCGATGCACGAGGACGATCTGTTCCGGAATGAGGCACAAAATAATCCGGAACGAGTCGTGTACCGGTATGAGTGCCTACACGAATCGGGGGCTTGGATAGGCACCACTGAGAGCTGCAGCGCAAATAAGTAATCCTTCCTTGGCTTTGCTGGTGAGCCTTCTCCGCCCTTTCCGCTATATAGATTGCTCCCCGCTTGCCAAGCGAGATGTCCCATATACCCGGCCTGCTGAAACGTCGGCCCACCAATATAGAGTCTGACTACCGCAGGGGCTTCCAGCTGAAGTTGACGGCGCTGTGTAGTGATTGAAAAGGCGCGCCTACTTAGGGAAAAGGAAGCTTTGGGGCCACTTCAGAGGGCGGAGTATGAGTAGTTTGAGGACAGGATGTAGCTGAGAGAGACTTCACCCTTATTGGCCAGTTGCAAAATTAGTTTATCCAGGGCTCCCAAGGTAGGTTGCGATCGCCTAGGTCATCAACAGACTTCTCTCGTCTCAACTGTCAGATGCACCTTCTATATGCCTTTACTCAGACCTGTCGACCTGAATCGAAGTTCCTTACTACCATCGTAATACTGTCTGACGACCTAGATCATCTATACGAACTATGTCTCAGTTGTCTCGTATCTTGAGCTCGTATGTCTCATCGAACGTCTCATTACCTGTTTCTATTAACTATGACCTACTAAATGACGACGTCGTCGTCATTGTATTTGGACCTACCTAATGCATAGAAGAGAGCTTCTAGAGCCCTCTTTAATAAACAGAGTTCTTATTCCTAATCGTCCGTTTAATAGTTATGAGCCCAGGCCGTCTATTATATTATCTTTAATTCTAAAGCCTTTATCCCTATTAATTTTAATTATTATCTTAATTATAGATAACTACCCATAATAACTTCTTAATAAGAAACCCCTCCCGTTATTATATTATCCGTTATCCTTATAAGCCCAAATAATTAGGACGAATGGATTAAGGTTATTAAGTTAAAAGTAAATAATAATTGTCTCTAGAAGTATATTAACCTATTAATACCTAAGACCGATCTGCTATAGCTTAAAGAACCTATTTATACCTTACCTAAGGATGTTAATAGCTAGGGGAAGACAAAGATCGCGGACCTAGATAAGGAGGAGCTCTGTATGCTTAAAGCCGACTATAAAGACAATATAAAGCTATATAGAAAATAGCTGTTAGCTCTTAATATGTTGCGTAGCTATATTCTAAGCTCTATCTTACGTACCTACCTTATCTATATATTTAAATATACCACTGCCTATAATATCTTAGTATCTCTTAAGAAGAGAATTGCTTCAACTAACTATGCCTAAAAGCTTTAAATAGCCACTTAATATATAAGGCTTAAGAAGGCGCCTTAAAACTAAAACTTTAAGGTCTAGTTATAAGAGTAGGAGAAGGTATATACTAAGTGTAAGAAGTAAGCCCTACCTAAAGTAAATAGTAATCGTTTAGTAAAAGACTTTATATATTATTATTTGTTTATTGCTTAACGTCTAATACGGATCCTATGTGGCCTACGCAGACTACTCCGTACACAGGGGAAACTTATAAATTTATAAGAAGAAAACCCCTGATATATTGGGGGAGGAAAAACCCTATAAGCTACCTTAGTAGGATAAAAAACCCCGAATTGCTATGCCTACACGAGCAGCGGCCCTACGGGCCTACAGCTTGTCCTCCTTCTTAGATGTTTTAAACTCCTTAGGAACCACTGCTTCCTTCTCTAGCTTATCCAAAGCTAGGGTTCACTACGTCCTAGCTAGGCCTTGCCGATCGATTGCTGTACGCTTATAGTTGTGCCCCGTATCTTAACCACCCCCTATATACTATCTCTTATTAACTATTACTATATACGCCATACCTCCCCCCCCCTAAGGCCTATCAAAGGCGTAAGGGGGATTCATCCGTTTTACTATCCTAAAACTAAAAGACAAAAGCGGGATGTGTATGTGTGTATTTGGGTATCTTTTATGCCTAGGCCCCAGTCACTAGGCCCTCTCTAAGGGCACCACTCCGTTAAGAGGAGACAAGGAAAACCATACGGGGTTATCCAGCTGCCGCTTTTAGTAGTATTATAATAGTACGGCGAGTGACCGCATGCTCCGCGGGCGATCGCCCTAGGGGTTGGGAGGGGCCGTATATTTGCTCGTTCATTCATTCGTTCGCGTTTACTTATTCGTTAATATAAGGTCGTTAATGCTTTCTACTGGGAGACGGGGGATAATATCGAATACTATGCATCCATGTTGGATCGTATAGGTGCCCTGGATAGGAGAATATAGTAGTTGTCGTACTATAAAGAGCCAACAGTAGTGGTTTTCAAGATCTCACCATCTAAAAAATTTTTCACCACTGCCCTCAACGCCTACAACCACCACAGGTCCTGTCCGCACGCTATGCGACGTCTCTGCGTTGGCTCTGGATCTAAACTTCGAAGACCAGGTTCGTAGCCGTCACCACGTACAGGTACAGAGTCCGATTTTGACGGCCAAGACTTTATATATACAGTTAAATTAATTATACTAGGCTAGTTAGAATATTAGAAGAATAAGCTTAATAAGTATAAGTAGGAGAAGAAGACGCTTCCTATTTTTTTAAAACTGGTTAAAATATACTAAAACTATTATTATACGGACCTCGCTTAGAAGGGCAAAACCCTATAAGAAGGATTATTTGGAGTTACCTTTAAAGATAAGTTACCGAATTTAAAGCCTAAATTAAAGCCTTAATTATTAGCAGATAAGTGGAAGAAGGAAAGGTAACTACCGCTAGAGTTCCTATGCGGAAAATGTTACTACTTTAATAAGTGCTAGTATATCATAGAGTTAATTCCTTACCTATCTTAGTTTAAACTAAATAATAAAATTTAGAAGAAGGTAGATAAGAAGATTGCTAATATAATACCTGAAATTAAGTAAATTAAAAAGAATAATTAAGCTAATAAGAAGGGCGATTAAGCTAATAAAAAGCTAAAGGATGGTAGTAATTAGAGCTTATAAAGGCCTACCGGAAACTTTATAGTTTATTATATAGGAGCTAATAATATAGCTTCTAATTATAAGCTTTGTAATAGTGTAATTCTTAACTTAGGAACTAGCCTATATGTCTTTAATAATAGAGCTAGGTTTATTAGCGATATTAAGCCTATATTAAAACGCGTCTATATAGGCTCGTATATAAAAGAAATCATAGGCTATAGTAAAGCTATAGTTATAATTAATAACCTAAAAGGGAAGAGATAGATATAGCTTTTAGGAGCAGCCTTTATATTAGGCTTCTATACTAACTTAGTATATCTTAATAAGCTTAATAATAAAGAAGTCTACTAGAACAATAAAGAGAATACTTTCTTTTATGGCGACAACAAGACGTACGCCTACTGTGGCCTCTACTGTAGTTAGAACACTATTAAATATAAGAAGCTAAAAAGTAACTTACCTAAGGCTTTATTTACAACTTAATTAAAGCTAATAAAGTATTTATTAAAGCCTCTGCTAAATTAGGTAGAAGGCCATATATAGCACTAGCAATTAGGCTATATAGGAAAAGACATAATTAAGTAACTACCTTAGTTAGTAACGGGCGCGATTATAAAAAGCCTGATAATAGTAGAATATAAATTATATAGAGTAAGTAAAGCTTATAAGGTAATATTAAGAAAACTACTAACTTAGTTACTAGTTTCTTTCTATAGAATCTACCTTAATTTAATACCCGGAATAGTCGCATTTAATAGTAATAAGTACGTGGTATACTTCCTTAATAACGTAATACGAATAAATAAGGTAGAGATGATGGCTAAGAAGTCGTCTCTTACCTAAATTGTTATTAAATATTGTAATATTATTGAATAACGATATAGCTTTAAGGTAGCCATTATCTATATAGATAGAGAGATATCTTTTATAGGCGGATTTAAGGAATAGGTAGCTGTCTGAATAAGGTTTTGCAATACGGTGGATACGGTTACTTGTAACCAATTGGGTTAATCACGTGAGCTAAGCGAGCTCAGGAGGTCTATCAAATTCCACCTGTAGAAGTAGAAAGAGAAAACAAGACGAATACAATTGAACCAAAAACCCCCCCACCGTGATTCCAACACTGATCAGTGCTGCATAGATCAGCAAGGTATAACGAAGAGAGGCACTATCTGATTCTCTAGACCTCTTGTTAAAGGCTAAGAATTAAGGTATTGCTTGCTAAGCCCAAAGGCCAGTTTATGAGGTTACTCGCGCTTCTAACCTGCGTCTATTACGCCTTTAGAGCAACTAGTTTATAGGTATATCCACGCTTCTAGTCTAACTGTTAAATTAACTGCGGAACTAAAAGATGGCTACCTCCGCAACAAATACTGCCGCGATAGCTACCTCCGCGATGGCTACCTTCGCGATAAATACTAAAAAATAGGAGACTGGAATTAACGCGACCGTAACCAACATCAAGGAAGTTAAAGTATTCGTTAATTAGCGTTTATTAATATACAAGAAGAAAGGATAGAAGGGATTTGACTTATGGGAGAGCTTTATTAACAACTTTAAGTCTTTTATAAAGGACATACTTAATAATCTTGGCAAGGATCGATTGAAAACGATTAGGGATTACCTCTGTAAAAATAGGGTATATATACGGAAGGAGGCAAGGAAGTCAATTGCAGACGGCCTCCTAGGAGCTATTCACGAACCAACTCCCTTAAAATGGCCTACTGACGACCCTACCGACGACCCTGTCGACGACTCTACCGACGACCCTACCGACGACCCTACCGACGACCCTACCCTACCTCTACCATCGACTGCTCCTATTTAAACTACCCCAGCTACAGACCAGCTCGCCCTACAAGGAAGCTTCGGAAGAGAGATTACTAACTTAGCTAAGCTCTATATGGACGAAGTTAAATACTCTAGCGAACAAGATAACTTTGATTTTAAGTTTAAGATCTTCTAAAACTACTGCCTCTGAGCCGGCGTCCCTAAGCAAGCGTACATTATTGCTATTCCTACTATACTCCGCGGCCTTGCTCTTAAATACTACTTTACTTACCTTAAAGACCTTAACCTTCTCGAGAATGTATGTATAGGCCTTAAATTATACTTTAAAGGCGACGAATATAAACGCGATATCCTATTAAAATGGAATGCAATTACGCTTAAACAAGTCACTACTTAAAAAGGACTTAATACAGGCCAAGCATTTTAGGTATTAATTGATAAGATATGGCAACTATAACGCGGGCTAGCAAAGGACCTTTAAAATGACACAACATTCTATAATAAGCTCCTTACTGCGTGCTAAAATATATTAGCTTACAAACTAGCCTATTTTTAACCTGCTACTACCCTTGCTGGCCTTATTAGCGACATTAAATCCTTAATCGCGACGTACGGTAAACAAGAACAAGAGATTAAGTCATTCTATACTAACCGACGATACCACCCCTCCGACTAACGATACTATCCCCCTAACCGTTAACACCGCAATAAGGGCAAAAAGTGCTTTGTATATAATAAATCTAAATATTGGTCTACAAACTATACAAAAGACGAAAGGGACCGAAGAATACGTTAATATATCTCCGACTTTAAGGGCAGCAACGGTAATACTAAGGATGACGTTAAATAAGGAGATTAGGGAGCCTTTAACTTCTATTTTAATATAGAACCCTATTTTAGTTATTACGACGACTCTAAGGCAGAGGCGTTTTAGACCGAATTTGCAAGGGAACAGGAATAGAGACTATGGACTTATTTACCACTTTTCTTATTTTCTTAGTTGTTGCCAGTGTCTGAATAAGGTTTTGCAATACGGTAGATACGGTTACTTGTAACCAATTGGGTTGATTACGTAAGCTAAGCGAGCTCAGGAGGTCTATTAAATTCTACCTATAGAAGTAGAAAGAGAAAACAAGACGAATACAATTAAACCAAAAACCCCCCTACCGTAATTCCAACAGTAGCTAAATAAGAAATTAGTCTTAAAAGATTAGTACTTAATACTTAATTATAGAACGGTTTAGCGGAATAATTTAGGGGGGTAATTATATAGAAGGCTCGGTGTATAAGAATTAAGGCCTATTTACTAGAGGGGCTATATCCTAAAGTTTATAAAGTAGCTGCCTATTTACTTAATTAAACGCCTAGTAGAGGACTTAGGTGGTAGACACCTTTTAAAAAAATCTAGTTAGCTATTATAACGGCGCTATCGCACGTTATCTACCAAATTCTGCTATATTCTGCCGACCTATGATTGGCCCGCCTAAAGCTAGTGCCTTGGCGGCTCACCCTATATATTTGTTTATATCGGTCCTAGCGACCCCTTTTCCTTCTCTTTAGCTTAGTATCTTTGTAATATAGTATTCTATAAGCTTTGGTTTAGAAGTATTTGTATAAGCCGTAATATTATACTAAGCTTACCCTACCTTGCCTGGGAAGGCCTTAATAATATCCCACCCTAAAGAAACTTCGTCTATAACGACGTATTAACGCGCTATACTTAGACACTAAAACAACTCTATATTGCCTGGGAAGGCCTGGATAATATTTTACCTTATAAGCCAGATAGGACTAGACCTATACCCCTAGAATTGAAACTAAAGCGTATAATACTGGCGAACCCTAGGAAGCTAATAATGGCACCTAAAGTAAGCTTATTTAAGAGAGCTGCCTTTACCTAAGAGGAACCTAAGATCTAATTAGGATTAGAAATTAAAGATAATAATAACGTTATAGACGTACGCGAGTAGATTCGCGCCCTTATAGCTAGCTAGGAAGCTGATTGTCTTAAAGCGAGAAATATATAAGAGACCCTATAAGAGATCCTAGAAAGCCTTACGGCCCTATAAAATAGCCCGGCTTCCCCTTCTTAAAGCCCTAGCTAACCTGTTTACTCCACTAAATGCAATATACTAGGGAGTACGGATATAATAACAAAGTAATTAAAGTCCGTTAAGCTCTCTAACCCCCTACTATTATCTAACGGAATAGACCCTACCTTTAAGAATTAGAGGATTTAAGTACAAGAAAAGCTCCGCGTTAACTATAACTATTTCCTTTCTAAAGAAGCTAAAATGCTCTACCTCTTTAGTTAAACTACTGGGGACGCCTAACGGCACCTTTAAGCTAAGTTTAAGGACGACTTCCCTGTCTAATTTATATCTGTTAATAAGATAATACGGTACCTAGCGGCTATCTATATTAACCCGAATAAAGTATAGGATGCCCGTTATAACTATAATCGCCTAATAATAAAACTGAACTAACCCTTTACTAAATTTTAGACTTAATTCCTATACCTTGTAGGAGAAGGCTAGGTTCCCCTTAAGA
>Ga0307515_10004460_pt1 | contig 28980 bp, 35 predicted proteins | sample 17_EM_MG_FD_194513 | JGI IMG/M metagenome (GOLD analysis project Ga0307515, IMG submission 194513) | Populus trichocarpa ectomycorrhiza microbial communities from riparian zone in the Pacific Northwest, United States - 17_EM | ecosystem: Host-associated > Plants > Roots > Unclassified | place... | reverse complement strand
TAGTGATGATATCGCATCCGCCTCCTACAATTGAGCACCCACAGAGCATCAACAATTTTTGTGGAGGCTCAGAACGCTATACAGCAATGTACTGCATTGTGCTGTTCCTAAATCAGGTTTTACCCGGCCAGTCTTTCCAATCTGTCCTTGTATACAACTTCACAAATATGCATGCAATGTCTTACAGATCTGATTTTATTGCTTGTAGCTGTAGTCAGTATTTAAGAACCCGCAGTTTGCTATACTATAACGTTACTTTCGGCATTCTTTCGAGTCGGATTACCCAGGATTCAAATTTTCACCACCATGTCAGATTCACAATCTTTGAACACCTCTTTGCTCGAGGTTATGATCTCTTCCAAAAACGAACGAGTCTTTCTTCGTGATTTGACCGACCTTACTTTCTAAATCATCTTCGATGCGTGGTGGGCTTCAATGAATATTGGCTCGAAGCGGCCTATTGCCTGGAATGATTCTAGACATGCGCGTTCCTGGCGATTCTATTCACAGTGTGGAATGGCGGAGAATGGCAGCCCTGGCATCATATGTATCGTTTGTCATCAAGTTCTTCGCCATCCATCAGAACATTGGACCAGCTCAATGGGGAAACACTTGCTGGCAAAAGCTCACATCGCAAAGTTGAACGAATTAACAGAGTCAGAGGTTAGTGAATTGACTAGTTCGACGGTCGATGAAACAGCTTTGGCCATCCTGAGGAGGCAAGGAAGTCGAGCAATCTCAATAGTAAGTTCGCTGAGTCAAGTCATATTCGACATCCAGGTAGTTCCATATTGACTGGAATGACAGACAAGACGTTCCAACCTGGCAGCTAAGGACTTTGAAACTTCCGAATTTCACCAAGACACGTGGAATCGATACCTCACGTTGGGATTTGTTTCGGAACATATTCCATGGAATGCGATATCAAATCTTGAGCTACGACGGTCATATAAGGCAATACGCGATGACCTAGTGCTGCCGTCTGCTACAACCCTTAGTAACATTTGCCGGAGGGAATATGCACTGACTGTGGATGCAATTAAGAAGCAATTGCCGTTACGAAATAAAGTTATTTTAGCTTTGGATGGATGGACATCAACAAACAAATTGGCCATAACGTCGGTCATTGCTTATTATATGGATCGAAATTGGGCATTGCGTGAAGTTCAACTCACTTTCGATGAGGTTGATCGCCTGTTCTGTTCCCGTTTCGAAAGCTAATTCAGGATGATAGGTCAAGGGCCAACATACTGGAACAAGGCTAGCCGTTCCTTTGAAGGACGTGCTGGATCGTTTTGAGCTTACTGACGGCCATTTGCTTGGTATTACAACTGATATTGCTTCCTCAAACTACTCGATGACACGCAAGCTGCAATCAACACTTGAGGCCTCTCGAATCGAGTGGCTGGCGTTGAGGAACCACATACCATGCATGGCGCACGTCATACAATTTGCTTTGGGTGCATTCATGAGCAGTCTCGGGGTAAAAGGCCGCACCAAGTCTTGGGAAGCCCATGAGCGCGATCAGCAATTTGGAGAGAATGAAAGCATAGACATTGGGAAGAGTCAAAGACTTCGAAAAGAGGGCAATGCAAGAATCAACAAGGTGTCGGCCATGAGGCCAGGATTAGCAAAGATAATTGAAAAAGTACGTATTTCATGATATTTTGAAAGTCCTGAAGCTGACCTTCATATAGCAGAGAATGCTTGCTGTATTAATTACACTAACACCTGGTCGCCGGAACGGGTTCATTGACTATCAAGAAGCCAAAGTCCGCATTGCAGTACTTCTGATTATGGATGTGAAGACACGTTGGAACTCTACACTGGAGTTGCTCGAGTGCGCCTATTGTTTACGGGAATTCACATGCGAGTGGCTTCAAAACCCAAAATACAGCGAATACCGGCCGCTATTCACAACTCAGGATGAATGGACGATAGTCAAGTATGTCATGGAGGTATTGAGGCCGTTTCGGTATTGGACCCTTTGGATGTCGAAGAGGCATACAGTCACATTGCATCACGTTATCACAGTATACAATGACATGTTTGATCACATGGATGGCGTGATGCGAGCTTTGGCCAAGAACAAGACTCAATGGAAAGAAGACTTGTTCTTCGCTGTGAAGTTAGCTCGACAGAAGCTTTCCAAATACTATGCCGAAGTGACTCCAACGATGGGCATGCTTCGTATTTCCGCACACATCCTCGATCCTGTCAGGAAGTTGCGATCGTTTAGAATGTGGGAGAAGGGAATGGATATTGATCCTGAGGACGAGACATCCTACACCACACAATACCAAGAGGCCTTTCTGAAGTATGTCGAGAATGAATACTGCGCCAAACATCGACGTGTGCCGGTCACTAACTCGCAACCGTACCAAGCAGCAATCTCGTCCCCTCTGCAACGGCTTCAGGGTCCTCTCAATCATTCTTTGATCCATATGATTTGTCCAGCGATGATGAGGAATACTTAACGCCTAACAATGTGGCTGAGACGACACCAAGACGAAGTAATCGCGCATCCCGCTTATTGACTGCTGCCAGTCTCTATTTGAATTTGCCGCCTGAAGCACCAAAGAACTGGGGACAAATCAATGCAAATCTCAATGATTACCACTTGGACCCAATGGAGATTAGCAATACATTTTGGATACCGGACACAACTGATTGGTGGCGCCAACAGGAGGAAACGTAATCAAAGTACGCCGAGCTCTCCAATGTGGCGCGCGACATATTCTCTATCATACCACATGGTGTCGGAGTGGAGGCCAGTTTTTCCTTTGGCCGAGATGTTAGCGGATGGAGGCAGTCGAAAACCACACGCGAGACACTTCGCGAAAAAGTCGTTGTAAGGCAGTTTGCTCGTGCCAATACCGGTATTTTGGCAGGCACTGACCCAGAATTAGATACCATGAACACAGAAAACGACTCGGAAATGAAGAAAGAGGCGGAGGAAAGGAAATTGCACAGAATGGCCAAGGTTCACGACTTTTTGGAGATGTGGCAGGGCAGCCAAAACCTACGAGCTACCCAGAAGGAATCTCGGGCTCAAAACAAGCAGATAACCGCCATGGGATAAATTTCGGACACGGAAGAGATCGTCAAAGCATCCTGGTCACTCTTTCAACATGATGGTGCCGCTGCATTTAAATTGTCAGAAAGATCACCTTTGCCACCAGCTTTGTCTGCAAAGGCCCTCCCTGGAGGAAGAACTCAAATCATAAATGTCCGCCGAATCCGGAGAATCAACCATCATCCAGTCGAAGGCGACGATGATTGCGCACCTGACAGCATTTCGGATACCGATGATTGGCTTAACTGGAATGGGGACTTGGATAATCCAGATACCAGTGAAGAGGATTGTGTAGCGGACGATGAATCCGATATAGAGCACAACAATGGCATCGAGAATCCGGAATGCCCAGAGCAGCATGATGTGAGCGACGCGCCCAATGTGCCCGGATTGGTTCGTCCGACCCGGAAGTCAAAGAGACAGGCTTAAAAGGTGTTGGTGACGGTCAATGCAGTTGAAACGCGGAGAAATAAAGGAGGAAAAAGAAAGTAGGACAGGATGCGTCAATGGTTCACCAGCTTTATGTAGCTTGACCGGGAGTTTCAGTTAGAGATGTATTATGGGCGAATGGTAAGAAGTAGATTGTGAATATCCGTTCATAAATAGATGCATAGCAGGCGCAATGAATCTTTTGGCATGAATCTTTTGGCATGAATCTTTTGGCATGATACATCAATTTTAGTCGTGTTAGTGTGAACAGTGCAAGATGATTACGCCGCTCGGTTTTGCCACGGGGCCGGGTCTTAATCAACCAGAAAGACAATCGATAAGTCAAATCAGGATGAATACAATTATCGACGGCAGCAGATGTTGAATGAAGAATACGTTTCAATGAGCGTCAACGGAGCGTCAACGATTTGTGGTCTTGTAAGTACGGTAATTCACCAGAGACTTGGTCGTTGTTATGCATAACGGACGTATTGGCCGCTTGTATTGGTAAAAGGGATAGCAACACGGTCACTGCCCCATTCTGAGCATGAGCGTCAACCGAGCGTCAACGATTTCTGGTCATGAAAGCACGGTAAATCACCAGTGACTTGGTCATTGTTATGCATAACGGACGTATTGGCCGTTCTGATTGGCAAAAATGATACCAACACGGTCACTGCCCCATTCTTAGCATGAGCGTCAACGGAGCGTCAAAGATTTGTGGTCTTGTAAGTACGGTAATTCACCAGTGACTTGGTCGTTGTTATGCATAACGGAGGTATTGGCCGCTTTTATTGGCAAAAAGGATAGCAACACGGTCACCGCCCCATCCTTAGCATGAGCGTCAATGGAGCGTCAACGATTTTTAGCTTTGCATCTTGAGTAAGTTATGTTCCGATTGGTTGCGGACATCCATCTATGAGATATTGGCAGCCTGTACTGGCAAAAACAAGAGCGACATGCTCCCTGCGGCATCCTGGAAATGAGCGTCAACGGAGTGTCAACAGTTTTAGGACTTGCATGTCTTGTAATCAAGGCGTCGCGCGGATCTTCGCGTGCATAACAGTATTATTGACCGCCTTGCTAGGCAAAAATACCATATATCGAAGGTGAAACACAGATACCAAATCAATCGACATTGCACACTGCTCAACAAGCAAAAGCACGTTGTTGGTTGCTGTAAATGCGATTTCGATAAGATACTATTAACACTCTGCAAATTCAAGAGCCTTATATGAATCTATAGATGGACCCGCTGGGCGACCCGCTGACAACCCGCCCAATTCAGACGGGTTGGGAGTTTACCATGGAACCGTACCCGAGTAGGCAGTTCGGGTTCATTGACGATTGGACCACCACTTTGGTAACGGTTCGGTTTGGACCTGGACCCGGACCCGAAGTGATGGTCCGGAACCGTTGCAAACACTAGGGGTATTCCGAGTAGCAATTTGAGCACCATAGATCAATAACATTTACTGGAGCGACATGGGAGCGATTGTTATTAGTTTGGTTACTGGTTAGAGTGCCGGTGAGAAAATTTGCAGCACCTGGGAGTGTTCCCCAAACAACAGGGGAATCCCAAATATATACCAAGAGATGCCTGGGTTTGTATGGATATTAATAGAAGGGACTGTATATACTTCCTGTGACTCTTCAGATACAAATCAAGTATTGATTACTGTTCCTGGAGAATATAATGTATCCATTATCATTGATTATCGCTCTCTGATAGTGTTAGCAATGGTTCCAAATTCGCGGTTGGGTTCCTGGTCCAGGTTAGAACTGAACTGGAACTGTTGCAATGGGCTTTACCCAATCAACAAACTGAACCACACCGAACCCATGGTTTTTGGCCTGTTCCACATCTTCGTGAACTTACAACTTTAGCCCAAATTCAGTATTTGAGTTCTGGTCGGATCACAACATCATATATAAGTACAATATGCAGTTTTTGATACTCTTTCACCTCACATTCTCCAAATTGCGATCAGATCAATATTCGGTGACTCACGGCAAAAGATAGATATTGTTCGGTGTTATATCAAAATGACTCAACAAATATTGATCCGAATGCAATTGGCAGAACGGGAGGTGAAAAATCATCGAACCCTGCATATTTCACATATGTATCATTTTGTGATATGATCAGAACCCAAAAACCTTATTGGTGCCAAATTTCTGAGTTCACGAAAATGAGGTTCTGCTGTATGCAAAGCCCGGCGAAACATTGACGGGTTTGTGTCTCGTCTGGGTAACAACACGGTGCTAGTCACCCAGTTTGAGTTCCTTGGAGGTTTCTGACTCGGACTTGGGCCTCAGGTTCGATTCCAACCCGGACCACGGCCCGGTAACCCAGAACCGTTGCTAACACCAATTTCAGATTACATTTATACTATGTAACAACATATTCTTCAATGGTTTATTTTTTCCATCGCTACTTTAAAATCCAACTACACTGGAAGAATAATCTGACTAAGTGATTGAATCATTTCAATTGTGCATTGCGCCAATTTCATTTCGTACATCTTCTATCTTCTTAGGGCCGATGAACACAGAAACACCCAATTTGATCAATGGTATCATGATGCTGAAGGCACTTCTTCAATTTACTACTAATTCATACCTGGCGAATGGGTGAAACTGAATTCCAATGTTGACTGGCTCAAGGTGTGAGATCTGATAATGATGTAATCCGATGTCGCCTAGCTGCAAATTGAACTTGGGATGGAGAAGAAATGTAATATATTTGGATGACGATGGGGAGCAGCAACAAGGAATTGACACAAATATGATGTGGATTGCTTTTGTGGAAAATAGGACATCAGCAAAATGTATTTTTGTTTCTGGGAGGATTTGGGAGTTGTTGGACCAGAATCCCAGGGTAGTCAAATCCTGGAGTTGACTGGACCGATGCAGTGGCCTTCAGGTGCACCAGGGAGCAGCTGGGAGCACATTCAACACGCCTGGCAGTGCTGACCACAAGCCTAAGACAACCTGGGAACGCTGCTGGCGCACCTTGACATCAGAGCTACCACTTATCCTTCAACAACCTTTAAAACCTATGAATTCAGTTGGTAGTCCCATCTATGTATCTACGGATCTATGTACCTATCCATCGACACTGTATATCTGGACTGGCTGGAGATGGTGTTTGAGAGCGATTTGAGGTTCACCCAAAGATGAGGATGAAGGGAACTAAGCAACACACTTGGAGCCCATAATCGTGTTTACTTAGAGATGCACTTGGAGGCTGCGATCGAGCAAGTTTCAAGAAGCGCCTAAAGGCCATGATCGTGCAAACTTAGAGGCCATGATCAAGCAAGTTTGGAGCTGCACTTGAAGGGCATGATCATGCTGCCTTGGAGGCTGTAATTGAGGAAGATTGGGGATACACTTGGTGGCCGTAATTGGCCGAGTTGCGAGATGCAATGGGAGACCATAATCTAGCGAGATTGGATAAGTAGTTGGAGGTGGCCAATCTGAAGGTGGTCGATGGGAGGTATGCATGGTACTGACACTCAATTGATCGGTTAGTTGACTTGCGACTGCGGGCATGTGATAAGGTGACATTACAATTAATGTCTCATGGAGGGAAGGCTGGTCGTGATCGATCGTGTAAGGAGGCACTGCAAAAGCTGAAGCTTGTTCCATCAGTCACCATGTAATTGTGACAATGAAGCGAACACAGGCAGTCTTGGGTGGATGCTGTACTCGGTATATGCAGTGCACAGTGTGCACTCATGATCACGGCAGGGAGAGATAGAGAGACATGACTGAACCTTACATTCCGGAATGATGCTGGAGTGGTGGACGAGAAAGCGAGACAGGGGATGAAGAAGGGAACTATTTGGAGGACATGAGTGGATATGAGAAACCAGGGGTAAGACTTGCCTGATTGGGTGCAGAAGACCTTGTATCTCTGTTCTTACCTGCAAACTTGGAAATTGTACCTGCTGTTTCAGGAATGGCAACCTTACTCCCACATAAAATTCTTTTAAGTCTCTGTATCTCACGCTGATTTTGCCCATCACCACTCATCTCTCTCTTTCTCATCCTCAACTCCACCATTACCTAAGAACACAAAGTTAAGTCATCCCTCTCTATTTTTCCATACCATGATTGTGAGTTAACACCAAGTACAGCATACACCAAATACAGCATACACCAAATACAGCATACACCAAATACACCATACACCAAATACACCATACACCAAGTACAGGCTATACTGAGTAAAACATACACTGAGTAGAGCATACCCCGAGTACAGCATACAGGTAGTACTGCATACACTGAGTACTACAACATCCAAGATCGACTGTCTGCCATTCGCAGCCAGTGGCTTATCTATCATCTCTCGATGAACCTTGTTGTACAGAACTCTCTTTATTCCCATGATTACAAGTTAAACAACAAATCGAGTGTCAGCTCCTATCAATTATTTAGAAGCACTGGTGTGGTTAACTGGAGTGTCTGGGAGGATCATGTGTAGCTTTCGGATTGATTTACATTTTGATAATTAAGTACCCAGAAGGTGATCGATGAGCACAGCATAACATAGACCAGCGCCAAACTGGAATTAGGTGCGGCCATGTGTATGCAAGAGCACAGATTCAACTGGCTGGGGGTTCATACTGGCAGGGATGGGATGAATAAGAAGTATAGAGCACAGAATGACATACCCAAGTGCCAGTTGAGGCAGAGGATTCCGGATTGGGATCGAGGTGTACATATCCCAGCAGGGGAGCGCCATACGAGTGATGGTAATAAGTGCAGAATGCTCCGTTGGAGTGATATTCCAGACTGAGGAGTGCTGGTGGGGATCAACAACCGCCTAACGAAGCTGAGATGGGCTAAAAGGTGGCTGTCTGAGTGGGAAGTTAAATAGATGATCATCAATCCAGATAGTGTAGCACCATTGACAATTGAGGAGTGCCTATCCCTGTGGAGAAGCATCAAAAGAGTAGGAATTGAGTGTTGAATCAACCTCATCAGCAAAATAAAAAAATGCTGTAGACATTATAATGAAGAAACTCAGCAATGGCAATCAGCTGCTCTGATCATTCTTGACGCTTCCAGATTATCTCAGATTAGCAGAATGCAAAGTGATAAGCATTCAGATGATACAAAACTTCATCTCAGGTAAACCTTATTTGTCTGGAGGCTGGGGATCAGAATATAATATATTCCTGAAGAGCTAAAGGTTATCATCAAGCTGCTAGATAGAACAATTCGGACATGCAAATTTCAGAGGTATTGCGACTATTGGCTGTAACCCTGAGACAATTCTGCTAAACAGCTAACCTGGAGCTGTGCTTTCTGGGAGTGAGTTTTATAATGTATATATCAAATAGTGAAATGCGCAACACTATTATACTTTCTCACCCTGCATTGCAGATATTCTACTTTATATAAAGTCCAGTAGTTATCTATCTGCACATCGGAATGTAGAAACCATACACTATTATTTCGATCTGATGCAGGATTCTCTCACACCGAATGTGCTAGCTCAACACAACAGCAAAAGACATTTCGGTCCAGGCGGAATGGCTGCGTCAGATTGGACGCGCTCCTTCAGAGCTGTCAGAGACACCCTGGTGGCGGATCACTCTCTGCTGGGCGTCAATGCCACTTGTCGCAGTGCATAATGCCCTCCAATCTCAGTTTCACCGTTTTTACTTGGTCTGTCGGTGTCCTACTGTAAATGAACACTCAGGCGTTGTGGCCAACTGTGACCATACGTTGGAATGGGTTCATTAGGTATGCGCTTCCAACGGGATTGCAATGCGATGAGTAATGCTGCGAAAATCTCCTCTTGCGTTCCTTCTACCTGCGCACAAAATGCAATTTTCTCTTTACTAATTATACACATCATTCCAAGTCGCCAGATCTATGTGGCAATTGACATTCCATCACTCGTTCCTTCCATCCCCTGTCTTTTCATTGGTAGCAATCTCTGGTATTACGTCCACACAGCCAACGATGTTTAACACGCCGGAACCTTGAAAAGCAACGGCTGCCAGTGCTTGTCTCAATCATTCAGATTTCGAGGCAGAATTCAAGTTATCCAAGTGTTCAGGTAGTGTGGTGAGCTCCAGGGCTAACAAGTACTCAACGAATGCTCCATCCTCGTTTAGGAGCTTGATCTTGAATAGTCTTTGCAGTTGCCATGGGAGATGCCCATTCAGCACGCCACAACACCTCCCCAGGCGTTGCAGTACCCACACACAGTAGTTCCGTCAATCCCATCCGGGCCAGCTCTGGCTTTCTGTGCATCGACATATCAGTGATATGGGTTCACCTTCTACACCCTCTACTGGAACCTTAATACCATGGTAAATATAGCGCTCCATTGGGTGCAGTCGTGCATCCGATGTATGCATCTCTTTCTCACTGATATGCTTGATATACTCCCACGTGCCGCTGTATATTGCCATGCAGTGCGTTGCGTCTGGCGGATTGTCGAGTAATGCTCCGAAGAGTATGTTTAGAGTGTCAGGATGCTTTCCATTATGGCCGTGTTGGGGTTCCTTGAATTGGGGCTTCGCAGATGACTGGGAGCTGAGGGGTGGCAGCCAGGTCAGCACCGGAAGGGAGGACCTTGCAGGCAGCAGCGCTGTCCTCCCGATGCTGAGTGTCGGCTTGGAGATTGAGCTTTCAAATTTTGATGCAGAGAATGCGACGCAGAAAGGTGATTGCTTGTGGCAGGTAGTTGAGATTGTGATTGAAGGCGTTGCAACCATCCTTGAGGTTGGTTGTATGTGCTTGTTCACGTCTCTCGGTAGAATACTATTGCAAGGTTAAGCATCGATGAATCTGTTCTACCCAATTAGACATCAAGTGGATCTTGGGAAAGTTGAAGTCGGCATCTAACTCCCTGGAAACGTATATCTGGTGGCTGATACAATCCCGCGAGGCATTCATTTCTTGCTGCATCTTGGACGGCGTCCAAGCTCCAGCATTTGTTTCCTAGTCTACCTTTCGCTTCTACACGAGTTCCGTTCTCAAGGCATTGGCTTGGGCCTTCGCCTTGTTGCTGGTTCAGCCGAGTGAGGCAACTTCATTGAAGGTGTGAAAAGCACGCAAGCCATCCTGCATGTTGCTCAATGTTGCATCATCGTGAGATTCATATTGATTATACATATACAATTCTCACAATGCCTGTGTGCACTCAATTGTGCAATTGAATATGGGACGCTGAGCAGGGCATCTACCTCATAGGGACTTGGTTACGAATGCAAGCAGGTTCGGACTCATTTCCTTCATCTCCTTCCGATTCCATTGAGAAACTTCCTCATATGCCTGCTTTCATGGTGTGAGGTCATTGTAAGCAGGCACCGATAACCAGATCGCTTTGTACTTATTTAGCTGATCGTGACTCTGCATGTAGTGGAAAATTCACATCTGGAGGTGGTCAAGCATGCCGATCCGCATTGGAAGGGGGAGGTCAGGCTTCGGGAGGTTGCTCACAATACAGAGAATATGTCAAAACACTTCGAATCATTGGTTGACATGGCACGACAAGAGTTTGGCTTCGGCTGCGTTGGTGTTGGTATCGCTGAGTGGATTAAATAGGTTGTGATCCTGCTGGATGTGTTGCTAGTCAGGAGGAACATAATCTCCAGGTTCTTTCTTTGGACACTCGCACCAAAAAGAGAAATGCCACTCGAGATGATGTACATTGCTATAATCAGAGCAATCTTCACGCCATGCTGCTAAAATCGGTTTGCAACAACTGAAATTGTCATCTGCACAGAGCACAATGTACTACCTGCTCTTGGCGCTGGGATTTTATTCTAAGGTGGGACGCTGGAGTACCTGCCAATGAACCTCGTTCAGCACCTCTCGGTTTGTTTTCTGCTGCTCATCAGGCCAGTTCTGAGGAATATTGCAGTTTTGATCAGAATTGGCGGGAGAGCGACCATTACAATGCTGTGCGTTGATCACATCAGGCAGATCATCAAAGACAGATTACCAATTGTGATATATACAGGCCACTCTTTCTTTTTGCCAGCAAAATTCAAGAGATGTGTTCCATTGGACATGACAATCAAGGGAAGCAGTGTATCCCCCACTCTGGGTGTTGACTTAACGTCGATTAGCACATCATCTTCCTCAGAAATCTCTCCTTACCTGTGTCTCCCACAACCACTCCGCAGTGTGCATTCCAGTATAAAGGTGTTTCAGTGACGTATCGCTGTTAATGCAACGCTGAGGGGTGTAAATGAGATGCTCCGCATTGGCTGGCTGCCACACCAACCATCTAGTGCTTTTGATGATGTCTCGACACCAGTATTTGATAGGGCGTTGGTGATTGTCATTCCATCTCATATCCTCGAGAGTGTGCAGTTCCCACTCCCCGAGAGGCGGATCATCAGGCATCATAGCCACAAGCTTCTAGACTCCGTCCCCATTCTTGAAGCTTGGGAAAAGCAGAGCGGTGTGTTCTGCCTTCTGCACGTTGTCATAGTACATCTTCAAGCCGTCCTTCTTGATCCCACACTGGATATATTTGTACTTTTCACGTGTCGCAAATGCGTAGTAGGGATTGTTTTGTAAATTCGTCTGAAGGCAACCCTGAGCGTCGCGTCGCCATGGCTCCTGAATGTAATCCCTGAGTACAGCGCCGGCGCTGGCGTATGTGTCCATCCGCGGCAGAGTAGATGGCAGTGGTCGGGACTCTGAGTCTGCGATGTGTTCAACGTGTTCGAGGTAGGGAAATGGATGCAAGTCTTTGACTGAATCATTGTTAGCATGGAGGTCGCGACGCTGAGCGGGTTCAACACATTGGGGCGCGCTGTGAATAGTCAGATTCTTCTGGTGTGCTACCTGTCGGCGTTCAGGATGGTGTAATTTGATATGTTCAAGTCACCTGCTGTGTGAGGTGACATTCTTTCAGCGTGAAAGTTTGGGGCAACGGAAAGAGATCTTTACTGCCATTGTTGACAGCACTCGAGTAGTGGAGTATACAGTGTAGAATGGGATGAAAGTTGGTGATGGGCCTAAGCACCCTCTTGTGGGTATAAGCTCACGATACTTTCAGCTAACATGAGAGATTTATTGAGCCTCAAAACTATCACAGAGAGGTTCCTTACATTCTAAGAGTTGCAAAAACACTGCATGCGCAATATCCTATAATACTATGAATAATTTGAACCCAATACAAAACCCATAAATGGAATAAACCCTGAGTGATCCAAAAACCTCGCAACCCATGTAATACTAAATGCCTGATATGAATATATTAGAACACAGGAAACAAATAAGACAAGAACCCCCCTCTAACCCGAACGTAAGGACCGTCACATTCTCTGCAATGTGAGGACTGGTTCACCCCTTGCCTACCCAGATATCTGGGCGCACCTCGAAGAGAGGGACATCCCGGAGAGGGAAGTTGGGCCGAGGGCTGTTGGGGCGACTGTCACCAGCTGCCGATTCGCCGAGAAGCTGCTGATCCACATCCACATCACAGGTATTTCAGGCTTCTTCAGCTCGTCGCAGAGTTGGAACCACTGGGTGAGGTTTCTTTGCCATCATGAGCACCAAAACTTCCGCCCCACTGTGGAGATGAGTCTCCGGAGTTTGTGGTCGTGTGCGAGGCTCCGCAGTGTGTGGCCGTGGGGCACGCGGTGCAAGTTGTGCCCGTGGGGTATGCTCCGCCATCTCCGGGCCTTGCTTTCGCAGCACGATTGGCTCAACGTCCACCATGGTATCTACATCATCATCCGATGGATTTACCATCTCTCCCTGGCCACTCATCCGAGGTTGTTTACCATCATCCTCACCCTGATCCTCCTCTTTCTCCTCCTCGTCATCATGCTCCTCCGCATCTTCCCCGTCTTCATCGTCCTCCTCATTGTCACCGTCCCTTTCCATAACCACATTGCCGTCGAAATCAACTCCCTACGGTGCGTCCATATCATTCTTCATGCCCATATACACATCAGTATCATGTTCTGAGTCATATTCGCCATCTGACTCCTCGGTAGAGTTACTATCATCATCTGAGGAGATTGACATGGCAGGCGATGCTAACGGCACTAAATATACCCGCTCTGGTTAGCTCTCCATGTCCGAGTCTGCCTCATACATGTCCTTCAGCAACTGCAAAGGAACCGCACGAGAGATATCATCACCCACTGGGGTTTGTTTGACAATACTGTTCCTTTCACCGTTGCCTTTGCCCTTTCCCTTCCATTCCTCCGTTGCCTTCGCATTCCCCTTCCCTGGCCCCTTCCTATTCCCCTTCCCATCGTTTGTTCTCTTTCCTTTCCCAGTCCCTTTCTCACAGCCCGGCTTCTCCTCCTCCTCACCCTTGCTGTCGTCATGGTCATTGCCATCGCCAGGACGGCACATTCCACTGTGCAGTGCGTCAGGATCCACCCAGTTCTCATCATCATCATCCTCTTCGATTATCTCATCCCCATTCAGAGGTCTAACAGCCAGGAAGTCACCTGGCTTGGACAGCCGGCAGCTTGGCAGCTCAAACTATGCCCTGGGATGACTGCGACTGTACGGAGACAAACAATGGCCGGTGAGTATAACCTTCCCCGATCCCGTTGTCTGCTGATTGCAGAGATTGAATTGATCCCCGAAGGCATAAGGGTTGTCCCACCTCTAGTTGTTGATTTGGTCGCGGGTTTGGTCAAATATTGGCCCCATATATGAGTGGAAGGCTGCCCACCACTCCCGAAAAGGCGAACATCTGCACCTGTGGCGCGGCCACATTAGTTGGAATTGTGAAATGTGGCGGGTTGCGACTGGATCAAGAAACTCTATATCATTGAACAGGTCCCTGGGCCTGTCTTCCTTGACACCGCAATCATTGTATATCGGTATGAGTCTGCGGATGTGTTCCAAAATGGACGCTTTTCCATGGTCCCAGTCCAACCACAGGCATCGATTAATAATCGAGGTCAGCATTTTTGCCCCAGCAGTTGCCTTCCCCTTTCCATTGTGGGTACCCTTTTGTGCCATAGCTGTGATTTGAAAATGAATCTACATCCGAGGCATTAGCATTATAATACAGGTGCATGCAGCGGAAGGAAGCCCAGCGTGAACATACAATGTTGTGTAGGTTATTGGGTATGTTTTGGAATGAGAGGCATTGTTTTGTGCACATCGCGTGATCTCGAGACATCTCAGGATGCTGGTCGAGTGTTCAATACCCGAGGAAAAGAGTATGGAGAATTCTGCGGGAAGAAGAGATATATATACTCGAGTTCGTGCGATTTCTGGGTTCAACTTGTTTTGTTGGTGAACAATGACAAAACGGCCCAGCTTTCATCTTGAACAGCCACCAGGCACCTCATGAATGAGAAGCCTCAAGATAAGATTTAGTACTCGCAGAGAGAAACGTTTACGATGCCAGGCGTCCCTTCTGCATCACTCACAATGTTCAGTGCTCAGACCTCTTTCATCCCAGAGCAAACTGAGTAGTTCTCAGGTTGTTCCAACTGGGTAACCATCGAGCAAGGCTACCAACACGCGTAGTGGTGGAACAAGCACACCCAACCGATCTCATAGAATAGAGAATATGGCATTTTTCGCTTTGCAATGCATTTAGCTCTGCCCAATGGGGATGTCCAATCGGAAGCTGAAGATATACACAATTGATGGGTCGACGTATTGTGCCAAGAGATAGTGTAATCTTATGATAACCGTGCCAAGAAGGCCGAAACACCCGTCAAGAGGTGCAAGAAGACCTTCAGACATTGCTGTATCACCGAATATCAATGCTGAGTTCAATCTGATGGCCGTAAACCCCATAATTGGATGGTTTTCAACAGATCTCATCCCCGAGTATTGTCACGATTTCGACTCCAGCGCGGACTACACTCCTCCTCCCTTTTCTGTCGAATACGTCCCTGGTCTCTTAAATAGGAATCTACCTCGCCCGCCATGGCATATGCATGCAGAGGAAATTATTCCTACATTCTTAAGGTTGAACATCGATATCAAACTATGCCTGCCCAAAGACTGCACCCTGACACGACTCATGTTGTAACAATTGTTCGAAGTCTTGCTAAGTATCAGAATCAACAAAAGCGTTGGCCTTCAGCATATTCTCAACTTCCCCTGTCAAAGAGATATGTTTTCGTACCAGCTGGCGAGAGGGATTCCTCCCAGGGAGGCAGTTCTGTAGCCTCTAGAATGCAAGGTCAGAACTCCACCTGCTCATCTTTACTGAGCAATTCTTGCGTTGCGGATATCACTCAATGCGTGACTTCCACCCCGTCCGCCACACAGCATTGGTCAATGAATCATCCAACCGCCACTCTGGGTACAAGCAGTCATAGCACAATCGCTCCCGGAGGAATCTCACAGTCACACTCAATGTGTTGCGGTGTGTCCAGCCCCGTATCCAGCGTGGCTAGCACTCCCACTCCTCTCACCGGTCTTGAAAACCTGCCTACCCCTAGCCATAATCGAGAAGCCCGTGCGATCATTACGCATCCACTGCGAGCCCGAGCTACAAAAAGGAATCAGGGATAGAGGCAGTGGGCATTGCAACAGCAGGCGGTATATACACCTCGATCAATGGTCTTGGGCAGTCCCTGCATCCATCGAATTGGTCACTCAGAAATGACACATCCTGTATTCGCAACGGGCAGACTCCTGGAGCTCTACATGTTGAACAGAGAGCCATTTATGAGTGCAAGCAACTTGGAGACGGTAAGTTATGCAACGTGACGCATTGCAAAAGCATCAGTTCAAGCCCCACACTGGTAGATAATAGAGACGTACTGGAACACTGCTATGCAGCACAACAACATTTGGTCCATAGCTTTGAGACACGCACAAAAAAGATCTTGAAAGAGGTATGCCAAAGCAATGGCCCATGCTGGATACTACATGCACATAGCAGTACCCGGTTCAAGCACAAGTCAATACGGTTACATCCAATCGGCAAAGGCCAACATAGCAGGGCATTGTGATCTTCACGGCTTTGAATCTGACATAGAGCATTTGGAATTCATTCATTCCCTTCCGGCAGACAATAAGTATCTTTTTCGTGCTGCAGAGCATGTCGAAGGTGGTGTACGTGGTCCAAATCCAATGCAGAGAGAGTCAAAAGCTGCTAACAAATGGCCAGCATCCACTATACTTCCTGGCTGACACAATCCTGTGGTGTATCTATATCAAATTTCATCTTCGGGAGAATTACTGCGGTAATCATGCTGATGGATTGTATCATTCCATGATTGATGACAGGGACAGTCAAAAACCGTTGCCACTGATCATGTTTACTTGCACCGCGTTGCGCCATGCTTTCCTTCAGTGGGAAAAGAACAATGGTGTTCATCCAAAAGCTTCCAAGTCCAAGCTGAAAGCGGACAGACCTGATCGCTCGAACTACATCAATTACAAGAATGATGGTAGTCAGATCTCATCCTGCTGCGCTGCAATGGGTAGCAAGTTGATAACCTTGCCTGGCTTTGCAGACATGTATACATTCTTGATGACTACCTGGAACACACTACTGGAGAGCTACCAACAGAGGGTGTATAAAAATACCTCGGCAACAGTCAACTGTCAGATCCAACAGGCGGAAAACCCAATGTCTGCCATGGTCATCAGCGTGGAAGCAGCACCTGTTGACAATGGTAATCGTCTTGACTATTTGACCTCTGAAGTGGCGCTTGAGGAGCAAGAGATCGGAAGCACTGATCCAAACATCCCTAGAGAAAACAATTGCCCGGATGTGGAACTGCATTTCGGGCTGCCAGGGGGCAGTGAGGATTAGGAAGATGAAGGTGACGAAAGCGACCAGCATGATGACATCCCCACCGCCAGCAGGTGCCGAAGGCCTGCGACATAACTCGACAGGTTTGACCTGCGAACCGGTGATATTGACAGGTATGAGGGCGACAATGGCGACAATCTGGATGCAGATGAGCTGGAAGAACCATTGCAACCCGATGATGGATCAACCCAGAATGTAGAGGACTGAGGGCATAGTAGGTTTTAGCTGGGAACCAGTGATGTCGACAGGTATGAGGGCGAGGATGGTGACAATGCGGATGTGTATGAGGAGGAAGAAGCATCGCAAGCCGTTGATAGATCAACGCAGAATGTAGAGGACTGAGGGCATAGTAGGTTTCACCTGGGAACCAGTGATATCAGCAGGTATGAGGGCGAGGATGGTGACAATGCGGATGCGTAGTAGGAGGAAGAAGCATCGCAAGCCGATGATGGATCAATGCAGAATGGGGGCATAGTACTAAAGTTGGTGAAGATTGGACATTATATTTCCGACCTGTAGAATACAATAACGGAGAGGCGAATGCAATGGCAAGCGATGTATCCGAAGAGAAGACCGTATTGTGATGTGGGACAACATCTCAAAGCTAAACCTGTATGGGGAGAGTGAGGCATCCCATATATGGCAATAGCTGAGAGGTAAAATGTGGCACTCAGCCGGAGAAAGGCGTGAACATCACCAGGCATTGTGTAAATGGCCACAGCATAACTGCAGCCCTTGCAAATAATGTGACAGATGTAATGTTCTGATGGTGTGTATACATCACCACATTCCGGGCACAAAGCAAAGGAGGTACGGATGCAATGAGACCCATCACCAGGGTGACGGGAAGCGTGTAATTCTCTGTCAGAGCGTACAATGTTATGTCAGAGTCATTGGAGCTGGCCGAAACACCCGCGTGTTTCTGACGGAAACTAGGGTTGTTGCTGATGACATTAGGGTACCAATTCACTCTTTTAAATGCATAAAGTAATACTGTCTTGGATGCCAGCAGGAAGGCTCTCGTTCATCCTCCTCCTCCAAGACAAGATAGACCTCCCAACACTGTAGTTGTAGTGGTTGCACCAACATAGCATTGAACTGAGTTCTCGGGACTCATTTTCCAAGTGCCCACATGGAGGAATTTTTTGATGCCCGCTTGCGCAGCACTTTCTAGCATGGTAGCTGAAGAAGCTCCACATTGGATTGTGAATTGTCATCTTGACCATCATTGTGATTGTCACATATTGGCTGAGATCATTATCGAGATCCTTGGTGTGCATAGATTGTCTCCATTACCTGGTGCTGGATGGAGGAGGATGGGAAGGAGAATAGCAGCGCCTGTGTGTCATGATGTAAGAAGGCTGCAAGTGATAAGTGTGAAAAAATTAACGGAGTGACTAAAGGAAATATAATCAATGTATAGTCAATCAATAGAACCATTCTTTAAAGGAAAGAAAGTGTTGATAAGGTTCAAAGTGTTGTCGAGATGCATATTTTTATCATGGTGACAATTTTCCGCTGTTGGCTTGTCCCGCCACCCATGCTTTCAACTCCCTGAGTGAACAGGACCTCACAACTATGAATGGCAGTTTATAACCATGCGGCACAGTGTACGATTGGCATCTTCTGACAGAAATCATTATCACAACAATCTACACAGCATTCCCATTTCACTAATCATTGTGGTTGACTTCTGCTGGGCAAAGATACTGACCTACCAATTACATGATAGCCATACAAGGAGTCCTATCGCAGCCACTATGTGTTTCCCAAAAACAAGAGTCTGAATGATTCATTTCAACATCATGAACTCTCAACACAGCCCTTGATGCATGGATATGACTGATGAAATAATAAAATTAACAAACCAACAAAAAGGGAACCCAAAAGCTCCTCCAAAAATTCCAAATTATCACCCATCCATCCACCGTCCAAAGTGCCAGAAAAGACCCACACACAACACAAATCTTTGAATAACTGTCCATCCAGTGCATTCCAGCCAAACAATGACTAATTGGCAGCTGGGCGGCTGCTTATATGCTCCCTATGGGCCAAAGATCCCTCAGCGGGAGGACTCACAATGTGATGGTGCTCACATGGCAAAGCAATTACCTCATCAGTCAAAACGCATTAGTTGTAATCAGTGAAGAGACCAAGAGCACCGTTTCTGATGAATTCAAGGTATTGCAGCTGCCTGAGAATCCTCCTGTGAAGGTTTGTTTGGAACTTTGTGAAGCCTGTTATTGTAGTCTGGAATTTTCTTTGATCTGAGCGCCAAGTTACAGCAAGATCATCTCATTCCTCCCCATATCATCAATTATATTCCCAGCAGCCCCAAAAGACTTGGATTTTTCTGCTCGTGTGTGGCAGATTGGCGATTGCAGCATGCACATTTACCAAAATGGTCATATTGATCATTGATATAACTATCAGAAGTATCGATTCATCATCCCCAGGCCAGTGCCAGGAGAATAGCTGCATACATCATTCACCCACCCTCTTCCCAGCAACATTTGACTCCACATAGGAGATGGTAAAGCTAGATGACTGGACAAGGAATTTGGTCTGGGTGCCACCACACACCTTTATTGGCGAAGACCTGTGGCCCGAGGTTTCTTCTGTGTAATCTTCTGTATCTACCCATCATTCAGAAGAGCAAAAGAAGCCTCGGGGTGATGAGATACATACCAACATGGAGGAATTTTGTCTTCTTAGTTGGGGTTTCCTCGATCCTATTGATCCTCCGGCGCAGGCCACCCTCCGTAAACTTCTACAGTGATCCCTGGAGGCTCCGACCATCAAGGATCGTCTTGCCTACCATGTACCATTCCCAAAGCAGCCATTTAGACACCAGATCACTGATTTGAGTAACACCATGATCGATTAGCAGATCCCATTGCTTTGGTCTGGTGCTGAGCTTGTGGCCAATGCTCATGTACTGGGCAATCTCCCAGATGCACTCCCTCACTTTATTATCTATCCATTGCATTGTTCAGTTACCCTCTTCCTGCCAAATCTCCACGGTTGATGCTGCCCATTAGCTGACTCCTACTGTGGCATTCATGGCCCAGAGGCAGACTTACTGAGTTGGCATCTGGATTGTGTTAGCATCTATGACAACTGATTTTGGCAACCAGAAGGCATCATATTGTATTTTAGGTTCCCAACAGTGGTCAATGATTGAGTGGTGGATATCAAATGCTCCTTACTCTAACCAAGCGTCGGGAGTGTTAAATATATCCTCAAGGGCAAGGAGTTAGGGTAGCAGATATGAGTAGGCTGTGTCGAAGGTTCTGGATATTGGAAGTACGATGAGTAGGCAATACAAATGTATATGTGGGCTTCGAGGGTTTATCTTAATCCAGTGACATCATGTTGGAAGCCATTTCGCTGGGAAACAATTTGCTTCGGAGCATTTAAGCGCCCTGATTCATTGACAGGATGCTTAAATTCATCACCAAGACAACTAAAAGCATTCTCTGCAGTCATATCTCGCTGGTTTGTCCGTGTTCTAGTTCTTGAACACCTCAATGCCATCACTGGGTTGGAATCAAAGTAGAATGCACGGTTCATGTAAAGTACAAACTTCACAAAAAGTTACAACCATAAAACAGGCAATCCGCAAAGGAGGGTCTAGTAAGGGTGCAAAACAATTGCTGTGACAACATGAGTACAGATGCATGATGCTTTTCGAGATGCAAATGATGCTGAAGATGAGTGAGTGATTTAACACGACTGCTAGCTACCGTTGCGGACCGTGGCTTCGGTTCAGGGTCTCGGTTGAAACCGAGCCTTTGCTAAATTGGCAGTCCGGGTCTTCGTTACAGTTGAACTGTCTATTGGGGTACAGTAGGACAGAAATTCCCCCACCCGTCTGAATTGGGCGGGTTGTCTGTGGGCTGCCCAGTGGGTCCATCTGCAGATTCATTTTATGCTTGTGGTTTTGCTGTGTGATCATGAAATCTTATCACAACCACATATTTGACATCCAGCATTCACTTTTTGCATGTTTGGTGGTTTGCAATATCGATTATTTTGGAATCTCGGATTTTCTTGTATATTGTGTATGTTTGCCGATAAATCTTGACAGTAGCTCGGTTATGTGCTCAACAATTTGTGGGATGCCTTGATTACCCAATAAGCAAGACCAGAAATTGTTGACACTCCATTGACGCTCATTTTCATGGTGGGGTAACAGAGATGTCATGCACTGTGTTGTCTGAAAGGCCGCCATTACTTTGTATATGAATCATTGCCCCAATGCAACACTTAGATTACCCAAGATGCAAGACCTAAAATTGTTGACACTGCATTGATGCTCATTTTCTTGATGTGGTAACGTTGATGTCATGTGCTGTTGTGCCTCAAAAGGCCGCTATTACTCCACATATGAATCAATGCCACACAGCAGCACTTTGATTACCCAAGATTCAAGACCGCCATTGTTGACTATTGATGCTCATTTGCATGATGCGGCAGCCAGCCTGCCGCTCTTGTTTTTGCCACTAAGAGCAGCCAGTATCTCATCTATGGATGTCTGCAACTGATTGCAACTTATATTACCCAAGATGCACAGCCAAAAATTGTTGACGCTCCATTGCCACTCATTTTCAGAATGGGGCAGTGACTGTGTCACATTCTCTGTTGCCTGTGGCGGCTGCCAATATGTTGGTTATGCATAACAGCGACCAAATCACTTTCCAATTACCTTACTTAAGAGACCAAAAATCTTTGACCCTCCCTTGATGCTCATTTTAATGTATTGTCCATTCAAAATTTGCTGCCATCAAGCATTGTATTCATAATGATTTCCACTGATTGGTTGCCTTGCTGACTGGTTGAGACTCGGCCCTTTCGCAAAGCCAAGCTACACGATATCCTTGCATCATTCGCTTTCATTCTGATACAATTGATAAACCTTACTATATGATTCATTCCGCCCATTATGCTTCTGTTCATCGACCTGTAGTCACATGCAACTGCACACCATTCCGCGATAATATATCCCTAAATGAAATTCTCGGTCAAGCTACATCAAGAACCTAGTGAAACATATTGATGCAATCTTTCCTACTTTCACTGCTTCCCTTATTCCTGCTCATTTCCATTGCATTGAGGGTAACTCTCCCTTTTTCAGCCTGTTTCATTGACATCTGATTAGACCGAATCATGGCAGGAGAATTTGGTGCAGTACTCACATCCCGCTACTCTAGGGTTTCCGGACCCTCGATGCAATAGTCTAGCTCTATAGCGGATTCATAGTCTGCCTCCATATCGTCTTCACTGTCATTTGGATTATGCAAGTCACCACTCAGGGTCAAACAACTTTCCGTTTCCGAAATGCTTCCAGGTGCACTATCCATAACACATTTGGCTGGATGATGGTGGATCCTTTTTATTTGGCAGACATTTAATACTTCAGTTCATCCTCCAGGGAGTTCCTTTGCAGATGAAGCTGGTGGCAAAGGTGCTCTTTCAGACGATTTAAATGCAGCCGCACCATCATGTTGAAAGCGTGACCAGGATGCTTCGACCAGCACTTCAGTATCTCAAATGTATCCTACAGCTGTCATCCACTGATTTTCAGTGTAACATTCTTTCTGTGTAACACTTAGGTTTTGGCTGCCCTGCCACATCTCCAAAGGTCATGGACCATGGCCATTCTGTGGAAGTTTCTCTCCTGCTGCACTCTCATCATTACCAGGTTGTGTTCAGTTTGTGTTGTATCACATGCTGGGTCATCGCTGGGCAATATCCCGTTATTGGCTCGAGCGAAAAACCATAATACTACATTTTGGTGAAGGATTTCGTGTCTGGATTTTGACTGCCTCCAGCCGATAACATCTCGCCCAAGGGAAATACTGGTCTCCACTCTGACACCATGTGGTATGATAGACAATGTATTGCCTGCCGCATTTGAGAGATCAGCACACTTTGAGTCCATCTAGTCTTATTGACTGCACATGTTGGTGATATCCGGTATCCCAAATGTACCGCTATTCTGCATTGGGTGGAAGTGGTAATCATTAATAGTCGGATAAAAATGCCCCTAATTCATTGGTGAGTCAGGATGTGAATTCAAACACAGCCATGCGATGGGCAATAAGTATGCAATGCAATCACTTCGTGCGGGTGTCATTTCAGTCACATCTTCAGGCAATGGGTATTCTGCATTATCACTGGACGAATAATATGTCTCGAAAGGAGATTCACTACATCCACAAGCCTTGGCGGAGGGGAAGAGGTTTTTGCTTAGTACCTGTTCGAGTTCAATGACCGGCAAATATCTATGTTTGGCACAGTATTCATTCTCCATCCAGTTCAGAAATGCCTCCTTGTATTTGATAGTATAAGAAGTCTCTCCCTGAGAATTGATATCAATTACCTTATCCCACTTCCTAAACAATCGCAACTTCTGGAAACGATTGAGGATATGTGCTCAATTGAGATGCATTCCTGTCATTGGAGTAACCTCAGCATAATATTTGGAGAGTGTCTGTCACCACAAACTTCGCGTCACAGTACGAGTCTTCTTTTCATTGAGTCCTCATCCTACCTACACCTTGCATAACGCCTTCCATATGATCAATCATGTCAGTGTAGACCATGATACCATCATACAGAGTAACCATAGGCCATTTCGATATCCACAGGGTCCAGTATTGGAATGGCATTAAAACTTCTATTCTGTACTTGATGACGCTCCCATCATCCTGTGTTGTGAAGAGTGGCCCGGAATCATTGTATTTTCGATTCCTAAGGCACTTGCGGGTGAATTATCATAATTGGTAGGCTCTCTCAAGGAACTCCAGTGTCGAATTCCATGGTGTTTCCCCATCCAGAATACGTAGTATTGCGATTTATACTTTGGTTGTTTGACAGTCAATGAAGTCGTTTCGACAACCTGGTGTCAGCGTAATCAATCCTGCATGCATTCCCTGCTATACGAAGGTCAGTTTCAGCACTTTCAAAATGCCTTGAACTATGTACTTTCTGAAATATTTTTGCCAAACCTGCACTCATGGCCGACAGCTTGTTGATTCTAGCTTTGCCTTCTTTTTGTAGTCTTTGACTCTTCCCAATGTCTATGCTTTCATTCTCTTCAAAATGCTGATTGCGCTCATGGGCTTCCCAAGACTTGGCGCAGCCTTTTCCACAGAGAGTGCTCATGAACGCACCGGGAGCCAGCTGCATGACCCGCGCAATGCATGGTGTGTGGTTTCTCAATGCAGGGCACTCGATTCCGAAGGCCACAAGGGTTGATTGCAGTTCCCAAGTCATGCAGTGATTCAAGTGAATGTTATTGGTTATAATTCCAAGGAATTGGCGGTCGGTAAGCTCACACAATCAAGAACTAGGTCCAAACCTACGGCTAGCTTTGCTGCAGTATATTGACTCTTCAACTATCATTCTTAATTACCTGTTGAAATGGGAACACAATAGGCTATCAACCTCATTGAAAGCGAGTTGTACTTCGCACAATGCCCAAGTTGGATCTGTATAGTGAGCAATGAGTGATGTTATGGCCAATTTCTTCATTGATGACTACCCATCCAAAGCTACACTAACTTCATTTGAAGATGGGGATTGCTTCATAATTGCATGCAATGTCGGTGAGTATTCCCTCCGGCAAATGATGCTGAGCGTGGTGGCCGACAGTAGCACCAGCTCACTTTGTAATGCTATATATCACCATAGTAGCTCTGGGTTTGCAGTGGCATTCCATGGTATATAAGCCATAACAAATCGTGACATGAGGTAGCAATTCCTGGTGTCTTGGTAAAATTCAGAAGTTACAAAGTCCTTAGCTGCCAGTTTGGAGCATCTTGTCCATCAAATCACGTCAGCGAAATGTAAATCGGTCAGGAAGACACACGCAAACCTCTCAGTTACTCTCGTAGCCCTCACCTGTGCCTGTAAATACTTCGAGATGCTCCCATGCCCCCCTGGAACTTTGCAATGTGCTCTCAGACTCTGCAAGAGCATTCTCAAGTGCTCCTGAAAGCACCTGCAGTTATAGAGGTCCATTCAGGATGCTACAAGATTGACTATTAGGAGAGTCAAATTTTCAAGCGGCATAGACCTCTGCTCAGGTCTGCAACAGACATCGAGAGCAGCTGAGATCTCAGCGGAGGTCTGCAGGGGACTTCATGAGCAGCTGAGACCTCAACACAAGCACTGTGGGAGACTTGGTGCGATATTCTCATGGCGGTGGTGCTTAGGGTTCCACAACGACAAAGAATATAGTTTATCATAAATGTCCACATTATCGTCACATGATTCGCTACATCGTACTATGGCATGTATTCTCTACATCTCTCTATATATATTCTTACAGATATGCTGGGATGTTGGAAATGGACTCAGTGACAGGGAGTACATAATTTGAGACTCCGGGGTAGATAGACATCATCAAATTATAAGCAATGCAGACTGCAAGTTTCCTAGCTCTTGGTCTCACGCATACATGCCAAGCTTTCATAGATCAATGCAATTTGTGTGGTTCCTAATGCACACTTGCCGAGCTTTCATAGATCCATGCAATTAGGGTGGTACCTCACTAACTCTTGCCAAGCTTTCATAGATCCACATAATGTGTGTGGTTCATCATGGCCGGGTATCCCGTCCTATCCTCTCACCCTCTTCAAATGCTCTGCGTGCCAGAAATGCTCGTTCTCAAGAATTCTCTTCGGATGCCATGTAAGGTGCAGCGGAATGTTGTTGATGGCGTTGTCTGACTTCTAGCACCACCGGTTCACTACATCCCGATCGAGTGAACAGAGACATCCATTCAGACACTGGGATTGATCGACATTGGTGATGCACTTTGAGGCTGTAATTGTGCAAGTTTGGAGATACACTTGGAGGCTGTGATTGAGCGAGTTTGGAGATGCACTTGGAGGCTCTAATCCTGGGATGTTGAAGATACACTTGGGGGCCGTAATTGTGCCAGTTGGAGACACACTTTGAGGCGGTGATCGAGCGAGTTTCGAGATGCACTTGGAGGACGTGATCGAGCAAGATTGGAGATGCACTTGCAGGCCTATATCGAGCAAGTCTGGAGATGAACCTGGAGGCCATGATCGGGCGCGATTGGAGGAGTACTTTGAGGTGGTGAATCTGCAGGCAGTAGTTTGGGAGGGAGGTGCCATTGGAGCTGGGACTCTATTCATTGGCTAACTTGTAATTGTGGGAATGTAGAGAATGCAGAACACCCAGGGTCTGCCGGGAGATGTGAGACTGCCTGGGAGCAGGAGATGGTCAATGTTAGGATGATGCAGTGTGCAGTGCATGCTCTTCTTGGGGTGAACTCTGGATCATGGCATCCAGTGATAGATAGGGATGACTTAACTAGTTGTTCTTAGGTGATAGCAGAGTTGAGGACAAGACAGAGAGAGATCGGAGGAGATGGGACAAAGAATCAAGAGAAACGGGGACTTAAGAGAAAGTCGTGTGCGAGTCAATATACCATGCGAGGTATGGCAGGAAGGAGTCTTGATCCAGCGTGTAATAGCACCAACACGAGGTCTTCCCAACCCAATGGGTCAAGTCCTAACCCTGATTTCTCATATCCGCTAGTATCCTTCACATCATTGTCATCTTCATCCCCCTCTCTCCCTATGTGGTCCACAACTCCACCTTCATCGCAGAATACGAAATTATGTTATACATCTCCATCTCTCCATGCAATGATCATGAGTTGACACTGAGTACGGCATACACCCAGTACAGCTTTCACCAAGTACCGCACCTACCCAAGTTTGTTTGTCTTCCTGTTGTTTCCATGATTACAAGTTGACCCCTGAATGTAGCTTCAACTTCCAGCATGCCAACCTACATGATCAACTTCCATCAGCCAGCTTTCAATGAGAGCTCGCAGGTGAAGTCAGCTTGTCACATTCCCATGGTTGCAACTTAACTCACTGAGAAATAGAGTCTCAGCACCCCTCACTCCATCCATCGACCACCTCCAAGAACTAGTCCAATCTCGCTCAATCATGGACTCCATGTGTATCTTCTAACTCGATCGATCATGGCATACAAGTGCATCTCCAACTTCGCACAAGTAAGGCCCCCAAGTGTAACTCCAACCTCCCTTCATTACAGCCTCCAGCTCTATCTCCTAACCCGAACCATTACAGATTCCATGTTCACTCGATCATGGCCTTCGACTGTTTCTCCAAGCTCTCTCGATGATAGCCTCCAAGTGCATCTCCAAACTCACTCCATCATGTCCTCCATGTGTATCTTTGAATTCACCTGATTACGCCCTGCAAGTTCACATGATTATGGCCTCCAAGTGCATCGCCAAACTCGCTTGATTACGGCCTGCAAGTTCACACGATCATCATCTCCAGGTCAATATCTCCCAATTTGCTCGATCACGGCCTCCAAGGCTATATCCCAACTTGCTCGATTATGGCTTCCAAGTTCGCACGATCATTGCCTCCAAGCGGGTCCGCAAATTTGCTGAATCACAGCCTCAGACTCTCTCTCTCAGTTCACTGGATTTTCATTTTCAGGTGCACCTCGAATTTCTCTCAACCACTGCCTGCAGCCGGTACAGATTTACTGTGTGTAAATGGGTAGCTACATAGATACACAGATCAGAATACAAACAGAATACACGACTGTTGAAAATCATTGAATAATACGCTGTAGCTGTGATTTCCACTGGCAATTGTAGTGATCCCAAAGAAAATGATATTTCTCCCTGACTGCTCTACTGTGATTCTAGGTGCTCCCAGACTTGTCACCATGGCTCCCAGGCTTGTTGTCCGTGCTCCCAGGCTCGTCGTTAGCACTCCCAGGTGCTCCCACGTGTACCATCAGTTTTCTCCAGCACTCCAAGGTGTTCCCAATCATATAAAAATCACTCCTATAGTACTCCTGTACCGGTGATCAGAAATCCCAGTTACTCTGAAGGCCAGCCGGAATGCCCTCCTAGGGTCTGATACTCCCCTGACATAGCCGCATTTAAGATTACACACCACATCTTCTCAGACACTCCTGAAGGCTTCCAGTGACTAAAATACATTGTGCTGATGCGGTGAATATGGATGAAACTTCAATATTGAACATGAATTTCCATTCCAACTTACTATTGTAATTCCTCAACTTCCTTTTCTCTTCAGTATGGACAATCCTGATTTATTGACCATTGAACTACTCTATTCAGCAATTTCCAACTGATTTGATTTGTTTCGCTTTGGGATGTGCACTTTTGCCACCAAGTGTTTCCCCATTGTGCTGGTCCAATGTTCTGATGGATGGCAAAGAACTTGATGACAAACAATACATATGATGCCAGGGCTGCCAGTCTCCTCAATTCCACAGTGCAAATAGAAATGCCAAGAAGGAGCATGTCTAGAATGATTCCCAGCATTAGTACGCTTCGAGGCTACATTGATAGAAGCTAGTGTTAGCAACGGTTCCATTTTCGGAGTGTTTCTATTATAGCGGTTCAATGAAAACCCGGACCTGGCCGGTTCGGTCTGGGTTTGTACAAAACGGTTCCCTCAACCAAGCCCACGAATATTCATCTGATAATTTAGTGTTTGGTACATGAAATATGCAGCTGCAGACGGCGCATCTTTTGGTGGTCTCCGATATTTGATATCTTTAAAACTCAGCAAGCGGCTTTGAGATTATTGTCATTTTTGGCGTAAAAACGAGGTTTTTGGGCTGCCGCTTGCTGAGATTTAAAGATATCAAAAATCGAAGACGG
>Ga0307515_10004459_pt1 | contig 28986 bp, 18 predicted proteins | sample 17_EM_MG_FD_194513 | JGI IMG/M metagenome (GOLD analysis project Ga0307515, IMG submission 194513) | Populus trichocarpa ectomycorrhiza microbial communities from riparian zone in the Pacific Northwest, United States - 17_EM | ecosystem: Host-associated > Plants > Roots > Unclassified | place... | reverse complement strand
ACAGGGTGTTGTTCGGGCCCTTGCGGAAGGTGCTCCCGATCGGATGGATCGGCGGCAGGTAGACGACGTCGAAGCCCATCGCCGCGATGCCCGCCAGCCGTTTCGCCGCCGTACGGAACGTGCCGTGAGGCTGGGCCGGAGTGCCCTCGGAGCGCGGGAAGAACTCGTACCAGGCACCGTAGAGGGCCCGCTCCCGCTCGACCAGAAGGGGCCTCGGCTCGGAGGTCGTGACCAGTTCCCGCAGCGGATACCGGGCCAGTACCCCGTCCACCTCGGGTGTCAGGGCGGCGGCGAGGCGGGACGCGGGTGGGCGGGTCTCGTCGCGGAGGGCGGTGACGGCGGTGCGGAGGACGGGGCGGAGGCCCTTGCCCTTCGGTACGCCGGGGATGGCGCGTTCGTAGAGGCGCGCGCCCTCCTCCAGGACCAGTTCCGTGTCCATGCCGGCCGGGATCTTGATCTGGGCGTGGTGGCGCCAGGTGGTGACCGGGTCGCTCCAGGCCTCCACGGTGTAGGTCCACCGGCCCGGTTCGCCGGGTGTGACCGTGGCGCCCCAGCGGTCGGTGCCCGGGGCGAGCTCCCGCATCGGGGTCCAGGGGCCGGGGCGGCCCTCCGGGTCGTAGAGGACCGCGTTGGCGGCGACCGCGTCGTGGCCCTCGCGGAAGACGATGGCCGAGACCTCGAACGTCTCGCCGGTCACCGCCTTGGCGGACCGGTGGCCGTGCTGGACGACCGGCCGGACATCGAGGACGGGGATGCGTCCGATGCCGGGAGGTGTGCCGTCCGCGGAGGGTGGCTCCGGGGCGGGTGGTGCCGTGCCGGCGGGGCGCACGGGGGGCGTGGCCGTGCCGGGTGTCGGGGGTGGTGACGAGTGGTGCGTGGCGGGCATGACCGCTCCTGTCCGCGTCAACGTGGGTGTGGGCGGATGGATGTGGGGAGGTGGGTCCTGCGAAGAAGATCCCGTGGTCCGCTGGGGGGCGTACCGGTGGAGCCTTCCCACCCTATTCGGGTTGGCAATCCGGCAGGTTGCCAACTACTTACGCGCAGATCTCCACAGAAAGATCCGGCCCCGTCCAGGGCGAACGGGGCCGGAGCCGTCACTCCCGCACTACGACCGCGGTACTTGCAGAAGTTTGTCCGGTGAACCGAGCCCGGCGCCGGACACCTTCCCGGAAACCGCCCCCGTGACGAGTGCCCTGGACACCTGTGCCGGTGTGGCACGCGGGTGGCCGGCGAGATAGACCGCCGCCGCGCCGGCCGCGTGCGGGGACGCCATCGACGTACCGGAGAAGGTCGCCTTCGCCGTGTCGCTCGTGTACGACGCGGAGGTGATCGCGACACCCGGGGCGAACAGGTCGACGGCCGGACCGATGTTCGAGAAGGCGGCCCGTGCGTCGTTCCGGTCGGTGGCGCCGACCGTGATGGCCTCCTTCACGTCCGCGGGGGAGTACAGGCCGGCCTGCAGCCCGTCGTTGCCCGCCGCGACCGTGTACGTGACACCGGAGGCGATCGAATTGCGTACGGCCGCGTCCAGCTGGGCGTTGTGGTAGCCGCCCAGGCTGAGATTGGCGACCGCCGGTTTGTGCGCGTGCTGGGTGACCCAGTCGATGCCCGCGATGACCTGCGAGGTCGTACCGGCTCCCGCGTTGTCCAGCACCCGTACGCCGACGACCTTGGCCTTCTTGGCGACGCCGTACGTGGTGCCGGCGATCGTGCCGGCCACATGGGTGCCGTGGCCGTTGCCGTCCTGCGCGGTGGTGTCGTTGTCGACGAAGTCCCAGCCGTAGCTCGCCCGGCCGCCGAAGTCCTTGTGGGTGATCCGGATGCCGGTGTCGATCACGTACACCGTCACGCCGCTGCCCCCGGACGTCGGCGAGGTGTAGCTCTTGTTCAGCGGCAGGCTCGGCTGGTCGAGCCGGTCCAGGCCCCAGGACGGCGGGTTGCGCTGAACACGGTTGGCGGCGCTACGGCCGCTGCTGTCCAGGGTGATTCGGGTGTCCTGGGTGACGGAGACGACCTGCGCGTCCGCCGCGAGGCGCCTCGCCTGTCTCTCGTTCGCCTCGATGGCGTAGCCGTTGAGGGCCGTGCCGTAGGTGTGGCTTATTTTCGCTCCGTACTTCGCGGCCAGGTCTTTTCCGGCGGCCGACGGAGCCTTTGTTCCCCCCTTGAGCGTCACCAGGTAGCTACCGCTGACGGAGCCGGGTTCACCGGCGCCGAGTATGGTCCCCTCCGGTGCGGCGTGCGCGGGCAGGGTGATGGCCGAAAGCACCACGACTGTGGTGACCGCGGTCAGACCCCCCGCCCGGCGCAGACGCCGCGTGCGCGTCCGTGCCATGTCGAGTTTCCCCTCCTTCAACTCTCCACTGCGCAGCCTCTCGTGAGGCGCGAAGCACCACAAGGGCGCACGAGGGCGCCTTTTCAGTACATGCCGGTTCAACTTCTTCAGTACAGGTCGGCAATGACCAGCCCGTGAGGCGCTGCCTTTTCGACGCAGGCCGGCATTCTCAGCCCGTCCGGCGTTTGAGGACGAGGCCGTTCAGGCCGATGGGGGGGGCTGAGGGCGAAGCCCCCAGCAAGGGCGACACCATCGCCGGTACCGTCATCACACACGACGACACACATAGCCGTGTGTCATCCAGCGAAGCGCCGAGGTGGAGCTGTGAAGGCGATCCGTCGATTCACCGTCCGTCCCGTTCTCCCCGAACCCCTCCGACCTCTCAGTGATCTGGCGCGCAATCTGCGCTGGTCCTGGCACGCCGACACGCGTGATCTCTTCCAGTCCGTCGATCCCGAGCGCTGGGCCGCCTCGGAACACGATCCCGTACGACTCCTCGGCAGCGTGTCCGCCGAGCGGCTCGCGGAGCTGGCCGAGGACGGCCGTTTCCTGCGCCGGCTCACCGAGGTCGCCGGTGATCTCGCCGACTACGTGGGCGGTGACCGCTGGTACCAGACCCACCCCGGTGAACTGCCCGCCGCCGTCGCCTACTTCTCACCGGAGTTCGGTGTCACGGCCGCCCTGCCGCAGTACTCCGGCGGCCTCGGTATCCTCGCCGGCGACCATCTCAAATCGGCCAGCGATCTCGGCGTACCGCTGATCGGCGTCGGACTCCTGTACCGGCACGGCTACTTCCGCCAGTCGCTGTCCCGGGACGGCTGGCAGCAGGAGCACTATCCCGTCCTCGATCCCAACGAACTCCCGGTGGCGCTGCTGCGGGAGGAGGACGGCTCTCCGGCCCAGGTCTCCCTGGCGCTGCCCGGCGGGCGTTCGCTGCGCGCCCGGATCTGGCTCGCGCAGGTCGGCCGGGTGCCGCTGCTGATGCTGGACTCGGACGTCGAGGAGAACGACGTCGGCGAGCGCGGCGTGACCGACGTTCTCTACGGCGGCGGGAGTGAACACCGGCTGCTCCAGGAGATGTTGCTCGGCATAGGGGGTGTGCGGGCGGTCCGGACGTACTGTCGCCTCACCGGTCACCCCGAGCCCGAGGTGTTCCACACGAACGAGGGACACGCGGGCTTCCTCGGCCTGGAGCGGATCGCCGAACTCTGCGACGCGGGGCTGGACTTCGACGCGGGCCTGGAGGCGGTGCGGGCCGGCACGGTGTTCACCACGCACACCCCCGTCCCGGCCGGAATCGACCGTTTCGACCGGGAGTTGGTGGCCACCCACTTCGGTCCCGAGGCCGAACTCCCGCGCATGGACGTCGGAAACATCCTGCGACTGGGAATGGAGACCTACCCGGGCGGCGAACCCAACCTGTTCAACATGGCCGTGATGGGCCTGCGGCTGGGTCAACGGGCCAATGGCGTCTCCCTGTTGCACGGTCAGGTGAGCCGCGAGATGTTCTCCGGACTGTGGCCGGGGTTCGACGCCGAGGAGGTGCCGATCACCTCCGTGACCAACGGGGTGCACGCGCCGACCTGGGTCGCCCCCGAGGTGTTCCGGCTCGGGGCGCGGCAGATCGGCGCCCAGCGCACGGAGGATGCGCTGACGGTGGGCGGCTCGGACCGTTGGGACGCGGTCGCGGAGATCCCGGACCAGGACATCTGGGAGCTGCGCCGCGATCTGCGCGAACAGCTGGTGGTGGAGGTACGGGAACGGCTCCGCGCGTCCTGGCGTCAACGCGGCGCCGGATCAGCCGAGTTGGGGTGGATCGACGGCGTGCTCGACCCCGACGTCCTCACGATCGGATTCGCGCGCCGCGTCCCGTCGTACAAACGCCTGACGCTGATGCTGCGCGACCGCGACCGGCTGATGGATCTGCTCCTGCACCCCGACCACCCGATCCAGATCGTGGTGGCGGGCAAGGCGCATCCGGCGGACGACGGGGGCAAGCGGCTGGTGCAGGAGTTGGTGAAGTTCGCGGACGATCCGCGCGTCCGGCACCGGATCGTGTTCCTGCCCGACTACGGCATGGCGATGGCGCAGAAGCTGTACCCCGGCTGCGACATCTGGCTCAACAACCCGCTGCGTCCGCTGGAGGCGTGCGGCACGAGCGGTATGAAGGCGGCGCTCAACGGCTGCCTCAACCTCTCTGTCCTGGACGGCTGGTGGGACGAATGGTTCCAGCCCGACTTCGGCTGGGCCATCCCCACGGCGGACGGCACCGGCACGGATCCCGACCACCGGGACGACGTGGAGGCCGCGGCGCTCTACGACCTCCTGGAGCAACGCGTCACCCCGCGCTTCTATGAACGCGGCCAGGACGGGCTGCCGGACCGCTGGATCGAGATGGTCCGCCAGACGTTGACGTTGCTGGGGCCGAAGGTGCTGGCGGGGCGGATGGTCCGGGAGTACGTGGAGCGGCTGTACGCGCCGGCCGCGCATGCCCACCGGGCGATGACGCCGGACGCGGCGCGTGAACTGGCCGCGTGGAAGGGGCGGGTGCGCTCCGCTTGGCACGGGGTGACTGTCGATCACGTGGAGACTTCTGCGGCTACGGCCACTGCGGAACTCGGTACGACGTTGAATCTCCGGGTGCGGGTGGGGCTGGGTGGGCTTGCTCCGGATGATGTGGAAGTGCAGGCGGTTTCGGGGCGGGTGGATCCGGAGGATCGGATCGGGGATGCGGTGACGGTCCCCTTGAAGCCGGTGGGTTCGGATGCGGAGGGGCACTGGTTGTACGAGGGGCCGCTTGCCCTTGATCGGACCGGGCCCTATGGGTATACGGTCCGGATTCTGCCTGCGCATCGATTGCTGGCGTCCGGTGCGGAGTTGGGGTTGGTGGCGGTGCCGTTGGAGGACGGCGTTGAGGGTGCGGGGGTGTTGATGCGGTAGTGGTTGAAGTCCGGTGCTTGGCTGCGGGTCCGGTGGGGGCTGGTCGCGCCCACGCGGCGGAGCCGCAAATTGATACAGCCCCGCGCCCCTGAAAACAGGGCGTTGTCCGCGAGCACCGGACTTCGGCTCGCCCCCTCACACCTCCGGAAAACCGGACTTCCCCCGCCCCCTTTACACCTCCGAAAAACCGGACTTCGGCTCGCCCCGCCTCACACCTCCGAATACGGCGCGCACATCTCGCGCAGCGTGCTGCCGATCTTTCGGGCGTATGCGTGTTGCAAGCCCCTCGTTGCCGGGCCGCCCAGGCGGGCGTACCACTTTGCGCCGCGGCTGAAGGCGGAGACCGTCAGCCAGACTGTGCCGTCGCCTGTGCGGTCGACGACGAAGGCTTCCTCGCCGCATTCGGGGTGGCCGGGGAGGGTGCCGTAGGCCCAGCCTGCTCTGCGGTGTTCCTCCACCGTCCAGACGATGCGGCAGGGGCCTTTGATCAGGCCGGCGAGGGTGACCGTTACGTCTACGCCGGGGGCCGCTTTTTCGGCGCTCGCTTCGATGCCGACGCCCATCTCGCGGTGCATTTCCCAGGTCAGGACCGCTTCGGCGGCTCGGCGGAAGACCTTCTCGCCCTCGCCGATCCGGGTGCGCACATACAGGGGGTGGAAGCCCGGGGGGCAGAAGCCGCGTTCGCGGGTCGCGCCGACGTCGTCGTACGTGAAGGACATGGAACCCAAGAGTAGGGCGGTACCCGGAATTGCCTTCGCTCCGGGTACCGCCCTAGTCACTTACCTGTCAACTCGGCTGTCGTCAGCTGACGTTGACGGCCGACCAGGCAGCGGCCACCGCGTTGTACTCGGTGGAACCGGAGCCGTACAGCGCCGCCGCCGCCGAGAGGGTGCCGGTGCGGGCGCCCGCGTACTTGGTGGTGGACGTGAAGTACGTCGTCAGGGCCTTGTACCAGATCTGCAGCGCCTTGGCGCGGCCGATGCCGGTGACCGTGGAGCCGTTGGACGTGGGCGAGTTGTAGCTCACGCCGTTGATGGTCTTCGCGCCGCTGCCCTCGGACAGGAGGTAGAAGAAGTGGTTGGCGACGCCCGACGAGTAGTGCACGTCGAGGTTGCCGACCGAGGAGGACCAGTAGTTGGCGGAGCCGCCGTCCTTGCTGGGCTGGTCCATGTAGCGCAGCGGGGTGCCGTCGCCGTTGATGTTGATCTTCTCGCCGATGAGGTAGTCGCCGACGTCGGAGGAGTTCGCCGCGTAGAACTCGACGCCCGTGCCGAAGATGTCGGAGGTCGCCTCGTTCAGGCCGCCGGACTCGCCCGAGTAGTTCAGGCCCGCGGTGTTGGCGGTGACGCCGTGGCTCATCTCGTGGCCGGCCACGTCCAGCGAGGTGAGCGGGTGGGTGTTGCCCGAGCCGTCGCCGTACGTCATGCAGAAGCAGCTGTCGTCCCAGAACGCGTTCACGTACGAACTGCCGTAGTGGACACGGGAGTAGGCGCCGACGCCGTTGTTCTTGATGCCGCTGCGGCCGAAGGTGTTCTTGTAGAAGTCCCACGTCTCCTGGGCGCCGTAGGCGGCGTCCGCGGCGGCGGTCACGTCGGTGGTGGAGCTGGAGGCGGCGCCGGTGCCCCACGTGTTGGTGGTGTTGGTGAAGAGGGTGCCGGTGCCCGAGGTGCCGTGCTTCAGGTTGTACGTCTTGTGGCTGCCGCGCCCGGCGTCGGTCAGGCTGTACGTCGTGCCCGACAGGGTGGTGTCGAGGCTGACGGTGCCCGAGTACAGGGTCTTGCCGGTGCCGGTGGCGTTCTCGATGCCCTGGTACTCGAAGAGCTTCTTGCCGGTGGCCGCGTCGGTGATGACGTGCAGCTGGTTCGGGGTGCCGTCGTCCTGGAAGCCGCCGACGATCGTCTCGTAGGCGAGGACGGGGGTGCCGGTGCCGGCCCAGATGACCTTGCGGGCACCGTCGGCGGCGGTCTTGTCGGAGCCGGCGGCCTTGGCGATGGTCAGCGCCTGCTTCTCGGCCTTGGCGGTGGAGATCTTCGGTGTGACCGTGGCGACCTTGATGGTCGCCGAGTGCGCCTTGGTGACACCCTCGGTCTTGCCCGACGGAGCGGTGTGGACGACCAGGTCGCCACCGAGGACCGGGAGGCCCGCGTAGGTGCGCTCGTAGCGGGTGTGGACCGTGCCGTCGACGTCCTTGACGACGTCCTTGACGACCAGCTTCTCCTTGGTGCCGAGGCCTATCTGCTGGGCCGTCTCGGGCGCGGCGGCCTGCTTCTCCTGGACCAGCGCGGTGCGCGCGGAGTTGGAGAGGAGCTGCGGGGCGGCCGCGAGGGGCGCCGGCTTGGCCGCGGCGGGCTGGGCGGAGGCACCGGTGCTGACACCGGTGGCGAGCAGGGCGCCTGCGGCTACCGCGGTGGCGATGGCCAGGGTGGTGCGCTTGTGACGCGCGTAGAGGGGGGTCACGCGAGCTCCTCTGTGGGGGAGTCCGGACGGTGTGGGGTTACCGACCGGAGCGATTGTGAATTGGCTGTGCTGAAGCGGCGTGAGGGAAGAGTGGCATCAGGGGCGCGTACATGTCAGGACCCTCAAGTGATGTTGGCCGGAAATCGACTGTCCGGGAAACATTGCGGCCATGTAAACGTCCACAACAGAGCGCCGCCCCGGAGTTGAAACCCCGAGGCGGCGCCCAGTTCGTGCGGCCGGAAGTGGACGGCTGGTTTTTACGGGAACGTAAGCTTCCAGCTGTTGATGTAGCCGGTGTCCTGTGCCGCCACGTCCTGGACCTTCAACTTCCAGACGCCGTTGGCGACTTCGGAGGACGCGTTGACCGTGTAGGTCGCCTGCACGTTGTCCGCCGAGTCGGACGAGCTGGAGTTCTTCAGGCGGTACGTCGACCCGTCCGGAGCCACCAGGTCGATCACCAGGTCACCGCGCCAGGTGTGCACGATGTCGACCGCGACCGCGAGGTTCGTGGGCGCGTTGCCCGTCCGCCCGGACACGGTCACCGAGGAGGTAACTGCCGCCCCGTTGTCCGGAATCGACACGTCGGCCGTGTTCTCGAACGACGTGCCGCCACCGCCGCCGCCACCGGAGCGCGCACCGACCGCGACGGCCGCCCACGCGTCCTGCACCGCCTTGTACTCGGCGCCCGTCGTGCCGTACAGCTCACCGGCCGCCGCGAGCGTCCCGGTGCGGGCCGCCGCGTAGTTGGTGGTGGACGTGAACTTCGTGGTGAGCGCGCGGTACCAGATCTGCAGCGCCTTGTCCCGGCCGATGCCGGTGACCGGAAGTCCGTCCGAGGTGGGCGAGTTGTAGCTGACGCCGTTGATGACCTTGGCGCCGCTGCCCTCGCTCAGCAGGTAGAAGAAGTGGTTGGCGATGCCCGACGAGTAGTGCACGTCGAGGTTGCCGACCCCCGAGTACCAACTGTCGGCGGAGCCGCCGTCCTTGCTCGGCTTGTCCATGTAACGCAGCGGTGTGCCGTCGCCGTTGATGTCGATCTTCTCGCCGATGAGGTAGTCGCCCACGTCGGTCGAGTTGTTGGCGTAGAACTCGACACCGGTGCCGAAGATGTCGGAGGTCGCCTCGTTCAACCCGCCTGATTCACCGGAGTAGTTGAGCCCGGCGGTGTTGGAGGTGACGCCGTGACTCATCTCGTGGCCGGCCACGTCGATGGCCGTCAGCGGGTCCGCGTTGCCGGAACCGTCGCCGTACGTCATGCAGAAGCAGCCGTCGTCCCAGAACGCGTTGACGTACGAATTCCCGTAGTGGACACGGGAGTAGGCGCCGACGCCGTTGTTCTTGATGCCGCTGCGGCCGAAGGTGTTCTTGTAGAAGTCCCAGGTCTCCGCCGCGCCGTAGTGCGCGTCGGCGCCGGCCGTCGCCGCGTTCGACGTGGTGCTGTTGCCCCAGGTGTTGCTGGTCTGCGAGAACAGCGTGCCGGTGCCGGACGTCCCGTGGTTCAGGTTGTACGTCTTGTGGCCGCCGCGGTCGCCGTCGGTCAGGTTGTAGTTGGCGCCCGACTGGGTCGTCGTCAGCGAAACCTGGCCGCTGTACTGGGTGTTGCCCACGCCGGTGGCGTTCTCGATGCCCTGGTACTCGTAGAGCTTCTTGCCGGTGGCCGCGTCGGTGATGACGTGGAGTTCGTTCGGGGTGCCGTCGTCCTGGAGGCCGCCGACGACCGTCTCGTAGGCGAGGACCGGCTTGCCGCTCGCGGCCCAGATCACCTTGCGGGCCGAGTCGGCGGTCGACTTGGTGGAGCCGAGGGCCTTGGCGCGGGAGACGGCCTGCTTCTCGGCGGCGCCGGTCGTGACGCTCGGGGTGAGGTCGGCGACCGCGATGGCCGCGTTGGTCGCCTTGATGACGCGCTCGGTGGTACCGGACTTGGCGGTGTCGACCACCAAGTCGCCGCCGAGGACCGGGAGTCCGCCGTAGGTGCGCTCGTAGCGGGTGTGGACCGTGCCGTCGGCGTCCTTGATGACGTCACGGACGACGAGCGCCTCCTTGGCGCCGAGGCCGATGTCCTTGGCCGTCGAGGTCCGCGCCGACGAGGCGTCGCGGAGCAGCTCGGCGCGCTGCGAGGGGGAGAGCGAGAGGGCCGTGTGCGCCGGATTCCCCTTGCTCGCAAGGGGGTTGGCCGGAGCGGCGGAGGAGGTCGCGCCGGCCTGGACGGCTGCGGCGAGCAGAGCGGTGACGCCGGCTACGGCGACTATGTGGGAGGTGCGTCTGCGCGAGGAATTGCTTCTCAACACTGACTCCTTCAGGACGGTCGCGGATCGCGCGACCAGGGGAGATCACAGGGATCACAGGAGTGAAGCTGTGGGGTTGCTGTGAAGCGCCAGTGGGAAGAGTGGCAGCAGCTCGCGCTTTCTGTCAGGAGCGCGTCAGGAAGTTGGCCGGAATTCGTTCGTTGTCCGGATGTTCAAGTCCGTTATCCGGAGCGTCACTTGACGCTTCTTCGACCGTGAGCGGGCGGGCTGTCGTCCGGCGCCTTCATCCGTGAACTGCCCGACGGATGCCTACCGGGTCGTGAAAGCGAGCGTCATCGGATCGGGGCTTGTCTCGCTCATGAGGTAGCCGCTGCCCGTGTGCAGGAAGAACCGCCCGTCGTCGTACAGCATGGGCACCTTGACATCGGTGCTGATCAACGAGTGCAGCGTGCTGTTGAGCGACAGCTCGTTGGGCATCTCCATCAACGTGGTGCTCTTGCCGGTGGCGGGGTCCAGGCGCAGGACCCGGGCGGGGGTGGTGGGTTCGGCCTCCTGCGCGGCGATGAGGGCCTTGCCTTCGGCGCGCACCGGAACGAGGGTCGAGTCGTCCGGGGCCGGGAAGCTGCGGATGGCCTTGCCGGTGGTCAGGTCGAAAGCGGTGATCCGGTTGCCCGCGGAGTAGTTGTGGGGGTCGCTGCCGAGGTAGGCGGTGTCGCCGCTCACGATCGTGGCGCCGCAGCCGCCGGTCTCACCGCACCCCGCGACGTAGTCGTCGCCGAGGGGGATGGTGGATCGCACCTTGCCCTCGTCGGAGACGGTGACCAACTGGTCGGCGTCCAGGCCGTCGTCGTTCTGGAGCAGGCCGAGCACGAGCGGCTCACTGGACACCAGCCAGGCGCCCTTGGCCTTCGGCACCTCGTACCGCCACGTTGCTTTGCCGGTGCCCGGATCGCGCTCGCCGATGCGGAACTTCATGCCGGCGGAGGTCTTGCAGTAGGACAGGGTGAGGAGTTCCGCACCGCCGAGGTGCTCCTCCTGAGTACAGCCGTCGGCCGGGGCGGTCCACGCGGGGGCGCCGGTGGAGGTGTCGTAGGCGGCGGACCCGTCGGGCCAACCGGCCGCCGCGACGGTGTCGCTGATCGCGACGTTCAGCCCGAGCCCGAGGCTGACGCTCTGGTCGGTGATCGGCTTCTCCCACACCTTGACGCCCTTGTTCACGTCGATCACCGCGAACCGCGTGCAGCGACCCTTGACGGTGTCCTCGGTCTGGAACACGACGGCGACGAGACCGGCGGAGGTCACGTTGCGGGAGGCCCCGCAGAGCCCGCCGGAGAGCGGGACGGTCCAGGCGCGCTTGCCGGTGGTCAGGTCGTAGCCGGTGACGGCCTGCTCCGCGCCGGTGGCGTAGGCGCGGGAGGTGAGCCAGGCTCCGGGAGTCTGGATGTAGTCGCTGGAGCTCTTCGGCTTGGGCGGGTCCACGTTCAGGAACTCCCGGCCGTTGATGGTGGTCGGGGTGGGCGTGGGGGTCGGGGAGGTGGCGCTTGCCCTGCCGTCCGAGGAGGTGGAGTCGTCGTCGCGGAGCATGAGGACCGTGCCGGTGGCGAGGAGAGCCAGGACGGCGGCCACTGCGCACAGCACGAGCGGCAGGCGCCGTCCGCGGGTGGGCGGTTGCTGAGGCGGGGGCGGGAACTGGGGCTGGGCATAAGGATTCTGAGCGTGTGGCAGAGGGCCCGGCTGCGGCTGCTGAGGGGGTTGGTAGGGGCCGTAGGACTGAGGGGGCTGATACGGCCCGGCCTGCTGGGGGTACGGGGGCGGCTGCGGAGGCCGGCCTTGCGAGGGAGGCGGCACTGGCGGCTGCGACATGGGGTGCTGTTCTCCTTCGCGCGGGCACATGGCCACGCGGGGCGCGACTCGGCGTGGATGACGGGAACATGTTCGCAGGTGTGATCATCCTGGCGCCACGAGGGTGGCCGGGTGCCGGCGCCCCAACTGCCGGACGGGGTCCGATCTTTCAGCCCGTCCGGTGTTCGAGGACGAGGCCGTTCAGGCCGACCGGGGGTCCGGGGGCGGAGCTCCCAGGGGCGGGACGGGAAGGGGCGGAGGGGGCGGAAACCACCCGGCGTCAGCCACCCGACCCCCGCCCGTCCCCGTGCCACGAGTTCCACAGCGCCGCATAGGCGCCCCCCGCCGCCACCAACTCCTCATGCGCCCCCAGCTCGGTCAGCAGGCCGTGTTCCATCACCGCGACCCGGTCCGCGTCGTGGGCGGTGTGCAGGCGGTGGGCGATGGCGATGACGGTGCGGCCCTCCAGTACGGCGGCCAGGGCGCGCTCCGTGTGGCGGGCGGTGGCCGGGTCGAGGAGGGCCGTCGCCTCGTCCAGGATCAGGGTGTGCGGGTCGGCCAACACCACGCGGGCCAGGGCGAGTTGCTGGGCCTGTGAGCCGTCCGTGGTCGAACCGCGGGGGCCCAGGCGGGTGTTGAGCCCGTCCGGGAGGTCCCGGACCCACTCCTCGGCGCCTACCGCCGCCAGCGCCGCCCACAACTCCTCGTCCGTGGCTGTCGGTTCGGCGATGAGGAGATTGTCGCGGACCGAGCCCAGGAACACGTGGTGCTCCTGGGTGACCAGTACCACCTGGCGGCGCAGCGTCTCCGGTGAGAGTCCCGAGACCGGGACCCCGCCCACCGTCACCGTGCCCTCGGTCGGCGCGTCGACGCCCGCCAGGAGTCGGCTCAGCGTGGTCTTGCCGGCGCCGGACGGGCCGACCACCGCGAGGCGTTCACCCGGCCGTACGGTCAGGTCGACGCCGTGCAGCACCTCGCCGCCGCGCTCGTAGGCGTACCGCACGCCGGTCACGTCGATCCGGTCGTCCGCCGGGGCCGGGCCGTCGTCGTCGCCCTCCGCGCGGGGCGCCCGGGCGAGCCCCTCCACGCGGGCGAACGAGGCGCCGCTGCTCTGGAGTTGCTCGATCCGCATCAGGATCTGGTCCAGCGGGTCGGTGAACTGCCGTAGATACAGCGCCGCCGCGACCACCGCGCCCAGGCCCACCTCCCCGCGCCCGTGCAGCCAGCCGCCGACGAACAGCACGCCCGCCACCGGGATCGTGTACGACACCTCGACCGCAGGGAAGAACACCGTCCGCAGGAACAGCGTGTACAGGCGGCTCCGCAACGCCGTTCGCAAGGTGTCCCGGCTCGCGGTCACCCGTCGCTCCTGGAGCCGGAACGCCTCCACCGTGCGCGCCCCGGCCACGGTCGCCGTGAGGCTCTCGGCGACCTCCGAATTGGCCGCGCCCTCCGCGAGATAACCGTCCCGGGCCCGGCGCAGATACCAGCGCAGCGCGAACCAGATCGGCGTGAGACCCAGCACCCCGAACAGGCCGAGCAGCGGGTCGAGCGCGAACACCGCGCCCATCACGAACAGCGCCTGCACCGAGCAGACCAGCAGTTCGGGGCCGACATCGCGCAGGGTCGTGCCCACGATCGCCACGTCCGCCGTGCCGCGCGCGGTCAGGTCACCCGTCCCGGCCCGCTCCACCACCGACGCGGGCAGCGCCAGCGCCCGGTCGACGAAGTCCTCCCGCACCCGCGCCAGCGTGCGCTCACCGAACCGGTGCCCCACGTACCGCGCCCAGCGCGCCAGCAGCAACTGGGCCAGCGCGCACGCCACGATGACCAGCGCCAGCCGGTCCACCGTGCTCACCCCGGCCCCGGCCCGCACCTCGTCCACGATCCGCCCGAGCAGCCACGGCCCGGCGAGCCCGGCCCCGGCGGCCAGCGCGTTCACGACGAGCACGACGGCGAACGCCCGCCGGTCCGCCTGTACGAGCCGGAGCGCGGCCCGCCGTACGTCCGCCCGTTCCGCGACGGGCAGTTGGCCCTTGGCCAGTGAGGACCGCGTCCCCTTCGCCAACGAGGACTGCGTCACCGTACGACCTCTTCCTCTTCCGTGTCCCGGGCCACCAGCGCGCGGTAGCCGGGCTCGTAGTCCAGTAGCCCGCGGTGTGTGCCGCTGGCCGCGACCTTGCCGTCGACCAGGTAGTGCACGGTGTCCGCGTGGTCCAGGACCAGCGGGGACGTCGTGGTCACCACAGTCGTACGGCCCGTGCGCTCCGCGTGCAGCCGTCGCGCGACCGCCGCCTCCGTGTGCGCGTCGAGCGCCGAGGTCGGCTCCACCGCGAGCAGCACCTCGGGCTCGGCGAGCAACGCCCTTACCAGCCGCACCCGTTGACGCTGTCCCCCGGAGAGACTGCGTCCCTGCGCGGCCACCGCCGAGTCGAGACCCTCCGGCAGCCCCTGCACGATGTCGTCGGCGGCGGACGCGCGCACGGCCTTCGCCACCGCCTCCGCCGACCGCTCGTGGCGCCCCGACACGACCTCCGTCAGCGGTCCGGCGAACAGGTCGGCCTCGTTGTCGGCGACCAGGATCCGCGCCCGCACCTGCTCCAGCGGAATCCCGTCGAGCCGCACCCCGCCCCAGGTCGCCACGGACGGCGCGTACCGCCCGAGCCGGTCCACCACGGCCAAAGTGTCGCCGGGCCGCGCCCCGACCAGCGCGGTCAGCCGCCCCGGCAGCACCCGCACCCCGGAGTCGGGATCGTGCAGGACGGCCGGTTCGGCGGGAGCGGCCAACTCCCCCTTGTCCCGCACAGGTTCGAGCCGCAGCAGCTCTACGACCCTGCGCGCGGCCACCACGCCCCGGCTCAACTCGTAGACCATCTGCACGAAGAACGCCACCGGGCCGATCAGCACCGCGACATAGCCGTACACGGCGACCAACTCGCCGATGCTGAGCTGCCCTTGGGCCGCCAGCCGGGCCGCGAGCCAGGTCACCACGGCGAGGAACAGCGTCGGCAGCCCGACCCCGATCGCCTGCACCCAGCTCGCCACCGCGCCCACCCGGTAGCCCTGCACGCGCAGCCGCTGCGAGTCACCGCGGAACGCGTCCGCGAACAGCCCTTTGCCGCCAAGGCCGTTGAGGACCCGCAGGCCGCCCGCGAGGTCACCGATGCGCGCGGTCAGCACGCTCTGCCGCTCCCGGTATTCCGTCTCCACGCTCTGCAGCCGCAGCGTCAACGGCCCCGCGAGCAACGCGATCACCGGCACACCAAGGAGGACTACGGCGGCCAGCGGCGCCGAGATCGACAGCAGCACGCCCGCGACCACGCCGTAGACGACGAGGGCGCCGAAGCCGGGGCCGACGACGGTGAGGGACTGGGCGATCGTCCACACGTCGCCGACGCCGGTGGTGATCACCTCACCGGCCTGCGCGCGGCGGGAGAGCACGGCGCCGAGCCGGACCGTCTGGCCGACGATCAGCTTGACCGTGCGGAAGTTGGCGTCGATCCGGACCCGGGTCATCGTGCGGTGCCGCATGATGCTCAGCCAGGAGTTGACCGCGCCGACCACGAACAGCACCCCGGTCCACCAGGCCAGCGCGCCCATGTTCCCCGGCACCAGCCCGTCGTCGACGGCCCGGGACATCAGATACGGCGCCGCCGCCATCAGCACCATCCACACACTCGACAGCAGCGCCCCGGACACCGCCCGCCCCGGCTGCCGCCGCACCAGCCACCACAGGAACCGCCAGCCGCCCCGACAGTCGGGTGTCCCGGGATCCTCGTACGCGTCGATCATGTGCCTCCTTGCTCGGGCTGCCGGGAGCGCGCAGCCGTGAGCGATCCGGGGGTGGTTGGAGGCAACGAAGATTACCGAGCGTGAGCGCGGTTGCCCATCGAATATCGGCCGCCGCATGCCAAGGGGCCGGCACGCGGGATGCGCGTACCGGCCCCAACAGGTGTTCGTCCGCTCGTCCGCCGGGAGTTACCCCTGGGCGGCCCTACGGCGGCGCATCCACCACACGAGCACTCCGCCCGCCACGGCGAGGACGCCGGCGATGCCCGAGATCAGGCCGATCGGGGCGTCGTTGCCGGTGTGGGCGAGGTCGCCGCCGGGGTCGTTCGGTGCGGGTGTCGTGGGTGCCGGTGCCGGGGTGCTCCCGCCGCCTCCGCCACTGTGGGTCGGGGTGGGCGTCGGCTTCCCGGTGTGGGTCGGGGTGGGTGTCGGGGTCGGGGTGGGTGTGGACGTGCCGGTGTCGTCGGCGGCCGTGTTCGCGCCGAGGAGCAACTGCCCCGTCGTGTCGGTGTTGTCGGTGAGAGTCTTCACGCTGGTCCGCGTCTGCCGGGGCAAGTAGCGGTGCTGGGCGGTGAATTGGACCTTGCCGACGTTCTGCTTGGGCTGCTTGGAGAGGTCGACGCCGCCCACGATGTAGACCTGTACGGTGCCGTTCGCGTCGGGGACGTCGTAGGTGAACTCGCCGTGCGTGTAGATGTTCCGGTACTTCTGGAACAGCGCCTCGCGGGTCCAGTTCTGGTTGGGCGCGCGCAGCGGCCAGCGCGTGGCGTCGCCACTGTTGATGATGGCGTGGTAGTCGGTGGGCGACTTGGCGTCCTGCTGGCGGATGTACTCGGCGGCGACGCGCGCGGTGTAGACGCGGCGCAGATCGGCGTACTGGGGCGCGGTGTTGATGGTCTTCTCCACCGCGGGCACGATCATCGAGTCGATGACCCGCTGGGCCGCCTTGGTCGTGGCCTCGTCCGGGGTGCAGATCGGCTCGCCGGGACCCTGGGTGACCGTGGTCTGCGCGGTCGACTTCAGGCGCAGCGGGGTGTCGAGGATGTAGATGCCGCCGTCCTGCTCACGGACCTGCGCGGTCTTCGGCTCGATCCAGTTGCGCAGCCCGGGCATGCACGGCTTGCCGTTCTCCTTGGGGAGAGCCGCCCAGTAGCGCTTGCCGAGGTCGGTCGCGGGGTCCATGGCCTTGTAGAAGTCGTGCTTCATCTGGAGATCGGCCTCCAGCAGCACCCGACCCGCGTCCGTCCTGCCGAACTTGGCGTCCATGATGCGGTCCGGCTCGTCCGGGTTGAGGTTGACCCAGAACTTGTCCGGGGTCAGCGCGAGCCAGGTGAAGAACGCGTCCGAGATCAGCTGGGAGTTGGCCTTGCCGCCCCAGCCGGACTGCTCGGTGGGGTCCTCCTTGGCGTCGAACGCGAAGTCGACACCCTTGCCCTTGACCGGCTTGCCGACGTACTTCAGGTCCAGCGTCGAGAAGTCGACACCGCCCGGACCGCGCGGCAGACCACCCGGGTTGGCGGCGTTCTTGGCGTTCAGGAAGTCCGCCATGGTCTTCGGCGTGGGCCGCGACTCCCGGATCAGATCGGTGAGCCCGCCGCGCGTGGAACCGGACTGGCCGGGCGGCTGCATCAGCCCGCTGGTAGCGCGCTGTCCGCCGGCCTTGGGCGCCAACTCCACCCGGTCGGAACGGTAGTTGTACTCGGTGACCCGGTCACCGGCCAACTGCCGCATGTTCCCCAGGAACTTCTTCGCGTCCGCCTTCTGCGGCTCGGCGAAGACGTACTTGACCTTGCTGTCCTTCCAGGCCGGGTCCTTGGCCCACGCCAGGTCCTTGGGCACCTGCGTGCGGTCCGGGCTGCCGTTGGACTTGATCTCCAGGATCTGCTTCGTGCGCGTGTTGTACGCGTCGAGCTTGCGCCGGTAGGTCTTGCCGGTGTCGGGGTCCTTGAACTCGACCTCCTTCTGGCAGATCCACTCCGGCCCGACCAGCCCGTGATCCTTGATCACCTTCTGCTCGAAGGCCTTGCCGCGCGGGTCGTTCCCGGAGTTCGGGAGGAACACGGAGTCCCGATAGTCAATGAAATTCGGGTACTTGTCCTTCTGCTGGAGCCACCTCCACCAGACCCGGTCGGGCTGCGTCGCCGGAGCCTTGGTCAGCTCGGACAGCGCGGTCTGCTTCGCGGCGGACGGCGCCCCGAGCCCGTCCCACTCCTTGGCCGGATTGACGTACGAGTAGTCGTCCCACTGGGCGGTGGCGCGCGACGCGTCGAACTGCGGCAGCCCCGTGGTCGGGCGGGTGTTGCTCGGCAGGCCGTACAACTCGTCACAGCGCTTGCCCGGGTCCAGCGGCCTCGGCGCGGCATCCGCCGCCGTGATGCCCGGAAGCCCGGTGAGCGCCATGACCGAGGCGCACGCGAGCGCGACGACCGACCGCCGCAGTGCGTGCAACCGCCGGTGGCGTATGGGTGTGTGCACGTGAAGTCCCCGTGGGGGCCCGTAGGCATGGGGTGTTCGCGGCACCAGGGGCCCCCGTGGTCGATGTGGCGCCGACGAACGGACCACACGCTAGACACGCCCATGTACATGCCGAAGCCGATCCGCGCTTCGGTGACCGGGTCAACTCGCCTTCTCCACAGGGTGTTCACAGGTTGGCGCGGGCTCGCGGCATACGCTCGGCCGCATGAGTCCCGTATCTCCCGAAACCCGGGTGGACCCTCGTCACAGCGGACACGCCCATCTGGTTGTGGTCCAGCCGCCCTTCGCGCCTCCGCTACGACCCGAGGAGCGACCGTCCGTCGTGGCGCATGACCCGGAGGCGGCGAGGGCGGCCGTGCTGTCGCTGTCGTCCGTCGCGGGGATTCGTCGCGAGGAGGATCCGTCTCGGTTGGGGCATCCCGAAAGTCCCGCGGATCGGGGTGAGTTGGATGTCGTACGGGCTGCTGCGTGGGGGTCCACGGTGAAGGTGACGGACCCCGCGCTCGTCGTGGACGGGGTGTTGTCCAGTGCGCTGGAGGACGAGTTCCGGGCCCAGAAGAAGAGGCATCCCGACGCCCGGATCGTCGCTGTCTGTGAACGGGACTTCGGGGCGGCCTACTTGAAGATTCTGGTTGCGGTGCCGGGGGCTCCGGACTTGGTGATCGAGGGCTTCGACGAACTGGAGGTCACCGGGGACCTCCGGGCCACGCTGACGGCTGCGGGCGGCGACCCAGGTCAACTGGTCGACGATGACGAGGACTTCACCGACTACGACGGTCTGCTGCACGTGCTGACCGGTGGCGCGCTGTCCGTCTACGTGGACGAGGAGCGCGTCGAGTCGACGTTCGTCGTCGAGCGCGACGAGGAGGGCGAGGCGAGCATCGGGGAGGTGTGGTTTGCCTGAGCCCCGCTACTTGCTCTGCAACTTCCCCAGCGGGTCGGGGTCTTGCTCCAGCGCGGCGGTCGCCGTCTGCCAGTCGGTGTTCCCGGTGTCTTCGGGGTACAGGGCGCTGTGCAGGAAAGCCGTGGTGAGGTGCTGGAGCAGGGCGACGCGGGCCGGGTTTTCGTCCGTCGTCTCGGCTACCTCGTATCCGGGGATGCCGCCTAGTGAGTGCTCCGCGCCGAAGAGGGTGAGCAGGGTCTTGTTGCCGGGGCTGTAGGTGTACGGGTCGGTGAACCAGTCCGGGCCGCGGGTGGAGAGCTGGGACTGGTCGTGGTCACCGGCGACGGATCAGTGCCGGTGGGGTCATCGTGGTGAACGACGGCCTCATGAAGGGGAGTTGCTCGGCGGCGAACGGGGTCAGGTCGTCGCCCAGGCCGGTCAGGGCGAGGAGTACGCCCGCCTTGACGCGGGGGTCGGACAGGTCCTCGCCGGGTGCGCCGTCGGGGTCGAGGACGCGGGCGCCCAGCAGTGTGCTTGCTGTTTGGGCTCCCCAGGAGTGGCCGGCCACGGCGATGCGATGGCGGTCGAGGCGTCCCGTGAGACCCGGCACGGAGGCTTCCAGGGCGGCGAGTTCGTCCAGTACGCGCTTGAGGTCCTCGATGCGGATGCGCCAGATCTCCGGGAACCGGGGGTCCTCGTGCGGGATGCCGAGCGTTCTTGAGTCGAGGTGGGTGGGCTGGACGACCACGAAGCCGTGCGCGGCCCAGTGGTCCGCCGGCGGGGCGTAGCCGTCCATCGACCAGCCGAAGCCGTGCGAGAAGACGACGACCGGCAGATCACCGCCGGTCACGGGTGCGGAGACGCGGACCTGGAGGTCCTCGCCGCGGCCCGGAGCGGGCAGGATCACCGGCTTCACGGACACGATCGCGGGGTGCGAGTCGGACATGGCTGTGCTTCCGTTCCGGTTGTTGTCCGGTGGGCCTCAGCGGCGGCGCAGGGTCGGGTCGAGGAGTGCCGGCGGGGTGTCGTTCTTCTCGTGGGCGGCGAGGTCGGTGCCGGGGGCGACGATCGTGTCGATCGCGTCGAGTACGTCGGCGGAGAGCGCGGTGTCGGTGGCGGCGAGCTGGGTGTGCAGGTGGTCCAGGGTTCGCGGGCCGATCAGCGCGCTGGTCACGGCGGGGTGCGCGGTGACGAAGCCGAGCGCGAGCTGGATCATCGTGAGGCCGGCCTCGTCGGCGACCTTGGCCAGCTGTTCGACGGCGTCGAGCTTGGCGCGGTTGGCGGGGACGGCGGTGTCGAAGCGCTGGGGCATGAACGCGGAGCGGTTGGTGGTGACCTCCCGGCCCTCGCGGATCGCGCCGGAGAGCCAGCCCGAGGCGAGCGGGCTCCAGGCCAGGACGCCGAGGCCGTACTCCTCGGTCACCGGCAGGACGTGGGTCTCGATGCCGCGCTGGAGGATCGAGTAGCTGGGCTGCTCGGTGACGAAACGGCCCAGGTGGTTCTCCCGGGCGGCCCACTGCGCCTGGACGATGCGGTGTGCGGGGTAGGTCGAGGAGCCGAAGTAGCGGATCTTTCCCGCGCGTTGGAGATCGGTCAGCGCGGAGAGGGTCTCCTCGTCGCTGGTGCGCGGGTCCCAGCGGTGGATCTGGTACAGGTCGACATGGTCGACGCCGAGCCTGCGCAGGCTGTTGTCCAGCTCGGTGACCAGCCAGCGGCGCGAGGCGCCCTGGTGGTTGCGCTCCTCGCCCATCGGCAGGCTCGCCTTCGTGGCCAGCACGATGTCGTCACGGCGGCCGGCGATGGCCTTGCCGAGCAGTTCCTCGGACTCGCCGCCGCTGTACGCGTCCGCGGTGTCGATGAGATTGACCCCGCCCGCGAGAGCGGCGTCGACGATGGCGGTGACCTCCTCCTGCGTCGTCCGCCCGATCCTGCCGAAGTTCATGGCGCCGAGCGCGAGGGCGCTGACCTGTACGCCGGTGCGGCCGAGGGCGCGGTATTGCATGGCTGTGTCCTCCAGGATGCATAAATGGAACCCCGTTCCGGAAACGATACGGAACGGGGTTCCGGTTAGCAAGTGGGGAGGGGTGAGGTGCGTTGGCGGCTTGCGGTGCGTCGTGGCTGGTCGCGCACTTCCCCGCGCCCCTGAAGACGCCGGCCCGCCGTGGGTTTTCGGGTAGGGGTGTGCGGCCTGGCGCGGAAGCGCCGGTACGCGTCAGCGTGCCCCAAAGGGGCGCGGGGAACTGCGCGACCGGCCCCCACCGGCCGGCAGCCGAAAAACTGCCCAACTCGCGGAGCGTGCTTACGCCAAGCTGTCCCGCCACGCCCGGTGCAGATCCGCGAACCGCCCCGTCCCCGCGATCAGTTCGGCCGGGGTGCCGTCCTCGACGACCCGCCCGTGTTCCATGACCAGCACCCGGTGCGCGATCTCGACCGTGGACAGCCGGTGCGCGATCACGACCGCCGTACGGCCGCGCAGGACCGTCGACATGGCGCGCTGCACGGCCTGTTCGCCCGGGACGTCGAGGGAGCTGGTCGCCTCGTCGAGGATGAGGACGGCGGGGTCGGCGAGCAACGCCCGCGCGAACGCGACGAGTTGGCGCTGACCGGCCGAGATACGGCCACCCCGCTTGCGTACGTCCGTGTCGTAGCCGTCGGGCAGTGCGCTGATGAAGTCGTGCGCGCCGATCGCCTTCGCGGCCCGCTCGATCTCCTCGCGTGGTGCGTCCGGGCGGCCGATCGCGATGTTCTCGGCGACCGTGCCGGAGAACAGGAACGCCTCCTGCGTCACCATCACCACCCCGCGCCGCAGTTCGGGCGCGGACAGTTCGCGCAGGTCGACGCCGTCGAGCAGCACCCGCCCGTCCGAGGGGTCGTAGAAGCGGGCGAGGAGCTTGGCCAAGGTGGACTTGCCCGCGCCCGTCGAGCCGACGACGGCGACCGTCTGGCCGGCCGGGAGGGTGAGGTCGAAGACGGGCAGCACCTCGCCGCCGGTGCGGTAGGCGAAGCGGACGCCGTCGAAGACGACTTCGCGGCCGGGTTGGTCTGTCTCAAGTTCCGGGAGTTGGACGGGTGTTGAGGGTTCGGGGACCGACGGGGTCTGGGCCAGCAGGCCCGCGATCTTCTCCAGGGAAGCCGCGGCCGACTGGTACGAGTTGAGGAACATGCCGAGCCGGTCGATGGGGTCGTAGAGCCGCCGTAGGTACAGGACCGCGGCTGCCAGCACGCCCAACTCCAGGGTGCCGTCCGCGACTCGGGTCGCGCCCCAGAGCACGATCACCGCGACGGCCGTGTTGGCGACCAGGCGGGAGCCGGTGACATAGCGGGCCATCTCCAACAGGGCGTCTCCGTTGGAGCGTTCGTGCTGTTGGTTGAGGACCCGGAAGTCGGCGTCGTTCACGTCCTCGCGGCGGAACGCGCGGACCGGGCGGATGCCGTTCATCGTCTCGACGAACTTCACGATCACGCGCGCGATCGCCGTGGAACGGACCGCGTACACCCGTACCGCGCGCCGCTGGTAGACCCGTACCAGCAGGTACAACGGCACGAAGGACGCCACCGCGACCGCGCCGAGACCCAGGTCCAGCCAGAGCAGCATCGCCGAGATGTACACGAACGACAGGACGACCGTGATCAGCTCCTGGAGTCCCTCGCTGAGCAGTTCGCGCAGGGCCTCGATGTCCGTGGTGGAACGGGAGATGAGCCGGCCGGACGTGTACCGCTCGTGGAAGTCGATGCTGAGCGCCTGCGCGTGCCGGAAGATACGGCCGCGCAGATCGAGCAGTACGTCCTGGTTGACGCGGGCGGAGGCGCCGATGAAGGCGTACTGGAGTCCGCCGGAGAGCAGCGCACAGAGCAGGTAGCCCGCTCCTACGGCGATCAGCGGGCCGTGGTCGTCCTTCCGGAACGCCGGTACCGCGCGGTCGATGGCGTACGCCACGAGGAGCGGGCCCACCTGTACGGCCGCCTGTTGGAGCAGCAGGAGGAGGGTCGTGACGGTGACCCGTGCCTTCATCGGCGCGAGCAGGGAACGCAGGAGGGTGGCGGTCGCGCCCGGGGGAGTGGGCAGGGTGTCGTGGTCGAACGGGTCGCCTGCGGCGGGCTTGTGCGGGTGCGGGTGCGGGGATTCGGGCTCGTGGTCGTCGTCGCCGGTGGTGGGGGTGGAGGTGGTCGTCGCGGTCATCGTTCGTCCCCCTGGTGCTCGGCGCCCGACATGAGGTGCGCGTACTCCGCGTTCGTCCGGAGGAGTTCCTGGTGCGTGCCTACCGCCGTGATGCGGCCGTCGGACAGCAGGGCCACGCGGTCGGCGAGCAGTACCGTGGACGGGCGGTGGGCCACGATCAACGCGGTTGTGTCGGCGAGGACTTGGCGGAGGGCTGCCTCAACGGCCGCCTCCGTGTGGACGTCCAGTGCGGAGAGCGGGTCGTCGAGGACCAGGAAGCGGGGTTTGCCCACCACTGCCCTTGCCAGGGCGAGGCGTTGGCGTTGGCCGCCGGAGAGGCTCAGGCCCTGTTCGCCCACCTGGGTGTCTGTGCCCTGGGGCAACGCGTGCGTGAAGTCGGCCTGTGCGACTGCCAGTGCGCGCTCCAACTCCGGTTGTCCCGCGCCCTCTTCGGCTCCCATGAGTACGTTCTCCCCGACGCTGGCCGAGAACAACGTCGGTTCCTCGAAGGCCACGGCGACGAGGGCGCGCAGCGTTTCCCGGGGCATGGCGGTGATGTCCTTGCCGTCCAGGGTGATCTGGCCGGAGGTCACCTCGTGGAGGCGGGGGACGAGGGCGGTGAGGGTGGTTTTGCCGGTGCCTGTTGCGCCTACCAGGGCCATGGACTCGCCGGGTTTGATGTGCAGGTCTATGCGGTCGAGGGTGGGTGGGGAATCAGGCGGGGCGTCTGGGTAGCGGAAGGAGACGGAGGAGAAACGGATGCCATCGTTGTCGGGTGCGGGGCCGTGGGGGCTGGTCGCGCCCCGCGGCGGAGCCGCATATCGATACAGCCCCGCGCCCCTTTGGGGCGCGGCCCCCAAGGGCGCCTCCGCCTCCGGGGTTTCATCCATCACCTCGAAATAGCGCTCCGTCGCCGTTGCCGCTTCCTGGCTCATCGCCAGCAGGAAGCCGATCGACTCCACCGGCCAACGCAACGCGAGTGCCGTCGAAAGGAACGCCACCAACGTGCCCGCCGACAGCCCCCCGTCCGCGACCTGCACCGTCCCCACCACCAGCGCCGCCCCGAGCGCCAGTTCGGGCAGGGTGACGATGACGCCCCAGATCGTGGCGAGGAGCTGGGCCTTGCGGAGTTCGGTGCCGCGCAGGGTGCGGGACAGGTCGCGGAAGGCGCGGGCCTGGGTGCGGTGGCGGCCGAAGCCCTTGATGATGCGGATGCCGAGCACGCTCTCCTCGACCACCGTCGTCAGGTCGCCGACCTGGTCCTGGGCGAGGCGTGCCACATGCGCGTACCGCTGCTCGAAGATCACGCACATGACGATCACCGGGACGGCGGGCCCCAGGATCACCAGCCCCAGCGTCCAGTCCTGGAGCAGCATGATGATCACGCCCACCAGGATCGTCACGCCGTTGACCAGCAGGAACGTCAGCGGGAAGGCGAGGAACATGCGGAGCAGCATCAGGTCGGTGGTGCCCCTGGAGAGGAGCTGGCCCGAGGGCCATCGGTCGTGGAAGGACACCGGCAGGCGTTGCAGATGGCGGTACAGATCCGCCCGCATCTCCGCCTCGACCCGCGACAAGGGCCGGGCCACCAGCCATCGCCGCAGCCCGAACAAGACCGCTTCCGCGATCCCGAGCAGCAGCAGATACAGCGCCCCGAGCCACACGCCCGCCGTGTCCCGGTCGGCGACCGGCCCGTCCACCATCCACTTCAGGACGAGCGGGAACACCAGCCCCGTACACGACGCGACGACGGCGACCCCGGCCGCGGCGAACAGCCGTACCCGCACGGGGCGGACGTACGGCCACAGCCGCGCGAGCGTACGGACGGCGGATCGGTCGGGGTGGTCCTCGGCGGAGGCGGGTGTCGTGGTCATCACGGGCGAGCCTACGGACCACCACTGACAGTGCCCACCGAGTTTTGGCCGGACCCGGATCCGCCGTTGGTCCTACGACCTGGGTGTTCGGGGGTCGTAGCGGCACATCAAGGGGAGTCGTAGCCGCGCATCAACCGATCGGTTGATGGCCGGTCGAGCGCGATGGCCGATGTGCCGGGACCGTCCCCGGCGGGACCCTCGGAACATGCCAGCCACACCAGTCATCGAAGTCAGCGCACTACGGAAGTCCTACGGCGGCCGGGCCGTCGTCGACGGGGTCTCGTTCGCCGTCGAGGAGGGCGAGATCTTCGGGATCCTCGGCCCGAACGGCGCCGGCAAGACCACCACCGTCGAGTGCGTCGAGGGCCTGCGGGTCCCCGACGCGGGCCGGGTCCGGGTCACCGGCCTCGACCCCGTCGCCGACCACGAAGAGGTCGCCCGGGTCCTCGGCGCCCAGCTCCAGGAGAGCGAGCTCCAGGCCAAGCTCACCGTCCGCGAGGCGCTGGAGCTGTACGCGTCCTTCTATCCGCACCCCGCCGACTGGCGGCCACTGGCCGAACGCCTGGGCCTGACCTCCAAGTTGACCACCCGCTTCGCGAAGCTGTCCGGCGGGCAGAAGCAGCGCCTGTTCATCGCGCTCGCGCTGATCGGCAACCCCCGCGTCGTCGTCCTCGACGAGCTCACCACCGGCCTCGACCCGCGTGCCCGCCGTGACACCTGGCAGCTGATCGAGGACGTGCGGGCGAGCGGGGTCACCGTCCTGCTCGTCACGCACTTCATGGAGGAGGCGCAGCGGCTGTGCGACCGGATCGCCGTGATCGACAAGGGGCGGGTGGCCGCCCTGGACACCCCGGACGGGCTGATCCGGCGCTCGGCGGGCTCCACCGTCATCAGCTTCACGCCCTCCGCAGCGCTCGACGACGGTGACCTGAACGCGCTCCCCGCGCTCACGTCCGTGACGCACAAGGACGGCCGGATCACCCTCTCCGGCTCCGACGAGACCGTCAACGCGGTCCTCACGCTGCTCGCCCGCAACCACATCACCGCCCACCAACTCCGGGTCTCCGACGCCACGTTGGACGACGCGTTCCTGGACCTGACGGAGGTCTCCGCATGAACACCGCAGTCCTGCGCACCGAGTTGAAGCTCTTCCGCCGTGAACCGGGCGCCCTCTTCTGGATCCTGCTCTTCCCGACCCTGCTGCTGGTGATCCTGGGTTCCATCCCGGGCTTCCGCCACCACGAGGCCGACCTCGGGGGCCTGCGCACGATCGACGTGTACGTCCCGGTCGCCGTCCTCCTCGGCATGATCGTCGGCGCGCTCCAGTCGATGCCGCAGAACCTCACCGGTTACCGCGAACGCGGCATCCTCCGCCGCATGTCCGCCACCCCGGTCCGGCCCACCGCTCTGCTCTCCGCCCAGATGGTGGTCTACGGCGCGGCGGCCCTCGTCTCCGCCCTGCTCGCGCTGATCGTCGGCCGGCTCGCCTTCGACGTACGCCTCCCGAAGCAGCCCGGCGGCTATCTCCTCGCCCTGCTCCTCGCGATCCTGGCCGCGCTCGCGCTGGGCGCGGTGGTCTCCGCGCTGTCCCGGACCACGAAGATCGCCGGTGCGATCGGGTCGGCCGTGTTCTTCCCGATGATGTTCTGCGCGGGCGTCTGGATCCCGGTGAACTCCATGCCGGACGTCATGGCCCGCATCGTCGGCTACACCCCGTTCGGCGCCGCCGCCGAGGCCCTGAACCGGGCGGCGGCCGGGAACTGGCCGGGCTGGGCGCACCTGGGCGTGCTCGTGGCCTGGACCGTACTGCTGACGGCCGGCGCCTCGCGCTGGTTCCGCTGGGAGTAGGGGGCGGGCCGTGCAGACTGGGGAGATGACCACCAAGGACGGGCAGATCGAGCGGCGCTGGGAGCAGCTGCACACCTGGGGACCGTACGGGCTGCTCGGCATCAGTGTCGTCCTCGCGCTCGCCTCCTCCGGTCTGTTCGACTACTCCGCCGCCCAGTGGTGGACCGGCTGGTCCCTGGCCGGTGCCGCGCTCGTCCTCCAGCTGTGGTGGCACGGCACCCGTTCCCGCCGTCCGGGTCGTGGCCGGGTCCCGTCGCGGGCGGGGACGGCGTACTACGTCGTCCGCTGGGCCATCGCCTTCGTCCTCACCTGGATCGACCCGTTCTTCGCGTTCTATGCCGCCTCCGGCTTCATGGACGCCGACGAACTGATCCCGGGCACGGTGGCGCAGCGGGTCGGACTGTTCGCCAGCGCGGTCACCGTGGCCGGAGCGCAGGCCGGTGGGCTGCCGTTCGGGAGCGGGCTCCAATGGGTCCTCTTCGTGGCGCTCGTGGCCGTCAACTCCGCTCTGCAGATGGCGATCGCGCATCTCACCCAGCAGGAGGCGCAGCGCTCTCACGAGCGCACCGAGACCATCAGCGAACTCGAACGCACCAACACCGCCCTGCAACAGGCCCTCGACGAGAACGCCGCCCTGCACGCCCAACTCCTCGTCCAGGCAAGGGAAGCCGGGGTCGCCGACGAGCGGAGGCGGCTCGCCGCCGAGATCCACGACACCATCGCCCAGGGTCTGACCGGCATCATCGCCCAGCTCCAAGTCGTGGCCAACGCACCCGACCTGGCGACCGCCCGCACCCATCTCGACCGCGCCTCCACCCTCGCCCGGCACAGCCTCGGCGAGGCCCGCCGCTCCGTACAGAACCTCGCGCCCATCGCGCTGGAGAACGACGGACTGCCCGAGGCCCTGAAGAACACGGTCGCCGAATGGGGCGAACGCACCGGCGTCCGCGCCGAGTTCACCGTCACCGGCACCACCGAGCAACTCCACGACGAGGTCTCCGCGACCCTGCTGCGCATCGCCCAGGAGGCCCTGTCGAACGCGGCCCGGCACGCCCGCGCCACCCGCGTCGGCGTGACTCTCTCCTTCCTGGGCGACGAGGTCATCCTCGACATCCGCGACGACGGCCAGGGCTTCGACCCGCTGGCCCTGCCCGACCGCACCCGCACCGGCGGCTTCGGCCTCGACGGCATGCGCGCCCGCGCCGAACGCATCGCCGGCTCCCTCACCATCGAGGCCGAGCCCGGTCACGGCACGGCCCTCTCGGCTCGCGTACCGTTGGTCCGCCATGAGTGACGAGTTGCTGATCTCCCTGCTGATCGTCGACGACCATCCCGTCGTACGGGACGGTCTGCGCGGCATGTTCGAGTCCGCGCCCGGATTCCGCGTCCTGGGCGAGGCGTCCAACGGCGTCGAGGCCGTGGAGCGGGCCGCCGACCTCGACCCCGACGTCATCCTGATGGACCTGCGGATGCCGGGCGGCGCGGGCGTCGACGCCATCCGCGAGCTGACCCGCCGCGCCGCCCGCGCGAAGGTGCTCGTCCTGACGACGTACGACACCGACTCCGACACGCTCCCCGCGATCGAGGCGGGCGCGACGGGCTATCTGCTGAAGGACGCCCCGCGCGACGAACTCTTCACCGCGGTCCGCGCGGCGGCGGAGGGCCGCACGGTCCTCTCACCCGCCGTCGCCTCCCGCCTGGTCTCCGCGGTCCGCAGCCCCCAGTCCCCGGGCAACGAACCGCTCTCCGCCCGCGAACGCGAGGTCCTCGCCCTGGTCGCCAAGGGCACCTCGAACCGCGAGATCGCCCGCGAACTCTTCATCAGCGAGGCGACCGTGAAGACCCATCTCACCCACCTGTACGGCAAGTTGGGCGTCAAGGACCGCGCGGCGGCGGTCGCGGTGGCGTACGACCGGGGGATTCTCGGCTAGCTCGGATACGGGAGAAGACCGGAGGCGATCTTCTCCCAGGCCGCCTTCAGCTCGGCGAGCAACTCCGGCTTGTCGGGGGCGAGATCGGCCCGTTCGCGGATGTCGGCGCCGAGGTCGAAGAGGTGGTCGTCGCCGTCCTCGTCCTGGTAGTACTTCCAATCGCCGCGCCGCAGCGCCCGGTTGGCCCGCACCCGCCAGAACAGGTCCCGC
>Ga0307515_10004458_pt1 | contig 28993 bp, 35 predicted proteins | sample 17_EM_MG_FD_194513 | JGI IMG/M metagenome (GOLD analysis project Ga0307515, IMG submission 194513) | Populus trichocarpa ectomycorrhiza microbial communities from riparian zone in the Pacific Northwest, United States - 17_EM | ecosystem: Host-associated > Plants > Roots > Unclassified | place... | reverse complement strand
TGGTAGCGGAAAGGTGAACATTGAATAAAGCTTGTTGACTAGGTCTGGTCCTTGGCGAGGGCTGCGTCTGGCAGCCATCGAGGTTCATGGATTGAGGAACTGGTAATGCTGGAGGCGGAGATGGAGCAGATGGAGGCTGGAGGCGGAGATGGAGCAGATGGAGGCTGGGGTTGGGTGGAGGGAGGCTGGGGTGAGGCTGGTAGGATATATATGAGGTGGCGGTGCTTTAGCCCTCGGGCTGTGCCCCGGCCGCCGGGACCCAAGGCGAGGACCCTAATACAGTGAACGCGGCCTTGCTACATGGTCTTCGTTACCGAAATCTCAGGCGGTGAGCAAACCGCTTCGTCAAATGGAAGAATGTGTTAGAGTTTATTAGTCTTCACCGCGCGCCGATCTGTGCGCGTTTCTTGCGCCCGGTTTTTCACGTGCGTGTATATAATACAAACTCCGCTGGCACTTTCAGACTCAGCTGTTTCCCCCCAAAACGCTGAGCTGTAAGTCGCCTATTTCTTGTTGTATCACTTTGATACTTATATCGAGTATCTAGCACCACACTCTAGGTACTTAATACAGAGCTGTTTCCCCCCGAAACGCTGAGCTCACTACACTCTAGGCTATTTACGTCAGAATGTAGTGTATTTAAACATAAACATACATTATATGAGGTTCTTGCGAGAGGGTACAAAGCCTTAGGGTCCACAAAATTTCGACTTGACATCGGATACAAGTTCCATCCCTGACCCTAGGAAGAGCAACGGGATGCATAGTAGTTCCGGTTGTAAAGCCTGCCCCCGACCAAGGAGGGTTTTCGACTGGTTCGACTGCGCGAGGTTGCGATTCGTCACCAGCGGCACCACCATCTCTATCATCCATTCGTATTCGTTCCCTCGAACGAAACCTGGTGGGCAGCTTGTGTCCTCTAACACTCTACTGGTCGGTAACTGATTTGGGATGGCAGGCAGAGATTCCACGTATGTGCAACCATCGACCCGGTACCACCACCACCCTGAGTAGTCTCTCTCCCTGTTCAATGACCTATGCTAGGCCTAGCCGAACGCCGACTTCCATAGCCCGACCTCGCAGTGACTAACCGTTTTACGGCTTTACATTGCCTCCATACAAGACTTACACCTTGACATCGCCCATTTCCTGTCTCCTGCTAGCACCATCAGCATTGCCTTGTCGTTCCCCAATCTCATCCCCTGATATTATAACCACTGATTAACCCTCGCCACGAGAGCCAAAGTGCCGCTGCACACCATCCAATTCACCTTCATATGCGACTCCCCCAAATACTCCTGCCGATTTAGCACGGAGCCCTGATACAACTGTTGTGCCATCCACTATTTGGCAACTCGAGAGATGAAGGGCTCGGCTCAACTTATCATGATCGATCATGTTATCCTCCTCCATACTGATATTAGGAATGACAGAGGTCCTTCATCCACCGACTGCTCCCATCCTTGCCACAAATCTGGCACACCGCCATGTCAAATCCCGCTGACTGGACAGGTCGATATCACTTCACCCACGGTTCAACGTGACTCAAATAGGTGGTCCCTGCCTCCGGCTCTCCAGTAGAATATTGCGGCCGCGCTTTAATATCACGGCTTAGGCAAATCCACTTAGCGCGGACCCTACCCCTGTGAAGAAGGTGAGAAAGGTATACCATAGGAGATGCAGAATCGGTCAGCGGAAAAAGCTGTGTTGAGCACGGCGTAGGTGATTCTGTGCCACGGCAGAGTTTTCTTCTCTAATTAGCCTTCTGTCGGAATTTCGGGTGCAGTGTACGATCCTCAACCCACTGGTTGTTATGGGACGACACGTGGGCTTGTGGTTGGACTTGCTCCGACGGGGACTCATCATGAGCGGCTTTCGAACGCGACGGAACGGAAGACTTTCGTCTGGAGGGAGCGGGAGTTTGTGATGGTACTTGTTCTGATGCATCAGACCGTTTGGCGCGTGTCCTGCTGGGTGCATTTGTGGAGACTCCTCCGTCAATCTGACTAGTCCAGGCTCCGCGGGAGGGCATAGGAAACGTGAATGTGTCCTAAAGGCTTTCCTCGGTGCTTCTGGGGCCTCATGGTCAGCGAACACGGCCAAAGGTTTGCAGTTAAGTTCAAGTGCCTGGCTGGTTCTTTGTCGCACGACCTGGAGCGGACCACTAAAAAGAAGGATAAAACCTGGCTTCCATGGCCCAGATACACCGAGAGTGGTATAGTCTTCCTTACCCTTACAAGCATGCCCCGCTGCCCCGCTGCACATGCTCCTCCCGATCCCGCTGCAGTCTGACACCTCCCCGTGTCGAGAAGCAAGACCAGCGAAAAACCAGACACTCAGATGCGAGTGAATCGCACATACTCATATATAGCAGGCATCTATGCGTCTCGGCCTCTCCGCACCCTCTGGACTGCCAACAAATCGGTGACTCGAAAGTGCAGGATAAAACTAGTGAGAGCTTATACATACCACACTCTCCGCTCCTTGTACCATACTCAAACTATTTCAGAATGCCTCTCTCAATTTCAGACAAGGGCACCTTCCTGTCTGGTGAAGCCCTGACCAAGATCGCCAAAGCCACTATATCCTCCAACAGCCTTCGTATCTCTATTGCGGATACTTCATGCTTCATCGAACTTCTCTCCTTATCTGAGGTGCACACTTTGACCACCCAGACCGTCAACTGTGAGGCTCTCGACGAGGCATCCATATTTCCAATTGGTATCGGAGGAGACCCAACGCGCGACTTCTACTACGTCTCTATCACATGGAATGCCGGTCAACCCATGCGCAAAAAACTTGGCCTTCTACCCAAGCCGTTTCGTATTTACATCAACGCCGAACACGGACAACACGATATGGATACACCTCTCCAATACACCATCCCTCAAAGTGAATTACCCCTCGACGCGCTCGACCATATCGCATTTAGCTACCTTCAGCTTGGAAGGCTGCGGCAAGCGCGAGAGTTGGCTGAGGCGCTATGCAAACGCGCACCGGAGTCAGAGAACGGATGGACGAGGCTTAGAGACATCTGTCTGCAGCAGAGGGCGTACAAACTCGCCATGCTGGCGTTTGGACGAGGCTTGCACTTAACCATCAAGGAGAAGGTACTCAGATACGTCAAGTGGCGTATATTGGAGTGTGCAGTGCATACAGAATGGGGACATGTGTTCCAGAGAGGAGAGGTGGTGCAGCTACCGGAGAATCTCGCGTCTATATTACTCATTCCATGGACCCAAGACCTGCGATGCCAACTTCAGGATATTTACGGCGACGAAAGGTCTCCATCACTCACCATATCGCTCTGCAACAGAGGGCGTACAAGCTCGCCATACTGGCGTTTGGCCGAGGCTTGCACCTAACCATCAAGGAGAAGGTAGTCAAATACGTCAAGCGGCGTATGCTGGAGCGTGCAGAGCATACAGAATGTGGACATGTGTTCCAGAAAGGAGAGGTGGAGCGGCTACTGGAGAATCTCGCGTCCATATTGCTCGTTCCATGGACCCAAGATCTGCAGCGCCAGCTTCAGGATATTTACGGCGACGAAAGGTCTCCATCACTAACCTTAGGTTTTCATGTTCCCCTCACCACCATTCTACCCAACATCGCTGAACCTTTTGAGCTTCCACTCATGCTCTACAAGTTCCACGGACGGCGCACCTACTCAACCCCGGCGCCGCAACGGAGAACGACATCGTCCAGCCTACCTCATCTGCCTTCTCCGCATCTAGCTTTACCCCTGAGAGCTAGATTGTCATCACGGAGAAGATCGACGAAGCCAACCTCGATATCTCACTCGACTCCTCAGGACGGATACTGATCCAGAACCGCACACCCTGGGTCAACTCGAAGACGCACTACCAGTTCAAGGAGCTTGATATATGGGTGGGAAAACACCGCGCGAGGCCTTGACACGAATATTCGGTGTAGACTCTAGCTTCCCCGAGCAAGATACTCTATTCGGAGGATGGATGGTGTGCGTGCACAGCATCAAATACACGCGATTGCCTAACCGGTTTCTCGCGTTTGACCTATATGACCGGTCGAGGAGAGAGTTTGCATCGAGGGGCGTACTGGAAGCCAGGCTGGAGGGGTCAGGGATCGCAATCATACCCACCGTTATGCGCATCGAGGGCCGACCGGAGGAGGATGCTGGACCGGTTATGCCGAGTGATGAGGAGCTCAAGGCAATGCTTCAGCAGCCGTCGCAGTTCTATGACGGGATTGCGGAGGGAGTATACGTCAAGGTTGAGAAGGATGGGATCGTGGTCGTGTGTGGAAAGGTCGTAAGAGCGGACTTTATTGCCGGAAACGAGCATTGGACGCGCGGAGATTTGGAGCTCAACGGGTTTGACAATGACCCAAGGCTAGTCGAAGAATGAAATATCCTTTCTAGACATAGAAAGAGTATACAAAATTTCCAAGTTTGCGACACATCGCCTGCGTAACCTCCTCGAACCCAAGAAGAGACCCTCAGCGGCTGAAGTGGTGGATACGTGAGACTGTTTGGAAAACCAAGGCGGCCGTGTTCTCGCATAAAAGCTGCGCATCTCGGGTGACAACCAGTCCCGGTTGTTCGGCTAGACTGGAGAGTGATATCAGTCGGATATTACTGTTCCCGTTACACAGAGTCTACGGCTCGATTGCTATGGCCCGATTGCTGTGTAACGACCTGACCCAGGCCGTTTCCGTTCCGCTACCCATGCCACTCGTGATCGTGCCATTTCGTCTATCAATCGGAACCCCCATGCCGATTCGGGTCTTCGAGAGACCAGGCACCATCGAGGGTCCAGACCGACCCTTCCTATGACTCATTACTTGCTATCATGAGGTATCAATGTCTCACTGTACTCGGTGATTTCATGTATATTAGGTCGTAGAGTGCGGACCCCAAGGCTCCTGTTTAGTACGAATACAGGTCCACTCCTCTTTGCTCCTTTGCCGTGTGAGAGTAAACCCGAAAACCCTCACATGCTGCATTTCGATCCCTCGACCGGCGGTCTCATTTTCCCAACAAAATGAGTCCGAAAGACAAGCAAAACCTTGATGGATCCTCTTCCTGTGGCCCTGTGGCCCTGTGGCGACCCGAATTTCCGACATTCCAGGACACCTTCGAGCTGGATAATCTCAGTGCCAGGGCAGTATTCAGCGAAAACACAAAACCAATACACCATTAGGGACAAGGGGAAAGCAGTGAGTCTGGTGGCATCCTTCGCGTTACTCATCTGAAGAGAACCATTTGCCATTGCGATGACCGATGCCACTTTGACATAACCATGGATGCCCGAAAGGGTCTCCGGTGATGAAGGGCCCACCTGGTTTGCCACTACGACCGGAGACAAATGAATACGCTATAAAGGTGCATCCGAGGTGCCCCTGAACTAGGGTCCGACCCGATGATGGCTGATGGCCAAGACTATGTACCGTGTGAGGCTCAATTGCATGAGGGTGATTCCTTACTAAGGGACCCTCTCCGACGTTATCATCCAGAGTAATGGCATTTGTGTTCTCCATAGACGAGCCGGGGTGGATCGCTGACGACTCTTGAAGCGATTTGCTGGCCTTGATTGTCAAGGGATCTGGACTGGTACTCGTCGAGGTATCCAAGCTACCTGGGATGGTGGTGTAGGCGGTGTCGGCGGCATGAGGAAGTGTGAATGCGGGCATCCCGGAGACTGCATCAGATGAACAGATGGCCGGTATTGGACGCGACGCATGGCTCCAATAATCAGGGCACTAGTGACATGGGAATTAACCTCACCATCGTTATCCTTTATTTGTCACACAATGTAATACGCCACAACATTGAGAAAGGCAGTCTTACGTAATTGGTGATGAGTGTATTGGTAAGGTTTGGACAGCCTCAGGGTGCCCCAATGAACCCCAAGGGCACACCTTGGGTAGTTTATTGGTTCTTTCTCCTCGCCCGCCTGATCCTCATCCCCCCCACCCGATGCCCTCCCACGTCCCCCTATGCTCACTGCAACTGCTCAGTCCGCCTACCCAGTCCTGATATCCTCTTGCGTGAGTTTTCTTATGAGCAGCTTATCCTGTTGGCCACGATAAATTGCATCAACGCTGCTAGATAGCGCGGTTCTTACTCTTGCGACTGACACCGGACACCATAGATTGATGGTTTCAGACTCTGTATTGGAATCTCTCGCCGCTCACAACAATTTCCATGCAACTAGCCATATCACCAAACGGGATTGAACTGGCAAGGTAGCGCACTTTCCTATCAAGAGCTATCTAGTGAAGCTCCCAACCTAAACCATCGCGCTCATCCTCTCAATGTCTAGACGCCTCCTTTTTACAACTTTTTTACAACTCGTTGCCACACTCACTTAATCGACGAACCTCTTCACTTATCGCCGAGCACACTATGCTTGATCTTAATGTGTCTCGTCAATTCCGGCCGCGTGAAGCCATGGTAAGTGCTATCGAACTTTGTGAGCACGAGTTCCCTGGTCATTCGAGAGACCCACCATAGTTTGCATCTAAAACTTAGTCCGAAGTGATCTTTGAGCAGGTGCCGCAATGCATCGCGATGGTGCATATACTCCTTGCCGGATGGGCACAGACAACACCGATGTCGCCCAGTTATCTGGCCATTCGCTCCCACCACAAGCTCGAGAAATAGCCTGAATCGCTTCCCATCCCGAACTCCGAGTCTTTCACACTGTTCTCGTGTCATCCGCTCCTCAAGTGCTTCTATCGTGACCCCATTCTTGAAGATGGCGTCACATAGCTCCACAGCCCACTTACTGGCACCTTTCTTAAGCAGCCGTGCTTTCAGCTTGGTGACGTCGCCTTCGAATTTTGTGGGAAGAACAGGCTCGCAGGATGCGCCGATCCCGATCCCGGGCTCGCTATCTTCGTTCGCAGTATCGATTATTCGCCCTTCATCCATATCCACGTCGGTACTACTTTCGGCGTTGCTTGTGTTATGACTCGTGTCAGGCGACTCGCCGTTTGAGCCAATGACATCCACATGGAGGGAGGCGTTGATGGTCTGAACACCCTCAGATCTTGCCGGAGAGGTCGCTGTGAGCATCCCATTGCGAGACGGAGAGTACTTCCCAGTTGCCCTGGCGGCCATCACCCTCATTGTGGTTTCCAAGCCGTCATTACTCTCGATATCCGCTGTGAACGACAACCTATCAATGCTATCCGTAGAGCCGTAATCACGAATAGGATCTATATTGGGCGACGGCGTGGTGCGGAGCATCCTCTGCGCCGTCTGCGACCACAGTTAGATCGAGCATCGAGGGAGGAGGGAAGAAACTTGCGAGTTCTCTATCTCTATTCTTCATCATTTGTATATCCAGGGTGGCTCTTGATCCATCCACAGGCGCGACCGTTGTGCTCGACGCAGCTGCTCTCGGCAATTCTTCGCTCATCTCCGAGGTATGTGTATAGCACAACTCTCCACTATTTTGAGGCCCCGTCTCTGGTCCATACATGGCCCTGGACTGGGCACCTACTCCAGCGCCTCCGGTCAGCGCAAGCTGAGGAGGGAAACGATGCGTCAACTGGTTCACCAAGGGTGTCCCTGTGCCGAACATGTTTGTTCCAGCTGCACCTAGATGCCAAGTAACTGTCAATAATCTTCTTCAGCCTTGTGTCGAGCCGCTCCTCCACCCGCTCGCGGCCCACGATACCATACTTACTATTCGTTAGTCCGAAATACTGCTGTGATGCACCGTCGAAGCCCTCCTTCCAAACCCCGCGTCTTCCAGGCTCTACACCGTTCGAAGAACTCGGAGGCGAGAAAGTCACCCACTGAGGCCAGGGAGCACCATCGCCGCAATAATTCTCCATTGATTCCATGGCTTGTAGCGTGTGACCTTCGTGGAAACGTCTCAGAACGCTGCCTTTTGGTACGGTGACGTTCAAGTTCGGCCTGGGAAGAACTGGCGAGCCTATAATGTCACCTAATCTGACGATCGATACGGCTTTTGCTGTGTTCCACTAGTAAAGGTTGCTGTACCAAAAGTGAAGAGACTGGACCTTAGAGCCCATTTTTTCGATATAACTATCACCGCTCCCCCGTGTGCGTATTTACCTTCCTGATTTAACGTTAATTGATCGCTAACCTTGGGCACTCAGTTTATGCGATTGGAATTTACAATGAGGATTTGTAGGTGAAAAATGGGATTTATGCCATTTACCGTTGCGTACATAAAAATTGGCATGTCTTAGAGATTTTGATTGCAATAATAAAGCTCAAGTTATAGTCTTGCATAATGATTCTTGCACCATCCTTACGCGTTTAGTCCCCTTCTTCCATTCTCCGGATGCACAGGTTGTCCCCTATAACTTTAATTTGTCATCACCGTGTATTGACGCGTCCCAGGGGTTGTGGGAGCACGAAGGTCGAGAAGCAGAACACTTCGATCGGCGCACTCATTTTCGAGCGCCGTTCGCTCACTGTCATGGGCCAAGAAAACAAATAAAACGCGGTCACCGTGTTTGGTACATAAAGGAACTGTCTGCTGAGCAACCGACGCACGTCACTCTGAGTGCCGTGACGCCGCGAGTGAATTTGGCCCGACTCCTGAATAGGTCCCATGAACGTGCGCGTTGACGCGAGGCGTAACACGTTCACACGGGAAGCTTCACACGGGCTTCACACAGGCTTCACACAGGCTCCACGCAGGCTTCACGCAGGTTTCACGCAGGTTTCACGCAGGCTTCACACAGGCTTCACGCAGGTGTCACGCAGGTGTCACGCAGGTGCCACACAGACATCCGGGCAGGGTATTGTCAGATTGGAACGATCGCCGGCCCGACCTTTGGAGTTAGAAGAGAGATTTCATATGCACTTAGTGCACCGGCGGCAAGCCACTCCGACTCGAAGATCCTCTGTTGGCGTGGCAGTCATCACTCCGGCAAGGTCAACTATCTTTGTATATTAAGACTTGTCAAGTGGATCTGAATAGATCGCGTAGCGAAGATGGCAGTGAGGTAATCAAGTCTGGTTATTCCCTCTCGTAAAGTTCAAGGCGTGGCGGAAAATAGTAGTTGTACGAATAACCCCTTTGACGTGTTGTCTACATGCGCACCAGTAGCGGACTAACAGGTAACACCTATCGGATACGAATTTGACTGCCACCCAGCCTCCGAATCCCGCGAGTGTGAATAGAAAAATATTATACAGCTGTGCGTAAGGTGAGATAACACTTAACACTCTAGTAAACGAACATTAAGTGATGGTGGTTACCGGAATTTCAGGGCATACGGTAGACTAAATTAAGATTGCTTACCTTGCTCGCGCCATTGTTCACCAAAATTATGATCCCAGCTTCAGAGTATTTACAACGGGTCTCCGAGGTTCATCTTGAACCCGGAATCATCCTATGTACGGACTAACTTTCCTCTGGGTCTTTTTGTTGTTGCTCGTGAACTGTGACTCAACCTTAGATATCTAGAGTCTGGAGTATATCGTGTCATTGTCTCGATCTTACTGTGCACATGATTCGCCAGGGCCGTAGCGAAAGTCACGCGCATCTCCTTGCGCGAGCGAAGAGGAAAGCAGTTGAAAACGAATTGGTGAAGACGGTGAGCTCAATATTGAGTCCCTTGATGAGCACTATAAAAGAGTTGTCACTGTTCTCGCACAACTGTTTGTTTAACCACGGCATCATTTGTTTTCTTGATCCAGTTACCTATTCCAGGTAAGGAGGAACAGCGAGGAGTAGCATATGTGGATGGGAGACCGAGGTAATGTAGGAAGGCCAGCAGAAAAGCGAGGCGAGAAAGATGGATCGGATTGGACATCGAGCGTTGTAGGCGGCGTGTGGTTTGGAGTAGAAACTGGCATAAGAAGCCCTGCATTGGCCTGTTAAGATTGTCAAGACAACTAGGAGTGGTATTGAGTGGATGTTGATGAAGTAGCCGGACAAATTAGTGAGTAGTATCTGTAAGGAGAGCGCAGGGGGCTATGTGCAACGAGTTTGGATGTCCTTACAACTCAGAGTTCCTATGGTGCGTCACCGGACAGCGCGCAGTCGCCGTTGGACAAACGACCTAGGGTTGATGGCAAAGCGCTGCGCTCTGCTCTCGGCGGTTGGAAGGGACTGAAGGTTGAAAACTCTTACTAGTGTGTAACTATATCTAGAACGACGAGAGAGCAAGAGATATCACAAGACAGATTTTCGAGAGACAGGAAAACCTTGGAAATGGCGGTAGATGGGACGATCGAACTCGTTTGATGGACGTGAAGAGGAAGCATATTATGGTACAAAAATAGGCGAAATATGCGCACGGTGTTTGGGAGAGCTCCTTCCGAGACTGGGCGTAAATAGCCAATGCAACTGGGTGGTGCTAAGGTGGGTGCGCTAAGAGGCTAAGGGCGTGCCAATTAGGTGGTAAGAGGGTGCTAAGGGCGTGCCAAGACCTTAGGGATTGACCACTTGCTCTTACTTATAAGTAGGCCAATCGCTTTCTACGATCAACACAAGCCTAACAAAGCAAAAAAGCCGACAGCCTCCGAGGCTGGTCGGGTCGCCGGGTACTCAAAACAGTGTTCGGTGGAGACCCGCCGTAATCGCCGCCTCCCCGCTGGCTGGCAATAGGAGACGATGGACGAGGTCGCTCGTCCGTATCGCAGACGGTGAGCAGCTAAGAGAGCGGGTGCTATGAATGGGCGGTGGGCAGTTGTGGTGATGGGAGCAAAGACGGGGATGGTTGTCGGCTCTGCTGCCAAGAGCACGTTGCAGGTAAAATTAGTGCTCCCTACCCTGAGCCCAGTAATTGAGTATTCGGCTGATCGAGGAAACAAAGAGATGGTCTCACACCAATTCATTCAACGCCGCCTGTGGAAATTCCCCAAACCTTCACCATTCAAACTGCCATTCAAACTGCAGGCCAGGGCGGACTCCTTGCTCTCCCACCAAAAGAAGACTGTCACGCCGTAGATGATCTATCTCACTTGCATCCAAACTGCAGGGTCCTCGCGTACAAGATACAAGACTGGTCCTAACCCACCAGCGCACCTCCTCCGTCCTCTCACCAGCCTCTTCAGCAGGACTGCTAGACTGCTAGGCTGCTGAAACCCACGATATATTCAGAGCCCTTTCATTCTTCTTCCTCCTTCGACTCGCGTCACATGGCATCATACTCCCCGTTCCACGTCCTCCTCACTCTGGACACCAGATATTGGCCGAAACCCAACTAAACCACCACGAAACACCATTGAAATTCCAAGGTAATGTACTCCCTATCAACTATCATTCCATCCTAACTGATACTGCTCTCATTCCCCCATCTAGTGCGAGCCCTCTTCTCCTTTCTGGCTCGTCTTATCCACTGAATCTCCTCACCCATCAATGAGCACAGCATGCCTGATTTGTCTGTGCCTTTTCAACTCTGGGCGCGTGTAGCAGTGGCAAAGGCTGTCGAACTTCAGTAAGCATGAGAGCACGGTTTCCCGCCAATGCGACTTACCACCGTTCGCATCTAAAGCTTAGTCTAAAGTGACCCTTGAGCAAGTGGCGCAAGGCATCCCGATGATTCTTGTACTCCTTGCCGGGAAAGCATAGACGACACCGATGTTGTCCGGTCATCTGGCCGTTTGCTCCCACTACCAACTCGAGGAATAGCCTAAACTGCTTTCCGTCACGAACTCCGAGTTCTTCACACTGTTCCCGCGTCATCCGCTCTTCAAGGGCTTCTATCGTGACCCCATTCTTGAACACAGTGTCACATAACTCCACGACCTGCGCATTCGCACCCTTCGCAAGCAGCCATGCTTTCAACTTGGCGACATCAGCTTGGATTTTTGTGGAAAGGACTGGGTCCTGGCCGCGGGATCCACCGATCAAGGTCCTGCGTTCGCTAGCTTCGTTGGCAATACCGACCATTCGCCCTTCATCCATCTCCACGTCGATATTTCTTTCGGCATTAACACTCGTGTTGGTATTTCTTTCGGTATTAAGACTCGTGTCGGGCGACTCGTCGTTCGAAGCGACGGCGCCCGCATTGAGGGGGGCGTTGATGGGCCAAACGCCTTCATATACTACCGGAGAAATCCTCGCGGCTATCCCATCGCGAGACGGAGAGTGCTGCCCAGTTGCACAGGGGTCCATCGCTCTCACTGTGGATGCCGTGGCATCGCCACTCTCGATATCCGCAATGAACGGGGTGCTATCAAGGCTAGCCGTATTGTCACCATGATATGTAGGAGTTGTATCGGATGGCAGCGCGATGCAAGGGAGGGCCTGCGCTGGCTGCGACCACAGTCAGATCAAGCATCAAGGGAGAAGGGTATAAACTTGCCAGTTCTCTATCCCAACCTCTTACCATTTGCATATCCAGGGTAGCTCCTGATCCATTTACAGGTGCAACCAATGGACGCGACTCCGACGCAGCTCCTCTCGCCAATTCTGCGCTCGTCCCTGAGGTAGATGCATAACACGTATCTCCACCATGTCGAGAGCCCATTTCCGGTCTATGCATAGCCCTGAGCTCACCGTCTACGCAAACACCGTTGATCGGAGTGGGCTGCGGAGCGAAAGGATGCATCGGATAAATAATCCATGGTGTCTCTGTGCCGATTATGCTTGTTTGTGTGGCATCTGGGTGCCAGGTGATCGTCAGTAATCGTCGTCAGCCATGCGTCGTGCGACCGCCGCCGCTCCGCCGCTCGCAGTCCACAATGCATTACTTACAGTCCATTGACCCGGGGTAAAAGTGTGATGTATTATCGATGCTATTCGTCCACGCTTCTCCTCCTACAAGCTCTTGACCATTCGAAGAACTCCTCAAAGGCGACTTCAGCCAGTAGTCCCACTGGTCATCATCGTCGCAATTGTTCGACATGGATCGCACGCTCTATAGTGTGTAGGCTTCGTTGGAAGGTCTCAGAGCGTCCTCTCTTGGTGGATGTCGTCCAAGTGTTATCCTGGGAAGATACCGCGAGCTTAAAAGTCGCTGGTCTGCGATCCTTTCTGTCGATCGCTACGTATCCTAGTTTGGCTTTTTGGAAGTGGTTGCTGAGTGGAGGGAATACATCTCAGAACCCATTTTTCTGGGATTTTCCTGTCGCTTCATTTCTGTTTGTGCATCCCCCTTCCGAACTTAAAGCCAATCGGTCGCCAACTTCGGTGATTCAGTCTATTCAATTGACATTTAAATGGACAGGTTGTGGGGGGCAAATGAAGTCTACACGGTCTACCGTTACCTGGGTAGTGGTTTGTATTTCCTAGATAAATCGATTGCAATAAACAAACTCAAGTTTTAGCCCTGCATGATGATTCCTGTTCATCCTTACTTGTTCTATTTTCTACTTCCGAATACCTGGAAGCACAATTCGGCTCCCAGACCCTCGAATCTGTGATTATCGTGTTTTGACGCGTCTCGCAGTTCGTCAAAGCGCGAATATGGAGGAGTAGACCACCTAGATGGACTCACTACCCTCAAGTGCCGTTGTTCACTAGCATTGGGTCGAGAAAACGCGTGACAAATATACGACACAAATAAACGCGAACTCCGCATTTGGTTTATAAAGGATTTGAGGAGCTGACGAAATCGTCGTGACGCGGCTTGTCAATTGTGAATGTATTTGGCCCGACTTCAGGGGGGCAAAGGGTAACACACGTCAAACTTCTCCACACAGCCTTCACACTGGCGTCACACCTCGGCGTCACACCGGCTTCACGCAGGTTTCACGCAGGTTGTAATTAAAATAGAACCGTCGGCTTGATCCTTTGGGGTTTGAAAAGAGATATTCATACACTGTTTAGGGTACCTGGCGCCACACCACGCGCCGAGTACTTTTGCCTCAGCAAAGTTCAATAATATTAATTGCAGGCCTGCCAACCACATTTTTGTACACCATAATTTAAGCCTCATGTTTGATATAGCTACGATGAGTCTATCAATTGACCAGGCCGTGAGACGGGACTACCGCGCCAGGAATCGTTTGGGGATATTAGGATATTAGGGCCAGTGACCGGAGTGGCGGAACGGGCTGCGGGGTCTCGATTGGTATGATCGATTTGGTATGATACCTGAAAGGGAACAAGAAGGGAATAGAACCGGGGAAAGGAATAGACACAAGTCCAAGGTGAGCATCAGATTACAGGATGTAAACTACTGGGTAGAAACATATACACAAAGTACATGCTCCGAGAACGGAGTGGCGCAGTGATCTGAGAACACCGATCGGTACATGCGGGTCATTGGAGAAGTGAATCAAACTATTTAGGAGGTGCTAACTATGTGTGGTAAAAATGCGTCAGGGGGGAGCAACGGGCCGCAGGATAGGGGTTTATGGGTATAACGAAGGTTTGAGGGGGAGGGCGCTGCTCGGAGAGACGCGTAACTCGCTTTGCGGATACTGTACTTACCGCTTACTATGGGGCAATGGGTAAGTCGCGTCGTGGGGCAGCGGGCCGGCGTGTCTCGAGTCGGGAATTGTCCACTGGAGGGAGACCCTGGGGTGGATACGCTACGGGATTCGTGGTATCTTGACAGCAGCAGTGGCGAATACGACGAAAAGACTCGTGTTTGTTGGCGCGTGATGTCATCAGGCCTGTGATCCCATAACAATCGGAGGGTTGAGGATCGTACAGAAGGCTAATTTGAGAAGAAAAATCTGCCGTGGCACAGAATCACCTACGCCATGTTCAACATAGCTTCCTCCGCTGACCGATTCTGCATCTCCTGTGGTATACCTTTCTCACCTTAATTCTTCACAGGGGTAGGGTCCGCGCTGAGTGGATTTGCCTAAGCCATGATGTTGAAGCACGGCCGCAATATTCTACTGGAGAGCCGGAGGCAGAGGCTAGGTATTTGAGTCACGTTGAACCGTAGGTGAAGTGATATCAACTTGTCCGGTCAGCGGAATTCGATGCGGCGGCTTGCCAGATTTGTTGCAAGGATGGGAACACTCAGTGGATGAAGGACTTCTGTCATTATTTATATCAGTATGGAGGAGGATAACAAGATCGGTCATGATAAGGTTGAGCCGAGCCCTTCATCTCTCGAGTTGCCAAATCCGGCGTGATGCAAAAGTTGATCTCGTTTCGAGGTGTGGACATGACGGCAAGGTGGAAGGGAACAACCCAGCGGAAGAATGAAGGGAGCTCGAAAGGCTCAGCGGTGTTGGGGAGAATGGTAGTGAGGGGAATACGAGAATCTAAAGTGAGTGATGGAGACCTTTCGTCGCTGTATATATCCTGAACAGGTCTTGGGTCAATGGAACACGCGAGCAAAATAGACGCGAGATTCTCCAGTAGCTGCTCCACCTCTCCTTTCTGGAATACATGTCCCCATTCTGTATGCTCTGCACACTCCAGCATACGCCGCTTGACGTATCTGGCTACCTTCTCCTTGATGGTTAGGTACAAGCCTCAGCCATACACCAGCATGGCGAGCTTGTACGCCCTCTGCTGCAGAGCGATGTCTCCAAGCCTCGCCCATCCGTTCTCTGACTCCGGTGCGCGTTTGCATAGCGCCTCAGCCAACTCTCGCGCTTGCCCCAGGCTTCCAAGCTGAAGGTAGCTAAATGCGATATGGTCGAGCGCGTCGAGGGATAATTCACTTTGGGAGATGGTGTATAGGAGAGGTGTGTCCATATCGTGTTGTCCGTGTTCGGTGTTGAAGCAAATACGAGACAGCTTGGGTAGAAGGCCAAGTTCTTTGCGCATGAGTTGGCCAGCGTTCCATATGATAGATACGTAGTAGAAGTCGCGTGTTGGGTCTCCTCCAATACCAATTGGAAATATGGATACCTCGTCTATAGCCTCACGGTTAACGGTTTGCAGATGAGGAGAGAAGTTCGATGAAGCATGAAGAATCTGCAATAGAGATACGAAGGCTGCTGGAGGATAGTGGCTTTGGCGATCTTGGTCAGAGCTTCACCAGTCAGGAAGGTGCCTTTGTCGGAAATTGAGAGAGGAACTCTGAAGTGGTTTGAGTATGGTACAAGGAGCGGCGAGTGTGGTGTGAGGACTGCTGAGCTCTCACCAGCTTTATCGTCCTGCACTTTCGAGTCACCGATTCGTTGGCAGTCCCGAGGATGCGGAAAGGCCGAGACGCATAGACGTGTGCTACATATATGTATATACGATTCCCTTGCATCTGAGTATCTGGTTTTTCGCTAGCCTTGCTTCTCGACGACGGCGGAGTGCGTTGTTGTAATTACAGCATGGCCGCCGACCCTGGCCGGTGATCCAAGTTCTGACGGCACTTTGCGGCGTCTGTCCTCCGCTCAAATTCCGACCCAAATTCACTTAACACTTAACCTTGGGAACAAAGGACCGCGCTTGACCCACTGGTGTTGACAGGCAGGTCCTCTCAAATGCAGGCAGGACAGAAAATACAATATTCTCTATATTTTAAACACCTAATGAGCCATATACGATGTCTCTGGAGCCCACTGCTTGGTGACCGGGGGGTGCTCGGTGAGTGGTGGTACACGGTACATTTCTTCCATACCAGACTTACACCTTGACATCGCCTATTTCCTGTCTCCTTCTAGCACCATCAACATCGCCTTGTCACTCCCCCAAATACTCCTGCCGATTTAGCACGGACCCCTGATACTACATTTGCGCCACCTTAGGATTTGGCAACTCAAGAGATGAAGCGCTCGGCTTAACCTTATCATGATCGATCTTGTTACTCTCCTCCGTACTGATATCAAGAGTGACAGTAGTGTTATAGAATGGGTACTGGCGGAAGGTTATGACTTGATGAACACGCGAGTCAGCGGAGGAATAGGATACCTGTCGGGAACCGGGACTGGTCGTGAGTGTTTCTTGGGTATTATCTTTCGGTAGGGTAATGGGTTACTGTGTGTTCTAGGGCCGATCGTTCACATGTATTGCAACTTGCTTTGTCGTGGCGGTGGTGCACAAAGCAATTAGGAAGGCGCGGAAAACCTAAGGGTCTGTGACTATGTAGGCGCAGCTGGAACGTACCACTAAGTGGCCGTGTCTGTGTGGACACGTATCTCGCTGCGGAGCGCGCTCCTATATAAGGGGCCTCCGTGGCGGACCTTTGGAATATCACTTTATTACCACACACACACATTTATCCATAGCCTTAAGAGCCCACTAGCAAGCCGATCTAAATAGAGATACGGAGTGCAAGGGACAGTAGGCCCAGGATAAATAACTGGTATTGAAGACTTCACTGTCACTCGCGCTTCGCGCCATTCTTCCGCTACACACTCCATTACTTCTTGCCTATAGTGTTCTGACATAGATCCAAGGTTTGGATACCTAAGGAACACTTTACGCACTCGTATTCCTTACATCCCAACGATATACTAGCCCCTTACTTCCGACACTACAGGCTAGTGTCCAAATCTTACTCTATATTACGAAAAGCGTGTATACGTAACTAGGTAGCACTAGGTAGCTTTTATATGTAGGACTGCAGGAATAGTCCTCAGGTTTACACCCAGGCTATTAGACGTTACTTTCATTACAAGCGAACTACGAAACATAGCAAGTAGTCCTTCATCTACCGACTGCTCCCATCCTTGCAGCAAATCTGCACGGCGCCACGTCGAATTCCGCTGACTGGACAAGTCGATATCACCTCACCCACTGTTCAACGTGACTCAAATGCCTAGTCTCTGCCTCCGGCTCCCCAGTAGGATATTGCGGCCATGTTTTAACATCACGGCTTAGCGTGGACCCTACCCCTGTGAAGAAGGTGACAACGGTATATGCAGAATCGGTCAGCGGAGGAAGCTATGTTGAGCATGGCGTAGGTCATTCTGTGCTACGGCAAGGTTTTCTTCTCTAATCAACCTTCAGTCGGAATTTCGGGTGCAGTGTACGACCCTCAACCCTCCGGTTGTTATGGGATTCGCCATGGGCTTGTGGTTGGACCTGCTCCGTTGGGAACTCATCGTGAGCGGCTTTCGAACGCGACGGAACGGAAGACTTCCGTCTGGAGGGAGCGGAGTTTGTGGTGATACTTGTTCTGATGCATCGGACCGTTTGGCGCGTGTCCTGCTGGATGCAGATGTCGAGGCTCCTTTCGTCGATCTAACTAGTCCGGGCTTCGCGGGAGGGCTTCAGAAAAGTGAATGTGTCCTAAAGGCTTTCTTCGATGCTCCCGGGAGCTTATGGCCAGCGAACACGGCCAAGGGTTTGCAGTGAAGTGCAAGCGCGTGGTTCTTTGTCGCACCACCTGGAGCGGACGACTGAAAAGAAGGATAAAACCTGGCTTCCATCGCCTAGATACACCGAGAGTGGCATAGCCTTCCTTACCCTTACAAGCATGCCCCGCTGCCCCGCTGCACATGCTCCTCCCGATCCCGCTGCAATCTGACACCTCGCCGTGTCGAGAAGCATGACCAGCGAAAAACCAGACACTTAGATGCAAGTGAATCGCACATACTCATATATAGCAGGCATCTATGCGTCTCGGCCTCTCCGCACCCTCGGGACCGCCAACGAATCGGTGACTCGAAAGTGCAGGAACGATAAAGCTGGTGAGAGTCCAGCAGTCCTCATACATACCACACTCGCCGCTCCTTGTACTATACTCAAACTATTTCAGAATGCCTCTCTCAATCTCCGACAAAGGCGCCTTCCTGACTGGCGAAGCTATGACCAAGATCGCCAAAGCCACTATATCCTCCAGCAGCCTTTGTATCTCTATTACGGATGCTCCATGCTCCATCGAACTTCTCTCCTTATCTGAGGTGCACACTTTGACTACCCAAACCATCAACCGTGAGGGTATCGACGAGGCATCCATATTTCCAATTTGGTATTGGAGGAGACCCACGCGCGACTTCTACTACGTATCTATCACATGGAACGCTGGTCAACCCATGCGCAAAGAACTTGGCCTTCTACCCAAGCCGTTTCGTATTTACTCCAACGCCGAACACGGATAACACGATATGGACACACCTCTCCTACACATCATCCCCCAGGGTGAATTATCCCTCGACGCGCTCGACCATATCGCATTTAGCTACGAAGGCTGCCGCGAGCGCGAGAATTGGCTGAGGCGCTATGCAGACGCGCACCGGAGTCGGAGAATGGATGGACGAGGCTTGGAGACACCGCTCTGCAGCAGAGAGCGTACAAGCTCGCTATGCTGGCGTGTGGACGAGGCTTGCACCTATCCATCAAGGAGAAGGTACTAAGATACGTCAAGCGGTGTATGCTGAGGTGTGCAGAGCATACAGAATGGTGATATGTGTTCCGGAAAGGAGAGGTGGAGCAGCTACTGGAGAATCTCGCGTCTATATTGCTCGTTCCATGACCCAAGACCTGCGGCGCCAGCTTCAGGATATTTACGGCAACGAAAGGTCTCTATCATTAACCTTAGATTCTCATATTCCCTTCACCATCATTCTCCCCAACACCGCTGAACCTTTTGAGCTTCCACTCATGCTCTACAAGTTCTCACGGCCGGCGCACCTACTCAACCTCGGCGCTGCAACGGAGGATGACATCGTCCAGCCAACCTCATCTGCCTTCTCCGCATCCAGATTTACCCCTTCGAGCCAGGTCGTGATCACGGAGAAGATCGACGGAGCCAACCTCGGTATCTCTCTCGACTCCTCCGGACGGATACTGATCCAGAACCGCGCACACTGGGTCAACTCAAATACGCACTTCCAGTTCAATGAGCTTGGTATATGGGCAGAGAAACACCGCGCGAAGCCTTGGCACGAATACTCGGTGTAGGCCCTAGCTTCCCCGAGCGGTATATTCTATTTGGAGAATGGATGGTGTGTGTTCACAGCATCAATACACGCGATTGCCTAACCGTTTGACCCATATGACCGGTCGAGAAGGGTGTTTGCATCGAGGGACGTACTGGAAGCCAGGCTGGAGGGGTCGGGGATCGCAATCGTACCCACCGTTATGCGCATCGAGGGCCGACAGGAGGAGGGTGCTGGACCGGTTATGCCAAGTGATGAGGAGCTCAAGGAAATAGTTCAGCAGCCGTCGCGGTTCTATGATGGGAGGGCGGAGGGTGTATACGTCAAGGTTGAGAAGGACGGGATCGTGGTCGGGCATGGAAAGGTCGTAAGAGCGGACTTTATTGCCGGAAACAAGCATTGGACGCGTGGAGATTTGGAGCTCAACGGGTTTGAAAATGACCCAAGGCTAGTCGAAGAATGAAATATGCTTTCTAGACATAGAGAGTGTTTATATTGATTTTCAACGGTTGCGACACCACGCCTGCGTATCCTCCTCGAACCCAGGAAGACACCTGAAACAGTGGATACGTGAGACTGTTTGGAAAAACCAAGGCGGCCGCGTTCTCGCACAAGAGCTGCGTAATCTCGGGCGGCGACCAGTCCTGGTTGTTCGGCTAGGCTGGAGAATGATATTAGTTGGGTAAAATAGTACTGTCCTCGTGACACAGAGTATACGGCTCGATATCTATGACTCGATTGCTGCAGTTCGATTGCTGCAGTTCGATTGTTGCAGTTTGAATGTTGCACTTGAATGTTGCGGTTTGACTCTTGTTTCTTGGCTTCAAATGTTTTCACCTCGTAGTTTCTTGCCTCTCATCTACAGGTATATAAGCCTCCTGTTCCCGTCTAAGAAGGGCGGTTCTTTGCGGTGTCCCTCGACCGAGGTCCCATTTGCCCAACAGAATGAGACCGAAAGATGATGCAAACCTTGATGGGTCCTCTTCCTGTGGTCCTGTGGCGACCCGAATTTCCGACATTCCAGACCACCTTCGAGGTGTATAATCTCAGTGTCAGGGCAGTATTCAGCGAAAATACAGAACCAATATACCATTAGGGACAAGGGAAAGCAGTGTGTTTGGTGTGATCCTTCGGAAAACCATTTGCCACTGCGAGAAGTGGGGGCTGTATTGACCAGGTGCGATGACCAGAGCCACTTTGACATATCCATGGATGCCCGAAGTGGTCTGGTCTCCGGTAACGAAGGGCCCCCGGGAGAAGGGTGCATCTCCATGTCAGTCGCAGCAAATGAACCTGGTTTGCCACTACGACCGGAGACAAACAAATACGGTGTAAAGGAGCATCCTAGGTGCCCCTGACCTAGGCTCCGACCCGATGATGGCTGATGGCCAAACGCTAAGTACCGTGTAAGGCTCAACCGCATGAGGGTGATTCCTTACCTAAGGAACCCCTCTGGCGTTATCATCGAGAGCAATGGCATCTGTGTTCTCCATTTAAATGAGCCAGGATGGATCGCTGACGACTCTTGAAGCGATTGGCTGGCCTTAATTCAAGGGATCTGGACTGGTGCTTGTCGAGGTATCCAAGCTACCTGGGATGGTGGTGTAGGCGGTGTAGGCGGCATGAGGAAGTGTGAATGCGGGCGTCTCGGAGACGGCATCAGATGAACAGATGGACGACTAGTGACGTGGGTTACCCTCTCCATCGTTCTCCTTTATTTGTCACACAATGCATTGCCATCATACGCTACAACATTGAGAAAGGCAGTGATCTGTATTGATGAGTGTATTTGGTAGGTTTGGACAGCTCAGGGTGAAGACGGGAATGCAAATACTTGGGCTCTCCTTTGTTTTCCAAGCGCCCTGCGATTGCGGCCTGTCGGAGCCATGCGGCCGAAATCGACAACGTTTTGACACGAGGTGCCTTTGTTACAAGCGTCAACCTTTGTTACATAATCTGTTAGGTGTCAAGTCAAGGCCCCATCAAGCACCCTATACATGCGGACGTCTGCGGACGTCCATGCCCTGTGCAATATATACATGAGGAACATCTAGATGCGGACATGCGGACGTCCATGGACATGTTCTCTTCAAGCAGGTCTCACCAAGTATCCACTTTCAAACTTCTCCCTCCACCCATTGCTTGAAAGCCCAACCCCAGCACCTACTAACCCACAATGAAACACGAGTGAAGTTGCAAGGTAACGTACTCTCCTATCAACCACCGTTCCATCCTAAGTGACACCGCTCTCATTCTCCCGTCCAGTTTAATCATTGCTCGCATAATGCTTGAGTAGGGTGTGCCTTCTCAACTCCAGGCGCGTGAAGCAGTGGGAGGCACTGTCGAATTTCAGTGAGCACGAGAGCACGGGTTCCCCAATCATCGCATTCAATGCGGCTTACCATCGTTCGCATCTAAAGCTCAACCCGAAGTGGTCCTTCAACAAATGTCGCAGGGCGTTTCGGTGGGTCTTGTACTCCTTGCCGGGGGAGCATAGACGACACCGATGTCGTCCGCCCACTATCAACTTCAGAAAGAGCCGGAATTTCTTTCCCCCCGGCACGCCGAGTTCTTCACACTCGTCTCGGGTCAACCTCGCCTCCAACGCTTCTATGTTCACTCCATTCTCGAAAACGGTGTCGCAGCGCTCCACGACCTGTTTATTCGCACCTTTCGCAAGCAGCCGTGCTTTCAACTTGGGAATGTCCCCTTCGAATTCGACGGGAAGGACCGGGCCGCGGGATGTCCCGATCACCATCGTCGGTTCGTTATCTTCGTTTTCAGTATCGGCACTAGGGGGTGCGGGAGCTATATTGGATGACAGCGTGATGTAAGGGCGCATCAAAACTGGCTGCGACCACAGTCAGATCAAGCATCGAGGAACAAGGGAAGAAACTTGCCAGTTCTCTATCCTCGTCATTTTGAGGTCCCATTTCTGGTCCATGCACGGCCCTGAGCTGGCGGTCTACGGGAACGCCATCCGTTGGGGCGAGCTGTGGAGTGAAAGTAGACGTTGAGTGATACGTTGAGTGTGTCTCTGTGTCTACTGCGTTCGTTCCCGTGGCATCTAGATGCCAGGTAATCGTCAATCATCGTCTTCAACCATGCATCGTGCAACCCCCGCCCCCTCGCAGTCCACAATGCTTTACTTACGATTCATTGATCCGACACCCCGCTGCGATATATTATCGATACTTCCCGACGATACTTCCCTTCTTGCATGCTCTTCACCGTCCGAAGAGCTCGGTCGGGGCGACAGAGTCGTCCATTGGCCCCACGGGACACTGTCGTCGCGACGATTCGGCATAGAACGCACTGCTTATAATGTATAAGCTTGGTTGAAACGTCTCAGAGCGTTCCCTTTTGTGGGTGCCGTTCAAGTCTGATCCTGTCAAGCTAATATTTGCACAGGTTTGCGGTCCTGTTTGTCGATCGAAACGCATGTCACTGTCTTTTCTTGGGAAAGGTTGCTGCATCAAGAGTGAAAAGGGAATGGATATCAGAGTCCTTTTTTCTTGGATTTTACTGTCCCTTCTTTGCTGTATGTGCAATCCCCTTCCGGGTTCAAAGCTAATCGGTCGCTAACTTCGGGCATTCAGTCTATCCAAATGGCATTCAAATGGGCAGGTTGTGGAAGGAAACTGAGGAATATACGCTCTACCGTTATGCGCCTAGAAGTTTGTTTTTCCTACTTGCGTCCTAGAAAAATCGATTGCAATAGCAAAACTCAGGTTCTAGCCCTGAATGGTGATTCCTGTTTCATCCTTACTTGTTCTAAGCCCTACTTCCAATTTTTTGGGAGCACGGTTCGTCCCGGACCCTCGAAATTTCGATTATCGCGTTTTGACGCGTCTCAGGGCTCATCGAAGCGCGAATATTGAGGAGTGGACCACCACGATGGACTCACTCTCCTCAAACACCGTTATTCACTAGCATTGGGTCGAGAAAGCGCGCGACAAATAGACGACACAAATAGACGCGGTCTCCGCATTTGGTACATAAAGGATGTGTAATGGGCTGACGTAATTTGACCAACTCTTTCAATCGCAGGCTTCACGCAGGCTTCACGCATGCTTCACACAGGCTTCATGCGTGCCGTCGAAGTAAAAATCAACAATATTAATCACAAGGCCTGCAACAGTTTTGTACACAATAATCAAGTCGTATAACCTGATAGAATCTATAATTTACCAGGCCGTGAGATGGGACGACCACTTCCCAGGAATCACTTGGTGTTGTGGGCTCGAATGTGCGTCAGGTTGGCAGGGTGTAAGTGAGGGGTATCTCCTGCAGGGGTGTTGTTCCAGTAAACACAGCGAGACGCGTAATTTCGTTTTGTGGACACTGCACGTACTGCCTACAATAGGTAGGCCGCTTCGTGGGGCAGCAGGCTGGCGTGTCTCGTGTTGGGAACTGTGCAGTGGTTGCCGTGCTACTATATATGCAGGGAGACCCCGGGGTGGGTACGGGTGGATACGGTACAGGAGTCGTGGTATCTTGATAGTGGCAGTGGCCAATAGCGGCCGACTGCGATGGCTTCGTTGGCGGCAATACCGTTGGTGATGGAGGGAAACCCACCTTGGAAGGGGTAGACTGAGACCCTAACATTGGCGAGTGCTTTTACTGAGTAAGGTGTGAAGGGAGCTCCACCGCATTCAGCTGCTGGATGGAGCACCAGGGAGAAGTACTCTGCGAGACCTCTGCGGATGAGCCGAAATGGAATGTGTGGATGCTTCCAAGAAGCGTGTTTGAGTACGATACACTCCTGTTCATAATACCACCATTGACATTGGGATCGGGATGACCACCCCCCGAGCTTTGGAGAAGCACCAGCTTGGGTACTACACATCGCGGTGGTTTCATCCTAGTCACCAAGTGAAGTGACGAGAGTAATACCCTTTCGCAGCGAACGATACTGGACGACAGTGGTGAAAAACGACGATCCAGGGGCCTCCAAAAGGGGGTTGTACCGGGGAAATCGGTTGTGTGGCCTAAATAGAGCTTGAAGACTGACCATGGATGCTGTTTCGCCCATGTTTGATTGCCTCGCGCGAGAGGGTGGCCGGCAAATCGAATGACTGAGGCCACAGTGCTGGTCCATCGCGCCGAGGATGTCCACAGTCTTCAGTAGAGCTGTCTCATGAATATCAAATTTTAGTTCGCCGAGACCGCCCATAGACACGCCGCCCGATGGCTTTCAACCTCCTCGATTTTGGCCATGGGCACAACCTACTTGTTGATGAGCAGACCGCTGTCAGAATCGCGCCTGGAGACTTGACGGTCTATGGAGACTTCAAAAACGAGAGGGGAGTTGCTGTACACGATATTCCCACACTGCAAATTGCAACTCGCAGGATGCAGGAATAGAGGTGGTCAGGGTTATATGTGGCTCAGCTATTGGTACCACATAAGTAATTCTCCCGTAGAAGTAGATAAAGAGAGAGTTTTATTTTCCGTCAGGGTTCACTATCCTGGGCATCAGTCAAAGGTGATGGCACAGAGTGTCGACTAACGCATCAGTGCTCGGCAAAGCAATCATGGCCCCATCGTGCTTTGAAACTGTTGATGTTCCAAGATTGGCGAAGAGCCATTTGAGAGCAATCGGGCCTCCCTTTGCAGCATATACACGAACAAAATCGCGTGGGCGAAGCGCAGGGGTTGAGGCAGACGTCTTCAGATTGTACGTCCCGACCAAACGAGCAAAGGGAACAGAGAGCGGTGTCCCTTCGGGTGGGTTTCAAAGAAACGGAGTTAGGATGAAAAGAAGAGCAGGGAGAGGCTCCTTGATCAAGAAAGATTGCAACTTTTGGCCCGCTTCCTTATCTTGAGGATCTAGAGTGCGCGATCACGATGAAGCAAGGTCTAGCTTTGTTCCACCACTTACGACTCAACACTCCTTCGCTAGCAAATACATGCACACCCCACGTTGTTGAGCTGACCAGGGCTCAAGTCGCTGTATTCAGCAGATCAAGTCAGGCTGCGAGGCACGCACGACGTCTCGTCGCAAACTTATTACAGCTCTCTTTTTGCCATCTCCTCAGTTGCTATCGCTATTATGTACTAAAGGAAGCACCACTGCGTGCTAAATACAGCATTGCACTTATCGGTGCCACCTATTTTATTATAAAGCCAGCCATCTTCCCCTTTTCTCAACCCTACAGCGGCCGCGACCTTGGGTGGACCATGGGGACTCGACCACCCTATCACCAATCGAATGCCTTCTTGAAACTGCGATTGCTGGCCTACTACAACAGCTTGACTAGTTACCCTCGTCCACTTCATCGACTAACAATCCTCTTGACTCACAGGACTTACCCTATTTTATGAGGTTCGCATGCAAATTAAATGTAGAGTAGATCATGTGCATATAGTCCCTCATCATTTCTACTGACCCTATTCACATAGAAGCTGCATTAATCGACTCGCCACCAAAAACCTCTATGCACCCGCCTCAGATCGCACCATGTGAGACCTTGACGTGCCGTCTCAACTCTGAACTCGTGAAAGCCTTGTGCCCGTTGGTGAGCTCCGGTGAGAGCGGCAGTTTGGACGCCGTTGGATCAGACCCACCAATACGTGCATTCAAACCAAAGTCCGAAATGACCTCGATGGTCCTTATGCACTACCGTATTACTTCTTGAACAAAGACGGCAACAGTTCTTCGTCTCGTCCATCACCCCGACTTTCTCAAGAAATATCTGGAACTATTTCCCATCTCGAAGGGCAAGTCTTCTGTATTGGTTGCGCCTCAGGCCTCGTTGAAGAATTTCTGTAGTGGCGCCGTCTTTGAAACACTTCGTCACGCAAATTCACAGCTCCCGCGTCGGCGCCATTCGCACGTAAACGGGCTTTCGACCTCGTGATGTCGTGTTCATAGTATACAAGTAGTAGGGGACTATGCGACCGGCCGGTCGCTGTTGGAGGCGAGGCACACCATTCACAAAGATTGCACCTGGCAGTCCTCATTCCATCTGCGGAAACACGCTCCTCCCGCCGTAATCTGAGGCCCCGACGTCGTCGACAAGTAATACAAGCGAGAAACCAGGCACCGGGCACAAGTGAATCACATATATTAATATATCAATGCGACTCGGCCTCTCCGTACCCTCGGGACCGCCGACGAACCAGTGACTCGAAAGTGCATGACGATAAAGTCAGTGAAAGCACAACAGTCCTCATACCATACCCCCGACTCCTTGTACCATACTCAAACTATTTCAGAACGCCTCTCTCAATTTCCGACAACAAAGCCACTGTATCCTCCAGCAGCCTTTGTATCTCTATTGCGGATGCCCCATGCTCCTTTGAACTTCTTTCCCCATCTGAGGTGCACACTTTGGCTACCCATACCTTACCTCACGACTATCGACGAGGCACCCATATTTCCAATTGGTATTGCAGGAGACCCAACGCGCGACTTCTACCACGGCTCTATCGCATGGGGCGCTGGTCAACTCGTCCGCCAAAAACTTCGCCCTCTACCCAACCCGTTTCGTATTTACTTCAACGCCGAACGCGGACAACACGACATGGACACACCTCTTTTATACACCATCCCCCATGGTGAATTATCCCTCGACGTGTCGATTATATCGCATTTAGCTACCTTCGGCTTGGAAGGCTGGGGCAAGCGCGAGGGTTGGCGGAGGCGCTATGCAAACGCGCACCGGAGGCGGAGAACGGATGGACGAGGCTTGAAGACACCCCTCTGCAGCAGGAGGCTTACAGGCTCGCCATGCTGGCGTTTGGCCGAGGCTTGCACCTAACCATCAAGGGGAAGGCACTCAGACACGTCAAGCGGCGTATACTGAGGTGTGCAGAGCATACAGAATGGGGACGTGTGTTCCAGAAAGGAGAGATGGAGCAGCTACCGGAGAATTTCGCGTCTATATTGCTCGTTCCATGGACCCAAGAGCTGCGGTGCCAACTTCGGAGTATTTACGGCGATGAAAGGTCCCCACCACCAGCCTTAGATTCTCGTATTCCCCTCGCCACCACTCTACCCAACACCGCTGAACCACTCGAGCTCCCTTCATTCTTCCACTGAATTGCTCCCTTCCAATTTGCCGTCATGTCCATACCTCAAAACGAGGAAGGCATCTCCATTCTTGCCTCGCCCATTCTCGGTATACGTTACCTCGTTACCGTCACAGAGGAGACCCTCTCGACGAAAAATGGTTCGTCAGCAATCGAATCACTCACACCCATATGCCCATCGAACACATCAATGCCCGACACTCGAACAAGTGGATCTCGTTATTGAGATGTTTCAGGACGACAATAAGTTGCCGCTGCTCGTGCACTCTCCGGTGGAAAGGGATGGACGGGTACGATAGCAGCTTCTTCAATTGCCGCTTATGGATTTAACGCATTGAGCTCAGAGAGGGCGCAACCGCTGATGTCACCTTCAGCCGCCGTACGTGCGTTAGAGGTGATCCGACCAAGGTTGTCGAGGACACCGCAGCAGGATGAATTTGTGGGAAAGTGGGTCAGTACAGTGTGGAAGCGCCACTCTGTTCTACCAGAACGCATGTGCGAACCGCTTCCCTGTTCATTGGAGGTACTCCGTAACATTCCTCCAGAATCAGACCTCATGCAGTGCGGGCTTCAAGGTAGACTGGCTGTAATTACTGTTACATGATAACTCACCACCCTGTACAGGTTCAGGAAAACCCTGGTTTTGCCGTGTTGCCCGGAGTCGCGATCCTTGGAAGACCAGCCAAGACGAACCTGGAAGTCGCAGCCTCTCGGAGATGGACATCTCCCGCCTGCAAGGATGTCGTGTCATCCTCGATCGCTGCAAGTGTGACCTTCGTTGAAACATCGCTGCCTTTCGGTGGAGTACCGTTCAAGTTCGACCTGGGAAGAACTGGCGAGCCTATAATGTCACCCATTCTGACGATCGATACGGCTTTTGCTGTGTTCCACTAGTAAAGGTTGTACCAAGGGTGAAGGGACTGGACCTCAGAGCCCATTTTTTCGATTTGACAATGACCACTCCCCGTGTGCATATTTACCTTCCTGATTTAATGGTAATTGATCGCTAACCTTGGGCACTCAGATTATGCGATTGGAATTTACAGGGACGGGTTGTAGGTGAAAATCGGGATATATATGCTATTTACCGTTGCGTACTTAAAATTTGCATGTCTTAGATACTTTGATTGCAAATAAAGCTCAAGTTATAGTCTTGTATAATGATTCTTGCTCCATCTCACGCGTTTTGTCCCCTGCTTTCATCCTTTGGGTGCACACTATAACTCTAACTTGTTACCACCGTGTATTGACGCGTCCCAGGGGTTGTTGGAGCACGAAGATTGAGAAGCAGAACGCTTCAATCGG
>Ga0307515_10004457_pt1 | contig 29000 bp, 27 predicted proteins | sample 17_EM_MG_FD_194513 | JGI IMG/M metagenome (GOLD analysis project Ga0307515, IMG submission 194513) | Populus trichocarpa ectomycorrhiza microbial communities from riparian zone in the Pacific Northwest, United States - 17_EM | ecosystem: Host-associated > Plants > Roots > Unclassified | place... | reverse complement strand
CCCCCCCCCCCCCCCCTCCCCCTCCCCTTCCTACCCGTCCTAACGATATTCCATTTCGATTGTTCTTCTTCGTAACCGGTGATGGCCCGATCGCCAGGGTTCCCAAACCCTTGATCATGATGCCCTCCGACATAAATTCACAAATCCAATTGCGTAAAGAAAAATAGCAAAACCCCTCCTCGCAAAGTATCTCAACGAGGCGCCGTATAGAATGCCATTATAGGTCCTATAGTTGCATTCTTCTTCGAACTGATACCGTTTCTTTGGCGTGGACCTCCCACAGATTCATCCTCCTCCAAAGATCTGATTCGCTCTGCATAATAAACGGACGTGTGACACACGAGATGAAAGTTGGCTCCATCTAATACATTGTCCTGCGTTCGATTCCGCTCGCTTTGACAACCTCGGACCGTCGGTGGTCAACGAAACCCAGTTTATCCCTTCGACCACACCCCCAACGTCACCTCTTTCGCTCCTAAGCTTGTCCTCTTTCCAATCTCACGTTGGAAAAAAAGTTTATCCAATGATACACAGGCAACGAAGAACCGGTCCTCGGTATAAAATGTATACATATTCAATCATATCATCAACTGCGAAATTACGTCGACGGAAGGGAATGAGCAGCCTCCTATCCGCTACTACGTGACGGTGATCAATAACCCGTCTATTAACCTGAGCCCATCTCTCAATCCCTGCCTACCTTTCTCGTCTTCCAAGTTCTGGAAATCATCCATTCAGCCACCCATCTCCACATCACGCTTCTCAGAAACATGCATCGTGAGTCTGTGGCTCTCACCCACTCGGATCTTTAATACCTTCGAAATTGACAGCGAGTCGGAACACGGAGAGAGGGAAACGAAGGAAAGAACGAACCGGGTTTTGTATGCCACGTAGCGTACACTGCGGTTCTCGCTCCCGAATGGGTGCAACCGTCTGAAAGAGCAAGACGCTCTCTTCCCCCTTTGTTTCCCCCCTCCCAGTTTGTCCAGGACAGCGGTTGGCGGACCGTTCATGAGAATCACTAGGAAACCGCAGCCATTCTATCCTCGGGTCGATGACACAGGGGCTTAGGATCATCCTAAATTCCAGTCCTTGAATCGGATCACCGACATCCCTTCTGATATAACATGGCGATCACATATCTTCCCCTCCTCGAAGGAGCTCCGAACTTTCAATGCATGCAGGGTTTCCCGCCATCGGAGGTCGTGGCTTACCAACGTGTCCGGGGATCCAATCGACGACCTTCCGATGGCGGAAGTCCTTTAGACCCCGTGCTCAAGCCTGAATAGAAGAGACGGTCATCAACGAAGGGGCCCCACCACCACTCCAACGAGATCCCCCCCGAACGTGCAAGGAGTGAATGCAGTGAAAGACCGACGAAGAACGTTCAAAAGTTACGGAGAAACTCCATCACCGTAGGGCGGCGAACAACGTTAAAAGGTATCAAATATGATCCCTGGAAACGTTACAACAAACCGACAGTCAATTCCTCCCCCCTCATTAATCGAAAAAGTGAATGTTTGAACTTTGGCGGGGAAACCGGTGTGGATGAATGGATAAGGAGAGCGGGAGTGACATACCTGCCCTGGGAACCTGATCACCTCGAGGCACGAACTTGTGATGGTTGTGATAGCTGTTTGTGTTAAACAGCCATCAGCATTCAGCCTCTCCACCCCTCAATTCCGTCGCCCGGGGGAGGCACGAGTAGGCACACAATTCAATCGCAGAGAAAAGAACTCTTACCCCCCCCCCCCCAAGTATAGCTTGGTTTTTCGCTTGATGATATGACGAAAGAGGGGAGAGAGAAAAGCCGCAAGAGCCAGTGTTCAAAACTGGGATCGCCACTTTTACTTCTTGTGAGGGATGTATGTCCGAGAGCTCCCCGATCGAGGACGATGTGCTGTGCTGTGATATGTGTCGCGGGACCCATAAACTGTGTTAGGTTTGGAGGGTCGAAAGGGAGGAGTGAATAGTTGGATGGAGAGTTCTATCAGAGCGGTCTTGCGGTCCGAGTCAGGCTGGGGTGGGAAAACCAACAGAAGACGCTTGAGACATCTAGAGCCAACAAGCTTCGGACGATGTGGACTGGATCTCCCCCAGAGATGGAAACGCTAATCCTTCCCGAGGGGACCGCCACATAGGAACGCGCGGTGAGAAAAACAGAAAAAACCCCCGATCCGATTACAGCCCCGATCACCTTCGACCCTGACGATCGCACGGTGGTGGCTGGGTTTTGGAGGAAAAAAAAACCGCTTGTCTCTGAAAATTTCCTCAATTTGCAGGTGCCAAACGTGAAAGGGATAACGTACGGGAGATTGGATTGCTAAAATGCCATGCCTCGGAATGTCGGACTCGGATTAGCCAGGTTCGGGCGGGATGGGACAGCTCCGTCCGAGGCCCCGTGCTAGATATGAATCGAATGTAAATGTCAAAAGAACACCGCTTCCGGGTCCTTGTGGCTTTCCAGACCCTTCCGAGTTCCTCACCGCAACACGGATCCCAACCTCGATATCGGACAGCGGCCTACCCCGCGACATACACACCACGAGTGCTTAGCGCTTATCCAGTATCCCCGCATGAATCCTCCGACCGATCGATGTATCGTTGATGGACAGCCCATCGACCCCATCTGCCACCAGAGGTCTACTTAGCAATCGCACTTTACCCCATTATCCACTATATCCGTCCCTTCCGCCCGTCTACAAGCGAACGAATGGGGAGGCGAGAACAGACGTTGGTCGCCTGTAGAGGTAAGTTCAAAGGGTGTTAATGAAGAACGTGTACCTGAATTTTTACCTTATGGAAGAAAGGCATCAGTGGGATGCTGTACAATCGACCCGGGATCTGGTGCTCACCTTCCCCATGTTGCCGTTACTGGAAGGACGCCACCAGTGTTCACCATACTCACCGAACGGCTCCTCCGACTGGCTCGGGGATACCGCCTCGGACGACAGGACGGATAGAGAGACGCCCACGTTCCCCCATGCGTTCTCACTCGGCGCTGCGAACAAGGTTTGACCCAAAGTCAATCTCTCCGAAACAGGTCGGGTGTTGACGGAACGCGGGAAGATGTTCGATGCGTTTGGCGGGCGCCTTGGGGGGCGGTGTGCGCTGGCAGTTTTTGGCTCGAGGATACCTTGAGGGTTGTGGGGAACAGCGCAACGGCGAATACGTTAGAGGGACTGAGAGAGTCTTGCGGTTGCCACTGGGTTCGGAAATCCCCTTTTCCCTCCAACTTGAGCTCCCCCTCCACCCAACTCCGAACCAATGGGCGTCAAATCCCAACGCCGCGCTTTTTTTTCCTTTTTCGTTCCCGTCTCGTCGGCTTTTCGGGAACAGCCCATGGGCAAAGTGTTCAACAGGGATCCCACCGCCTCCCTGTTGTTCCCCGAATCCTGGTTTCGTCCCTGAATTGGGCCCACTTCACCCCTCGCGTATTCGACTCGAACGGACCAAGTGATACGAGCATCCGGCGCAAAGGGACCAGGGACGGGATTTCTTTGATATATGGAAAATTTGTATCCGTATTACGGTAAGATTGAGTGTTGTTGTTCAAAGGACCAACAAGCAAACACCTGTAAGCAGCAGAATGGGGGTTCGCAATGCAAATTCGGGCCTATCTCATCCAATCCCCAACGGGCGGGCGGGCTGAGGGCCAATAACAATCGGCGCGTGGATAAACCCATATCCAGACGGTTGCGACTTGCAAGCTTATTGTGGTGTGACGAGGGGTTCGCAGTCGCGCTCATTGATTTTTTTTCATGTCGATCATGAATCTATACTACCCGAGGGAGAGGCCCTCGTCTCGGCGCGGCCCTACTCGGGATCGGGACGGTAGAAGTTCACGTATATAGGGCGTGATCGGATTCTGAACTTGATATGAGTGAAAGCTCCAACTATGTAAAGCCCAGACCCAGACCTACCGTTTTCATTTCATTTTTTTTTGTAACGCGTAAGGAATAAAATTGAAAATCAGGAGCGACGAGTGAATGAGGGGGGGGGGGAAGGTTCGAGCCCACGCAAAGGGGGAGGGAGTTCTATACACAAAAACGAAGGTACGGCGCCGGCGTCGCCGCGGTTGAACTTTTCACCTACGATTCGGAGGCTCCTGGCGTGCGCGCATGTCGCGTCTCATCACCCAGGACGGCCACCTCCGCGTGGGGTGTCCGGCACGGAAGCGGTCAACGAAGCGTTGTGCAGAGGAGGGCAGACATTTGTCCCGCCGAGTGGACCTGGGATCAACGATCGAGAGAGCGTCCTAGTGGAAGCTTTCCACGTCCACGATCCGGTGGCAGCAGCTAGAAACCCACGGAATTGGACCCGAGAGAGAGAGAGAGAGAGAGAGAACGAAAGGAACAATGATTTTTCGAAACGGAAGATGCCTTTGTCGCGGCGACTCGGAATGGACCAGTCGAAAGATATAGAAACGATAGAAGGAATTTCCAAATTTGATCGACAGCAGGAATGGTGGCTACTCTAAATGTGGAGATGTGGAAATCGTACCTGACCCGGGTCCAACACGCTTTTCATATCACGTCCCGTCATTTACTGCATCATTGCCGTTTCTCATTCATTTACCCTTGTGCTCTGTATGTACATGGATTTGAGTGAGTGGGAATGGTAAAACAATACCCGGAATTTCCGCACTATCTCTTCATTCCGAGGGGATGTTTCGAAACAGGGGGACCTCAATCCTATGCGTTGCATGATCCACCGTTAATGTCGGATTTGTTGATATGTTGCCAACGGGCCCGTGGTTGGATCATGGAAAAAGTTGTCTTTTCTCGTCAATCTTTCACCCGCGAGCGTAATCAGGCGATTAGCTCCCTCCGAGAGATGATCCTCAGGGGTCGGCTCTGCGTCGAATCAGACAGCAAGCGAGCCGCCCAATCCCGCGCCTTTAACGTTCATCCCACTGCAAGTTCCTCCCACCTGACGCTCTAGTGACGTGGAACATTTCCTCAGTCAATCGAATCCCGTGAGTGCTGTGTGTACGCGCGCGTCATTTGTTGCGTAGACATCCCTCGGACATAAGGCAGAGAAGACAACGCATTTTTCTTTCGAGTCTAGTGTGAACAGCTGGCAAGAACTCGCTTCCATGACCACCAACGGTTCCCGACAACTTTTGCCCAAAAATGGAAGGTGTATTCCGGTAAACTGGATCCAAGAACCTTGTCGTCGTTCTAGGTCTCCCTGGCTTTTGGGAACGCGAATTATCTGTCTTCCAGACTCACATATGGTGCAACGCGTTCTCTTTCCCCCCATCAATCGAATCGGAACGGTGAAGTGAGTTGGGTCCGTTATAGCCGGTCAAAGGTACCGGTTGGGTTCAATCAATGTTGGGCAACCCGAGAGGTCGAGAGCAACACCGCCGCGAGAGTCAAAATTTCCTGATCGGGCGAGGTTGTGTCCATTCCTGTACGCGGCGGATCCAACCGCGTGTTTCCCGAGTTCTCCGTCGCTCTGCGATCTCAATCGCACAAAGTGCACGCCGTACGCGTAAACCATGGGATTTTCCGTGATGGGTTCAGCTTACGGCTATATCTGCCCCCTCGACTGAATGCGTGTGTAAAGTTTCAAATAATCGATTTGTATCAATGCGATGGATCGTCCAACCAGATCCGTTCCCGTAGGCCAATCTGGTATCAAAGGGCGGGAATGAGCATAGACCCAGAAACTGGCTCGTCGGTAGTTCCTTAGTCCGTTATTATGGTGACGAGATGAATGAACACATACAATGGGCGTGAGAGTCAAGTTCACAACATGGAAGGAAAGGTCAAGGTAACCACGTGGTTAGCGCCCTCACCCACAATTTCATCCGTTTTTCTCAGATTCATTCGTTCCTGGGGAGAATATGTGCTAGTACTTATGCATATGTTGGAGGAAGAGCGTGGAGAAAGAAAAAGCGAAGCACATGCCTATCCCTGGATTTCAATTCAACCAAACGGGCAACAACGAAACAAGCGGGTGGTCCGAGTGAAACAGGCAGTTCTAGTCAACAGCCACAGCGTTCATCATGGACATCGGCATCTCTAAACAGAAGGACCCCGTTATGGAGTTCAGGCTTCCACATAGATTCGTTACGGGTCGGTTCATGTCCTCAACGCAAGGTCCGGTAGCCTGAGTCGATCGATCCATTTGAAGTGAGTGTTTCCAGGACTCCACTTTTTCGTCTCGTGCACTTGCATATATCGAAGCGACCCTCCCCCCCTTTCCGCAATTGAACGGACACCAGATTAGCCAGGCTCTCTCCTTTAGATGTGTTGATACGCGGGTATGTACGTGTATCTGAAAATGATTGTGGCGTCAGCCAAGTGGGCGCGACCGGTAATAATGAAAATGACCGTCACCCCACCAATGGTTTCCAACGTCTTGGCCCTTGGGTAATCCAAGGTAATTCATCATCTTTTGATGGAATGAGGAAGAGTCACATCTCATTGAACGGAATGATACGTGAGACACGCCCACTTGGGACGACCTGATGAGAAACCCCCAACCACTTACCCATTGGCAAAGACTTGGAGCTTGATGCGTGACGACGGTAAATTGTAGACCCGGCGATCTCAACATTCCCCGATCGCGATTGATCCAGCTTACAAGTTTCCAAGTTTCTCCGGGGTGGCGAACAGGGGGGATGGAAAAATCGCTCTAGCTCCGACCCGGCGCATCTGTCAAAAATGATCCAAAGGTAAATTGTGAAGGCTGTGCAACGTTTAGGAGGCAACTTTCTAAGAGCAGACGTCGTGCCTCGAGGCGGGACCTTTTTTCTTTTTTTTTGATAAAAAAAACAAACCCGATCGGCGTTAATATCCTGCGACAGCCGCCTGCGACTCAGACGCAAGGCGCGGTAGGCAGGAAACCTCCCAACAGATGATGCACGAAAAGAGGTGAAAGAAAGGGGCAGGTGTGAGTGGGCGGTGCGAACGTGGTAGGAGGGGTAGTGGAGAGTGCGCAGGTAAGGGAACAGGAGATGTAAGGAAGATGGAAGGCTGGAAAAGCCCTATCGAGGCGGGACCACCATTGTAGGGTTGAACGTTGAACATCGGGTTGGGATCTATGGCAAGTGATCTGGATCTGGCCGACGTTTTGAACCTCCAAGTTAACTTGCGCATCAGTGATCAATCGATAGGACCGAATGGAAAAATTGTGGGTTGCAAGATGGTGTGTATGCGGAGAATGGAGTCGCTGAACAACGAGGTGGCTCTGATCAATATGTCGCGAGCTTCGCTATTAGAAAAACCTGTCATCGTAGTGGAAGTGGCGCAGAAGTTTTGGATTTGGGCACTGCGGGTCCAAGAACGGACGGTTTCCACGGGGAGATCCGAGCTCCAGATGTTGGAAGAGAATGACGATCTCGGGGTGTTAGTCAGAAGGTATCACGCGGAGCATATACAAAGGACTCCAACGTCGAAGTATTGCAATATCGGATCGGTCCAATAGAGAGGGAAGCGGATAGAAATTCCTGCGGGTTGTCGCTCCGACGTGTCGTCCACCATGAGGCCGGCTAAGTCGAAAGATACGTTATTCTTACCCCAGCTGACCACCCGGGGTCTAGAGCGACAAGCTCGTACTCACATTTGGTTGTGGACTAGACCAGCCACACTATCGACTTTCGCGTTGCAACCTAAGCATACCCGACTAGCCCGGTGCCGGAGGCGAACCGCACTTGGCGCGGTGGGAGTGTGGGCGGCATCCTGGTCTAGAGTCCTCCATGCGATGTTTGCAAAATACTAAGGTGTGTATACCAGTGTGAGAGCGTACGTCGCGGGCTCACCGATATCACAGGCGGGGCAGTGTAGATGGATTGTGGATCTAGCCCCTCGGACCCCCGCGTAGAACCAATTTCTATGTCTTGAGACGGAAAGGCTCCAGGGTTTGACAGGTTCGTGTGGCGCCTGAAAGGAGACAAAGGGGTCAGCAGGGGTTGGGTACGGGTGCAGAGGTCGAGTGACAAGTATTCAAGGGAGGAATTTGATCTACGACATAGCGCAACTCCCACGTCTGGAATGCCGGAAGGACATAGAATCTCAAAATCGGGTAGCGGAGAACACAATAAAACTTACAATCGAGCGGGTGAAGCGGGTGCGGGGGTCCCGTATGCCTCGGTGTTACCAGACCTTTGTTCCGTATTACACGAGTGGACGAGGCGTAAAAATTGTCGGTCTTTGAGCCTTTAAACCCGGTAAAAGTTCTCGACAAAACGCGGAGCGAATTTCCTCGGGGTTAGACGGAAGAGGAAAGTTGGGGGTGGAGTAACGGCCTTATCCCGTCCTCGTGGGGTCTCGGAGCGATACGCACGTCCTGACGGTGAACTTCCATGCCATCAAGTGACATGGGGGTCATTCACGGTCTAGCGAGGCCGAGAACATACCAATACAGTACAACGCCAAGGTGCAGGCCGGCCAATGGTGTCTAGCCAGTAAGCATGTCTCTCTAACCCGCGTTAGAAGGAGGTGCACGTCCCGTGGAACACCCTCCATCGCACAGAGGTTATAGGCGGTGGATTGGTTAATTACGTGATGAGTTAAGCCCTTAGGGTAAGTTGCACTTCTGGCAGTGTCCAAGACATTGGCTATTGGTGCAACGAGCAAGGCAGAGTGGGAAAAAGAACGGAGAAAGCCCCATCTATCCTTTGCCCGACGTTGCTGTTGTCGTCGTGGGTGTCGAGATGATCAAGCGACGCTTCGTTAGTCTGGTGATCACGCGCACGAGTCGGGCCGGCTGCTTCTTCCGACATTTGAATGAAACGATGCCAACCCCGAAGATTTTCTTCTCGGCTCCAGCCCCACCTCTCCAACCACTCGTACCGCATCGACGATGCTCTCGAGAGATTTTTCTCGACCCGTGATCAACATCGCCAGCGTTCTGTGGCATAAGCGGGCGGCGGCGGAGCAGGTGAGCTTTCGCGGGGAAAGGCACGGGCACCTCAAGCTCACCTTTTTTCGTCCTCTCGTCGTTTTAGGGGGGCCTCCTCAGCGGAAAGGACCCTACGGAGTTCAATCCTGCAGACCCGATCAGGTTATGGATCGTTCAAGTTGGTGAGTTTGATGTGGACACCTGCCACTGAGCTCGTTATCGTTGGGTTTGATGATGGGCATTGATTGTTGGTATAGGGATCATCATCCTGACATCCCAACTCCTCTCCTTGGGTCTCGCCAAAATCAGACAACCAAAAGTCATCGCAGAAGTATTGGGTCCGATACGCCACCTTCCCCCCATGCCGAGCTGTTCCCTGACCCGCCTTGTAACACAGGTGGAATCTTGCTTGGGCCTACCGCGTTTGGTCGGATACCTGGGTTCACAGACCACGTATTCCCCAGCGAGTCAAGACCCTACCTCTCCTTGGTCGCAAACATCGGTCTCTCTCTGTTCTTATTCCTGGTCGGACTCGAAATCGATGCTGGAGTCGTAAGACGTAATGCCAAGATGTCCATGACAGTCGCTTTGGCGGGGATGGTCATCCGTAAGTCCATGGCGATTGCAATCCTTATCTCCGTTCTAAATATCGCCTCCACGTGCAGCGTTTGGTTTGGGTGCCGGATTAGCAGTACCGTTGTACGACCGGTTCGTAGACAAGACGGTTCAGTTCACGCATTTCATGCTATTTGCTGGAGTCGCGTTTTCCATCACCGCGTTTCCGGTCCTGTGTCGTATCCTGACGGAGCTCAAGCTTTTGGACACGACTGTCGGAATCGTTGTCTTGTCTGCCGGGGTCGGGAACGATATTGTGGGATGGACGCTCTTGGCCTTGAGTGTCGCCTTGGTGAATGCGGGTTCGGGACTTACCGCCCTGTGGATCCTCCTCACTTGTGTCGGCTGGACGTTGTTCTGCCTTCTTCTGGTGAAGAGAGTGGTTTTTTGGGTCGCAATCCAAACCGGCTCGATCACTAATGGGCCATCGAAGGGTTTCATGACGTTCACTATACTCCTGATGTTCGGATCCGCATTCTTTACCGACATTATCGGTGTCCATGCGATCTTCGGTTTGTCTTAGTGTCCCTACCTTGCTATGCCATCACTGGAACTTTTATAGGCGCTTTCATTGTTGGGCTCATCGTCCCACGGCAAGGTAATCTCGCCATCGCGTTGACCGAGAAACTCGAGGATGTGGTTTCGATCATCTTCTTGCCCCTTGTATGCGTCCCAAAACTGTCGTGTGATTATATCGAGCTCACTCGTTTGACAGTATTTCACCCTCTCTGGTCTTTCGACGGATCTCGGTCTGCTTGACTCTGGCATAACTTGGGGGTACACGATCGCCATCTGCGCCCTGGCTTACATTGGCAAATTCTGTGGATGTTCCGTTGCAGCTCGGTTTTCTGGGTTCAACTGGCGTGAATCCACAACCATCGGGACCTTGATGAGTTGTAAAGGGTAAGACCGCCCCTTATTGCCGCCTTTTCCGAAGTCGTCCTCACACCGTTCACAGTCTGGTGGAGTTGATCGTTCTCAATGTCGGTCTCTCGGCTGGTATCCTCGACCGGAGGGTCTTCTCCATGTTCGTCCTTGAGGCGCTGCTTCTGACATTCATGACTACCCCCATCGTTACCATCCTATACCCACCTCACCTCAGGGTTCGCGTCGCGGCCACCGGGGCGAATTTTAACAACGTGGATGGTGAAGAGGCTCGCAATCAACCGCGTACTCGAAGACCTCGCACACCTGGCTCTGGTAATTCGGGTGATACGAAGTGGAGGTCCAGATTTACCGTTGTGCTGGATAAGGTCGAGCACCTGCCAGCGATGATGTCTCTTACTCAACTCATTCACCCCTCGCCACCTCCTCCACATTCGTCCGACCGCAGTTCCATCTCGAGTCTCAGACTGTCCAGCAGACGGGACATTACCGTTGATGCGTTGAGGCTGATCGAACTTTCTGATCGTGTTTCCGCTGTCATGAAAGGGTCTGCCACGGATACCCTACTGAGCACCGATCCCACGTTGGAGATCTACAGGGTGTTTGGGGATATCAACGGAGTGGACGTCACCACCTCTCTTGCCATTGTTTCTTTCGACGAGCTCGCTGTCAGCATCGTGGATCACGCGAGGAACAATCTCTCCCACTTGGTCCTCTTGCCTTGGTTACCCCCTACCCACGACTCGGACTCTCTCAGGGACCCAACCTCGGGCCCACACCCACCGGCTCCGACGCAACACCACACGAGCACGAACCCGTTTGATGCTTTATTCAAGGTTACGCATGGCGGGGCAACTTCAACCTCTGTCGTTCACTCCCAGTTTGTGCGAGAAGTGTTCTCGCGGTGTGCCGATATCGATGTGGCGCTGTATGTTGATCCTGTGGCTCGATCCCCAGGAGATGTCTTCAGGAAGTCCACCGCGTACCACATTGTCCTCCCATTCTTTGGTGGTCCCGACGATCGCATGACACTCCAATGGGTTGTGCAGTTGTGTTCGAGTGTACGAGTCAGTGCTACGGTCATAAGGGTCCGGAAGGGAGACATCGTGGGGGATGTTCAAGAACCTCCAGAAGCTCACGACGCCTTTAGTGGAGAAAAGGGTGGGGGAATACCTGCCCCTGAACATCCCGCTCTCCAACACACCGTTGCATCTGTCATGGACACCGTTTATGCTCAGCAGAATACCCAGACGAGGTTGCAGAGTGACACTGCGGATAACGTAACCTGGGGTCTCTACGCCGAGGGAGGGGAGACGACGGACGGGTTAAGCGAAGTTGTGAGGGAGGCGTTGACGAGGGTCGAGTTCTTGGAGATGAGAACTCCCAAACCGTTACACGCAATCGTCGGACGCGTGAACGAGATCGTGGACGAGATGAGTCAGAAGAAGGCGAGGGTTATGGTTATGGTTGGGAGGTCGAGGAGGTTGGCGGTTGAGGATCACACCGCAGAGTTGAAGGAGGTGTTGCATAGTGGGAAACCGATTGGCGGGGAGGTGGGGAGGACGATTGGGGATGTTGGAACCGCTTTGGTGGTTTCGGGAGTCAAGGCTGGAGTTGTGGTTCTTCAGGCAGCGAACTCGCCAGGTTGACGACCACGCCCGGACGCAGACTCATTTTAGATGATGAACACACCCAACCCTGGAGCCCGCAAACCCTTGATATCGGTGGTTCCTCGTGGATTCAAACGTTGGGGCTACCGTCACAATACCACGATGGGCTTATTTTGTGATTACCAGTGTATGATTAGGTATGCACCTAGATACCTATACCTGCACAATAGAACACACGTTGCGAAACTGCAAACGTAGGTGGAGACTGAGAAAATGAAAGCGGAGAATGCCTGGAGGATCACGAAGATGATTCCTTGCTCTTTTTCTTCTTCCGCTCTGGCTTTTCCGTCGCGGTTCCATCCACCACTTTCTCCGTCTTTTCTCTCTTTTCTCTCTTTTCCTTCTTTTCCTTCTTTTCCTTCTTCTCCTTCTCCTCTTTCTTTGGGGACTCCTGTAATGAGCATGGATACGTTAGGATCGGGGAGGGGGGAAAGAGAAGGGACATACACTTGTGGTCTCCTCCTTCCTCTTCTGCTTCAACTCCTTCCTCAGAGCCTTCTTCTCCTCCTTCGACAACTTGGCCTTTTTCCTCGGAGCCTCTTCCACTTCCTCCTCCCGGTCGACATCCATGTCATCACCCTTCCTCTTCTTGCTCTTCTTCTTCTTCGGTGACTCAACCGGAGGCGAGTTCTCAATGAGCGGCAGTATCGAGAACCCGGCGGCATCTTTCCGAGGTGAGTCGTCAATTTTCATTCGTTCCTCTTCTTCCTCTTCCTCGTCAGACCCTTCATCTCCATCCTCGAGAGCGATCGCTACAAGAACTTTCCGAATTGCTTCGGCGTTTTTGGAGGGCGGTTCACCGGTTTCGAAGAACTTGAGACGTTCTTCGACTTGGTCTCGAAGGGCCTCACCGAATTTCGCCGAGGGCTTCTCTATGACGAAGGGTGTGAACTGGTCAGAGATACACACGCACCACACTAAATCGGGGTTGCTTGGAAACACGAGCTTACCTGAGAAACAATCTATGCGAGCGGCTATCGAGGACTTGTTGGCCAAGAACCGCGAAATGCGACCCTTGTGCTTCGGGCCAGCCCTCCCGATGAAACTCGAATGGTACAACAAACCGTACTACGCAGAAGATGCATCAGAACGCGAAAAGCATCTATAACGAAAGCGCGGACCTTTGGCGTATTGCCCTTAGTCTTGAGAGCGCGAAAGAGCGCCTTCTCGGCGCCCAGGATCTGGACGGTACTTGCGGGGTATTTGCTTAAGTTGGTCAAACTTCCGGCATGGCTGATCAACCTTGCGCCAATACGTTCTCCCAGAAGAGCGGTCAGACTAGGCGCGACGAGGTTCATCTTTTCAGCAAGGTATGAGGAGAGGGATTTCCGATAATCTGCGAGAGAAACCACTCTGGTGGCGAACGCAGAGATATTGAGCATGTCGATTTCGGATAACGAAGCACCCATGGAACCCCTCGCGGCATCCAGGACGTTCTGAGCTCTCGTCGTGTCGTCTTCGAGGAGGGTAGCGAGGTCTGGGATCTTTTCCTCATTCAAGCTCTCCTTCGGGCCGATGAACTGGATAGTTTTGGCGTAGAGGTAGTTGTCTGGAACGAGTCTTGCCAGTTCGGGAAAGTGATATCCGTACCATTCCCTAACGCGCATGGAGAATAGGTTAACGTCCTTGTCGAGCTGATCGAGCAGGGCAATGGCTTGGATGATCATGTTGTCCACCCGGTTCACGTTGAACTTTAACTTTGCTCGAGAGTACGAGTGGCCAAGACCGAGTTGAGCCTTGATGAGATCATCGGCTTGCATGCCCTTGAGGAGTTTAGGAGCGTGCTGGCGGATACCTCGGAGAATGTCGAGGGCGGAACGGGATGCGTCGCATTGGATGTCGAGCTCGGCCTTGATTGAGCCTGCGAGGATGGGGTCGGAGACAGCAAGAACGACCGAAGAGCCCTTGGAGGGTTTTGAGAGGTTGAGCTCGAGTAATGACTTGAGATAATCGCTTAAGACACCTATCCGAAGGGAAAATTGAGAGCGATGGTTAGTTCGTAGGGCGCATTAGAGAAACATTGGATCCTCGATCACGCATCTGGTCGGGGAACGCGGTATCCAGGAAATTGATCCACGCACAAGCCTAGAGCAGGCCACAACGCGACAAACGAGCACTAGAGCGAGTGAGACTGACCCTCAGAGATGTCATTGGCATTTTCGAGGGCGTGTGCGGCGGACTTGAAGGGGGAGAAGCTGACGAGAGAGACCATCTTGCCGAATTTTGGAAGGTCATCTATGGAGTCCTGGACGGCCTTTGACCGCGAACCGATGTCTTCCTTGAAGTTGACCTTGAATATCGCGTATCCCGACGCAGTCTCGAATAATGCGTGGGTCGCCATTTGGGAGGCGTAACAGAAATTTTCAGAGCCACGTGGTGGTCTTCTGCTTTCGGATGTGGCTGAATTTTTTTTTGGACTGTTTCTTTTTCGGTGGAACAAAGGGTTGACTCAGAACGCTCATCTGCTTGGATCCTAGGAATCGTCTTTTTTTTGCTGCCTGCTTCAAGACCCCCTCGTTTCTTGTTGCGAATCTCGTTTCAAACCCGGCCCAACGTCCGACGCTTATTAAAAGTACCACACGGCCTGCAGCGCGCCTCTGCTGTTCTAACAAGCATTCCACATATCGGATATGTGACCGAGATCCGCAGAGTCGCTTATGCTTGTCGGCCTTTCTCTGCGGAACGCTGCATCCCACCCCGTTTTCTTGCCGTCCAAGGCGTTCATAACCGGCAGATCTTCGCGTTGCAGTCCAACACGCACTGTTCGGCCTTGTCCCTTCTGGGGATTTATGTATTCAGCTGGGGCGTCTATCCCTTCTCGATTGCCTTGCCTGCGGATCCCAACCAGGTCAGTAGGGCTAGTAAGCGCGTTGGTCACGCGCACCTCCTTGGATGGGGATGCACCGGATGGGGGTCGAATGTGAATGTGGATTTGGCATGTGTGGGCGACGGCGACTGTCTAAGGTATGATTGGGATGATAGATTGGTCCCGCGATCGTTATGTCCGTTGTGGCTGTCGGATTACGTTGTCGTCGATTGTCTTGATTTGCTTGCGAGAGAGGTTTATGCTCTCGTGAAAAGAGACGAGGTGAGATCATCTTCACAACGGATCTCATTTGCAAGCTTATCGTTGACGTCGTTTCTGCCCTGTAGCGAGAAAGCTGATGCGTGCGCGTGATATGAATTACCCTTCCTGCAACGTGCCCTCTGCATCAATCCGTGGCATCAACGCCTTGAGCCTATCGTACAAAGAACCTGGAGAGAAGGTGCGGCGTATTTCATCTATAGCCCCCGCTGGGGCCATCACGTGTCCGGATCACGGCGCGGGGTCAGAGGGCGTGTCTCCATCTTGTATCTCTTCAAGTCCGGCCCACGCCTCATGCCCAACGCAAGGGTGTCCTCTTCCTTTGACCCTCACCTGCCGTTGACACGGCACCCCTCCCACACCACCACACGGCTCCCCTCTATATCTTTCGCTCTACCTTGAGCTCTTGACTGAGGAGGCCTGCCTGCGGTTGGTTTATTCCCCCCCCTTTCCTCTACACCCCGACCCGGGTCGAAGCTCTTATCGCCCCCCTTCAGCCCAGTCTGCTTTCGATTCAATTCCTCACGATTTATTTCCACTTTCTTAACGACTTCATTCACGAGTTTCGACGCCCATGCCTTCAATAATTCCCTGGAGAACATCTTCCCCTTCGTGCGCGGGAACACCCCTGGCGCCCAAACTTCACAGGGTCCCATTACCCAATAAAGACCCTGAAGACGATATCATTCTCTTCATGGCCACCAAGGACTCAACCGCCCCCGCGATGCACATCCGTCAAATCAAGACCTCCAACCCCTCAAAACCTCCCCCCGTGTTGAAATCTTGTCTCAAGAAGAGAGATCCCTCCCCATCCTCATCATCTACCACATCCTCTTCCGCATCGTCGTCCTCCTACCCCAGATCGCCTCCTCCACAGTTCAGATCGAGAGAGGACGTGTCCATCTTTTCCGAATCCGAAACCTCCCCGACGAGGCTGAAAGGGTATCGCGGTAGACATCTCAGGTCATCAGATGGGGTGGAAAGCGATTTTGAAAAGTCACCGTCACAAATGCGGCATCCCCGGAGTAACGTGAAAAATTCCTCCAGTGAGTAATCACGTGGTGTCGCTTTTCACTTTCCACCCCTAAAAACTGTTTCTTGGCGTCTAATCCGGCATCCCACCACGATTATCCGGCACGTTCCTGTCATTCCAGCGTACCCCCTTTCCTCAACCGCCACACACCCAATTACGTTGCATTGGTCGATGATACGGTACAATCCCCACATGTCGCGCCAATGTATCCGGTTTGATATTTGCTTTCCACCGAGGGATAATATCCGAGATTTTTATACCGGAAAATATTGGGCCGAGTCCGACTCGATGAAGCTGGCCAGTAAACCTGCGCTGGACGAGGTTCGTTTTCTTCTTTAGTCTTATTTGATGTCTCCTCCCTTGTAAACTGATGGCAATTGATAGATGTTAATTCGCTGTGAGGTCGGGCTTGTGTCCGAACCTTGGAACATCTACGTAAATCGCAGAGGGGGCATCCGGATTATCGACGTCTTTGAGAAGATTTACGAGAGTTTCTCGATTGTCTTGAACGATGATGAGAAAAAGAAGTTGAACCCTCACAAGATGAAGTACTACGACCGTGCCTTCCGTCGGCGGTGTGCGATTACCCCAGGGTTGACATTACTCGAAGAGAGGAAAGGCATGAGGAGGGTGGACTTGTTGGAGGGTCACACCGTCTTCACGGGCCTGGAGCTTTCGGCTAGCAGGGATTGCTGGCTGCTGCGACTCGGGACTTCCCCCACCTTCTCGTGACAGGCTTTCTCCGCCTCCCCCCATTCTGTGCTCTCTATTTCCCCACGCTTGAACGACCGTTTCTGTCGCTTTCTATTTACCTCTATGCGTCGCTCTATTATGGCCCATTGTCCTTCCCCCCTGTTTTTTATGTGCACTGAGCATGGTGAGTTCACCGCGTATTCTGACTGCCATCCTAGCTAGGCTGACCAAGTTCAATACTAAGTGGGCTGGATCCTCCAGCTCAACGCCTACAACACATCTGGAGATGTCTCTTTTCTGTTGTTCGTGCAGACCGGATCAAACCAGACACGCTCAGCCGTCGAACTCTTCCAACTCCAAAACCACCCCTCTTCGAAATCTTTATGGCGGCCGCAACGACTTCAATCATATGCTACACTTTCATTCCCCCCTTATGCCTCCGTTGATCCAGAGATCATTTCGTCGTCGTTGCCGCTTGCCGCTCGTCGCCCTTTCTGTTCATTTATCCCTCCGTTTTTCTTTTTCTCGTGCGCTTCGGTCGTTCAAATCGTTCATGCCTCTTTTCGAGTCTTCTTCGTCAACGCTCTTCTCGCGCTTCTGTTGTTGTACCACCATCCGCTTTTATTCGCGTTTTCTTGTTCCCTCATTATCTGGGCCGCTGTTTTACTTGTTATCGATGCATATGATCACACCTCATCCATTCCTTTGGACTTTGCAACATCGTTTGCGCATACGCTCCCTTCACACATAATCACCCTCCCCCGCTCTGTCCGCTTGGATCAGTTTCGTTTCCTCTCTTGCTTCACTTGTTGACTGTGCTTTGCGTGTCCTATTTCGACGTGCATTGGATCTCTGCGATGTGGCGTTGAGTCTCTCACTATAGCTGATGAGATCCGCATTTCGTAGATCGATCTCACGTGTTGGTTGTGTCGTGGACCGGTTTTACTTGTGTCGTGTTTGTAGATACGGAATCGGTCAAGCACCCCACACCCACACGCTCTTTCCTCTGTACTGTACGTAATTATCACCATATTGACCGCTTTGTTGCCCACTCCATCCCTCGGCCAAATACAATCTCACACATTTCGGGATGCCCGGACGAAGAATCCAGTAGAAAAACGCGGAAAGAGCATGTAATTTAGGCTAGGGTATCAACTATCTCCTCTCCACATCGCCCATCGAGCGCACAGGCTCAAGACATATTGTGTTATCCTCCGCTGAATTCGGTCAGGTGCAAAGTGTGTGTTTGATTGATCCCTACCCACCTACCTCTTCGAATGGTCACAGAGGTGGGGAAGAGAAGCGGCTGACCCATCCAAAGCTGTGGAACCACTAGCACAGAGGTGAACGTTCTCGGGGGTATGAAACCTAATAATCCGCAGGACGCGTGCCTTCGAGTTTCACACCGGGTCTACCACGACCCCACGCTAATGACTGATTGAGGTCAGCGCTTCAAGGAATTTCAAAACGTTGAACATTGATAAATGAACTGGAACTCGAGTTGACCCGGGCGATCCGGACACGGAGTGTACGAGTGATTTGAATCCCACCCCCTCGTCTTGTTGGGTTGGAATGGCCGGAATCGATCTCCGTACCCCATGCCCCCCCTCCCCCGATTGAAAGGAAGGGCCGTCCGAGGGGACTACTGCCAAACGCCCGAACATAGATGGACCCCGGCCCACGTTGAACCACGGAACAGACACGAGGTGATGGGGGGAAGATTGTGCCACTGGTTTGAGCCGGGTTGAAGTTCATCCGAGATTCCAATTCGATTGAAGGGGGGGCTGCCTTCTGTTGGAATTCTAGGCCATGCAAGGAACGGGATTTTGGAATGGGGTCTGTCGGTTGGGCTAGCGATCCAAAACACCGATACCTCGAGGGAGTGCAACCCTTCTTATCGTTGGAAGGAAGTCGAGGATCGTTCTATAGGTGGGCGGTGGATGCTGGGTCGGACGAGCTTTAGATAACGACACGTTAATCGACAACTTGGAAGACTCTTGAACTTGGGAATGCAATCGATGGGCTCCGACCTAGCGGTATTGATCATGTATATGTATGGGATGCGAACCGTCGGGTCGAAAGTGCCTGTTTTCGTCAGGTCTGGTACGTTGTAGCCACGGACGCCACAGGGGACCCCGATTCCGGTGCTTAGTTTGGTCGCCCATGCATATCTGTATACTAGGAACCTGACACCTAGCTCTAGCTTTTAGATACGAGCGTCGATGCACAAATGAAACCGGTAAGATGCGGCCTGTCTGGTCTGAAACTAAACTGAGCAGTAGCCCGAGAATTTAATTCAGCTCGTGTAATGGTACCGCAACTGTAACAGTCCAACAAAGCGTGGTGCGGCGAACCATACACAATGCACCGGTGAAGTAAGGCAGGAGGAGGGAGAAGGGGGGAGACCCCCTCGCGCGTATTGCTTCTGTATATCATTTAGGGGGAGAAGATAGGATGCGAATGAAGTACGTTGATATATTGGTATAGTAACTTGCTTTGCGTTCTTCGGGATTGATCGTCAACAGTTTGGATTACGAGCTGCGGCAGACCTAACACGGAGGGATCAGATCTTCTGATACTGGGATGATGCGAAAACCAGGGTGAACGGGGTCGTAGTCCCTCGGTGAGTTATAACCTTTGTATTGGCAGCGGACTTCAGAGAGGTCAAGTTACGTCTAGAAAGCGGTGGCCGGTGAGACGAACAATCTTCCTCGTAAGAATGAGCAACGAAATCCCAGTAGTGATCCGAGTTGCAATCGCACGCAGGCTGTGAGCCGAGCCTGCTCAGCGATTGGACAAGGAGATCATGGGATCGAGCCGACGAGTAGGCCCATCGTCGGAGCCGAAAATAGCTCGAACCTGACGTTGTTTTCCTCTAAAGTGCAACTAGGGGCCAAGTGTTAGCACATATCTGCATCATCACGGTGTCGAAAGGTCTCGCTCAGAAGAACTGACGACACAGTCCCGCGGATACTGGCGTCATTCGTCATCCGCAGAAGGAGAGAGATAGGGTAAGCGCGATTTGGTCTGCGCCGCATACGTCTGCGATGGTTACGCGACTACCTAGTCCCTGACATTGCATATTTTGGTGTTAGGGTCGATCCCGGAAATCGCGAGATCAGTGTTGCAACGGTGGACCTATAGTGTTTGTCGTCGACGATCCTCCGGGGAACCAAATGAGAGAGTAGACTCGTAATTTACTGTATGGCTAGGCCCAAGGTCGCGGGGGGAGAGGAGTGCCAAGTTTGAGTTTAATAGGCCATGCAGCGTCCTTGCCTCAGATTTCGAACGCCGTGCATCTTGATATCTCTTGTTAGGACACTTTATCTGGGTCTTTGGAGCTGCAAGTATTCACGGAAGTCAGTTCACTCGCATCGAGCTTTCTGCATGGTCCTTCAAGGGATGCGGTGGGGTATCAAATCTCCAACCGCGTATGAGATATTCCTGCAGCAGGTAAGCACCTTCCTCTGCTTGCCGCCACGGAAGATAAGGAGGCAGTACCAACCTGTTCCTTGTTACCTCCCGGGTGTCTCAGTGGGGAGCCCGACGCGTAGAAGGGACGCTTAACGAATTCGGAGTGTTGATCCCTCTGACGGATAAAAACTTTAATTTTCATAGGGCCTCGGCTTGTGGGGATGCATACTGAAGGACCTGATGCCGAGTGAGCACGGAGATCCTTCAATGTGGTTCTGAAATTCCGGGTCGTTCCATGGGTACAGTACAATGCGTCCGAAGGTGAGTGGAAGTTGGTGGAGACGATGAAAGTCAAGCGGGCCCGGCCCGGTCCGGGCGCAGACGCTCGCCGACCCCGACGACGGCGAGACATATTCGACCCTCCAGACGCCACCGCGAACAATTCGAGAATATATGAACACCCTCAATGTAGAGCAAGCTCCCACGCCAATATCGAACGTGTTTATAGTCGGTCAAGGGGCTCTAGGCCAGTCAAGACTCGGGCGTTTACTCCAGGATTACTCCAGAATTCACATCCCTGGACCTCTTCGGCCTGGATGTGTGTGACGTCTATTGAAGTCGACTACGTGGCCTGGACATCTACCACAAGACACAGGTCAGTCACTACGTGATGCGCGTCATCAACGGAGTTAACCCAAGGCGGTAGTCACTAGCCAAACGTAACCGAACGCAACAGGGCCTGGCAAAGGAGCCTTGTTCCCCCTTGAGGCTCTTAATCTTTGGCAGGGCATCACGATTGTGATCTACGTATCGGGGTATCTTTGAGAGCCCCAGTGAGCTCTCCGTCTAGCTCGGATACCCAGGACGTTTGAAACGGGGACATCTCTGTGGCCCCTTGGACCCAGCTGTGTTTCCAGGAGGCCCGATCGTGGCCAACTCGTCCCTCGTGTTGACGCCACAGGAGCTGTAGATCAGCGGCCCCCATCCTGGATACCCCGTCTGGGGGGATGATTCAGAGTCATGACGTCGATCGGGCATACGGTAAAGACTTTCCCGCCCTCGTTCAATCATCGACATCTCTAAAGTTTCCAAATACCCGGACCTGGGTCACCGATTTTCACACGTCAGGCCGAACACCATCCTCACGGAAAACCGCTCCCCGACGTGGCGCGACACCCGCTTTTCAGGCCCCCATCCAGGAGGTTAGTAGTGTCCTGGCGGTGACCGGTCGTTTTGCAATCTCCTCGGGTACGCTAAGTTTACCACTGACGATCACCTACCGTTATAGGTGTTGGTAAGAACGACCTTGGATCATATGCGTATCTCGTAACGTGGAAAAAGCTTTTGTGTCGATGCGGAACGTGCTTACGACACCCAAAGTCTATGGGAACACCAGACCATCAAATTCGGACGGGCCGGACGTGTGATGGCTGTCTATTCGCTATTTGGCTAGTTCTTTACTAGGTGCAGTTGGTTCGTTTTACGGACCTGGTTCTCTATCACGACCACCACAGCCGTACCCCCCAGCAACAGCCCACCCAAAAAACACTGGCAACTTCAGCCACATGGACTTCGTCTGTCCTTCTCCCTAATTACTGTTTGACTGTAAACTGACTGCACATACGAATCCCGGACATCGTTTCATCATCCCAATCCCCCACAACATACATTACCGTCGGCGCCACCACAAACAGGACTTGAACCAGATCAACCAGGAGGACCCGTACTACATATCCCTGCGCGCCCGCGCCAAAAATGAAGGGGTCAACATGGCGCGTTGTTTCGAAGAAAGTAAACACGCGTACACGGTTGGAGATCGAGCCGGGGCCAAGTTGTTGTCCAATGAGGGGAAGGAACACAAGGCGAACATGGAGTTGTTCAATGCGGAAGCCAGTGCGTTTATATTTGCGAGTAAGTCGTGCTGCTTCTCCCACCGGTGACCTCAGGTGGTCTGACGTGTTTGTCGCTCTCTTCTTTGGCGTTTAGAGAATAATGCAGTGAGTTAATTTTTTTTATTTGGAGTATGATAGTTTTCCGATATCGACTCGTGGTTAGGACAGGGACCCTGGAGAGATCGACCTGCACGGATTATATGTGAAGGAGGCCGTCGATTACACCGACACGGCCATTACGGCCGCTAAACACCGCGGCGAAACCATGATTAAGATCATAGTTGGTTCGTCTTGCCCTTCTTCGAACAATGGGTGATCTTGCTAACGAAATACGATTTCGCGCCCAGGTAAAGGTTTGCATTCTATTGGGGTTGCCAGGTTGCAGCCCGCAATCAAGGCATTGATGGAAGAGTACGCACTCCCTTTTCGCGCCACACGCGTCGCCGAAGCTCAGACGTGTTATATCATTCAACAGCCACGATATGATTGCAGAATTGGATCCAAGTAACGCCGGAGTGTTGATCGTGCGGCAGCGGGAGAGATTCTGGTGGTAGTGTCGCCATTGATGCCGGCGAGGTCACTCGCATGCCCGAGGAATCAGATGAGGGGTGTGGGGCCATGTAAGGTGTGTAAAAAATCTAGCTTCTTGGGGTTCTCACTGCAGAGGCTTTCTACCAGTGGAATACCCCGCTCCCCAATGCGAAGAGAATAATTGATGTATGTACTATAAGTACTGTGCCCCAACTATCCTCGGAAAAAAAATGCTGCGTTGTGTGAAATCAATGGGAGGTTAGGTATCCTCTTGAGCAGTAGTCAGTTTTCGTCCTAAACAGTCTGTTTGTTCCCAGTGCTGGTGGTTGGATCTTTTGGGATGGGCCAGCCCTGGCTTTCGAATCCCTTTCCCGCCTGGTTGACGTTGCACTTCCGGTGGCACCTGCAATGGATTAGCCCTCTACCCTTCCGGAGATTCGTAGGATTTTTGGTCTCCGCCTGAAAGCTCGCTCGAGCAATTTCCTGAGTCAAATGCTCCTCTGACGGCGTCAAAGAAGTCAATACTCCTTTCTCTCTTGAATATGGAGAACCTCGAGACAGAGAGATGGACACCAGGTCCGGATGGTATGTTTTCAAGTGATATATATAATCCGGCCGACCAGCTATAAACTGTGGCGTACAAAGTACAAAGATAAACCCAGAAACCCAACAACAAACAAGAGCACATTCTGTAACAGAAGGAGAGGATCACGACCGCGCGAGGGCCGGAAGTGAAGCCAACAACACGAATCCTTTCGGGGCAAAACTCCGTAGTTTTTTCAGGACATTGACATCATCGCACTTATGTCGCCACATGAGTTTCCCCGCCTTCCTTTGACGATCAAGCCGAAGCAAAACATCGCATATCCAGCTGCCCATTCGATGATCATCGATCCAACCTGGGTAGGACAGCAGAAACCGCCACATTTCCCAGAGTAAGGAAAGTCAGCGAGCTTCGCAAAGTCGAAGACCGCAAAATGATCTGTCAGTCCTATGAACATTAGCGTTGAGCGATGTAGGGTGTTTAGGATACGAGTAAAGGCTTGCTTCGTTCCAGTTTGACCGTCCGGATTTCTGAGGCAAACTCGGCGTAAGCCAAGAAACCGGTTTCGTGTTTTCTGTGGTGGAAGAACCCAATGGAAGGGTTGTACTCGTCATGCTTTTTGACGGCGACGATATAGACAGCGTCTGGTGAGAACCGGGATTGACGTCTGGCAAAGAGCATTCTAGGCGTTCCCTGGACGTGAGAGAATGTGGCGGGACGTTCCAAAGTGGTGTCTTGACCATACACTGGAACCTGACGGAGGTTTTATACTTCGTTCCGCGGAGCGAACTGTCATAGACCATGGGAGATGACGACGTAGAAACTCTTCAGCCGAGTCGGGAGCTCCGCGGGTGGGATGCTGGGTTGGCCACGGTCAAGAGGCCGATGCGATATCAGCAGGCCACGGCCGAGGGTGGGATTGGCACCAGCGTCTCGGTAGCCACGGCCAAGCTCGTGGCCCCGTGCGCGTTAACGATGTCCGGATGAAATAAGCCATGACCTGCATGGGTTTTGGGTTTTACCGAGAGCTTTGTGTACCAGATGATTGTGGAAGGCGGTCCCGTTAGAGCCAGTCAGAATCCATGCCTTGAGGTCAAAAGGGAAAAACATGACATAAGGGACAGCTCCGCAGGAACCCAACCCGTTTCCCACGATCGCCCACACCTCCCAAGATGGAAAAGTTCAAAGGGCCGCAGTTTCGGGGGTAAAAAATAGTATGATAGTAGGTATATTCAATAAAGTACAATTAATATAGGGGTATAAGCCAAGCGTCATTCATTTATAGGGTTAAATGGGCACCTCTTCCGCGGCCTAGCATCGCCACCCACCAACTCGCGAATATAGAAGGCTTGAGTCAGAAATAACACACTCGGGACGAATTCCCTCGCTAGTTTCTTGAATTCTGGCGGTTCCTTCCCCGGACTGTTTGTCCAAACCAACTTCTTCCGCTCCCACTTCGTGTCGAGGGTGCGTAACACGCTCGTCATCCATTGGTTTTCTTCAACAAGCTCGGAGGAAGCGAAGTTTTCGTTTGGTAACCACTTGTGGTAATGAAGACTCGCCACTTTATGTGCAGTGATGATGGAGAACCCGGTTTCGATCCCTGACAGTGGTGAAGGTTAAACGTTAATCTCGTCCAGGCAGGATGGAAGACGAGGGGTCTTACTCTCTTCAAGCTCGAACGAGAAGACCTTACGGCGTGATCTCCGTGGTCCTGGTATCCCCACATCAGCGTAAGCGAGTATTCCCCTGTTACCACTATTGTGGTGAAACACTCCAGCACAGGGGCCACCGCTTCGCGTGATGAATACGAGGTATACAGAGTCAGGTTCAAAGGCAGGAGAAATGCACTGTGGAGATGAGGAACACATGGTGCAGCGAATATTGATGCGGGGGAGGTTCAGCGTTCGCAGCGCTGCCCTTATATCCTTTACGAGCACCGCGTCTAATGGTCCATGCACCTGCTGTGGCAGTGAAAAGGAGTCGGTCAAGAGGTGAATACGACGATGTGAAAGAACTCCAACCTGGTACTGCTGGGCAAGGTCTTGCGACGAGGGCAATGGGGCGGAAGACACGGCAAAGGCGGTGGTCAGTGCAATTAAGTGTTGGACGTGACGGACGGCTCTGGCATGGCAGGTAGCGCTTACCAATATAGGGAAAAAAGTGAAACCGGACGCTGCACTATTGTGCGCGTCAATGGCAGATGTTTGAGTCCGGAGCCAGTACCGGGACATTCCAACTGAAAGGGGAGCGGACTCCGGAGCGCCAGAATAGAATGCCAATCACAGCCGCTGACGTTGACACAACGATCACCGTGGCTGAAGCAATTCCCCAAAGCCCGTTCTACCCTTGCCCGACCCAGGCAGAAAGTTTCCGCAGCGATGTCTCGGACGGCTGATCGATTAAATAGAAAACAACAACGCATCTGATCGCGCCCACTTGTTGGCATCAAGACGGCGATGTGGGTGCTCCTGGTGACACTTGGCGAGGACGGTGGGGTATACAACCTCGTCTTTCGTTCCCCCCGAGCATGGCTATGTTATCCTCGAGCCACTCCTCCTCAGTGGGCCGCTTTCCGTCTTTGCATAGAGCCGCATCGCCAAGATACCCGGTCCTCCCTTACCCGCGCCCATGATGAACAGCACCCTCGGGCTTCTCGTGGAAGTTGATGGTGGCCGAGAGGTCCAGATGGAAGGAGACGCCCAATCCTCAGTACTCTAGTGACGGTAGGTGATGCTGGTCTTGTTCAACAAAGCCCGGTTGAAGCTGATGATGTTTTTGATGTCAGTTTCCGTATGCCAGTCGACTGCAGTCTGGGTGAGACGTTCTGGCTTGTCGCCCTCGCCCCCTTGTATCCGGGCAAGCGAAACGGAGTAGGCGATGGTCAGGAGGGAGATACTTCTTAACCTCCTTCCACTGCACCCGTCCGTGTGTCTCAGCCACGGACTTCTCATCGTCTATGATGATGACTGAGTTTGAAATTTGATCTGGGGAAAGGGTCCGTGGCATCTCGAAGTCTGAATAAACTCCCGAGCTTGATACTATAGATGGTCTTCTGCGCAGGGTCCCGTCGAGGGAAAGAATAGGAAAGGCCGGTGCCCGGGGTCCGTCACCTCGATGTGTTGTAGGTACCGATTGGCGGATTGGATTTGAGACCACATATGGAAGTAACACCGCGTTGTCAGCCGAGCACTTTCACCGACACCAAGTCCATCGCTGTGGTCAAAGTAAGTCCGGCGGATATTCCGGAGACGGAATTCACAATCACCCCTTCTGCTTCCTCCAGCCCCAACCCGGATGCCTTGATGCCTTCCGATCTCAGACCTCGCGCCGCAGAACAGCGTTTCGATGACCGCTACCTACTTGACGTTTCTTCCCACGTACATTTGGTCGCTTCCCCAGGCTTGGCGATCGGCATCCAAAGCTGGTCAACCGACACTGGCCAATTTGTTGACCAGTTCAGCTCATCTTACCTCCAAGACATATTCTTCGACTGGAATGTCTCTCCCAGATGTAGTCCGCTTGACTTTGCGCCTAAGTTCCCGCCGGTGTATGCGTCAATGGAAACAACGCCCTTGGGCATAATATCCGACCCAGCGCACATTCTGGCCCCCTCCGTCTACTCGGAACCGGCGAGCGCAAGTGAACTGAAACGATACTGTACGTTTCTCATCTGCCCCATTTATCTCAGCTCATCACTATGCTGTTCCGTCTGTATAAAAATTAATGATCGTCAAAATGCCACATTTCATGCCATTTTTCCATAAGTTTCTTGGCGATGGTCGTTGTTGTCGACCGTTGCCAAAACTTTCATCGAGTGTCGCCTTGAAAGTGCGACACTCGTCTGGGACCTTCGACCGTCGTCAACAATTGACCGGGACTTTCGAAAGTTGTAGACAACCTTCGAAACTCCTCCACAATCTTCGAGAATCGAGAACGACCATCGATGTTTGGCCGTGGACCTTCGGTCCTCAGAAACAACCGTCGACCTTCGATGCCAGAATAACGACCGTCGACCTTCAATCCCAGAAAAACGACCGTCGACGTCCGAGATCACTGGCCTGTGATTTTCGAGAGCGACCATCGATGGTTGGTCATTGATCTTTGATTCTCGAGACAAGTGTCGAAGTATTGAACACCGGTTCACCTCGCCGCTGATTGTCGAGTGTTGATCCAGAACGACACGACCGTAGATTTGAAAGGGAGGCAACAAAACTAATTAAGTAGGAGTATTGCTATTCACAACTACGAGTAGAGTTTAATACGTGTAACGAGGTCAATGGACCTACACCAGAGGAGAATTCTAGGAAACCATACGTCGTAGGGTAATGGAACAGTGAGACCCTTCTTGGACCTCCCGGTGTAAAATGTCTCTGCTGGCTCGTAGGGTAGGTCTAACCCAAGGTATGCTGGCCGAAGGTCATTGGACGTGGTTTGCTGTAATGCCAGTTGGAATGCCTCGAGTTCGAGAGTTGACCGAAAGGGGGATCGACCGCGAGCGGCTTCGACAGGGGGGTGGCGGACATGGGCTTCCTGCCCCTTCGCGATCGTACTTGTGATGGATTGTGCATCACCGCTGTTGACTCCTGCACAGTATTGGGCAAGGGTTGAGGGGTGAACCTCCTCGGAGTCACCCTTGTAGACTCCATTCTCTAATCGTTCAAGTAGGCGGATATCCTGTAAATGGGTTTGCAACGCAACCAATGGAGGGTTCGAAAACGTACCAGCGGGCTGCGGTTATGACCTCTGCCGGATAGGGGATGGGAGTTCCAGTTCCTCCTAAATTCGTCACAGTCCCACTGAATTTCACCCATAAACAAAAACTGGAGGACCCAGATGTGCTCAGGGTCCCCCCGGTTAAGTTTATGGTTCCTTTCGAGGCGCGTAAGGAAACCACGCCACAATCGGGCAAAGTGTCGGCCCACTTCTACCCAAAGTCGCTCAACACGGGTGTTAGACGTCGAGCTGATAACTCCAATGAGTAACGTGTATGGGAAAATTGTCAACTGGACTCACGCGCCCCACATGAACGACCCTCTTGAACTCCCCCTCGCCAGTATCATATATGTGGCAAGCAGAATGTTCTCGCCTCCCCTATCCCCCCGTACCCGAGATGGAAAACCCCATTCCTTGGTTGACTTGATGAACCCGTGGAGAACCATCTCTGGTAAATTGTTTCCCGAGACATTCATCCCGGTGGCCTATGAATTTGAGAAAATTGGATATTTTTCAGCGGTGGGGGCAAATGGGACCTACGGCATCATCACATCCATCCACTGATGCGTGAATTACAAAACCATATGGTCCAAGCTTGTGGTAGCCGTCAATGTGCCAGACAGCATTCGGTCGAGACGATACATATTGGTGGCATTTTATTGCGGAGTTTTTACGGAGGACCTTCCGAATACCATCGACCCGAGAGATAGAAGCCAGGAGACGGTTACGTTGAATGCGCCAGCCCAGTTGCAAGAGGTGTCCTCAAAGGTAGCTCAGCCCAGTTGTTGGCCGTTGTTGTTTGAATTCTTGAACGAGGGTATCCAGTTCTTCATCAGAGATCTGCGAGTAGTCTTGTCTTTGAATTCGGCATGATCGGAGGTACTTCTGAACCGTATGACGGTGAACTCTCAGTGCCCTTGCAGCCTGGGAGATTTTGATGTTTCGACCAGGCCGAAACATCTCTCTAAGAATTGGCTCCGATATGACCTTCCGGGGTCGCCCTGGTTTGCCCATGGGGACTGTGGTCACAGCAGGCACCTGCAAGACCGAAATATTATCCCTATCT
>Ga0307515_10004456_pt1 | contig 29000 bp, 16 predicted proteins | sample 17_EM_MG_FD_194513 | JGI IMG/M metagenome (GOLD analysis project Ga0307515, IMG submission 194513) | Populus trichocarpa ectomycorrhiza microbial communities from riparian zone in the Pacific Northwest, United States - 17_EM | ecosystem: Host-associated > Plants > Roots > Unclassified | place... | reverse complement strand
CATCAATTAGGAATCTATCAAAACCTTTAAGCCTTATTTAGACCACACAATATAGCATACCTTAGGTAAGGTGCGCTAAGGGTGCTAATACATTCTCTAGCCACAATCAGTCCCTTACCCTAGAATTTCATATAAGACCAGTCCACCCAAGTCTCTTAGTGACCCTGAACCAAACTCGATTAGTAAGCCATACTCTTCCAAGGTAGGGCACATGTTTACGTTCTAAAAAGTGAAGCACTGGTACTCGGGGTCCTAAACATGCACCAAAGCTTTAATTGCTTAATTCAGAACAAACATCCTCCTAACCTCCACTATCATCATATATTTCCTCAAAAACTTGTGTTCGCTGATGCTTTTCACGTGTGAGAGTAACTTTTTTAAATCATTCCTAGAGTAACTCATATTTTTTATAGGTGACAACTTATTGTAAGCTGGTCTTAAGCAATCCCCTTTTAATAGTTCCAGGGATTCAGATTCCCACTCATATTCGACAAAAGTCATTTATTTAATGGTGGCCATGCTATCAGTTCAAAGTCCTGCAATGCAAAATGCTGAGGGTTAAGTATGTTTTAATGCAATAATGTTTATTCCGGAGACATACATCTTATGTGCAGGCTCTAATCCATTTACATGAGATAGATGATACACGCTATCTAATCTCAAAAGGGTCTTCTGCTGTCCTAGTGATTACCTTCGTGAAGGTATATGAGGGCTCAATAGGTAGTGAGATGACACATATACCAATCACTTCTAGTCCAAACACTTAGCAAAGAGCTGGATGGTTTCACGAACTTAAATCCTGATTGAAAGTTGTAGGGTAAGTTGTTATTCCCCTACTTAACCTGAAGTTTCCATGTGCACATCCTAGAACAATAAAAAAAATGATGCATGAAAACATGTATTCATATCCAATATACATGCATGGACAAGATTAAATATGTTAAAGTGTAAATAAAAATAAAATGAGCTAAAAATGCAAAAATTAAACACATCAAAATAATTGAACCATATGAAACACACAAAGCTTACTCCAATGTAGTAAAAAACAATACAATCCGTAGTGAAGTCAACATTCTGTCGTACGTAGACGCGCGATGTTGGGGGGTCAAGGAAGTTGCTACCTAATTGTTTGCCTTAGGGTTGTTAGGAAACCCGAGTATACATGTTTTATCAGAGATTCTAAGGGTAAGAGATTGGTTGTAGCTAGGAAAGATATTAGCACCTCTAGTGCACCCTACCTAAGATAAGTTGTAATGTGTGATTTGAATGTGATTTAAAGGTTTTGATGGATTTCTAACCGGTAGTCAATCTATGGCTCAGGTGAAGATTCATTCGTGTGAATAAATATGGTTTTTTGAATTTTCTATGAACTCGTGTGCCCAAATGATTTCTTATAGAAATGATCCATGTAGGTGTCATGACAAGGTTCACCTATCATGGAAAGCAGAAGGGTTTTCCACGACTCGTGTGTTGTGGTGAAAAATACTTCCAATTGAAATTGGTGAATATTTAGAATAATTCTGAGAATTTTCTGGTCAACCCCTGATATTTAGATACCAGCCTACTTGTAGGTTCAACATTTACACGAGAATATTGACCATTAATTCTCATGAATTAAAAATTGTAAGGGTTATTGAAATATTGTCTAAATTCTCATAAATCCAATAAACTAGTTATTAAATCTAAAATGCATGCTAATATATATTTTGTAAAAAAAAATAATACTAAAACACATGTATTTGCATATATCTATATTTAGAAAAAAACATGATTTTTGTATTTTTGAGAGATCTAACCGTATGCAACATGCAAAAAGACATTTTTATATTACTATATTTTATTATTATTATTTTTATATTTTTGTAAGGCTATGTTTGACAAAAAAAACTATTTTTTGAAATAAAAAAAACTACCCAGAATAGACCTAAAGGGTTTTCTCAAACACATCGTTAAACCAAAGAACCAAAAAAAATCAAACCAAATAGGGCCTAATGATCGACCTGGTTTTGACTTGACCGAGTTGACCAGATTGGGTGAACCTGAAAACTAACCCAAAACTTGAAAACAACAGCAAAACAGATCAAACATGAAAAAAACATAAAAATTAAAAAAAGCTTTCAAGCAAAATGGATCAAACATGAAAAAAAAAAGAACACGAAAAACGTTCAAACCTAATCCCAGCAACATTTAACACAAACTAGACCCGATTTCAAGCAATAAAAGGCACGGTTGTGTTCATAATTAAGCATAGATAAAGAATCAAACATCAAAACCCATTAGTTATCACTCAAAATCCATAATTTTGTCAAAATATATTCTGGGTAGCCGAAGAAAACCTAGGATCTAAATGCATGAATACATATTATTGATGTGTTCTCACCCTAGATAATTTGCTAAATAAATTGCCCAAAGATTTATGTGCAAACAATTGGACCAGAGTTGGTCCAAATCATAGAGTTAAGGCAATGTTCTTCCTAAGAAGACGAAGAACACTGCCTTAAAAACACAAAATGACCATTTTCAACCTCTAAAACATGCTTTCTTGGTTCGAACAGGACACATTATCAAAACCAAACATACTTCAATCAAAAGAATTCCCCAAAACAACAAATTGTCATAAGTTAGTATCAAATTCCAATCTTTAACACTTCCAACTTAGAAAAAGCCTACATATTTAGACAATTTGGGTTACAAATGTCTTTCTAAACCTTCAATTAGAACCAAACAAAACTCAGAAACCTAGAAACATGCATTAGCTAAAATAGGACAACATCAACACCTTGCTTTTATATTTGGCAGATTTCATATCAAACGAAAACGAAACTTAACATATTAAGGAAATAAATATCACATCAATATACCCAAGCACATTGCATTAAACAAGAAAAAAAATCTAGCAGGCCTTATGGACTCCATTTTCAAAGTTTATAGGGATGTACCTTTCAAAATTGAAATCTTCAAATATGGATGGATTGCTAATGCTACCTTTCTTTCTTTTTATTTCCAAACCCAGCAAAACGAACTAAATCCCTCAAACCCTGAATTGATCCTTAATCAAAGTTTATTTCCCCCCCTATCTTCTCCTCTCCTTTTTCTCCTCTGATTACCTCTCTTTTTATTCGCGGATTCAGAGCTTCTAATTTTTTTTATGAACTCCTAATTTTATGCAATTTCACCCCTATCAAATTCAATTGTCAGCACCAGATTTGAGCGCCTTTTACAATTTGGTTCTTGGTTTTTGATTTGTTTAATTGGACCCTCAATTGATCAACAAACTCTTAATTTTCTTTGATTTGACCCCTGATTTCATCGATTTCAATCCCCAAAGTCACACATCTTTTGCAAGTTGGTCCTTGATTTACAAATTATTCAATTATGTCCATAATAAGGCTTTAAATTTTATGTAATTAAGCCTTTGATTTGATCAATTAAGCTTTCCAGAGTCCAATTTCAGTCCCCAAGCTTTAATTTGTTTCAATTAACATCCAAATTGACTCTAAAAGTTGATTTCCCTTGCGATTAAGTCCCCAATAAATTTAATTATGCTTTCTAAAATTCCTAATAATATTGTGTTTGGTTAATATTGTATAATCAGAGTGACAAATATAGAAGAGACAAAGACATAAAAAGATATATATTATCTCTTTCCCTACTATCTTCATCTCTTTTGTCTCAAGATAATAATCAAACGATACCTACTAGGATACACAACAACAACAAATGTTTACGAATTTAATTTTCTGCACACATTTTATATATGTATATTTATTTATTTATTTTCACCTGTTAACAACCCATCTTCTTCATATTTGTTTATTTATTCAATTTTATCATTTTATATTAGGTTATTATGGGAATTGTGCTTTGTATTTTTTTTTCTTTATGTTAGATGATATACCAATCTCGTGGATTTATTTTTTGTTTTTCTTGATTTCAACCTTTAATATTGGATATGTTTGAAGTGAAGCTTTGTAATATTTTTTGATATACTTTATATGAATCTATCATCATCTCATGACCTAGGTCATGAGTTTAACATGTTAACTCGGGTTAACTCAAATCATTTTTTTATAACTTTTTATAATTATTTTTTATAATTTCATCCTTTTTTTAGTTTAACGTGGGTGTCCGGGCCAGCTTGCATGCACCTCGACTAATCCCACGGGCCCTGAAGTTAACGACCATGTAAGACTCCAGTGACCATCATATGAACAACCACAGGGCTCGAACCTAAGACCACAGAGGGAGCAAACCTCTTGGTCCCAAGCTCTTACCACTTGGCCACCACCTAGATGGTTATAATTTCATCCTTTAACATTGAGTTGGTTGGAAATTGGGTTTCATATATTTTTTTGATTTGCTTTCTATGACATTATCTTGATCTCATGGATTTAGTTTTTTTTTCTTCTTGATTTCAACCTTCAACATTGGATATATTAAAAGTAAAGTTTCATAATTTTTTTTTATCTATGTACTTATGAAGTTATACTGGTCTTATAACCCACATCACAAGTTTAACATGTTAACTTGGTTATTATTTTTTGGTTTATTTTAATTGATTTGATTTTTAATTTCATCATATTGGTTGAAAATTGAGCTTTGTCATTTTTTTGATTTGCTTTCAATGACATTATTTTGATTTGCTTTCAATGACATTATTTTGACCTTATAACCCGGATCGAGTGTTTGATAAATTGACATGAATTGACTCTCTTCATATTTTTTAGATTCTTTTTTAATTTTAGATTTTTTGTAATTGGGCTTCATTTTTTTTTTATTTGCTTTCTATAGAGTTATCTCAATCTTCTAACCTAGATCACGGGTTTGGTAGGTAAACACGAGTCGACTCGTTTTAATTTTTGGGTCTTTTTTTATTTTTTTTTCAACTTCACCCTCTAACTACTTAATATTCTTTTTTTTTTAATTTAGTGTTTTTTCAATTTCATCTTTTGATATTAGATTGTTTGGGAATTGAACTTCGTAACTTGTTTTAATTTGCTTTTTGTGGAGTTATCCTAGTATCCTGATCTTATGGATATAGTTTTTTCTTTTCTTTTCTTTGCTATTTCAACCTTTAATATTTGATCTATTGAAAATGAAACTTCAATATTTTTTATTAAGTTATTTAGGTCTCATAATCTTGATCACATGTTTAACAAGTTAGCTCAAGTTGGCTTGTGCTATTTTCTTTAGGTCCTGTTTTTAATTGAATTTTTTTCGATCTTACCCTTCATCATTGAGGTGGTTGAAAATTGAGTTTCATAATTTTTTTTTAATTTTTTTCTATTGAGATATCTCGATTTCATGACTTGGGTCATGAGTTTGACATGATTACTCAGTTGACTCGGGTATTTTTTTCATCCCTTTTAATTTAATATTTTTTTTTAGTTTCATCCTTCAATATTTGGTTGATTAAGGATTGACCTTCATTTTATTTTTTTTATTTCTTTCTATAGGGTTATCATGGTCTCATGACCTGGTTCGTAGATTTGATAAGTTAACCTAGGCTGATCCAATATGTCGTCGTCTCCATATTAAAACAAATATCATCTAATATTGTCCAATATGCATCATATTTTGATTTCAAGATTTGTTTTTTTGTTAGAAAATATACTAACAACTATTAGATATTTTTTACATTAAAAAAAATTGATATGATCCGTAGTATAGCACGAGCCAATCTAGTTGCTACTATGTTTTGGTATTCCTTTGTGTTCATTAAAAGATAAAAACTACACCTCATCAATGTTTCACTATGAACACACTCACATTTCATTGTGGACGTGCACGATGAAATTACTATTTTGCCCATGACAACACAAAATTAATAACTTGGTTTTAATGGTAAAATGGTATTTGCCACAACATAAAATTGTCAATTTAAGATTCACAGGGGTATCTAGGACTTTTATTTGAACAATACAGTGCCCAAATGAGCCTTTAAATTTAATTTTCTAAAGGTTACGATTAAGGGCATTTTCATAACTTCCTGTTGGTTTATTTGTAATTGGCAAGTTGACTTGGGGGCATTTTAGTCTTTTCATTTAAATATAATATTATTTTAAATAAAAAGATATTCGCGAGTGCATGTGCGAACAAGTAGGAGGTACCCATGACTTTTAGGCGGCGCGTGTGATGCCTCCCGCTGGCTGAACACCACATTTTGGGGTGGCATTTGATGCGTCTCACTACCCCCTTCATGGTGGTGGGGCACGTGTAGCCGCCCCAAACATGGTGGAGCTTCGACGATATTGTTTCTCCCCTATTTTCTCTCTCTTCATCCTCGAAAAACATGCTACCCTTGCCAAAAACCAGAAGAGTATGTTATTAGTTAATTTTATCATATTTGATCCTTATTCTTTTAATTGTATCAAATTTGATTTTTTTTTCAATTTTGTCCTTTAGAATTTGATTTTTATATCAATTTTGTTATCTTATTCTATGATATTTCAGGTTTAACCCTCAATGTTTTGATTTCTAATTTTAAATTTTAGCCCTTTTTTTAAATCTTAATTTGTTTTCAATTTCAGGCTTACATCCATGATCTTATTTTTAATTTCTTCAAATTTGTTTCTCATTCCCTTGGTTTTTATTTTTGGTTTGGATTCTTTTGTAAATTTGATTTTTCATTTCAATTTTGCTCTTAAATTCAAGATTTGATGATATTTCAAGTTAAGCCCTTATAATTTTGATTCTTAATCCTTTTTTCAAATTTTAATTTGTTTTCTATTTCATCCTTAAATATATAATCTTGATTTTTTTTTTTAATTTGGTGCTCATTTTCTTGATTTTTATTATTTATTTTGGATTCTTTTGTTAGTTTTTTATTCAATTTTCCCTTCGATTCAAACTTTTAGGTTGTTTTGTCATTTTTTTTGAATGAGGTCCTTATTCTCTTAATTTCTATGTCTTCTATCTTTGATATTTTTTTTACTTTATCATTTGACATTTGATTTATTGGAATGTGGTCTCCTTGGTTTTTCCTATAGTTTTTAGACTCGACCTAGGAGTTGATCCGAGACAAGTATTGGGTCATGGGTCGAGTAGGTTAACTCGAGTTAAGCCATGTCAACCAAATCTTTTTATTTTATAAAAGAAGTAAAAATTAAAAAAATTAAAAAAAGGAAAATAGTTAACAAGTTCTGACCCAATTTTGACTGGATTTGCCCCGGGTTAACTCGGGTTTTGACTATTTTACATTGAATCAATTCTCCTCAATTTCTTTTGAAACCTAGGCCGACCTATGCCCAGGGTCACCTAGATCATGGGTCAACCCGTCGGGTTGAGTCAAGTTTTAAAATAGTGGCTTTCCAAATGGGACGCTTCTAATTTAGTCACTGGCTAGTGTCATGAGTTTGAAACGTTAAAACATGTTGATATTTTTTTTTAGATTACATCTTTCGGAGTTGTTCGTTTTGAAAAATGAACTTCGTTATTTACTTCGGTTTCTTTTGAATTAAGTTATCTGCATCTCATGATATAGGCAAGAGGTTTAGTTAGGTAGCCCAGGGGTTTTTTAGGTTACTTTTTTTTTATGCTTTTCGATTTTTTCCTTCAAAATTTGATTATTTTTAAAATTAAACTTCTTCTTTTTCCTTCTTTGCCTTCTATTTGTTATCCCTTATGCATGATTCTATTTGCGAGTTTTGGCTCTCGCCCAGGTTTGATGGTACTTTTTTTTTTTAGATTGTTTTTTGTTCATTGATTTTTTTTTTTAAATTTCAACCTTCTACGCTTTGATTCTTAGAAATTAATAATCATTATTATTTTTTTAATTATCTTTTTATGATGTCTTTTTACACTAAAAAAATTCATCTCAACCTACTGCAAAATCATTGTACACCTATCTAGTATTTCTCTATAAGGAGTGTATAAGGAGTGTTTTTCTAATTTTTTGCATGAACCTGTAAATTCTTAACTGTCGAAATTAATTGTCAAGTCATCATCATGTTTCACGGAATTGATAAATGCAATTCATGCAATGATATGTCATCATTCATGAAATTTAAGTTGCAAATTTATTTACAGCTGGTGTTTCATGATAGAGCTGCTGTCGGGCATAGTATTTAAGATAAAAGATATTACATTTTTATCAGAGGCTAAGACAAAAACATTTCCATGGCCAGCAAGCCCAAGAAGCACCGTTTTCAAAAACAGAACATGATAGGACTACCTTTGTCGGATTGAGTTCATTTTTTTGTCTGACCCGAAGGGAAAATCAGAAGGGAAAAAAGAAAAGCAATAAAGAATGACAACAACATTGCATTCAGAATGGTCCAAAATGCTCCAACTTCCAAGCTGCAATGTACTCGGATGCTCCTTGCTTTTTTATCTAGTGGTAACTTTACTTGTAGAAAATTTCCCTATTCTCCTATGTTAATGATATTCTCTTGATATGGTGATGATATGCTAATGTAGAAAATAAGTTTAAAAAAATAAAAAAAATATTATTTTAAAAAACAATTTTAATCACAATCACCCTTAACGTTAAAAAAAAAAAAAAAACTATTGTCGGGATAGGCAGACAAATTAGAGCCACGTGAGTGCATGGCCGAAACGACCCTAGACCATAGATTTTTGAGGCCATGGGCAACGCACACATTCGGACCATGTGAACTGGACCTTTACTGTTCCAAACACTCAAGACCTCCAAATCATTGCGGTGGTCATTAATTTTTTTGCCTTCTTGTCTTTCCAAAAGCTTTTGGAAAATATGTAGGGTATCATAGCATGGCACAACATGTTTTCTAGTAATTGATGTTGAGGTTTTTCAGTAGGGAAAAAAATATATGCTCAAGATCTTTTGTGACTGCTACTGGCTGGATCTAATGGAGTTAGCCTATCCACAGATTTTTGACAATTCAGAAGGCTCCGGACGAAGGACAGCATAGGTCTCAAGAAAATAGTAATAATAATAAAAAAAAAACAAAAAATAAAACGCAAAATACAATGTAGAATTAAATTGACATTATATGTCACTGACTCTTTGGTGCTCGTCATCGAGTGGAATATTTTATCTCTTGAATGGAAATTGCTGCAATTCAGGACTCGAAGAGTTAAGTTTCACCGGAGAGAGATTGGACCACTTCTCTTCTTTTAATAAATTAAAAGGGGGAGACCCACGAAACTTATTCTCCAACCTAAAATGTTGAAAACCCCAACTTGATGGACCCATTATAAAATTATAATTATAATTATAAGGAAAACTAAGCCTTGAGGTGAAAACCCAGCAATGATTTTTTTTTTCATTTTAATTCACAATTTTTTGTTTTTCTCGATTGAGTCCTTGTATTGTGAAATTGATGGCCAATTGCTTCCTATTTATTAACCAAGGGCAAAATTGAAAGATGGAGGACCAAGATGGAAAAGGTATTCAAAATAGGTGGTCAAAAATGGCATAAAAAGTCTGTTTTAGTCATCCAATTTCCCAAATGATCACTTTTCAGTCCCTTCTATTTTCTAAAATTCAATTTTGATACAACACTTTATTTATTTTATTCACTAGTTTGAGGGAGAAGAGAGAGAGTTGCAAGATTCCGGTAGTAGAGAGAGAAGGTCTCAATTGACATTGATCTCGATCACCAAAATAATCGATCTACACATTAACATGTTCTATTCAATTAAGGGAGTTCCACTAAGGTCTTCTTTGGTATTACCATAGCCTATAATGGTAGATCTAAACTCGAGAATGTTTTTGAATTTAGGTTGATTTTGGATTTTTAAATCGATTTTTAGGTTGTTTGAGGCTATATATAGGTTTAGCATTGTCTATAGGCTGATTTTTAGGTGTTTTAGGTAAAAAATGAGTTTTGAATCAAAGTTTCAGCCATAAAATATCATTGTCCTAATTTTCAAGTAACCCTTTAATCGTCGAATTCTTGGGCTGCACAACGCGTCGTCCATGTCTTTTTTATTTTAAGAAAATCAAAGGGTGGAGTCGTCAGCCCTTTAAAATTGGAAGAAAAAGGTCTGGTGTGAGCCATGCTTCTTTCTAATGGGCTAAGGGTGTGTGTGGCATGCTTTTTTTTTAAAAAAAAAAAATTATCCACATTTTACACTTTAGCTCTTTGTTTTTTTTCCCCTATTTAATGCATTTTAAGTCCTTCAAACTAAAAAAATATTCATCCTTTGTCATTCAATGATCAATGTTTTCTTAATTTAACTTTAAATAAAAAGGCCTCCTTTTGTTATCTAGCTTAAAAAAATTAGACATGCTTTTGTTATTTGAGTCTCACACACCTATCCCAGTTGTTCTTTAAAAAAAAATGCATGAAATACTCTCATTAATTAACAAAATTATTAAGTCCAGCTAGGTGCATGAAGTTGCGAGTTTGATTGATTAACTTAGATTCACTTGGGGCTTTTTTTAATTGAATATAATTTTTTTGCTAATTTTGTCATTTAATGATGAGTTAATTGGGGATTGAGTTTTTCAATTTGTTTCTATTTGATTTTTGTAGAATTAACATGGTTTATTACCTGACCCGCGAGTTTCTTTGATTAAACTAGGCCAACCCAGGTCGATTCAATATGTTACCATTTTAATATTAAAAAAGTTATCATTCAGTATATCATCGTTTCAAAATTTTAAAAGAATATCATCCAATATACAATAGGTTTTGAATTCATGGTTATTGTTTTTAAGAAACACACTAGTAATTCCAACACATTTATTTTTACGTTCGAAAAGATATGATCTAACCTATGGCATTCAAAAAAATATTGATCCAACCCATGAAATAGCACGGGCCAATGGTGTAGCGAAACTTATACGCCAACCTAAAATGTTTAGCATATAATAATTGGTTAAGTTCTTTTAATAAATTATAAGTAGGGGTGTGTGTGGATACAGTGGGTTAGGTTTTGACCTATAATTGTATCCAACCGAACTTCTAATGTTTCCAAAAATATAAACCCGATCCATTCAATTTTTTGGACTTGAGCGGGTTGGATGTATTGGGTTGGGTTAAAGTTTTTGTGGATATTTTCGATATCCATGAGTTGGGTATATTAATACTTTTTTTCTTTGATGATCCTAAAAAAAATGTCGGCTTACAACTATTACAACTAGATAATGCCCTTAAAATGCATATATTAGGGACAACATAATAACTATCACAATTTCAACATAAAAAACAAAGCAAAAATAAAAAAAATCACAACCAAACTTTTTAAACTATTAGGGTGCAGTATAATAAAAAGACAAACCAATAGAAAGATACTATAAAATGCTTTTAGGTTTGTGATTTGACTAAGAAAATAAAAGTTCAATTCGGATTCTTGATTGTTTTGTTATGGTATCTTGATACATAAAATATTAAGATTGTAAAATGCACTATTACTTTATCATATTAAACTTCAAAATGAACAACTATAATTTATATGAAAGTAGAGAATATAAAGAGGTTAAGAGAACTGAGTGCGAAGGCGAGAGAGGAAAAAATAAAGAGAGAAAGAAAAAGATTATTTATATCAAAGACTTATGTTATTTATATTAGGTTATATAGGTTGAGTCAAGTTAAGCGGGTTTTAAAAATCTTAACATGTACTTGACTTGTGATATGCATTTATTATATTTTTTGATCCACTGTCATTCATAATATTTATATTATCTAACTTCGAGAAGTTAAATCAAATCAAATAATATAAATATTACTCATTAGGAATTTTTTTAACACCCCTAGGATCAAACTAAGCAAATAATTGGGCCCGGGCATGGAATTTCCAACAACACAGATTTTCTTATAGCTCTGCTAAAGCAAAAGCAAAAGCCCAACTGATATTTATAAATATAACTTGAAGTCAGGACTGAATGGACTCATTTAGTAATATAAATATCGGTTGGGCTTTTGCTTTAGCTTCACGAAATGATTCTTCATTTTGTTCTAGCAGTGTCCAAAACCTATTGAGAATATCAATATGAGGTCTTCAATAAAACTTTAGTTTTTTTAAAAAACATTCATCATTCTAAGTTATATTAGTATGATTTTATGTGTTAGGATTTATTTTTACTTACATATTCTTACATAACTAATTTATCATAGAATATTTCATTGTTAAATTAAAACTTAATTTTTTGAAATAAAATTTAGATTATTGTTAAGCAAAAAATAAAAACAAAAAGCATCAAAATTGAACCGTATTTTTAAAAAGGATCTAAAAACTTCAATTTATTCACTAGAGTTATATTATAAATGCCCCTATTATTTAAGGTTTTTAGATTAAAATACAAAAAATTATTTTTATTATATTTCAGTTCTTGAATACTAAATTTTATTTTTATTATATTTCAGTTCTTGAATGATAAAGGATGAGATAGAAATTTGTAGAAAAAAGAGAAGAAAAATAAAGTATTTGGCTGATTACATTCCAACCACACAAAAGGTAAAAATTGATATTAAAGAAAGGATTATCTTAGAGAGAGGAATTTAATAAATATGATTTTGCATTTTAAAAATACTGGAAAAGATAGATCGAGATTCATTCATTCTTTGTTTATTCTTTTTGATTTTTGATTTTTTAATTGATTAGAAGGTGTTTTAGTGTTGAAAATGTTTTTTTAAAGTTTTTAAAGATGTTTTTGAGGTATTGTTTTTAAATAAAACCAAGTTGAAAATGAATTATTTAGTTTCTAAAACTAGATCCTTATTTTCTAGTCATGAAAGTGACTTGAAAACACATCATTTGCCAAGATAATGACGATCGTCCGTTAAAATAAAAAAAAATAACTAAACCAAGCACATGGGATTGAACTTTTTTTTATATGCATGTGGGCTTGTCCTGCCTAGTGTAGCAGGGATTGCCTCTGCTTCATTTTTTTTTTTTAAATTTCCATTAACTATTATTTATTTAAATTTTAATTACCATATCTTTCAAATTTTAAGTTTAGTCAAAAAAAAATTATTAGTAAATAATCTTTTAATTTTTTCTATAATTTTATAATACTTTAAAGAGATTATTTTAATTTATCTTTAATATTTTCCTCTTAAATTTTAGATAAATAAATATACTTCCATGATGTATTTATAAAAAAAAAATTAATTTTTATGTAGGGGCTGTAATTAATTTTAATTTTATTTTTTAAAATTTAAATTTTAACTAATACCATCTCTCTAGTTTTTAAATTGTTTAATTTAATATGTTTTTAAAATAATAATTAATCTTTTGAATTATTTCTATAATTTCATAACATTTCAAGAGATTATTATAAGTTATCTTTAAATTTTAAATTTTAGATATATAAATTGTATACGAATGATGCACTTATAAAAATAAATATTATTTATACATAATAACAAGAATTGACATCTAAGATAAATAAAAGAAAAGATACAAAATAAAAAAAGATAGTCAGGTAAGATATTTGCATATATATATATATATATATATATATATATGCATGGAAATATTTAATTAAGCTTTTCAAGGAAGATAAATTTGCTTCTCAATTATCATTAATATGATTTATCAGTTTATATACTTTTCAATTAATTTTATTAAGCTTAGATATTATATTTATGTTTTTTAATTAAAAAAATTACAATACTAAAAAAATATATCCAAAATACCGACACCTTCTTGACTTAAATTAAAAGTTAACTTAAAATTCTATCCATAGCATGATGTGGATGCACAGGCAAATCCTATGAAATTGAAGTTAATTTCTACCAATGTTTTTTTAAATAATAAGAAGAAGAAAATTAAAAAAGTACAGTTGATTTATTTATTTATTAAAAATTTTATTGGTGGCACCGTTTGGGAACGCGGTGCAAACCGTGTATCACAAAAATTCAATTTTTTTTGCTAAAAATTAATTTTATTTTGTATATTTTGGATCGTTTTGATGCGCTGATCTCAAAAATAATTTTTTTTAAAATAAAAAAATATCATTTTAATATATTTTAACACAAAAAATACTTTCACTCTCAATCATCCTTTACTAAACAGCACGAATGGCTATCCTTCATCAAATAAATCGAAATCATTATAACTTAAAAATTACTGGATACAAAACTACTAGACTGATAAGCGAGATATGTTGTGCATTTGCAACCATTTATTTCTTAAAAAATCCATTTTCAAAATATCCAAGAACAAAAAAATAAAACTTATGAATTTGGCGTTGTAGTAAATATTGTTTTTTAAAATATTTTTTTATTTGAAAACACTATAAAATAATATTTTATTTTTATTTTTTAAAATTTATTTTAATATTATCCCATTAAAATGATTTAAAAATATTTAAAAATAATTTGAAGTAAAACAAAAATTCAAAGAAATTAAAAAACACGATTGGACTTTGGACGTCATGGAATCTTGTAGAATAAAGGCTGTATTGTTTCAAGGTGGACTATATTGATCGCGACCTAATACATCGGCCATATCGTCCATGACACAGCTTGTTATAATTCACACGAAAGCAATACGACACAGCTTGTTATTTTGGTTAACTTACTCTAATAAATAATATTGTTATTGAAAGCAACTTTGGATAAAACAATACAAGAATATTTTTATTATAATTATTTTTATTGTTAGAAAATAATATAAATTATATATTAAAACTTCACTTAATAATTTAAACTTTTAGATTGAGATGTTTCTTGATAAGGTATTAGACACTACTAGAAAATTATCAAATACAAACATTAACAGAAAAATTATTATTGATATATTACAGTGACATTTACTGATAGAAAAATTACTATCGTTGGCAAGAAATTAACGATGATGACAGTAAAAAAATAAAGCTTTACCTCAGTTTGTTAACGTGAATGCCTTGTTGTTTTCCATACAGTATGGACATGCTAGTTTTCCATGCGTACTCCAACCAAAAGCCATTCTATAAGCTGGAAAATTATTGATAGTCCACATCAAAGTCGCCTTCATAACAAAATTTTGTTTCCTCGATATATTATAAGTTAAAGCTCTGGAAGATCACAATTGTGTCAACTCATCAATCAACGGTCGAAGACAAATATCTATATTCTAGCCCGGACTGCTAGGACAGAATAGTGGCTGTCGGTAATTATCACCGCAAATTACCGACAGAAGTTTTCCGTCGATAATTCTGTTGGTTTTAGGCGAATTTCTAGTAGTGTTTTGTATATTGTTTTAAGACTAATTTCATCTATAACTCTCAATTAATTCACGAGGAACCTTCACCCTAGTTATAATATATTTATTTTATTTTTATTTATTTATTTTTGTTAAGAATTTCCATCATTAAACACTAATTTAGTAATATATTTTATTTCAAAAGTTCATAACCTTGTAGTTGGAAAAGGATTTCATGGAGCTGAACAAGTTAGTTATTCAAATTTGATCCAAAATCTATAAAGACTAAATTTCATACTATACATTTAAAGTTTAGACAATATTAAAGTTAATTTAGAGAATAATGCAACTCATATTATGAGAAATTATAAGGTGATCATAGTTTACAATTTATTATCATGTAGCAAACCAACAAAACTTTAATAAATTATTAAATTTTCTTCAAATCACTAATTTGATAATAACTAACATTTAAAATGCGAATACTTTTATATTTAATAACGCAATCATGATTATATAATAAAATAATTAACAATGAATTAATCACAATATGATATGATGAGGACAAATTTCATTATGTTTAAAAATCTTATTTGTTTGGTACATAATCATACATGGTATATAAACTAAGATAATTTCTCATGACATTAATTATATATTGGGGAATAAGGACATGCAAGATATAAACACATATATAAAAAATGTATATTTGTTTAAGATCATTTCAACTATATCCATTTTACATAGATTATATAGCTAGATTAAAGAACCCAAGAGAACACTCTCCAAAGAGTATGCCTGTGTGTCCTCACTGCCGCTAAAATAATTACCTTCCCTTCATAAGCTGATATGGATTTGGGTGCATTCCAGCTATACCATCAGACACATAATGGAATGAAAAAAAAAATACTGGCTAAATTGATTAAGGTTGAATGATAAACATATATTGGAAACAAGAAATACATCATATTAAATAAATAAATAAATAAATAAATAAATAAATAAATAATCAAAACTTTTTTTTTTGGATTCGAGGAAACCCCACTCCTCGAAAAGCGTACTTTGTGGGTCCAGGTGAGCGAGTAAAACTCCGGCTGTCCCAGACTCTTACAAGAGATGCATGCCCTAACTTAAACTCGAGACCTACTGTGCATATTTCAAACCATTTATCATTATGTTATGCCCTTTGGAGACATAATAATCAAAACATGCATACCAAGAAGCTATTTGAAAGCTTTAATGAACGTTAAACTAGCTAGATACATAATTATTCCTAAGATTATGCTAGATTTTAGGTTCGAAAAATCTATAAGATTTTTCCGAACAAATTCAAATCAAATTTTGTATAATATTGTAAAGACCAAATTAACACAATTATATGAAGGACTCATATTAACCCGCGTCAAATTAAAATGGTCTTCTTTTTATATTGGAGAAGTGATCTTCATTCCATTATTATTTCTTTCGTACGTTGATTATTTTGCATCAAAGATGTCAATTCAGCCACAAAAGTCCTCGTTCTAGTCAAGATTAAGACTAGCCAGCCAATTTATCAATGGGTCACGTAAGCATGTGTTGTTGTAAGGTTCAAACCCAGGTCACAGCCGATTATCCAATACAAACTGTCAACTAGAAATATGCTCACAGAAGAAGTTGAGAAGTAGAAGTGGAGCATCAGTTTTTGCAGCTCTTCTTAGCTCTTAATTATAGCGTCTAGACCTTGTTCCTAGCTACCATTAATATTGCTTCAAAAACCATTATGGAGTAGCTCTTCTTTACAGTTGAGACTTCGATCAGATATCATCATAGGTTGCTTTATTTGACTCAACATGGCATAGTTAATTAGGATCACTAACACGTAAGCACGACACAAAATAAATCTTTTTTCTAAAAAAAAAGTCTACCAACTATGAAAACAAGTTGCGGGCATGACACGTCAGTGGAATCATCACCGCCCACTTTAGAGTCATGGTTTTAGGGCCCTCTCTCCACTAATTACTTTTAGTTAATTGGCCACCTGATTAATTAAGAGAAAGTATTACTTCGTTGTGGGGAAACCCTAATTTTGTCTGCCATACTTTGTAGAGACTGATTGATCAGTTGTGGGAATCAACAATAGGCAAGAAGAGACGTGAGCAATTTCAAGGGTCTTGATTCCTTGATGAAACACAACCGGTCCTCCAACGAAGTAAAACTGGACGATATGTTGAATTAAGGCACTCACTGCAAGTGGGTGATTAGTAGTTTTGTTGTCTCGCTAATGTTGAATTTTTAAATCATCGAGTCATTATGCAACGTTTATGCTTCCCGTTCATGAAAAACATGAATGGTTCAATTTTGAACCCTCATCTACATTTTATGTTGCAATTTGAAATGAATCTTCAATTGTATATCGCATTAGATATAATGGGATCAAATATATTTTATGCAAATAAATATTTCGACTATATACTAGATTATATAAATAAGTTGAATTTCTGTCTTTCGTGTGTGTGTATTAATAATAATAATAATAATAATATGTATATATATTATATCTCTAAGTCTATAAATTTTATTAATTAGGTTAGAAACATTCTTTACATTCCTCAACTGTTTCTTATGAGTCAGATTTTTTTGACTTAATATTTTGATGCTTTGTGAAAAAGCAAATTCATCGTAAAGTGATAATTAATGTGAATGTACTCTTCAAGTATTCATCTCTTAACTCCTTAGAGAATTTATCACATAAAAAAAGAACAAACATTTTTGTTTTTTTTAATTTAAAGCTTTTTTATTTATTTATTATGATCCTCATTTAAATTCACTAGCTTTATTGTTATAAGAGGGTTTCTAAATCCTACCGAAAATGACTATTTTATAGGTATCAAAACTTCTACCATCAATTATGTATTTCCTGGGCTATGAAAAAGAAAATATTGATATGAACATTTTATGAACCACTATCCAAACACCAAATAACCTCATTCCTAAGCATATAAGATTTTGAAACATCATCATTTAGCGTTGTTTATGGAAACTTTCAAAAAGCCATTAATTTTTCTATTGGATTATCGATATCCCTTCTAATTATTAATGACAAAAAAACCAAGACACTCCTATAATAGAATGTGTAACAGATCTCTTTGCTACAACAAACATTTTTGCCCATCCAAGCCTTTTAACAACTCATCAACCAAGTGCATCTCCTCACCCAATAAATATGGGCCAATCAACAAGCAAAAGAAACCTTACTTCAACAAGTCTCGGCACCACCTCAACAAGTTGTTGCACCCTCATTTTGACCTCCACAGTAGAAGGCCGCACCTATTGTACACAGACCGTTACACTACCCAGAGAAGTATGGGTAGAATGAAACGATAGGGCATTTTCAACTTCAGATGTCATTCAACCTTTTCAAAGAGAGTTTATATCATTATGATGCTTGTGTATATAATGAGTATTCTAGATGTTTATCTAACCATTGAGGGTAAAAGGATATCTATAGATCTCGCCATTCCACGATAGAAATCTCAAGTTCCCTAGAACCCAGACATATGAGTGGAAAGTAGTTTGCAGGAGAGTATATGCATGGAGATGTGTACACCCCCCATCAAATTTAAGACTCTCCCCTACCAAGACGAGTGTTGCATACTCGTATACCTAAGGAATACATTTATACCAAAATGACCTTGGATAATTATGACGGTCTTACATATCCAATGGAACATGTACATAATATGTAGAGAAGCCTGAAACTAGTCATCCAAGATAGCTATACCATATGTAAGATCTTCCCCATAATTTTTAAGGGATCAGTGCATGTGTGGTACAATAATTTAAAGTCAAGCTCTATTACAAGCTTTAGTGACCTTTGTACTATGCTAATGGCGTGATTTAATACAAGTATCCTAATAAAGAATAGTTTCACAGAACTTTATAGGATCACTCAAGTAGATAATAAGTCCATACGAGCATACTTGAAAAAGTTTAATAAGGAAATGCTCAAGGTTGAAGAATTAATAGAGTTTATGGCTTCTAAAGCCCTTATAAGTAAAATAAAGGGAAAAGCTCTGTAGAAAGAGTTATATGCCCTACCGAATAAAACATTGTTAAAAGGGAAGCAAGCCATGAAGAATCATATTCGGGTAGAGGAGACAAGTGTGTTATACCATGGTCTTCCTCGTTTCTCTAAAAACAATTTCCTAAAAGGTCTTCCAAGCAAGATCGCAAGGAGGGACAACAATCCTATGAAAACTCAAAAGAGGCTGCTTAGGGAACACCTGAGTTACCCTGAAATGTGTAACACTTCATTAAATTCTATTCTTACTGAAGTCCTTATGGCCATTTAGGATAAGGAACTTGTCTAATACCAGTAGTTGCACATCAGTTCACCCATGAGATCGCCACCTAGTACTTGCACATCCAAGAAGTATTGTCTATTTCACAAGGATAAATGATATGACATAGATGAGTGTTATGTCTTGAAGAAAGAAATTGAAAGATTGATAGCTAAAGGCTATCTCCGCTAGTTCTTGAAGAGGAATTCCCATCTCGAGTAAAGAAGAGAAGAGCTTGGTCAGTCCATACTGGCACTACCTAAAATCAATGTGATCTTAAATGGCACCTCTATAAGAGGTGATTCCTAAACAGGTAAAAAAAAAGTATAGAAAGCAAGTGTTTGCAACTGATCGTCTTCTGAAATAGTGGCATGAGCTCATCTTCACTCTAGAAGATAGAGAGAGGATAACTTTCTTACATGAAGATACTCTAGTAATCTCTACAATCCTTTCTAACTATCAAGTACATTGAGTGTTGATAGAAGATGGCAGTGCGATTAACATCATCTCATATGCATTAGTGGCATAAATGGGGACATCCCCCTTAAGACTAACCCTAGTGAAGACTTCTCTTATTAGGATAGAAGGTTTAGGCGTATCAACGAAAGACACCCTAGAAATCCAAGTCACTATTAGCACTCCCTCTAAACGTGTCTCCCTCCAACAAACCTTCATGATTATTGACATGCCCTTGGTTTACAATGTCATTCTAGGTATGCCTCTTCTATATTAGATCAATGTTGTCATCAACATCAGGTACTTAGCACTAATATTCCCAAATTAGAAGGGAGTGGCCATAGTGCAAGGGAATCAGGTGATCTCAAGGCAGTGTGCCCCTACCTATATGAAAAGAAAGAAGGCCCTAATATTAGACTAACAAGGGTCTTTAAAAGAAAGGGTAGAGGTTAGAACCAAGACTGCTGAAGAATTAAAGGATGTTGTTCTTAGGAAAATAAGTAAGGAGTCACGAAAATTGGATCCACCCTGACACCAACATAATAACAGTCACTAACAAAGCTTCTCAAAATCCAAAGATCTAATTTTACAATAAGCACCTCTAACATGCCAGGAATCAATCTTGAGATTGCTACCCATCAATTAAAGGTAGACCCAACTATTTACATAATCTAGAAAAGGAAAAGGAATTTTAGGGGCGAAAGATAGAAAACAATGAAACAAGAGGTGGATAAGCTCATAGCTGCTGGCTTTATTAGGGAGGTGATGTATCTTGTCTGGTTGGTAAATGTAGTAATGGTTAAGAAAAACAATGCCAGTGGTGGATATATGTTGACTTTATGGATTTGAACAAAGTTTGCACGAAAGATAATTATTCTCTTCCCAATACTGATCAATTGGTTGACTCTATTATAGGTTTTGAATACCTGAACTCCTTGGATGCTGATTTTGGATATCACCAAATCTTAATGCATTTAGATGATGAGGAAAAAATAGCTTTCATTAATAAAAGGGAAACATTTTGTTACAAAGTTATATCTTTTAGGGTCAAGAATAATGGGGTCACTTACCAATGGATGGTAAATAAAATATTCAATAACCAACTTAAAAGGATTATCGAGGGATATGTTGATGACATGTTGGTGAAAAACATGGTTGTTGATGACATGTTAGTGAAAAGCATGACCTTTAAGCAGTATTTTCTATATTTAAAAGAAGTTTTCTTTGTACTTGTCCATCATCAGATGAAACTTAATGTTTTCAAAATATATCTTTGCCATTAAATGAGGAAAGTTTTTGGGTTTCATAGTAAGCAACAAGGGAATCAAGCCTAACCCATAAAAGACTTAAACCATTTTTTACATGGATCCTCCTCGATCAGTGAAGGAGGTTCAACACCTCACAGGGAGATTGATTGCCCTCAATTAGTTCACATCTTGTCTAAGGGAGCATACCCTATATTTTTTAAAAAAGCTGAGAAATATAGCTTACTTTGAATAGACTTCATATTATCAGAAGGCTTTTAAAGAATTCCAAATTCATCTCTCATCTCCCAAGATATTGTCTTAGCCAAAGGAGAATGAAAGTCTTTTCCTTTATCTAGGCATGTTAGACTCAACAATGAGTATTGTTCTGGTAAGAGAGGATGAAGGAATACAACGTCCAGTTTATTACTTTAGTCAAACTCTTTATAATGTCGAAACAAGATATTTGAAAGTGAAGAAACTAGTCTTCACTCTAGTAAACACCTCCAAAAAGCTGAAACTATACTTCCAAGCTCACCAAGTCATAGTTTTGACAGATCAACTTATGAGATAGATCCTCTATAAGCTAAAGATTTCTGGACACCTAGTGAGATGAGCTATTGAATTATGAGAGTTTGGACTTTAGTACAGACCTAAATTGGTTATAAAGGGTTAAACCTTAGTAGATTTCATTGTTGAATGCTTTTTAAAGGTCATATAGATACATTTAAATCCCCTTCTTCGATCATAACTTCCTCTACTGAACCAAAAGCTCTAATAGAACAACATCTAAAGATCCTCGCATGGGAATTGTATGTTAATGGAGTGAAGAAGGGATAATACTTGTTAGTCCTAAAGATCAAATATTTAAATATAGAGTCCATTTTGAGTTTCCAACCATAAATAATGTGTCTGAGCATAAAGCTCTCCTAACAACATTAAACCTTACATAGGCCTTGAATACATACCTACTTTAAATTCATAATGACTCCCAGCTGGTGGTTAGTTAATGCCAATGAATATATAAGGCCAAATAACCAACTATGCAACAATATCTTTAAAAGGTCCAATCTTATTCCTGCAAGGAAGCTGAAGGAAAAAGCATTTCAATCACTTGTATTCCAAGGGAAGAAAATCATTGGGATATCTCCTACCTAAAATAGCAAGCTCCAATCTTGTGCATCTCTCTATGGATATCTAGGTTGAAATTTTAGAAAAACTGAGTATGGGCGATAAAGAGCTTGTCGTTGTTCCCATAAACATTAAGAAGATTGGAGAACCCTAATCATGCATTACTTGCTTACTAAAGGATTATCTTCAAATAAAAAAAAAACCTATTCATCTAACTAGACGAATAGCGGAGTATTGTGTCATTGATAATGTTCTATACCGAAGATCCACTTGAACTCCAATACTGAAGTGCTTATCCTTTGAAGAAAATGCTTATGTTTTAAGAGAGATACACGAGGGTATATATGACATACATACATGCTCTAGAGCTTTTGCTGCTCAGAGTATAAGAACAATTTCTATTGTCCAACCATATACTCTATGATGCCATAGACTTGGTAATGAAATGTGATCAATATCATAGATTTACCTCAATCTCTTGTCAGTCATCTGCAGAAACGACCACCGTAACCTCCTTATGTCCTTTTGCCCAATAGGGGATAGACAAACTAGGTCCATTCCCTAATGCCACAAGAAAAAGACAGTTTGTCCTAGTAACTATTGATTATTTTACTAAATAGGTTGACGTATAAGCCTTAGTAGAGATTATCACCAACAAAGTACTTTTATTTTTATTAAAGAATATTATATGCCAATTTAGACTTCCAATGGTCTTGATAACTAATAATAGGACACCATTTGATAACCATAAGATACAAGAGCATTGTCAAAGGCTTCATATTAATGATAAGTTCTCTTTATTATCACATCATTAAACTAATGGTCAAGTTGAGCTAACTAACAAAGTCTTGCTCAACGAACTCAATAAAAAAGATAAAAGATGCCAAGTTAGAATAGGCAAACTACTAAATGAAATCTTATGGGCTTACAAAACAACTCAGAAAACATCCACTGATGAACTCCATTTCTCATTACCTATAAGACTGAAGCCATGATCCACAATGCTAGGGTCAAGAATAGAATACTCAAGTTTAAAGATTTGGTCCTAAGAAACTTGAAGGCCACAAGAAATAGAGAAAGAATAGGCAAGCTAGCACCGAAATGGGATGGTCCTTTTAAAGTCATAAAAGTGGTCAAGATGAACAATTATCATTTATAAGATATAGAAAGGAAGAGTCTCCCTCACGTCTAGCATTCTAATCATCCAAAATTATATCATAGTAAATAAGAACTTAAATTTATAATCTATAAATGTCTTATTTGAAATAAAAATGTTTTTATATTATCTTGGTAATGCCTAAGGGAAATAGCCCTATAATCTTCAAGAAATGGGTGTGTAGTTTCCCTAAAACCAAAGCCCCATAATCTTCAATGAATGGGTATAAGGTCTCTCCAAAGGTAGTAGCCCTACAGTCTCCAAGGGATGATTATGAGGTCTCCCTAAAGGCAATATCCCTATAGTCTCCAAGGGATTGGTATGTGGTTTGCCTAGCGAAATAGCTCCACTCTCCAATACAGTCCTCACCTAGCACATTCCCCTAGCATCATACCTAGTCACTAGGGTCCTTATCAAGAATGGCCAAATTGAAATATGGATATATTGTCCTAGGTAAGCGGCAACAACCAAAAGGTCACAAAGGTTTAAAGCCAATAAAAATTTATATATGTTTTTTAATATGGGTGTTGGACCCATATAAAATGCCAAAAGTCTTTTCAAAAATTTTCTAAATATAGACGTGGGGCAGATACAGCTTGACCAATAAAAAAATAAGTATTGTTCTAAGTATAGAAATTGGACCCATGCAGTCTGGTAATTGTTTTTAATTATGGGTGTTAGATCTATACAAGTTGCTTAAAGGAATATCTCTTATATTTTCCTAAGTATAGGGCGTTAAACCCATCTAGGCTGAGATACAGACTACCTAATTTTTTTTAGATCTACTAAAGGCCTTACATTCATACTTATAAAATATAAAAATAAACACTTAAAGACTTTAGGGCCAACTTTAGTTCTTAAAGCTAAAATATTCATTAAATGATAAATGCCCATAAGACTAAGGAAAATAATGTCTACTCAAAACAAAAAGTTCCTACATATCCATGCCCAGCTCTTGGGCAAGATAGATACCATTCTTGACTGCAGCGACACTAACAAGGAAGACATCCTTAAAATCAAGAACTTGGCCGTTAGGAAAGGACTTCCTGAAGTCCACTTGCATTCCTTTAAAGAGGTTAAAGAAGTAAAAATTGTACATGGATAAAAAGTGTCTATCCCCTATAGTCTTTGTTAAAAAGTACAAGTTGAAGAGCCTCTTCTTTATTCGTCATCAACTCCTCCCTTAAGACTTCTTTGGACTCCCTAAACTTAGTTACCTTTTTCTCCAAGAAGTCTATCTGGTTATACGCCTCCCCAAACTTCTCCTTAGTAAAGCATATCCAATTAGCTCCTCTTATAGTTGAGCATGGGCAGATTCTCCTCCTTTAGTCTTCGTACTTATATCCTATCAGCGTGATACTACTTAATGGCCTCTTCTATTGCCCTTCTCTCCCCAGCCCATCAACTTATCGAGTGAGCATACATTATAAAGGTCTAAACAATAACAAACAACAAAATAAATTCAAATTCTTATTAACTAAGACTAGTTAGTACATTAGAAAATGAAAAATGTGCAAAGACTTTTCATACTTAGAAGGCCATCTACCCAATTATAGCTAAATGACATAAATAATTGGGGTTTGTCAACACGTTAATATCAGAAAGAAGAGTGAGAAGCTTGTCCATGGTGTCCATCACCTCCAGGCCCAATGATGGACCTTCCTTATAGGATAGACTCTATGATGTTTCTTTTCTCCTCGTTAAGGTGAGGAAAATAAAGGGGAGCACGATCTAAGTTCAGCCTAGAGAAAAAGTCCTCAACCCTCATAGTGTAAGGAACTTAGCTGGAAGACCCAACAAGCATATAAACTAGACTAAGTGAAACTAGAGTGCTAGTTATAGGAGGGATTGCTTCTACATCAGATTTAAAAGCAATAGAGACCCTTCTCTTCCAGCAAGAACCAGTGTCAAGAATGATCGATGTGACAGTAGGCACCTTGGGACCCCTTAATATAGAAGATTGACTCTCCTTCGTAATTCAACTTCCTATTGTAATGTCTTGGTGCCTAACTTTGGTTGAAGGAGTAGCCATTATGAGCTCCTTAACATCCATAAAAGCTATGTCTGTACCCCTCCTTCTATGTACCAAGGGTTCTCTGGAAGGGAGACTAAAGGATCTTCACATGAAGAGGCACGACTGGGTGTCGGGGAGGTAACATGGCTAGACATGCATTGTGTAGACTTGTTGAACTCTTATTCGATTACTCTTGGTAATGATCCTACACAAGGAAAAAATCTGTTAATGAATAACATATGAAACTAAAATAACACACTAAATTAAAATTACCAGAAGCATCATAAAACCCCTGAGCCATGTAATTGATTTTGTACTCATTTTGGAGTGCATGTAACCTACTGAATACCATTTACTTCTCATTGAGAAGAGGTTTGTCATTCACACCAGTATAAGGCACTTTCCAAAAGTAAGAACAACCCCAGGTAGCACCATACCCCTCTTGAGATATAGTCATACCCTCAAACTTCACAATCACTCTTATACTGGTGATTAAGTGGATTTTCCTCGAAAGGTACCTTTTATTAGCCCTCTTGACCTAGTGGAAAAGGTAAAGAACCAGGGAATGGAAGGCCTACCTTTAGCACTACTGGTTAGCGAATAGTAGTGTCTGAACACCCTAATTGTAGGGTGGAGCTAAGCTATACTCAAGTTGAAGTAACAAAAAAAATCCCTCATAAACCCTTGTAAGAGAAACAAGAACCCAAACTCGTATATACACATGGGGTTAGTAATAATAAAATTACCGTCAACAGGTTTCCTAGTGACCTAGGTAATACTATTATCAACCTTCGACAAGAGTATCGTAAAGTCCTCTGGTTGTCTATAATTGGCTAGGGTTACTTGCTCATATGATACAATGTTCTCTGCCTCATCCCGAGGTGTCCTAGGTAACCTTATTTGTCCCCTGAGATTTAAAGCCTCATGAGGGATAGTTTTGTTCCCTCTTCTAGTAGAAAAGGGTTGAGTAGAGCCACTTGCAAATCAAGGGCCTATTCTAATGGTCGAAGATCCATAGAGAGTAATTCCATTTTTAGGATGAAAACTAAAATCTCCCTCATAAGACATGATTTTCTTGCCTTTTTAAGAAGTCATTTTTAAGAAAATTTGAAAAAAAACGTTGAAGTGTGTTTTCTGTGTTTACTTAGAAGATGACTCTCCTACAAAACAACAAAAAAACTTGATCTCCTCATCTAAGGCTCCTAATATTGATAATATAGAGAGAAATTATAGCAAAAGTAAAAAATAGGACTAAGAAAGATAAAGGATTATATAAGTCATCGCCTCTTATTCCCATCAATACATGAAAGACATGTGGCATCACATAATAACCATAGAAAGGCTAAACACATATGAAATTGATTATACACAGCCAAATGGTCTTCTAAAAAATATTGTTTTGCCTTCCTATAATAGCATTTAAGATCAATATAGGGAGGCACTATTCTTTCTAAAGAAAACAAGACAAATTAGGTTGATTGCCTTCTAAATGGCTTTTCAAGTCTTTTCGCACAAAAAAACATAAAGATTTGAGGGTCAACTGATGAGTCAAACTTTTGACTCAATATTTTGATGTTTTATAAAAGAGCCTAAACCTATCATAGGTTGATAACCCAAGCAAACTAGCAGGCTGTTAAATCCAATATACTTGGGTTCAACCATTTGTTGAACCTAAGTTAACATAGGTCTGGCAAATTGCCAGACCAAATATACTTGCATTTAATCATGTGCTGAACCCAAGTTAGTGTAGGTCTAACAATTTATCGGACCTAATATACTTGAGTTAAGCAATTTGTTAAGCCTATGGTTATGTGGGTTTGGCAACTTGTCAAACCCAATATATTTGGGTTTAGCCATGTGCTAAGCCCAAATCAATATAGGTCCTATAAATTTCCAAACTCAATATACTTGGGTCTAGCCATGTGAGCCCAAATCAACATGGGTCTTGTGCTGAGACCAAGTCAACGTGGGTCTTGCAAGTTATCAGACTCAATATACATGTGTCCAGCTATATGCTAAGCTCAAGGTTGCGTGAGTTTGACTAGTTGCCAGACCCAATATACTAGGGTTTAGCCATATATTGAACCCATGTCATTATGGGTTTGATAAGTTGTCATACCCAATATACTTGGGTTCAATCATATGTTGAGCTCAAATCAACATGGGACTGACAAGTAGGCAGACCCAATATACTTGGGTCCAGCTATTTGCTGAGCCTAAGTTAACTTGGGTCTAGTAAGTTATTAGACCCAATATATTTAGGTTCATTCATATGTTGAACCTAAGTTACGTGGGTCTAACAAGTTTCCAAACCCAATATACATAGGTTCAACCATATGCTGAGCCCAAGATTATATGGGTTTATCAAGTTGCCAAACCTAATATTCTTGGGTTCAGCCATGTGCCGAGCCCAAATCAATGTGGGTATGATAAGTTATCAGACCTAATATACCTGGGTCCAGCCATGTGCTGAGCCCAAGTCAATATGGGTCTTGCAAGTTGTCAGATCCAATATATTTGGGTTCAGCCATGTGCCGAGCCCAAGTTACGTGGGTTTAATAAGATTTTTGAGCCAATATACTTGGGTTCAGGGTTCAGCCATGTCTTGAACCCAAGTTAGTGTGGGTTTAACAAGTTGTTAGATCTAATATACTTAAATCTAGCCATGTGTTGAGCCCAAAAATATAGGTCTGACAACAATATACTTGGGTCGATCCATGTGTTGAGCCTAAGTCAACATGAGTTTGACATGTTGCCAGACTCAATATATTTGCGTTCAGCCATGAGCTGAGCCCAAGTCAACGTGGGTCTAGCAAGTTGCCAAACTCAATGTACTTTGGTTTAGCCATGTACTGAGCTCAAGTCAACATGATGATAAACTGACAGACCTATCTCTCTTAGACTTAGCTATGGACCAAACTCAGTTAGTCTGCAGGTCGTTAAAGATCCATATTAGAACCATCAGGTTTTCTGCCTACCACATTTTCATCTAATTAATGATCTGTAAGAGATATTTTTTTCTTATTAATTATGTGTTCGAGATTTTTTATCCTCATTAATGCTATTAAAACCAAATGACTCTCTTCACTCCATCAAAACAACAAGTTCAGGGATTATAAATACCCCCTAAACTACCCAGATAAATAGTTCACTTTTTCTACTCTCCAAGCATTTATACATTAACCCTTAGAGGATTTATTATACAAAAATAAGAACAAATACTCTTGTTCTTAGAATTTAAAGCTCTTTTTTTCATTTATTATAATCCTCATTTAAAGTTATTGATTTTATATCAAACGGTCCCTAAATTCCACTGAAATTGATTGTTTTCCATGTACCAGACCTTCTACCATCAATTATGTACTTCATGGGCTATGAAGAAGGAAATATTGAAATGAACATTTGATTAACCACCATCCAAACATCAATAACCTTGTTCCTAAGCATATCGGATTTTGAGACATCAGCATGTTCTATTGTCAATTTCTTTTAATATTTTAAATCTAATTTGCATATTTTATACTCTAAAACAACATTTATTTAAAAAAAACGTTTAATGAAAAAGTTAACTCACTTTTGTTATATATATATATATATATATATATATTATAAAGATAAAAATA